>UEXM01000226.1_pt2 | contig 35811 bp, 16 predicted proteins | sample 1796661 | NCBI WGS metagenome assembly UEXM01 (sample SAMEA4772469, study PRJEB27181) | metagenome
TGTAATGTTCAAGTGCAAGGAAATAAAATAGGTGGAGGTGTACCAGATTACAATACTGAAGGTGACGGAGAGTTTATTGTATCGTCTGATGAAAACTATACAATTTTAACTATATCTGGTGATGCACCAACTGGAGGACCATTATTATTAGGTTGTTTAGAAGTTGAAAAAAACTGTACATGGGCAACACCTTTTAGAGGAAGTGCTGGAACTGATACAGTGTTTATATATAACCCACTAGCTAATACATATTTACCACAATCTCTTTCAAATGGGTTTGGTAGTGTATTTGACTATCTCAGAGGAAATTTTAGCTCAGAGAATATTTTGTTTTTTGCAAAAAAAGATGGATCTGATCTTCGTATAAAAAGATATAATATAGGACAAGGTTTAACATACATTGATGAGATAGTAGTAACTGCTCCTTCTGGTGAACAATTTTCAGCACCAGTTACATGTGCGATAGATGATAATACTCTTTTATTAAATACAACCCAAGGAACTCTAGGGTACGTTGGTAAAATATATAAACTAGTAATAAATTCAGACGGTACAACTACACTAACATTCTTATTTACTTTAGAAAGTGAGAGATCTTATTGGACATCTCCGATATTTTCAAATAATAAAATAATATATCAGAGAGTAGATACTCAAGATATTGGCGATCCACGTTATATAGTTCAAAGGGATTACGCTACCTTAGATATAGAACTTGAAATAAATGTAACATACTTAGACATTGGTGGATCATCACCAGATGGATATCTTATTCAGAACACTAACCAGTCTATGTTTTTCTATGAGGATAAAATGTACATACTTGTAAGTGGTATTAAATTATATGAAATAGATACAACTTTCCCTTACAATACTACATTAATAAATGAAAACACAGAATTCTTTGGTCCAGAAGAATTTAATAATCAATATTTAAGAGCTTGGAGTAATTCAGGTGAATGTAGTTCAAACCTATCTTTCATTCCAACAAATGAAACTACAACAACTACCACTAGTGTAACAACGCTACCACCAAATGCTCCAAATACAATATGGATAAAGTTTAACCCTGTAACTCCAGCATAGATAATTTATGAAAGCAACACAAAAAATAAAAGATAAGTTAAGGGAGATTCGTAGATCAAATCCAGGTCTTACTTCTGTCTGGTATGGTTATAAATCATCTAATGGAATTAACACAGGAGAGTTAAGTGTTGTATGTGGTGTTGAAAAGAAAAAACCTCTTTCAGAATTATCTGACGATGAGATTATTCCAACTGAAGTTAAAGTTGGAAGTCAGTCTATTAAAACAGATATTGTGGAAATAGGTAAACCAGAACTACTAGGTACTTGTAATTCTGCATGTGGTGAAAACGCAGGATCAGCATCAATACCTAACAGATCATATACAAGACCTGTTAAAGGTGGTTTATCTATAAGTAGTAATAACACTAACACAAGTGTAGGTACATTTGGATTAGTTGTAAAAGATGTTGCTACAGGAGCCATATTAGGACTTAGTAATAATCATGTTACAATTGCAGATGCATTTTATACAGACTCTAGAGATTTATCTGGAGTGATACAAAATGATTATGACCCAACAAATAACATATACCAAGGAACTGAAGGAACTGTTGCTGGAGGTAGTTGGGCAGAATACTTTACCTCAGCAAATATAATTGGAAGAGGTGTAAGATATGTTCCTGTACACCCAAAGAGTTCAGGATTAGTAAATAATGTAGATGCTGCATTATTTTCATTAACCGAAAATTCTATAGATCTTAATGAAAGCTTCAAACAAGTAGGATTAGATTCAGTTATAACAAGTAATCTTGCTTTTGCTACAACTTCGGAGATAGACAATGCTCTTGCAAGTAATCCAGAATTATATAGTTCAGGAAGAACAACAGGTCCTAAAGGTGGAGCTAGTTGTCCCATGAGAATTTTTACAACAACAGGAGGATTCCCTATTTCATATAAAAGACAAGGAGTAAACACTCAGATTGAAATGGAAGATATTATAGGATATTTTAAACCTCCTTTAGAAGATCCTACATCACAAGATCCAAGTGAACTTTGTTGTAATCCAGTAAGGGGTGGAGATTCAGGATCTGCTTTAATTGCTAATATAGGAGGAACTATAAAAGTGATTGGACTAGTTTTTGCTGGAGGTGGATCAGGATGTGATGGTGGACCAAATTCATATCAAGTTGGATGGGCTTGTAGAATAGATGAAGTAGCTAACCAATTAGGAATCACTAGTCTTGATGCAGGTGACAAACTTACTATTGTAAATAACGCCTCAATAGAGTATGTAACTCAAATTGGAGGAAGTGATCAAATAAATAAAGAATGTGACGGAGCAACTTATTGGCAAGTTGGTCTAACGGACACATTAAATAACCCTTGTTAAAATATAAAATATCATGTCAAATAATTGCTCAAATTGCTATAACGGATGTACTCAGATATGCTCAGATAAATGCGTTAAATATACAGGGGTAGATGTCCCTGTTCTAGGAATAAAAAATGGAGACTCTCTGTCTTATGTGGAGCAGTCAATAATAGGTTTTCTAACTTCAACACTTGATGGTACAGGAATATTTCCTGTAATACCACAGACAGATATATGTCCAAGTTTACAAGCAGAACTAGACGATTGTAATCCCCTTTCATTAAATAATTACTTAACAGGAATCGTAAAGTTTTTATGTAGTTTAGAAGAACAAATTTCAGGAGAAGGAGGAGAAACACCCTTACCAGCCTATGACCTAGATTGTATAACTATACCAACCACAGATACAAGTGATACGTTTGCAGTATTACAAAGTGTGATATATAAAGTGTGTACACTAGCTGAACAACTTAATGATTTTATAATTTTTGTTGAAAACACTTATGTTAGAATTTCAGATATAAATACGTATATTGAAAACTATATACAAAATGATCCAGGTCAACAACTTATTGCTAATAGGATGGTTCCATTTTCAATTGTTGCTGCTACTGGAGGTGCTGCATTTCTTAACAACTTTAATGCTTCTGGTGCTGGTATAGGTGAATGGGAAAGTATATATTTGTGTAATGGTGAAAATGGAACTCCTGATTTAAGAGGTAGAGTACTAGTTGGAACTAGTGATGGAAGCATGGGTGGTGCAGCAATGGATGTAACTGTAGATCCTGCTCAACCTGATAACCCAACTTATACAATATCAACTGCAATAGGTAATAATGGTATAGTTTTGACTCAAGGACAAATTCCTTCACACATACACGATGTTACTCTTGGACAATCAACACCTACAATAACCCCTACAGGATGGGCAGCAGGACCTTACCTTGGTGATAGTATACCAGGTGGTGGAGGATTTGATGGTGGAAATAATGCCTTTAGACAAAGACAGTTTAATGCAAATCCCCTTCCTCCACATACACATAGTGTTACTCTTGATCCTACAGGTGGTGGACAATCACATAGTAACTATCAACCTGGACGTGGAGTATATTATATAATTTACATACCTTAAAACAAAATAAAATGGCATATCTACCTGTAAACCCTTGCTGCACTGATGTAGTTTTAAATAACCCTTGTGGATGCACAAGTACATGTAATCAATGTACTAACTCCTGTGGAACAAATGGTACTGTATCGAGCACAGTTGTGTACGATGGTCCAACTCTTCCAGGATCTGGTGTAGAAGCTTGTGACACAATCAATGTAGCATTATCAAAAATAGACTCTGTTCTTGTCGAGTTAAAGAGTCAAGTTGCAACTAACACTAGTGACATTGCTTCTATTAAAGAACAGATAATAAACATTAACTCACAAATAACAAACATTAATAACAACTGTTGTTCATAATGATGACCGTACTACTAACCATATCCCAAATAGGATTTGATAATTCTCAATTTGACTTATACTCAGATCTAGATAATTTCACTACCCCTTTTGAAACAGATGTATCAGACACTGACTTGTTAAATGGATACACTAGTTCTCTAGTTCCAGATTACACAAACATTGTACGAGTGCAGGCTTTAGGTAAGTGCGTCAATTATTTGGATATAGTTTTAGAAAATATAACAACAACAACAACAACAACTTTAATTCCTTAAACCATGTTAATACAAATAACCATAACCATTCCACCTGGAGGCGCTGCTGGACCTTTTGACTTATATTCAGATGCGGACGGATTTACAACTCCATTTGAAACACAAGTCCCAGCTGTAGATTTAGTAGCTGGATATACAGTTACACTTCCTATGGGAGCAACCATTATACGAGTTTGCTCTGTTGGTACATGTGAAAATTGTATTGACTTACCAACTAATTGTCCAACAACTACTACTACAACAACTGTTGCACCAACTACCACAACAACAACAACGGTAGCCACAACAACTACAAGTACTACAGTAGCTCCGACAACAACTACAACAACAACTGCAGCAACAACTACAACAACTACAACTGTTGCACCTACTACTACTACAACTACAACAGTTGCACCTACAACAACAACTACTACAACAGTTGCACCAACAACAACAACTACCACAACAGTTGCACCTACTACAACAACAACTACTACTGGAAATCCTGAAAAGTTAAGTTGGGAACTTACAACTACTACAGCTTCTGAAATATTTGCTGTAGGTATGCAAATACTTGTAAATGATGTTGTTCAAGTTCAGGAAAGTATTGATGGAGCTAATTATCCATTGACAGGTGAGATTTTGGTTGGTACAGGAGCAACAGTAAAAGTTATAGTTACAAATCAAAAGACTGGAATACATACTTTCCAAAACAGAGCAACATTACAAGGTCTTGGATCACCAGTTGTAATCTTAAGTGATACTCAATCTGCAACTAATTCACATGTATCGAATGTAACATTTACTAAAGCTGGAATTACAGAAGATCTTGAGGTCATTGGTAATATTATAGTAAATACAACAACTACTACCACAACAGCAGCACCAACTACTACAACTACTACAAGTAGTGCTGTAGGAGCTTGTGATTTAGGTACTATAACAGCAACTGCACCATCACAAACAACAACCACTACTAGTACAGTGGGTGGGTTGACGCAAGGATTATTAAGTCCTTTTGGACAAACGAGTGCTACTTCAGCATGTACACAATCGATGACATATGATGTTTGGGTAACAAACGTTAATTCAAATGGTTCACCAACTACTAGTTCTGTCGTTTATCAAAATGCGTCAGGTACTACTGTTTTTCAAGGAGCAACAGCAGCACCTTGGCACATCTATGAAATGTCAGCTGCAGGTGCAAGTGGAGCATATTCATTTGAGATAGATGGAAATGGTAATGTTGGAGGACCAATTACCATATGTACAATATAATTTATAAATTTTAAAAACAATATAATATGGCCTTTACCGTAAATGTAAAAATAACAGCACCCCATGGAGCCGATTCAGGACCTTGTGATATATATCAAAATGGTGACTTTTACCAAACTCCTGTAGCTACTGGTGTATCAATGTCATCTCTCATAGCACCAGCTGGTGTTGATGTAGGAGTTAATGCTAGCACAACAATTTTAAGAGTTCAGAATACTGGAACGTGTACAAACTTTGAGAATGTTGCAATCCTATTTTCATAATATAATATGACAGCTTTAATAAAAATAGATACAATAGGTAAAGATCTTCATTTGTTTAATCTCTATTCTGACATAAATAACTTTACAGCTCCATTTGCAACAAATGTAACTAGAGCTGAACTGTTAGGTACAGTTAAGGTAGATGGTTATCCAACTGATCAATTACCTGATCTAGCAACAGTTGTTAGAGTTATGGCAATTGATGAAGGGATATTCCTAGATATTAATGTATAAAAAAGTCTTGTTTTGTTGGTTTTACAAGGCTTCTCCTAGGGTTATTAGTAGCCCTGGGAGTTTTTATTTATAACTAAGTTGATTATAAATAATAACCTGGTTTAGTAAATTTATTTGTAATATCCAAAATAAATTTTATATATTTACAATATTTTTTAACTAAAGCACAATTAAATGTCGTACAATGAGAAATTACTCAGACAGCTAGAGGGACTACTGGGCTGGAAGAAAAGTAAAAAGTTTTATGCTGAGAAGCTAAATATAACAGAAGATGAAGTAGATGAACTAATTAAAGAAATAAGAAGCAGAGATAAAGATGAAGGAGAAACGTTTCTAAGAACATCAAACACAACAGAAACCTTTGAATCACTAAAGAAGGTTAATAATGAGAAGGGGACTATGGAGAGTACAATTACTCTTGATTACGAACCCAAAGATTACTTGGAGCTAGCAAAGCTTCATAAAATAGACTTAGACAAATACATAATTACAAACTATTGGTCTAAAGTGCTTCCAAGTGGAAAGTTTACTTCCTCAATATTTTCAAAGAGGAAGACACCAACAGATTACACAGCTGAGGATTTCAGCAAGTTCCTAGAGAACTATAAATCAAATTACATTCCAATCCCCTCACCAGAGAGAACTAAGAATAGAGATGTTACAGATGTTGAAATATCTCTATCTGATTATCATTTAGCAAAACGATATGTTGATGGTGATAACAATCCTGCAGTAAGAGTAAGAAGATTTTTTGAAGTGGCTCAAAATTTGATGCACAAGGTAAGATCTGTTTATGATGTAGATAAGGTAGTATTTCCAATATCTAATGATTTTTTTCATACAGATAACTATCAAAACTCAACAACAAACGGAACACCACAAGACACTATATTAGATTATTCTTCTGAGTATGAGTTAGGTTTTGCAATACTTGTAGATACTATCAAGATGTTAAAAGCAAACTCTAATCATGTAGAAGTTATATTAGTGCAAGGTAATCACGATAGAACAAAGTCTTTCTATCTAGCACATGCATTAGATATATACTTTACAGATGAAAAGAATATAAGCTTTATAAGAGATGAAGGATTAATAAAAGCAACTGTAGTTGGTGAAACATTTATAGGTTACCATCATGGGAACTGTAAGATAGATCAACTACCACTATTGTTTGCTACCCATCCAAAGTATGCATCTATGTTTGGAAATGCTAAATACAGAGAAGTCCATACAGGTGATAAACATCATTACATGGCTAAAGAAATAAAAGGGGTTAGAATACAACAAATGCCTAGTTTATCTGGTACAGATAGATGGCATAAAGATAACAACTTTGTACATAGTGTACGAGCTGCTCTTGCTTTAGTTTATGATGATAAGCTTGGTAAAGTGGCTGAATTTGAAGAAAGAATATAATTATGGCAACATTAAGAAAATTGGTTTCAGATGTGCGATCTACGCATAAGATTTTATCAACTGATGCACTTATTACAGACAGAGCAATTGCTTCTGAAATAAGAAATAATGCCTTGACGTTAATTAAAAGAGAAACCAATGTAAGGAAATTATGGGCGAGTGATACTCTCTTTACTACCATTCCTTGTTTAGAGATGGTAGAAGTTCCTATTTCAGAATGTTGTGAATATGCTGACCCTTGCACTGTAGCAAGAACTAAATTTAAACTACCTAGAATATCAGAAGGTAATTATCAATACGTAATTCAAGGTGTTTATTCTATAAACGCTATGGGAGGGAAAGGTACTAAATTAAAAGAAATAACAATAAATAGATATTTAAATATACTAAAACTTAGAATAATTAAAAAGGACAGTTATTTTTGGATATCTAACGGTTACTTATATGTAAGTAATCCATTATTAAAATCAATAAGGTTGGCAGCATTGTTTGAAGAAGATGTACCTAATGAAATAATGTATCCAGATTGTGATTGTGGTACAAATTATTCTATAGATGATTTGTGTAAGAATCCACTAGATAAAGAATACGCACTTCCTGGATACTTAGAGCAGCAAGCTCTTGCAATGACTTCTACAAAACTTTTATCTACATACTTTCAAATTAAGACAGATATGAGTAATGAAGGAATAGATGGACAAGCACCAAACGCCCAGCCTACAAACTAATAACAAATGGCTAGAGTCTCTGTTGATTGGAGAAGTGCAAGTAAAGATAACTACAATGATTTCTGTAAGAAACACCCTTTGGTGAATCTGTCTTTTGATGAGTGGAGAAATATATTGTATCATTATAATGATACATTTAAACACTATATATTAGAAACAGGAAAGAAAGAAAAGTTAGTAGGTAGCCTTGGGCAATTTTCTATAAATAAAAAGAAAAGAAGAAAAGTAAAAGGTGTAGATGGTAAAGAGTTTGTTAACTTACCTATTGACTGGCAGAAAACTAAAGAGAAAGGAAAAGTTATATATAACTTTAACTATCACACAGAAGGATATTTCTTTGGGTGGATGTGGTTTAAAGAAAGCGCTAGATTTAGAAACTCTGAACTATGGTACTTCAAGCCCTCAAGAATTACCTCAAGATTATTATCACACTATATAAAAACTGACGATAAGTACCAACACATGTATCATGAATGGAAAAAATAAGTTATGTCATACTACTATAAATACAATTTTATTTCCCCAGAGCCTATTTACGCTACTGTAAAAGAAGAACTTAAAAGTTACTTTGATACAGGCGCTGTAGATGATTTACTATTCCCTACTTATCTAGACAAATGTCTACAAAAGTTAGGCAGGACTACCTATGTCATTAGTGAACAAGTATTATTCATTGAGGACTTTGAAGCTAGGCTCCCAGACAACTTTCATGCTGTTAGAGAAGCATGGATGTGTGCTGAGATACCAGGAAATCCTTATCCTTCCGCTACGTCATTTTATTCACAAGCAGCTAATGCAACAACTATACAAGTATCTCCATTAACTATAGGAGGAACTCCTTGTAATAATCCTAGCTGTCAACACCCAAGTTGTGATGGAACATGTATGCCTGAATTAGTTCAAGCAGTATATAAAACAAATAATGAAATAGCTAGATCATATAGACATAGTTATTTATTAAGACCAGGTAACATTTCTACAAGACAACAGTGTGATGTAAGTTACAGAAATGACTGGAACAACTTTGCACCACCTGTAAGAGAATTTACTCCTGGATCTTCAACCTATGATTCATTTGATATTAGAGATAATAAGTTTGTAACTAATTTTAGAAATGGTGTAGTTCACTTATTGTTTTATGCTACAGAATATGACACAACAGGAAATCAATTGGTTCCTGATAATTATCGTATAGCAGAGTATGTTGAATCGTTTCTTAAGTTCAAAGTCTTTGAAACACTAACTAATCAAACAAATGATGAAACTTTTAACCAACTTCAACAAAAGCTAGCTTATTATAAACAAGAATATAATGAGAAGTATATAGAAGCAGAGACTGAAATTAAAAAACAAACTCCTTGGGAGAAACAAAGGAGAATAAAAAAAGACTTGAGTAGGTTCAACAAGTATGAACTTCCAACTCGTACAAATAGATACGGTACAAGAAGAAGACGCAATAATTAAGGATTATGGCTAAACAGCAATCAAAAAAGGATTCTGACAAAACAAAGAAGCAGGGTAACATTAGATTAAATCCAAGTGTTGCTAGAACAGGATTAAACCTAGACAGCTCTATTAATCAAGTTGGTCCTGGAAGGCTTACGTATGCTTTAAATGCTGCTGTAGAAAACTTTGACTCTAGTTCTGTAAACTATCAGAATGAGCCAGGTAATGAGTTGTGTTTAGATTTTCCTTCAGGGTATAAACTTATTGGTTCTCATTTTATTTCTGAGAAGCGTAAGAATATATTCTTTTTAGCCAACCCAAGTACAGGAGGTAGCGAGATTGGATTTATGGACAATAATGATTGTCAATATCAAACACTTGTAAATGCTCCTTGTCTTAACTTTGATGTAAATCATCCAATTCCTAAAATTGTACATAGAATAACAAACTGTACAACAGAACTCTACTGGACAGATGGAGTTAATCCTAGAAGATATTTAGACATAGAAAATATCCCTTATGTGATTACTTTAGAACAAGATGGTAGCGTTTGTAATTCTACAGAAACCGATCAGCTTGATTGTAATCAGCTTAAACTTCAACCTAACTTTGACATACCTCAATTAATGATCACTCAGATCAGAAATGTAGGTAATTTAACAGCAGGTACATACCAGTTTGCAATTCAATACTCAGACGCAAGTGGTAATGAACTTACATCATACTATTCTGTAACTAACCCTTTACCTATTGCTGATGAGTTTACAACAACAGTAAACTTTGATTACCCAGTGGGGAAATCTATTGTTGTAGGTGTATCTAATTTAGATTTATCAGGACAGTTTGAATATTACAACTTAGCCGTAATAAAAACTATAAATAACATAACTTCAGTTGAAATTGTTGGTACATATAGTATTGAAGATTCTACAAGAGAAGTAACTTATACAGGAGGAGATCAGTCACCTATACAGCTTTCTATATCAGATATATTTGAAAAGTTTCCATATTATGATATTGCACAAGATGTTACAGCTGTACAAGATGTTCTTGTTTGGGATAATCTTACATCTATTGACAGAATTAACTACCAGTCAATTGCAAATCAAATAACACTTGGTTGGGAGACACACAGAATACCAGCAGATGAAAATTATGCAGATGAATTAAACGCTGTAAATCTTCGTGGATATATGCGTGATGAAGTGTATGCATTTGAAATTGTATTTTTATTGAAGAATGGTAAACAGACAGACGGTTTTCACATTCCAGGAAGAGAAAGAGGTAATAGCGAATCTTATCCTGATGTAGCTGATTCAGGACCTAATCAAAATAACGATTTTATTGGAGACCCTGACTACTATGCTGGTGATGTGGGATTTAAACCTTGGTGGAAAATATATAATACAGCTTCTGTAACAGGAGCCTCTCCTGGTCAATCTAGTAATCCAAACTACAAAGGGCCTTGGGAATATGGTGAGTTTTCATACTGGGAATCAACAGAAACGTATCCTTGTGAGCCAGATGTTTGGGGAGATTTATCTGAACAACCTATCAGACATCACAAGTTTCCAGATGTAGCAGTGAGTCCTATTATAGAAAACGGAACAATAGTATATGACAATAATAAAATTGTTCCTACAATGCAGAACGATGCTGTATTTCCTATTGGTGTACGATTGGATAATTTGCAGGTATCTACATTAATAGAGAATTCTGGACTAACACAAGATCAGAAAGATGATATTGTTGCCTATAAGATTGTAAGAGCAGATAGAGGAACTAATAAATCTGTTATTGCAAAAGGTATACTTAGAAACGTAAATAAGTATACTAGGGATGAAGAAGACTACTACTACCCTAATTATCCATATAATGATTTATCTTCAGATCCATATGTATTAGCAAACAATAATGCATGGAGTGCTGAGTCTAAACCATACTTGGTATATTTGCAAGCAACGGAACCAGATACAAGTACTTTTCTTACAATATTACAAGGACTTGAAGTAGTAGTGAATGACAGTGAGGGTGTATTTGAGTACACTAGTGCACTGAATGGTAAAGTGACACAAGCAGTTATACAAGTAGATGAAGTTGTTGAAATCTGTTCATTAACAAGACCTGTTCCACTTTTAGGTAGGATGGTAATTGGTCCTGGTGATTATGATGTATGGAGAGTATTTACTGACAATACGCTTACTTCATGTGGACACAGGATACGTTGGCAAGATCCATTCACTGATTGGAATGATACACCTTACGTTAGTGAAGTAGCTAGAACACAATATATGTTTGATAATGGAGCTCTAGGTAGCTCGAAGAAATATACAGTTATTACTGAAGTGGGAGCATCAGCACCAGAGGTTACATATTGTGGTAGAGTTTGGGTAGGCTGGTGGGTAGATTGTTGTAGACCTAGACAGACAAAAATGGAGGAAGAAGTGTTTGCTGCTGGAGAAGTTGAAAATCCCCCAGGAGTTAAAAAAGGTTCTGATTATGAAGGAGATAGTACAAGTAATAATGGCTGGTACGGTAGGAGAACAAAAAGTAGAAGATCCTCTTTAGGTTGTAATGCTGAAAAACCACAACCTTCAATTGGTGAACAAGAAGATGGAGAAATTACATACAGACAAGTATTTAATTCACCAGAAACATCTTTTGGTCAACCATTTTTAGGAAGTGTATTAAAGCTTGAGAGTGTAATGTTTGGTGCTGGAAAAGCTCATTGGGTACAAGTTAAAGATAATGCTAACTACAAACTTCTTTCTAAAGAGGCCCAACAAGATGCATTAGATAGCTCAAAGAAAATGGCTGACTTATCAGATCCACAAAGTTTAGGTGTGATGTTTACGGCATATCAAGCATATCTAACTATCTATGTAAATGGTATTACAAGAAAGAATTATGGAATGTCATTTAACTCTAGAGCTAATTATGATTATTCTTATGATATAGCTAATAACACAAATGGAGGAATTAAACAAAGGGATATAGATTTAACTAGATACTTGATACCAGGTGTACAATCATTAGGTCCTAAGGAAGAGTACTCTATAAATAACTGGAACAGAGAGACTTCTGTATTTATAAAAACATTAGACGAAAGAGAATTACCTAGCAATGCTACGGTGTCCATTCCTCCTATACCTTTTCCAAGTCAAACACCTAGTCTACTTAGTGGAGGAGATCCTCTTATAGAAGATAAATCTAGATTTACAATAGGTAATAAAGGTGCATGTGCTACTCCTGAAAAAGAACAAGATCTTACAGTAGTATCATATTACGCATCTATGAAAAACATTTTTCCAAATCAATATGGACAAATATATTCATATACTACTATTGATACAGGATATCAAGCACTAATACAAGATAACAAAACTTCTACAATATTTGGTGGAGACACATTTATTTCTAGATTTGCGTTTAAAACCAAACTACCATTCTTTATAGATAATAGAGTGAATGCTCCTGATGATAGTGATATATTCTATGATGAGATTGGTAATATTGGATACCCAAGATTTTGGCACTCTTCAAGATCTATATTAGAAGATTATGACTTAGAGGAGAACGGTGAAATAACTCCTGTAAGAAACTTAATTTCATATAAGGCACACAACTTTGATTGTCCTAATGATCCATCTACTATAGAACCAGGAGGAGGAGCATATAGAACTTTCTATGATGGGTATATGTATTTATTTGCATACGGTATTCCAAACTTCTACTGTGAAACTACATACAACACAGACTTGCGTCAAGCTTTTAATAATAAAGAAGGAGACTTCTGGCCTCATGTAAGTTCTGGCATTCCTGATGATTGGTTACAAGAAACAAACGTACCTATTGCACAGGATAACACGTATTATTATAATGTGACATATTCTAAACAGAATAAAGAAAATGTATTTTCACATCTACCTCCAGATTGGAAAGATGACTTATGTTACACAGTGTTTCCATTTAGAGCTATTTATTCAGATGCAGCTATAACAACTGCTGACTCTAGAGTTAATAACTGGTTAGTTTATAGAGCATTATCGTTTCATGACTTTCCACAAAATTATGGAAACCTTACATCATTAGATGGTATTCAAAACAAAGCAATCCTTGCACGATTTGAGAATAAATCATTACTATACAATAATCTATTGACTATTGACACTAGTAATCCTCAAGCAGCATATATAGGTAACCCTAGATTATTTGATGCATCTCCACCAATTGATTTTGCTGAAACAGATCTTGGTTATGTAGGAAGCCAGAATAAGTTTTTATTAAAAATACCTCAAGGGCAAATAACTGTAGATGCAAAAAGAGGACAAGTATTCTTAGTTTCAGGAACTAAAGTTCAAGATCTTACAGCGTTTGGTTCTGGTGTAAATAGATTCATGGCAGATCATTTACCTTTTGAAATACTTCAACACTTTCCTAATGTAGATACTGACAATCATTTTAATGGTATTGGATTACATGGTGTATATGATAGTAAGTTTGAAAGAGTAATTATTACCAAGCGTGATTATATTCCTCTTCGTAATAATATTCAATATGATGAAGATACAGGAGAGTTTTATATTGAAGGTAAAGTTGCGCCTCTTTTTGCACAAGCAGACCCAACATCAAAATTACCAAATAACTGTAGTGCATATATAAGCACAACATTTGAAGGAACTCTACTAATTGAATATATTCCTTGTGGGGATGATTTTGTTGAGACTCTTTCGTTTGAGTGTGGAGGTAATAGTTGTGGAGGAATTATAGTGCCATGTGCTGAACAAATATTATCTACTAATGTAACTCTTATACCACTGGCGAACGGTTGTGGAGAAGAAACAACTACTACTACTACTAGTACATCTTTAACAACTACTACTACTAGTACATTTCCAACAACAACAACAACTACTAGTACATCTTCCTCAACTACAACTACAACAACTACAGTACAGGTGACTACCACTACTACAACTTTAGAAGAAGTTCCTAGTGATCCTCCAAGACATATTGTATATCTTGAAGATGAAAAATACTTCTGTAATAAATCTTGGACAATCTCTTTTGACTTTAATACAAAGAGTTGGATATCTTTTCATTCATATATTCCAAACTTTTATATAGGAGAGAATAACTTCTTTTATTCAGGAACAAATGGATGTTGTACAGATAATGGTTTTGGAAATCTTGAAGTTATAGCAGGTGAATTATTACCTCCTACTTTACCAACAACTACTACAACTACTACAAAAACAACATTGTTTCCAACAACAACTACTACTAGTACAAAAAGAGAGATTGTCATAGAAAATGGTGAGGTTTCACCTACTTCTTGTGAACTAGTTGGTGGTGTAGGAATAATAACAATAACTACTACTACAACAGCTCCATGTTATACTCCGTCAGAGGATTCAATAACTGATAGTTTTTTAGAAGGATATCAAATAGTTGGAGGATCTCCAACAATTAGCACAGGTTCAGCAGAAGATGCGTGTAGAGCAATGAATTTAATATCTCCAAACATATTAGGAATTAGTATACAAGTTTCTTATGATAGTTATGGTATAGGTGAAGCAGTATATGTTTGGGAACCACTAGTTCCATACTGTGAAGGTCTTTCAGAAGGTTGGTATTCTAATACAGAAAATCCCAATAGTGTCTTTTATGTAGCTTCTAATTCTAGAATTGAACAAATAGAATATTGTGATTCCTGTTTAACTACAATCACTACTGTAGCTCCTCCACCAGAACTAGATGAGTGTTGTGGATTTATTTCAGTAACTCCTGATGGCTTATATATAAGTGGAGGTTCTGAAGACTCTACTTCACAAGATGGTTATCCAACTGTTCCAGGGTTTGTATACTCAGCAACAACAGGTGTTGCTTTTACGTCAAGTAAGTTATGGACTATAGATACAGACATAAAAGAATGGGATATTACACTTTCTCCATTTACAGCAACATTTAATAGAGATATTACTTTTGGAGAAACACCATCTTTTGCAGGTAACATTGCAATAAGTAATACGGCATTATTAGGTGTAGATTCTACTACAGCTCCACAAAAGATTATAGAAATAAACGTTGAAGCAAATACAGCTGTAATAAATGTACAATTTGAAATACAACTAAACAGAGTTGTGGAAAGTAATTTATTATACACTATAGAAAATAAGTTAGTTTTAATATCTAAAGACGGACTAGACTACTACATTACACAATTTGATTACTCTAACGGTAATGTTGAATTAGATGTAAGTCTTGGACAACTTACTGGACGTATTATGTTATTTGAATGTAACTGTATAATTAACATTATAGTTGATGGTACATTATACATATTTGATCCAATCCAAGGACTTGTTGATGTAACTGAAACAGGTGATTTGCCTATTCCACCAGGTGAGAGTGAGGTATTTTATAAAACACTGAGCCAATCAGCAGCATATCTAAATTGTGGAATTGAAAATACAACCACAACAAGTACCAGTACGTCTACCACAACTAGTACCACTACACTTTCACCAACATGTTATGAGTATGAAGTAAGTGGACCGATAGCAACATACTATACAGATTGTTTTGGTCAACAACAAGTAATAAGTTTAGGTAGTGGGCAAACACAAATAGTATGTGCAGGTCTAGGAATAGTAGGAGCAACATTAATAGGACCATGTAACAACCCAGTTTAATATGAAAACAATAGTAATAAAATTAACTTTTTCTGGACCAAATGCAGGCCCATTTGACATACTTACTCAGTTAAAAGAGGTATTGTTGTCATCTGTGACTAGAGGTCAGTTAATAAATGGAATTACTGTTGATGTTGAAGATGATGCTTCGTCAATTATAATCAGATCAAATGGAGATTGTGAATTTGAAAAATTTATACCACTTATAGATATTCCTATAGATGAATATCAGGCAGCTACATATAGTCAAGACACCACAGGGTGCTTATGGACACACCTAAAGAATCCACAGATATATAATTATTACTATGGTAATATTGAACCTTACATTATAGAATACCCATTTGCTTATAAATATAATGATGAGATACTTCAGAATGTAAAAGACTATAGTAAAGTGTATAGATACTTACCTGCAGTATCTGGATCTTTTGATAGTAATAGAAAGGTACAAATAGATGATAAATGGTTTAACAAGGCTGTACTATACAACGGTCAACAATCTACAGGATTGTTAGAACTTGTTCCTAAGCCAGAAAATAATCTGTCAGAATATATGCAATATCCTATATTAAACAGTGACAGTAAGACTATTACATTTACCAAAAGTGATAACTTTTATCAGTATAACACATTCTGGGCATTACAGAAAAATGAGCAGATACCACTATTTAATACATCTTGTAAATCTCTTTCTATTGATAAAATTATTAATCAATCTAATATGGACTATGGTCCTAAATCATTTGGTAAGTCAACCCTTAGAGCTAAAAACTTAAAGGTGAGACATATACTTGATGACTCATCAACAACACACATTATAAGTCAGTTTATTGTAACACCATCACAAATATCATATAAGTAATGGCAAAAGGTTTAACAGCATCTAAAGCAAAGAAGATACTCGAAGATGGAACAGTTCGAGGTAAAGCGCTTACAGAGAAACAAAAGAAGTTCTTTGGAGCTGTTGCTGGTGGTGCTACGCCTTTAAAAAAGCTGAACGGTGGTTGGTTAGATAAATTTGGTATGGGAGGAAGCCTTCCAGGTGCATCAGGTATGATGTATGCACGTAACTCTGGTTCTTCTGCAATGTCTCCTCCTAACCTTACTAAAGCTCAAGATGGATTCTATAAACATATACCAGAAGAGGTATTGAAAAAGGAAAGAAATTTTCATAAAGGGTTCTATAAAGATACTGGTTCACAAGATGAAGGTACACCAGTTCCTGGTTCTCCAGGATTAATTAATCTTGACACAGTAATGTATGGTACACCTGAATATAAAAAAGCATATGAGGAAGGTACATTTGCTGATGTCCCTAATCAACTAGATGAAGTAGTAATGTACTCAGGGGTAGACTATGAGAAGTATCCTTACTATAATGATTTAAGTGCAGAGCAAAGAAAATACTTTAATGATGATGGTCCGATTGGTAGAGGTGTAAGAAGAGCTGCTTATACAAAAAGAGGACTTGCTGAAGATACTTATGATGTTGTTAATCCTTTAATGTACGGAATGTTGGGTCTTGCTGGAGGTATGGCGGCTGGTCCAAGTATAGCAACATTAGGTAGGGCTGCTGCACCATATGTAAGTAGATATGCTCTTAACCCAATTCAAAAAGCATTAAGTTATAAACCTCTTGGAGGTCCTGTAAGTATAGGTAATGTAGTTGATGTAGGTAGTGCAGCTTATGCTGGTTACGCTACTCCTGAAGCATATGATAAATTCAAAGAAAATCCTAATTTTGATACAGGAACAGATCTTGCTCTAACAGCAATGGATCTAGTACCATTTAGTGAAATATTTACAGGAGGTAAAAATATTAAAAATTTATATAATAAAGGTAAAAACTTATTTACAAAAACTCCTACTCCAGCTGTATCTAATGCTATTGATGCCTCAATAGATCCTGGAATTAGAAAAGGCCTTGCAAACTTGAATGATGAATTAGGACTAGTGAATACAACGTCATCACAAATTAGAGCTAGTGAAAAATTTAATAAAAACTGGTTTAATCATCCTGATGTTATTAAGAAAACAGAACAAATGCTTAATCAGCCTAGTAGAGTTAGAGCTGATATGAGTGAAGTTGAGCTTCTTCAAGATATTAATATGTATAATACAATGCTTGATAAGACTCCTAACTTACCAGTTAAGTTACAGAATAGAATTAAAGATAATCTAAAAGATCTAAAAGCTGGATTAGCAAAAAGAAATCTTGAAACAGTACAGCAGAAAGGAAGATTTACAGAGGTGTTTGATGAGAATAATTTAAACCATCAAGATATGGGTATTCATTATGATGAAAACCCTAGAACCTTAGGATTATATAAGGGTGGTACAAATCAAGCATCAGTTCACGTAAAACGTATAAAAGAAAAAGCAAAGGATGTTGGTTCAGTAATTACACATGAAGACCTACATGCAATTACAGTAGGTAAAGCAGGATATACAGATGAAGCTACAGACATATTAAACAGTGCAGTAGGTAAAGATCAAGATTGGTGGCTTAATAAAATAAACACAACAAAAGATCAAAAAACAAGACAAGACTTAATTGATAGATTAGAATATTTAGCAAGACCTCAGGAGATACATGCTAGAGTACATGAGCTTAGAAAAGCTTTTAATTTAAAACCTGGTCAAGAAGTTAGTCCTTCAAAAATTGAAGCAATAATGACTAAAGGGTTAAAAGGAGAAACTCCTGTTGATGAAGACTTCTTTAGATTATTAGGTGATAAAGAAAACTTTAGAAAGATATTTAATAAGCTTCCAGCATTTGTTCCTGCAGCTGTAGGACTTGGTGCTGCTTCACAAAATAAGAATGGAGGTAATGTACCTAAAGCTCAAGATGGATATAAGATACCTACACGTCAAGGTGTTAGAAAAAATGCTGATGGTAGTGAGTCTACACATCTTATGAAAGCTGAACAACTTGAAGATGGCACTTGGGTAGCATTCCCTTCTTTGTTCCAAAATGAAGATGGTAAGTGGATGGACATGTCTGGTGAAAAAGATTGGATGAATATCTATAATGAAGCATTAAACAGAGGTGAAGTTATAGAGTTTGGTGATAACAAAGAGTCTGCTATTAAGTTTGGAGAAGGTTCTTGGAAGTCACCTAAAATGAAAAACGGTGGATGGTTAGATAAATACCAAGATGGTGGTTCTTTGGATAAAGTTCAAAACTTAAATGAAGTTGATCTTGGAACTTTTAGATATGTAAAGTCTGAAGACGATCCTAGATATAAAGCATTTCAAGATAGCTCACAACTTTATAATAAATATAAAAGAAGGGAAGAAGCAATAAACCAATATGGAAATTGGCATACACCAACAACACTTCGGAAGTTTTATAATTCTTTAGGACAGCCAGTTGATATTGTAGATGATAATATTCATCCTAAAATTAACCCAACTAACAAAAAGACAATAACAAAATATGCTGGTGACATCTCTCCAGATAAAGTAACTCCTACTGAAACAAGCATTCGTAGAGACTATGATGTAAATATTTATAATGAACCAAATGAAAAAGTAATTCTAAAAGGCTCTAAAGAAGACAAAAGGGATCGTATTAAATATGGGTATTATAACGATTTTGGAGAAATGAAATTTGATGTTCTTACTTCAGATTGGAATAGTAAGCAAAGACATAAAAAGGCTAAAAATAAAACAGGTTTTCAATATTTTCAAGATGGTGGAGTAATAGAAGATAATAGAGGACAATGGGCACACCCAGGAAAGGTAACTAAAATAAACTCCAACAATATAACAATGAAGGGTGTTAACTACCCTGTACTTGGAATATCTGACACTGGTGACAAGAAGATGATGCAACCAGGAAAAGATTACAAGTTTAATGGTAACTCTGTTACAGAGTACCCTATGGCTCAAGAGGGTGCTGGTGTAAATAAAGAAGGAGTAAAACAATATAAGTGGTTTAAAAATTACATGAGATCTCCTAAATATAAAGAGAGATTAAAAAAAGAATTTCCTGATTATAGTGATAATCAAATAGGACAAGAAGTAAAATCTAGATTAGAGAATGTAATGCAAACACGTGTAGGTTTCTTACCTAGATCTAGTGATATTTCTACAGGTGTAGGAGGAGTACAAGGTGTGTACAATGCTGATGAATACCCAGGTGCAATTATGTTAAGGCCTGAATATTCTGCAAGTACATCTGATGCTTTATTTAAACCTGGTAATTATTTAAGTGGTTATAACACTATACCATTACATGAGTGGAGTCATGCAGCTGATGATGGCGGTAATAGAATGCCACAATCTACAACTGATTTAATGCTTTCTAAAATGAAAGAAAATTCTTTAGGTATATCTAAAGATAAATATTACTATACAAGACCTACAGAGTACTTAGGAAGAATGCAACCTCTTAGATATCTTATGCAACAAGAAGGATTGTATGATGCAGGTACACAAGACTTTACAAAAGAAGATTTAGAAAACGCAAAACAAAATAAAACAATAAAGAACAACCAACATTTTCAAGACTTAATGAAAAATGTTAAGTCTGATGAAGACTTTATTGAGTTAATGAATAAGGTAGCATCTGTAAATCAGAAAGATAACTCAAGAACAATGATGGCAAAAAACGGTAATTCTTTGGTAGAACTGGACCAATTAACTAACTTTACGAACTATAACACACCACAACCAGGAGGCTGGTTAGACAAATACTAATAATATGAAAGCTGAATTTTTAAAAATAGCAGGCGTTAAGTCTGAAGCAGAGTTTTACAAGAAGTTTCCTTCTGAGGAAGCCTTTATGAAAAAGCATGGAAAAGCTGTAAAGAAACTTATGGTTAAGAAAGCTAATATAGGAGCTATGATTTCAAACATAGAAACACCTAAAGGTAATCGTCCACCTACTCGCATAGATGAAGCTTTCTTGTTTGATACAGTGGCAAAACAAATGGGTCAAAAGAGTTACGATGAGACAATGGAAGATATGAAAACTCAAGCTCAACTTTCAGCAGCACAAGAACAGCAGCCTAGTGGTGGCGGTGGTGATGGAATGATGTCAATGTTGCCTCAAATGATGTCAATGTTTAGTGGTGGTGAAGGTGGTGGTGGAGTTGATCCAAGTATGATTGCAAGTCTTGTTGGTGGAAAGAATGGTACTAAAATTAGCAAAGATAAATTGAAAAAGATAGAAGGTGAGTTATATAAAGCTTCTAATATGCACAAGAGTCAAGCTGAAAGAATTGGTAAGATGCTTAAAAAGGGTGGTAAGGTTGAGAAGTTTGAACCACACATGATGTATGACCCTAAGACTGGTAAAGGATATAAAGCTAATAAACCAGCTGATCATGAAAGAATGGATAAGATGGGGTATACACATAAAGCTCAAGGTGGTGGTGCTATAGAACCTACATGGGGACAAGGAATTGATTTACCAGCAGGTGAGAATTATAGTTCACCAACTGGTCAATTCTTTGGTATACAAGGAGAAGGTGCAAGTTTTGGAGATCAGGTGGGTAGTATATTCAATTCTGATGCTGTACAGGATTGGGGTATTCCTATAGTGAGTGATATAATGTCTATATCAGATCAACTCAAAGCACAAAAAGAAACATTAGCTAGAGCTAAACAAAACAGAATGTTAACTGAGCTCACACTTGATGCAGCTAAATCAGAACCTGAAAAAATAGAACGTGAATATGTACGACCTGAAGATGTTCAGAACACAGGAGAAGAGTTTTTTCCTATTTATGGTGTAGGTACAAATGTACTTGCTAAACATGGTGGTGCATATAAAGCTCAAGGTGGTGGTATGTTTAATAATCAAGGTTACACTCCTATAATAAATGTTAATCAACAAAAAGCATTTAAACAAGGTGGTGTATTAGGAAGTAATTCTTATTTAGTACCTAAAGCACAAGGTGGATTTGATATGAGTAATGTTTCCTATGGTGGAGGTGGTGCTGGTGGCGGTGGTAAGAAGTTTGGTCAAATGATTGGATTATATGAAGGAACTGATGCTGGATCTAATATTGGTGGTACAATAGGTGGAACTATTGGTTCTGCGTTTGGTCCTATAGGATCTGCTGTAGGTAGTTTTATTGGAACTGGTATTGGTGATTTATTAGACAGAGATGATAGACGAACTAGAATAGAAAATGAAAGAGCTGAGAGAGCTCAAAAAGAACTTTCTTATACAGCAATAGCTCCATCAATACAAGCTGGATATGCATCTCATATGGAACAGGGTGGAAGTGTACCTAGTAACCCATCTATGTTAGACACGATGGCTATGGGTGGGGATGTTAAAACTACATGGGGTGGAAAGGTTGAAACAGTATCTTATAATCCATATGCTGGTGGTGAGAGCATTGAGTTCAAAGGGAACTCACATAATTATCGTGATCCTAAAACAGGACAAACAGGTATAGGTGTTGCTTATGGAAAAGACTCTGTTGCTAATAATGAAACAGTGGTAGAAGTTGAGAATGAACCAGCACAACAATTAAAAGACGGTGGAGGTGATGAGAACTTAATTGTATACGGTGATCTTAAAATACCAGAAGAGTATGTAGCAGAGATTAGTGATGATAGAGCTAAAGGTAAGAAGTTTAAAAACTACGTTAGTGATGTTCTTAACAAGGACGAAGCTAAGATTAATAAGAAAATGGAGAAGGCTGCTAATCTTGGAATGGAATCAGATACCACTGTATTTGGTCAATTAGAAAGATCTACAGCTGACGCTATACTTAAAGGATCTGATATGAAATTAAAAAATATTGCTGAGAAGAAAAATATCTTAGCTGATCTACAGAGTGCATTAAATGAAACATTTGATCAATTTGAGATAAAAGGTAATGAGTTTATTAGTAAGAATAAAATTGTTGAAGATCCAGAAAGAGCTATGAATAATATGGCTAAATCTGGTATTGAAATTAAACCTGAGAACAGAGGTAAGTTTACAGCGTGGGCTAAAGAACGTGGAATGTCTGTATCTGAAGCTGCTAACAAGGTAATGGCTAATAAAGATGATTACAGTGAAGGTGTTGTTGCAATGGCTAACTTTGCTAAGAATGCACGTAAGTTCAAGAAAGGTGAAGAGGGTGTTACTGTTACAGAAACTACAACTGATGGCAATTTTAATAAACAACTAGGGGGAGATGATGTAGGAATGACTGTTGAAGAAGCTATTGCTGCAGGGTTTGTACTTAATGAAGAAACAGGACTCTATGAAAAGTCAACTGGAGAAACTGTTGACCCAATTGATTCAGAAACTGATGCGTTAGATGAGGTTCGCCCAGGTCAAGGTAAAGATAAAGATACTGGACTATATGGTAACGTTACACAAAAAGAATATGAAGCAGCTAAAGAAGCTAACCCTTGGTTTGATTGGGAAAACTTTGACCCTAAAAGTGATGCTGATGTTAGACGCTACCAAAAAGAGTTTAACAAAAGAGCTGAAGAAGCTGGTTCAGATAAAAGAATAAAGGTAGATGGTGACTTTGGAGAACAAACTTCTAGTGCTAGATTTACCCCAGCTGCTCCAGGAAAAGAACCTGAAGTAGAAGTGGCAAAAATTAAAGAAGAACCTACTGTTACAGAAACAACTACAGTTGCTCAAAATAGAATTCCTTTTCCATTTTTTCCTCCAGAAGTAGATACTGAACCACTTAATTCTAATCAACTACTTGGAGAGTATGCTGCATTATCTTCTAATACATTAGATCCTGTATATGCTCAAACATACCAACCTAATCTGAGAGTTCCTTATGATATCTCTTTACAGGACATGAAGAATGATGTAATTGGGCAAAGTAGAGTGTTACAAAGAAATGCAACATTACAAGGTAATCCTGCTGCTCTTGCTCTTGCACAGGCTCCTACATACCAAGCGTTAAATCAAATTAATGCTGAAGAGTTTAGACAAAATCAAGCATTTAAAAATCAAGTATATTCAGAAAATTTAGATACGCTTAATAGATCACGTTTAACTAACTTAGGTATATATGATCAACAACAGGATAGACAAGCAGAAGCTGTAGCTAAAACAAAAGCTACTACAATTGCTGCTCTTAATTCTATTTCTAGTAAGTATCAACAAAAACAACTAGAGGGTAGATTAAAACAAACGTTTGCAAATCTTTATCCAACCTATGCTTTTGATGATCAATATAGAGCTAGAGTTCAACAATCTGCTATGTTTAACCTTCCAGGTGGAACTGTAACAGGTATACCAGGACTTGCAACACCAGGATTTAATCCACTTCTACAACAAATTCCAGGAATGGTTGGAGGGGTTCAAGGACTTATTCAACAACAAAGACAATTTCAAGAAGAGCAAAGAAAGAAAATGGAAGAGCAAGGACTTAATCCTGATATTAATTATAAAAAGATGGATAGATATTTAAAGAGATCAAACAATACAGATGATATCTATGACTATGTTCCTATAGAACAAGAAGGAGAATTTGCTAAGAAGGGGAAGACAGTTAAAAAGAATCATAAAAATAGTAATATCCTAAAAAAGCTAAGAGGTTTATAATTAAATTGATTATAAAACATTACCAAAACCTGTTAGCCATTCTTGGATAATAAAATTAATCACATTACATTTGTTAAATTATGGCATCGTATAAAGATATAATCCCTACGTTCAACCCTTATATACAACAAGAGCCTGTAGAGGCAATGATGAAAGTTGGTGTATATAAGCAGCAGCGCTATGATGAGGGGGTAAAAAAAATACAAGAGAGCATAGATAATATTGCTGGTCTTGATGTTGTTAGACCTGAAGATAAGGCACTCTTACAATCAAAACTCAATCAAATAGGTGGACAGTTATCATCTGTAGCAGGTGGAGACTTTTCTAATTTTGCTTTAGTTAATTCTGTTAATGGAATGACTAATCAAATAGCAAAGGATCCAGGTGTAATTAATGCTGTTTCAAATACTGCTAGATATAAAAAAGATTTAACCACTGTAGAAAAACTTAACTCAGAAGGGAAGTGGGCTCCTTCTAACCAAGCAGCGTTTCAGAAGGATGTAAACAAATGGTTTCAAGGTGGTCAGGATGCTAATTATAATGCTAATGTTTCTCCTTTTGTAGATGTTACAAAAGATGCTACTGATATAATAAAAGCTCTAGGAGTAAAAGAAACTGGAAGAGATGTTGCATTTAATGAAAAAGGTCAACTGGTAGATGCAATTACAAGAATTAGAGTTAAGGGTATTAGTAAAGAAAGAATATCTTCAGCTTTGAAATCTGGACTTAGTCCTCAAGCGTATAGACAATTATCTATTGATGGCCTATATAAATACTCTAACACATCTCCTGAGCAATATGTAAATGATATAAATTCAAGTTACCAATCTACGTTTACTAAATATTCTGAAGAACGAGATAGACTTGTTGCTCTTAAAAGTTCTGCAGCAAGCCCTAGTGAAAAACAAAGAATTCAAGGTGAAATTGATCAAGTAGATAGTAGTATTGAGTCTATTAAGTCTGAATATGATAGTGTATCTCAAGGATTTTCTAATGGAGATGTTGAAAGTTCACAAGCACAGTTATATACAATGAATTGGCTTAATGACACATCTAATGCATACGCTACTGAAAGTGTTATTCAATCATATCAAACTAACCCAATGGCAAGAATGCAAATGGAAAGAGATAAGATGCAACAATCTGCAAGAATTGCACAAGCTAAGTTAGATCAACAACAGAGATATAATGATGATAAACTTAGCATAGAAAGAAAAAAACTTAAACTACTGCAAAATCCTTATGGTCCAATTGAACTTCCTAAAGGTAAAGAAGCAACTAATACAGAAGTAATTGCAGCTGCTAAAGCAAATCAAATTGCAGCAGCAAACCTTACTGAAAAAGTTAAGAGTCAATTTATTAATACATTTGGGGTTGATGAAACAGGGTTTGATGCAGCACTTTCTGCATATCGAACAAAACCTAATTCTGTTTCTTGGGATCAAGCACAAGTTTTAAATCAATATGATGTAGCACAAAAAAATAGTATACGTCAATCAAATCTTATTTTACAAGCTGAACAAGAAGCAGAAATAATAGCAGCCTCTAAGTATGATAAATTGATTCCTGAAGATCTTAAGGATAAGACTATCAACGGAATGAATTATGCTCAAGCTGCTGCACTAATTGAAAGATTTGATAAAGAATATTATACTCCTACTACCTTTAGACAAGGAAAAGATGCTTTAGGTTTTGCTGACCCTGTAGCAACTCGTGAATCCTTTAATAAGGATAGAGCAGAGAAAGATTTTGATGCTGGACTATTAACTGAAGCAGAGTACGGTTTATATGGGGTGTGGGCTGAGACTAAAAGAAGTGATCCAACTATTAGAACTATATATGAAGTAAGCAATAATATAAAAAAAGAAGCATCACGAATAGAAGAAGAAAGAAATACTTATTTAAAAGATTTCTACAAAAAAACAATGTCTACAACTTCTCAACAAGCTTATAGGGTGCCTCTTGAGAGTGCAGCACAAAAAGATCAATTTAGACCAACGCTTAACGCATTAGCTGCAGTGGCTGAGAGAACTGATGGCTTACCAGGTTTTGAGGGAACTGCAGATGATATTAGATTAATGGCAAGTAAGCTACAGGGTGCTTTAGTTTATACAGACAGTGCAGGTGATTATCAAATTAATGCTACTAATGAAGCTGGTGAAAGTCTCACTATACCAATAACTGGAGATATGTATAGAAGTGTGTTTGGAAGTAGATTTGAAGCTTCTCCAGAGATGACAGCATTTAATCAAAAATACCTACCTCAACTGTTATCTAACGTTCCTCCTTTACAACTAGGATTTGACCCTAGAGTAAATGAAAATGTAATTATGAGACCACCTCAAGATTTCTTTACTACATCATTAGATGGGAAATATAAAACTACAGTAGATAATTCTTCATTAGGTGGACCTTCTGATTTTCCAAGAGTATCTTATTATACAGTGACTGGAAATCTTGTAAGTGATTCAGAGCCAGAAGCAGCTGAGCAATTCAAACTTCAGTTAAATATATTTGACCCTATTTCAAATAAACAAGTTTTAGAAAACTATTTATTTCCTACTCCTATACTAAAAGAAAAAGTTGTACCTACATTACAACAGATTACTGATGAAGATATATGGCAATTACTTAATGGTACAAGTAAGAACATGCCTGACTCTGAATTAAAAAAACTGCAAGAAGCTTCTAAACAAATAGACTAAACATGGAAAAAAATAGTTTACCAAAAGCACAATCTGGAAAAACAGTAATACCTGCTCCAACTCAACTTTCTCCTCCTAATCCTTTGTTAGATGAACAATTCATGCAACAAAGATTTGGTGGATACAGAGATAATGTTTCTATTCCAAATGCTCCAAGTGTTCCCTATACAAATCCATATGCTAGTTTTACATCTTCATCTCCTAAGACATCATCTTTAGCTAATCTTATAAAAAATGCTACTACTCCAGGTGATACAAGCGGTGGTGGTAAGATAAGAACTCTTGATGAGTATGCAGCTAATGAGAATGGAAGGTATGATTATTTTATGGCTGGAGACTTTGATAATGAAGATGCTGCTGCACAAAATCAAAGCTTTGGTTCAAAAATGGTAAATGGCGTTAGTAAAGGATTGTTACTTACAGGTACAACATTCTTACAGTCAACTGTAGGACTTGTTAATGGAACATATCAGGCAATTGCAGATGGTCAGTTTTCTTCGTTTTATGATAATGAATTTAATAGATCTTTAGATGAGATAAATAAATATGCAGAGGATGCATTACCAAACTATTACACAGCTGCAGAAAGAGATGCAAATTGGTATTCTCCTACTTATTGGGCTACAGGTAACTTTTTATGGGATGGTGTTGTAAAGAACTTAGGATTTGCTGCTGGTGCTGCTTTATCAGGAGGCGTGTACACTAATGCATTAAAAGCCCTTCCATATACTTCTAGATTATTTTCTATTGGTAAATCTGCAGAAACACTTGCTGCAACAGAAGCAGGATTAGCAGGTGCAAATAAAGTTGCTGATACATATGGTAAGGTGAGAGCACTGTCTGATAAGTTTCTCTCTAATTATAATACATTAAATCCTGCAGGTAGAGCTGTTGTTGCTGGATTATCTACAACTGGTGAAGCTGGCATAGAGGCTTTACATGGTAGTAATGAATTTAGAAAAGAACTAATTGATGAACATATAGCAGAATATGGTGTAGAACCAACAGGTGCAGCACTTGAGTCCATTAACGCTGCTGTAGAAGGATCAGGCAATGCTACATTCTTTGCTAATGTTGGGCTTCTTACAGCAACTAACTATATTCAGTTTCCTAAGATATTAGGAAGTACATACAAAGCAGAGAAAGGAATAGTTAATGGAATTGTTAGAGAGATAGATGATATTGTTTATGAAGGTGGTAAGTATATAAAACCAAAAGCAAAATACCCAGCTCTTTCTAGATTAAACAAAATAAGACCTTACACATTTTCTGTATCAGAAGCATTTGAAGAAGTAAGTCAATATTCCGCTACAGTGGCTACACAAGACTATTATAATAAAGCACGTAATGGTGAAGCTACTAGTTGGTTAAATTCTATTGGTGTAGGTATTACAGATGGTGCATTTAGTAATGAGGGTGCTAAGAATGCTCTTATTGGTGGAATTTCTGGATCTATAATGTTAGGAAGAGGTAGGTTTAGACAAGACAGAGCAAGAAGAAAAAATACAGCTCAAGCACTTAAAGATCTTAATAACGCTAACCTATCAGACTTTACAAAAGAAACTATTGATGCTGTAAATAGAGGAACAGTATTACAAGAAGAAAGAGAACAAGCTGTTAAGAATGGTGATATTTTAAATAGTAAAGATTTAGAAGCTGATTACATTGCTAATTATCTTACACCTAGAATTAAGTATGGTAGATATGATTTAGTAAAATCTGACATAAACGAATATAAAAAACTAGCAAGTACAGAAGAAGGTTTTGCACAACTGCAATCTGAAGGTAAAGCTCTTGAAAGTGATACAAAAGAGGCATACTTAGAAAGACTTGGTCGCTTTGAACAAACCGCAGATAATGTAAAGTCTCTATGGCAATCACTTAACTTACGTTATTCAGGACAGGTAGATGAAAATGGAAAACCTATATACAGCAATGATGTAATTAATAAGATGTTATATACTGCTACTAAAGTGGCAGACTATGATCAAAGGATACTAGATATGATGGGTCCTCTTACAGCTGCAGGTATTAATACTTCTGAGGTTATAGAACAGCTTGTGGCTGGTAACTCAGAAGCGTTTAACGAAGCTGTTGCATCTATTCAAGAGATGGATATTCTTGACGATCAAAAAGAAACACTTGGTAAATCATTAGAAGATATATCAGAACTTGCATTAAGAAGACAATCATTCTTAAAAGCTTACCAAGATATAAAAGAAAATCCTAGTAACTTCTCAGAAGCTCCAATAGAGGAAGATGCTCCTGTAACAGGTCCTGCTGAAACTGTTACAGTTAAAACTAAACAAGGAGATAAAGAGGTTGAACTAAACACTCCATACTTTGTTGGTAAGGGTGTAGACTATGCTAAAGATCCTTTAGATGCTCCTGTACCTATTTCTCAATTTGTAGTACAGAAGGTAAATGAAGATGGAACATTAGAAGTAAAAACTGAAAATGGTGAGGTAAAGAATGTTTCTGCAGATGTACTTGAAAATTTTAAGATAGGTAAAGTTAGCACTTTGCAAAACAACGAGACAGCTAACTATTATTACAATCATAGAAACGAAATCTTTGAATTTAACTTTGGTAAAAACTCTGGTGGTAAAAAACCAGGTAGACTTGAATATCAAGATGGTAAACTTTATTTTGTATACTTAACACCAAAAGGTAAGGTACAAAAAGTACAGGTTAATGGTTCTCACTTTGTTGCACAGAAAGGTTATAACCAAGCTATGGTTACAAAAGTGGGAAGTGTAGAGAATCAACAGCAAAAAGAAGCTAGAGAACAATTCATGTCTCCAGAACAAATTGCTAGACAAAGAGCCTCACTTGCTAAGAGTAGAGAAGCTAGACTTGAAGTGCTTACACAATTAGGTGAAGAGTCTAAAGAGAGTTTAGAAGAAACAAATAAGAAACTTGCACAACAAACTAAAAAGTTAGCTAAGGTAAAAGAAGACTTAGAGAATATAGCTAAGATGAAAGAGGCTGGTCCAACTGGTCCTAAGATTAAGCTTAACTTCTCAAAGGCTACAAAGGTGTTTACAAAAGCACTTAATAACCTTACATCTATGCAAGCTGATATAGAAGCTGAGATAGATAACTTAAATGCTCAGAAAGAAGAACTTGAACTTAACATTTCTTACTTCCAAGACTTTGCTAATCAAATCACTGATGCTCCTGAAGACAGTGGGGAGTTCTTAAGAGAACTTAAAAATCAAGTAGCATTATTAGTTGACAATGGTAAAAATTTAAACAATGCTCTGTCTGCAGCTAAGAAGCTTGCAAAGAGTACAGAGAAAGCTATTAAGTCAGCAGCTAAGTTATTTAGAAATACACTTAAGAAAACATATTTTGTTGATCAAGATTACTCACAGTATCTAAGTGACTTATTAGATCAAGTAGTATCTGGAGAAAACTTACTAGAAACATGGCCTCTATTGAAACAAGAGATGGCCAACTTTGCACTTACTGTTGACTTGTCAAAAGAAGGAACTATAGATGAAGCTGGTCTTTTAGAATCTATTAATAATGTAAAACAAATAGAGAAAGACTTAGCTGACTTAAGGGCTGAGTATAAAGCTAGAAAGATTATTACAGATAGATTTCAATCTATCATGGATGAGTATAATGCTCAGAAAGTTCAAGAGGCTGAACTTAAACTTAAACTTAGTAAGGTTATAGCAACAGCTGATATGTCAGCACCTACAGACTTTTCTAAAACTAGTTCTTTTGAGTCTCAATCTAAGAAGTCACCTGAAATTATATACAGAGCTACAGTGGCTCCTGAAAGTGCAAGTGATTATTTCAAAGATGAAACTGGAAAAGATCATCAAACTCGAGCTAATCAATTTGGATTAGATCTAGATACATTTGAAAATAGAGATAATATACGTGCTCTGTTTGTAACATCTAAAACACAAGATCTTAAATTACCAGGTGTGATTGAGCAAATGCTTGATAATGACCCTACACTTATTGAGCAATTTAAAGACTCAATGATTGTGATGGTGATGGTTAATGAGAATGGTGAACTAGTTGGTGTAGACGGACAACCTATACCAGAAGGAGCTCCTTTATTAGACAATGCTATCTACCAAACTATACCTGAGGCTGGATTTAGAGATGGTTCAATGTATAGAGAGGGAACAGCTGAAAATGTAAAAGATGCAATTAATAAAGAATATAAAGAACGAAGAGATAACATTCTAAAGCAAACAGCACTAGGTATACCACAAGAGATAGAAGCTTCTTTTGGTATTCCTCAAACTGATGACAATTCTAGAACATCTGTAGAAGATGCAGGCCTTGTTGACCAAGATAGTTTAGAAAGAGATTTAGTATTATATGTTCCTACAACTAACACAAATGTTAGCAAGGGAACCACTACATACAACACACCACTTGGATCTGTATTCTTAGATACACCAACTGGATATGTAAAGCTTAGAAATAGATTACACACAAAGAAAGAAGCTACAGCAATATATGATGCTATATTAAAGGTTGCTAAGAACTTAATTAATCCTAATGAAGGTGTAACTAGTGATAGTTCTATACGTGCTCTGGAGTTCTTAAAAGGTGTAACTTATTGGGGTGTACCAACTGACCAGCAAGGTAATAGAAAGGATGCAGGTAATAACAGTGTATTCTTTGAAAAAGTTAAACTTGAAGAAGGTCCAGTGTCTTTTACAAGAACTGATTTAATTATAGGATCTAAGGGTACAAGGTTTGGATTTACACCTAGCTCATTAGAAGCTAACAAAGAACTTATTATTAATGAACTAGAGAACATATATAATAATGTAACTGCGTATAAAACAAAGGACGTTAATAAATCATTTGAACAGATAACATCTATATCTCCAGAAGGAGAGATTGAGTCTATTACATGGCCTAACTATCAAAGCTATCTTTTATCTAATAAGAATCCTGATGGATCTACAAGAGAAGGTTTTGAACTTCCTCTTTACACTAACCTCAAGGAAAAGAAAGATGGTGAGTTTAATAGAGTGGGTGTATATTTCTATGTAACAAATACAACTGATGAGTTTGAAATACCAGAACCAGCAAAGCAAGCTACCAATATACCTCTTCGTAAAGCTACAAGTTATACACTTGATGGTAACACAATTAATACATACACTTCTCCAAATGGTGCAAAGATTAACTTTAGAGCTTTTGAAAGTGCAACACTTGAAAACTATGAAGAGAAGATTCAAGTGTTACAGGGTGGTGATTTAACAACTGTTGTAGAAACTATAAAGAAGTCTGGAAAAGATCCCCAACAGCAAATCAAACAAACTATATATAATGCAATTGCTCCACAACTAACAGAGGTTAGAGCACAGTCTGCATACAAAGAGCAGACAGATAAAAGTGGATTGCCAACATTCACTATAGGTGGAGAGGTTGCACCTGCAGCTCCTACTCAACCAGCACAACAAACTAGTGTAGAAACAACTGACGATAATGGTATACCAACATTTACTATTGGTGATGATGTAATAGGAACACCTGCTCAACAAACTGAAGCTCAACAAAAGATAGATAGTTTAGAAGATCAAATCAATCAAGCAATCTCTGATGCTAATTCAGAAGACTTGCGTGTTAAGATTAATCAAGAGATTGATATGTTTGAACCAGAAAACTGGACAGATGTAGAATCTTGGTTAAAGAAAAACTTTCCTAACGTTCCTGTATTTAGAGTGAAGAACATTATTCAAGCTACTAATGGTAGACAAGCTTGGGGTATGTTTAAGGATGGTGCTATTTATGTATATGAGAATGCAGAAACTGGTACAGCATACCATGAGGTATTTGAAGCTGTATGGAAAATGTTTACAGGTGCTGAAGAACAAGCTAATATAATTAATGAGTTCAAAGCACGTAAAGGAACATTTATAGATAGACCTACAGGTCAAAAAGTTAAATACTCTGAAGCTACACCAGCTCAAATTAAAGAAGAGCTTGCAGAACAGTTTAGAGACTTTGTACAAAAGAAACAAGGTGCTAAAGGACTTGGTGCTAGAATTGCTAAACTCTTTAGAGATCTTAAAAGATTTATTGAGAATGCTCTACTTGGTAATAAAGCAGAGAGCTTTACAGATGAGTTATTCAAGCGTATAGGTAGTGGGTATTACAAAAAACGTATGCCATATGCTACACAGCTTTCTATGGCCCAAGAGGGTATTATAGATATAGAGGATGCATTTGCTACATCAGACTCTGAGTTTAGACTTAAGACATTAAATGACAGACAAACATCAGACACTGTTCAGGAGATGACATTCTTAATGCTGAATGATTTTATTAAGACAGACAAAAGTTTGTTTACAATAGTAGATAACCTTAATGAGAAAGACTTCTATGAAAAACTTCTTCCTAGAGTATTAGGTACTATAAGAAGTAAGGAGATAGCTATTAATAATATTATTAATAAAACAGAAAACCTTTCAAAAGAACAGAAGGAAAGACTCTTAGCTATAGTTGCACAGAATCGTCAGCTAGAAAAAGATGTTGTTGTTGATTGGCCAAGACTTACAGAAAAACATAAGGAGTATATTAAAGCATACAACGTTGAGTTTGATGAAAATGATGAAATACAACTTAGTGATGAAGATAGAATTAAAGAGAGCAATAAGTTTGATGCTACTAAGATAGATAGCTTTAGAAAAGCAAATGCAGCTATAAAGCTATTACTTGCTGCTAATCCTATTGTAGATAAAAATGGTAAAGCTGTTGTGTCTACTATTAATGGTAGACTACTCAACCCAGTAAGTAAGATGTACATCACATTGATGAACAAGTTACACACTTCTACAAGCCCTGATGATATGTTAAATAGGTTAGCAGACATGGCGGTAAGTGATGCTACATACAGAACTTTGTATAAGAGATTAACTGGTAAAGACTTTTCTGATGGTGATGTTGATTTTAAAAATATAAAGTCAACAAACAAAATGGATCTCATCACAGGAATGTGGAAGACATTTAAGAAGCAAGCTTCAGATGTAAAGAATATATTTATATTTTCAAATGGTGAAGTGGCAGTGGGTGATGCAACTCTATCTAGTGGAGCTAACCAACTTAGAAATGAATACGCACGATCTATAGCTGTATTATCAAAATCAGGTAAGGGTTATTTTACATATAACGAAGAGAAAGGTTCATACATACCTAATAAATCAAAGTTAGGAAAAGTTAGTTTACGTCTTCCTAGAGATTATACTAAGTTTCTATCTACTCTAGGTATACAGTTTAGCGGTGAAGAATATAATAAGTTAGGAAAGAATACACAAAACTTTAAAACTATTGTAGAAGGGATTAAAGAAAGTATTGAGAAAACAGATGAGGTGAAAACTTTCTCTGCAGTATCTTTAGATATTAATAAACGTCTTTTACAATTAGCTGAATTAAAAACAGCTGTGTCTAATCCAGAATTTAGTAGCACATATTTTAATCTACAAGGAGAAAGAGTGCAAACTTTCCTTGGAGTGAACGCAGCTTCTGAGTTACACAATACACTTGATAATATAAATAATATAAATGAGTTAGCAGGAACACAATACGAGTACTTACTTAAAGATGTATTTACTCAAGGTTCTACTATTATTAGTAGAATGTTTGATGCTAAAACTGGAAAGAAAAGATCAGGTGCAAACAATCTACTTAAAGGTGGATACGTTGGAGGTATAATTGATGAAACTAAAGGTAGAATCACACCTTCTGCTAGACTCACTCAAAAACAAAGAATAGTTCAAGAGTTAAATCTAAACAGAGAAGGTTATTATCTAAACCTTGTACCAGGAGATGCAGGTATGGAACATATGTTATATATGGGTAATCCAATATCTGCTAATGATCTTGCAAGAGATTTAGTTGATGTAAACGAAATCTTTAAAGGATACTTCCTATCAGAACTAGAACTTTCTAAAGAAGATCGTCCAGTTGTGAAGGGTAGAGATAGTAAAGACTTACGTTTCTTTAAAGGTATTCTTGGTGACAGTTTACATAATAAAATAATTTCTGCTGATAAAACATCTGAAGAAGTATATGCAATGTATAAAGATGAAATAAATCAAGCTATTGCTAGTTATGTTCAGAATGATATATCTAGAATGCAGAGGTATTTAATTAGATATGGAATACTTGTTGAAAACGAAACAGGTAATAAACTTATATTAGAAAATATAGGATCACGTAAAGAGTTTGATCTAAAAGAGCTAAGAAGAGAGATGGCAGCAATGAGTGTTAATTACATGATTGCTAACATTGAGGTGCACAAAGTTCTTTATTCAGATCCTTACCAATACAAAGATGAGTTGAAGCGTACTAAGAGTTTCCTATCTCCAAGACAAGCTCTTTTTAATAATTCACCTAAAGCAAATACAGCACTTAACCAAGTGT
>UEXM01000631.1_pt1 | contig 35788 bp, 35 predicted proteins | sample 1796661 | NCBI WGS metagenome assembly UEXM01 (sample SAMEA4772469, study PRJEB27181) | metagenome
AAGAAAACAATAAGACTACTTATATCTACAGAGGAGGTGCTATGACAATGCACGAAAAAATAGACACATGGCTCGGAAAATGGGCATCACGAAAACTAATAGTATGGGGAACATCCACTGCTTTTTTGGCAGCAGGACAACTTACAAGTAATGATTGGGTTGCTGTATCTCTTGCTTATATAGGACTTCAGGGTGCAGCAGATATTGCTGCTAAGTGGAAACACGGCTGATGAAGAGACTATGGTTTAAAGCCAAAGAGATTTGGTGGAAAATTATATTGGGGGTTGTTGTAGTGGCAGCCCTCTTGATTTACTTTTACCGTTTGCTTAGGCCAACGGAGGATAAAATGAAGTATCTAGAAGCTATAAAGACAGAAGCCACAGCAGCCTTAAAGGAAAATGAGTTGCGTGGTAGACTTGAAAAAGATAAGATTGGCGCAGTTAAAGGAGTCTTTGAAAGTCGGCTGAAAGATACAAAGAAAATAGAAGACCGAGAAGAACGATTGAAAGCATTGATCAGACTTCACAAGGAATTGGACATTTAAGGAGATAAAAAATGGTAGACATTCCTACACTAGATATTGAGGATTACGATCCCGAGTTAAATGAAGAAGAAGAAACCGTTGAGGATAAGTCCGGTGGTGCTCTTACCTACGCTATTGTTGGCGCTGGACAAGGCGGCGGACGTATGGCTAAAGCATTTTATGATATGGGCTACACAAAGACTGTAGCCGTCAATACAGCACGCTCAGATCTTAATGGGCTAGACATCCCAGAGGAGCAGAAGTTTCTTGTTGATGAGCATGGCGAGCAAGGCGCTGGAAAAGATCAGGCCAAAGCCCAGGCAGCTATTGAGCGTAAGGAGCAAGAGGTATTTAATAAATTCCGAGAAATTTTTGGGACTAATGTAGATCGTATCTTAATCTGTCTTGGAGTTTCAGGAGGATCAGGCGGCGGCACTGTTAATACTCTTATCAAGGTCGCTAAGAAATACTTCACATACATTGGTATTGAGGATGTCGATGAGCGTGTTGGTGTGGTCGCATCGCTTCCAACTGCTGGTGAGTCAGCATCCCCAACGGTAGCTAAGAACGCCCATGCTCGCATCACTCAACTTTGCGGGCTAGCAGAAAAGGGTAAGATCGCTCCACTTATCATGGTGGACAATGAAAAGATTAAAAAGCTTTACCCCAAGCTCACGGTCAAGAAGTTCTGGACAACTATCAACAATACAGTCGCTGGCTTGTTCCACGTATTTAACGTCCTGGCAAACAAGGACTCAGAATATACAACTTTTGACGCAACTGACTATGATAGTATTATGCGTCAGTCAGGCTGTATGATTATGGGTGTCACAAGCGTCAAAGACGTTGAGAGCGAAACAGCTATTTCTAATGCTCTTAAGAAAAATCTAGAGAAAACTCTTCTTGCTGAAGGCTTCGACCTTACAACTGCAACAGGTGCTGCTTGTATCGTTGTTGGCGGTGAGGTTATTTTTGAAGAAACTGCTGGGCTAATGGACAGTATCGAGTTTGGCTTTGATACGCTGGCTGCCATAACGGGCGGTGCTATAATTCATCGTGGTATCTATGAAGATGATAAGCGAGATAAGCTTGTAACCTATACTTTGGTAAGCGGACTTAAGAGACCCTCAAAACGAATTGAGGGACTTAAGAAGTTCTTGAAATAATATGAGAAATATAATCGCATTTGTAGTGCTATTTTCTTTCAGCGCCGCTGCGGCAGAGGTCACCACGTTTGAACCTCGCCCAGCGGTTGTTGAGCAAGAGGGGACCACATATGTCGGAATACTCCTCAGCGAAGAAGACTTTCGTAAGGTGTTGCAAAATAAAATTGACACCAACGCAAAGCTCGCTGAGTGCTCGGTGGACCAAAAGGTCTGCACTCAGATGCAGGTGACGTACATTCGTTCCATCACCAAGCTAGAAGAACAACTCAAGAAAAACAACTCATGGTTTGACAGAAATCGTGGAACCGTCGGGCTTGTCACTGGTTTGCTCTTAGGGACAGGACTGTCTGTTGGAATTGTTCACGCAGTGTATCAAAAATGAGTAAAAAAGATATAAATTATGTTGCTAATGTGGAAAAGTCCATAGCGGAGAAGTATGGAAGAGAAGCCGTACAAGATTTCAGATCTAATTGGAGTCCTGAGAAAGAAAAGGATTACATAAAGGATTTATCGTCTGTGGGTATGAAGAAAACAAACAAAAAAAGAACCAATGAAGAAACTTTAATCAATGGGGTTAAAATAAAACGAAGGTCGATTGGGCAAAAGCGAGAAAGAATCTGCCCGGTCTGTAAAACATATTCATTTTCAGGACAAGACGACCTATATATGAATAGGTTCAAATGTTGTTATGAGTGCTATATTGATTTTGTGGTTCATGAAGAACAACGTTGGCTAGATGGGTGGAGACCAGACTCTGAACGTTTAGATTACGCTTTTAGGAGAAGAAAAAATGGCAACAGTACTAGAAATAGTTAGAGGTTTAAGCCAAGCGGCTGCTAATGCATATGATGGATCGCTGGACGAAAATGGCGAGCCACACAATATCGGGCTATCCCGTGAAGAAGGCCATCCAGTAATGGACAGTCGTGTCATAGACGGATTTAAAGTCAAATTCTCAGCCGACAAGCTTGTTATCAACTACCACGGGGAGGTTCTTATGAAAGAAGTACACCCACGAAACCAGTTTGAAAACGAGATCGAAAGAAAATTTGGTGACATTGTAAAGTTTTTGAAAAAAGAATATAAAAAGGTTACAAAAAGTTCCGTAACCTTGAGTGAAGTTTCAGATGCTGAAATAATAGTTCAGTCCACATCGAGAGTCAGATCTTTTGTACAGGCTTCTAAGCAATATAAGATAGGTGGCATGGAGGGTGTTGAGCCAATTCGGAGATCATCCGAAAGAGATCAGGATAAGCCGTTTGAAAAAAGGTTTAAAGACTTCTTGGAACTATCTTCGGACAAGAGACCGCCAAACGACAAGTCCACTAAAAACCCAGATACGCCAGAGGCATAAATGTCGCTCTCTAAACGAGAGGTGATGGCGGAGATCGTCCGCTGCGGAAAAGAGCCAGCTTATTTTTGCAATACTTATGCAAAAATTTCACACCCTATGAAGGGTTTGATTGGTTTTGATCTATATGATTTCCAAAAAGATGCCCTTGAAGATTTTAAAGACAACAGATTCAATGTAATCCTTAAAGCACGTCAGTTGGGTATATCCACTACCGTGGCTGCTTATGTTTGCTGGATGATGCTTTTTCATAGAGATAAAAATGTTTTAGTTGTTGCAACAAAACTAGGTACAGCCACGAACTTAGTCAAAAAGATTAAAGCTATTCACCGCCACCTTCCAAGTTGGCTTAAGATAGCAGATATATCTGTTGATAATCGAACATCTTTTGAACTGGCCAACGGATCACAGGTTAAGGCATCGTCAACCTCTGGTGACGCAGGTCGCTCTGAAGCCCTTTCACTCTTAGTTGTTGATGAGGCAGCTTTTGTGGAGGGCATGGAAGAGTTATGGGCTGGTCTCTATCCAACTCTTTCGACTGGTGGTCGTTGTGTGGCTCTGTCTACTCCTAACGGGGTCGGTAACTGGTTTCACAAGACATATACCGAGGCAGAAGAAGGTAAAAACGATTTTCACACTATAAAGTTACCATGGGATGTCCACCCAGACCGTGATTTGGAGTGGTTCGGAAAAGAAACAAGAAATATGTCTCGCCGAGAGATAGCACAAGAGCTAGAATGTAACTTTAACGCCTCAGGCGAAACAGTGGTCCATGGTGATGACTTAAAACTTATTTTAGAAAGTTTAAATGAGCCAAAAAGGAGAACTGGGTTTGATAGAAACTATTGGATCTGGGATGAGCCTGCCGATGAAAAAGATTATCTTTTGGTGGCAGATGTTGCGAGAGGAGATGGCTCAGATTTTAGTGTCGCACAAGTTTTTGATATAAAAACTATGACCCAAGTTGCCGAGTACCAAGGCAAGATAACTCCCGACATGTTTGCACCTCTTCTTTTTTCAATAGCGAGTGAATATAATAATGCACTGCTTGTTATAGAGAATAACTCGCTAGGAATAGGGGTTTTAACTAGACTTAGAGATTTGGAGTATAAGAATCTTTATTATAGTGTAAAATCAACACACGAGTATGTAGATGAACTAACCGCTGAAGCGGTAGGAGCGATACCGGGTTTTACAATGTCAATGAAAACAAGACCATTAGTTATAGCTAAGTTTGAAGAATTCATTCGAAATAAACTAATTACTATTAACTCTATGAGGTTGGCTAACGAAATTAAAACTTTTGTATGGCATAACGGGCGACCGCAAGCCATGAGAAGTTACAATGATGACTTAGTCATTGCTACTTGTATAGGATGTTGGGTGAGGGATACAGCTTTGGTGACAAATAAAAGAGATGTTGAATATAAGAAAGCCCTATTGACAGGGATATCAGTATCAAATACAACGTTTAGTACAAAAATAGATGGACAAATAGGACACAAACACGGTAACAGCTTTAAAGGTACCGACGGAAGAACGCACGACTTAGGCTGGATAATAAAAGGATAAAAAATGAGCGATAACAACAATCCAAATAATAATGGAAACAACCCCAGAAACGCCACGTCGCCTCTTTTTAAGCGGCTAACTAGGTTATTTAGTGGTCCGATCGTAAACTATGATAGGCCATCTCCCTCTATGTCTCGGAGAGATATAAGAAAGTATACTTTTACTAGTAGCACTGGTAAAGAGTTTAAAAAGAAGGAATATTATAATCCATTTACAGATTATAGCAGCAAAGTATTGGGTGCTAGGAACAAACAAACTCGATATACAGACTTTGAACAGATGGAGTATATGCCAGAGATAGCATCTGCGCTTGACGTGTATGCGGATGAGATAACAACCTCTAATGCTTTGTCTGACTTAGTAAACATTGAGTGTCACAATCAAGAAATAAAAGAAATAATCAAAACATTACTATATGGTGTTCTGAATATTGAGTCGAATCTATTCGGCTGGTCCAGAAGCATGTGTAAGTATGGAGACTACTATCTTTATATTGATTTGGACGATACAATGGGTATAACTAACGTCATACCGTTGCCTGTAAGAGAGGTTGAGAGAATTGAGGGTACTGACCCAACAAATCCAAATTATGTTCAATACTTCTGGGAAAATTCTGATAAAGGTCAGGGCGTTACTTTCGAAAACTGGCAAGTTTCACACTTTAGGGTCCTAGGAAATGACAAGTATGTTCCATACGGAACCTCTGTGCTTGAGCCTTCGAGAAGGATATGGCGTCAATTGGAATTAATTGAAGATGCCATGATGGCCTATCGTATCGTCCGATCGCCCGAAAGAAGAGTCTTCTATATCGATGTTGGCAATATTGCTGCGGAAGATGTAGAACAATATATTGAGCGTGTAAAGACCCAGATGAAGAGAAATCAAATTGTTGATGAAGATTCTGGCAGAGTAGACTTACGGTATAACGCTATGAGTATAGATGAGGATTATTATATCCCCATACGAGGTGGCAACAATAATACTCGTATTGAAACATTGGCAGGCGGTCAGTTTACTGGCGACATTGACGATGTTAATTACCTTAGAGATAAGCTTTTTTCAGCCCTTAAGGTACCAAAAGCATACTTGGCACAGTCTGATGCTATGGAAGATAAAACTACTTTAGCACAAAAAGATATAAGGTTTGCAAGAACTATTCAAAGGTTACAGCGAGTGGTAATTGCTGAGGTAGAAAAACTTTGTGTTATACATTTGTTCTCGTTAGGGTTCAGAGACAAAGACCTTCTGTCTTTCAAATTATCCCTAAACAACCCTTCAAAGATTGCAGAGTTACAAGAACTAGAACACTTAAGAACAAAGTTTGATATTGCCGGAAGCGCAACCGATGGATATTTTTCAAAAAGGTGGGTATACAAGAACATCTTTAAGTTATCTGAGGAAGAAATACAGAGGATACAAATCGAGCAGTTTTCTGACGCCAAACTTGCCGCACTGGTTGAAGCTGAGGGCGAACCTGCTGGCGGCGAAGGTGTTGAAGGTGGCGAGGGTGGACTTGATGATTTACTTGGTGGTGATGAGGGCGGCGAAGATACCGAGGAAGAAGAGACTGAAGAAGGACCCTTACTGGCAGAGCCCGACGAGCCGGGCCAAAGAGATGATTGGTACAAGCCAGTAAAATCACCAAAATGGAAACAAGGCGCAAGAAAGAGAAGTTATTTGTCTTCTGCTGGAAACAATATTGCCTCATCCTCCGAGAGAAACCTATTTAAAGGGTGGTCTGGTGAGATGTCTCCTCTGTCAAGAGGGATTGTAGGAGAAGGACTTGACAAAGAGGAGCGGCTTCTATATGACACGCAAAATGAGGTCAAAAGATTAATAGAGCAGTTGGAGCAAAAAAATGAAAAAGAAACATAACAAGAAAAGAAATACTGCTTTTTTGTTTGAAACTCTTGTTAGAGAGTTGACAAAGGCTTTCGTTTCAAGAGACTCAGATACGTCTACAAAGATAAAAACAATCTTTAAGGAAAACTTCAATCAAGGATCCGCTTTGATGCAAGAGCTAGATTGTTATAAAGCATTGCAAGAGAAGTCTGGACTTGACAGATATACGGCTGAAAAGTTAATCTTCGAGGCAAAATCTAAATATAAAAAGTTGGATAAGGATGAAATATTTACCGAACAGTCCGCTGTTATAAAAAAGATAAACCAAGAGTTAGGTTCTGATACCTACAATAATTTCGTCCCTAACTACAAGTCATACGCAACTTTGGCACAAATTTTCGGAGATAAGATCCCAGTTAAAAATAGGGTTCTTTTGGAATCAGAAGTACTGAGTACTTTGACTTCTGAGCACAGCACAGAAAAATCCATGAAACATGTTGATAGTCTTGTGGTAAAGACATTTACCAAGAACTTTAATGATAGGTATAGTAATTTATTAGAGTCACAGAGAAACCTCCTCCAGCATTATATTACATCGTTCTTGGACAATGGTGTTGACTTTAAGATTCACTTGGGTGAGCAACTGACTAATATCAAGAAAGAAATCGAAAACTCTCTTAGTCTCGAAGAGGTTAAGAACGACAGTGAGATGGTCAATAATACCAAAGAAGCTTTAACATTGGTTGAAAAAATTAATGTATCGTCAGTTGGCAAGAAAGAGCTTATCAAAGTTTTAAGATTACAAAAACTAGTAGAAGAGTATAAGCAAAATGCCAATTAAAATAAAACTAGGTGATTCGACCAAGCCCGAGAAGAAACCAACTCAGGCCACTATATCCTTGAAAATCAAAAAGACCCTGAGTGGCAATCTTTTAATTAATGATCATAAACATATGGATATAATTGTTGTTCCAAAAGAGAATAAAGTTGTCACTATTCCTAAGCCATATGCAGAGATAGACACTTTCCCGATCCAAAAAGACTTCATGTACTCTCTTTTCAAGGGTGGCGTATTGGAAGGCTTTGGTCCTAAGGGTGGACCATCTTTTGGAATGTTGGAAGTAAATTATCCACAAGAATCGGATGTTGACTCATTGCAGGCGGTTTTATATCAAGTGGAAAAATACATTAAAGAAACTATTGACGACGGAGCAGTTTCTGATGCTTATGATGAGAACATAGAAGATCGATTTACAGACCCCTCAGACGCAGAATCAACAGAGTCCGGAGAAATCCCACCCTACGAAGACACGCCGGAGGGATCATCGACTCCAAATTATTCATACTATGGGTATGGCTATCAGTATTAAAGATTGAGATAAAGTGAATATATTAAGTTTCGTCCTTTGTTGTTATGGGCTTACTCAAATTCTGGTGTATTCTTCGCTATTGAGTTTGATTAGGCCTAAATATCATTTTTTTCACTGCCCTATGTGCATTGGCTTTTGGTCTGGCGTCCTTCTTCTGTTCCTAAACCCATTTACAGAACTATTTACATTTGAAGTTTCACTAGTTAACGGACTTTTGTTAGGTTGGTTATCTTCTGGGACCTCTTATGCGTTGTGTATGCTCATATCGGACGGAGGATTTCAGTATGAATATCGAAATAAAAGGGATGTGGACGCAAAAATGGATGCTAAGACCAGTAACCAATTGTTGCAGGGGTAGCATGACCGTGCGGGTAGCGCCCGCACTCAAAGGAGATAGAAATGAATAAGTATGTACTACAAGAGTTTATGAATCTAGATTATAGCGATGATCTTCTGACTGAAGAAGAGCGTGAAGGCAACAAGTCTGGTACGCATCTTATTGTGGCTGGAAAAATTCAAGCCGCAGACAAGAAAAACGGCAATGGACGTATTTATCCTCGCCCTATTTTAGAGCGAGAGATGAAGAACTATGAAAAACTTGTAAAAGAAGGACGAGCTATCGGGGAACTAGACCATCCAGATAGTTCAGTGGTGGAACTCAAGAACGCAAGCCATGTAATAACAGAGGTGTGGTGGAGAGGCGACGATGTTATGGGCAAGATGAAGATCCTAAACACACCCGCAGGACAAATAGCTAAGCAGCTTGTAGAAGGCGGCGTTCAGTTAGGAATATCTAGCCGAGGCCTCGGATCCACCCGCCAGGAGGGTGGCACCACCATGGTAGAAGACGACTTTCAGTTGCTTTGCTTCGACTTAGTTTCTGAACCAAGCACGACGGGCGCTTATCTTGTTGCGGAAAGCCAGGTCAAAACCCACTTGACAAAGGCTGATCGTATTAACCGTGCGCTCAACGATGTACTCGGGGAAGACTAATGGCTTCTGCTGGTTTTGGCATCAAGAATGATGACGGCGACGGCTTCGTAAGCAAGCTTGAAAACGACGGCGATACTAAACTAGGAGATACCTCCGGCGACCTAATTCAGATTACTGGAACCCTAGAGGTAGCCGGCGGCGCTGTGTTTAACCAAGGATCTATTGACGTTGACTTCCGTGTAGAAAGCAACAACGAGACTCATATGTTTTATCTCGATGGCGGAGCAAACCGTATTGGTATTGGGACTAATTCGCCACAATCTGTACTGCATATTATAGATCCCCTTGAAGGAACTGGTGCCGAAAGGGATGCTATCATAATTTTGAAAAGCAGAAAAGATGTGGGTATAAAGCTTATTGCTGATAGCGACAACTCTGGAGAGAACGACAACCCATTTATAGACTTTTATCAAGACGGTTCAGCAGATACTTCTGGAAGAAATAATCGCCTCGGTACTATTGCAATGGAAGGCGATGCAGACGGGACTTTTACTGGATCTATTGGCAACGCCTTTTTCATGGATGCCTTTCATCCGAATGTCGGGCACTCAAGCAGGCCTCTTCAACTTGCCAATGCTAGTACAAACGGAGGACATTCTGCTCGTATCACACTTGAGGGGACCAATGGATATGTGGGTATCCATACAACCACTCCGGACTTTCCTTTAGAAGTTTCTGGAAACACAAGAGTTGCCGGAACAACCACATCTCAGTTTTATGTTACAAATGTAGCCGAGCAAGATCTTGGCTCTGGAACAAACAGTACTCTGTCCGTAGCATCCGGCACTATGCTGCTGGATGCGGATTCAATTAACGGTGTTGATGCGGGTGGCGGACTGGAAGTCCATGCTCTAACGTTTCCCAGAGGGGATAATTCTGGCACAAGGTTAACGCTCATAGCCAAAGGGTCTACTAATAATGTGTTTATCTTACCTACAGGACTTATAAGTGGAACCTTTGGTAGCATTAATCCTGCTGCTAATGTATCAGCACTAGAGTTTGTCTGGATAAAAGAAGGAACACATCAAGCTTGGCATCAAGCTTAGTAAGAAAGGAAAAAACATGAAAAAATCCGAACTCAAAAATATTATTAAAGAATGTGTTAAGGAGGTCATCTTTGAAAAGGGTGTTCTTTCCGGAATAATATCTGAAGTAGCGACTGGCCTTCAGGGCACTACTTCAACAGTGGTTCAAGAAGCCAAATCATCCTTAAGGACACCAGAAAGTGAAGCCATGAGAAGAAAAGTACTAGACTCCGTAGCAAAAAATACTAATCCATACGAGGACGCCAAACAAAAGTTTGCCAACCCAGAGTTATTTGAGGGCACTGCTCCAGTACCTTCTGGGGATGGAAGGGGACCCCTATCAGGAGTTGCCCCAGGCGATCCTGGTGTTGACCTAACAAACATACCAGGCATGAGATCCTGGGCTCATTTAGCGAAAGGCAAAAGTCAATGAGAAACAACAGAAGACAACATGAGGATAAGATCAATACCTGCGTTCAGGTAACTGATAGGGAGTGCGGTGGTAACTCTGAGAAAATGGTAAGAAGGTTTATCAAAAAGGTAAAAAGAGAAGGCATAGTGGAAGAGTTTCGTGAGAGAAGCCATTTTACAAAGCCGACCGTTGTCCGAGCGGAAAGAAAAAGAAATAGAAAAAGATTGATAGAAAAAATAAACAAACAAAGACAAGAACTATTTACTACTAAGAACTTCCGCTCTAAGAGGAGAAGATAGCATGGGCAACACATCGCCGTTCCAATCATCTTCGCTGGGTCCACCCAGAGGAGCCGGTCTTGGCAATGCCTCTTCATATCAAGTGTCTAGCGTGCCTTTTCTGACTGGTAACCTTGTATTAGATAATGGAGTGGAAGACAGAATTGTTTTCCCAACAGTAGCAAGACGTGTCATTGTTAAGAACATGGCGGATATTGATATAAAAGTATCTTTTCATTCAACAGCTTCGTGTTCTCTTGTTTCGACTTATAGTTTTAAGGATCTTCCTACCACTAATGACGAGGTTGATATAACCGGCAAGTTTACAGAAGTTTATATCTCCAATGCAACAGGCGATGATGGCAAGTATGAGTTGTTCGCAGAACTCACTGGGATTCCCGCTGAGAACATGTTTGCACTAACGGGTTCGGGCATCTCTGGGCACACCGGCACATAAATACATACTTTAACACATTAATAAACTATTTACTACGAAGAATTTCTGTTCTAAAAGGAGACACAGATGGGCAACACATCACCAGATAGTTCATATTACTCAAGCTATGTAAGAGCTTCAGGAATAGGGAACGCATCAGCTTACCAGGTGGCGGGTAAGCCTTTTTTAACTGGTAATCTAGATATAGACAACGGTGTCGAAGATAAAATTGTATTTCCGACTGTCACAAAAAAAATCGTTGTAAAAAACATGGCAGATATTGATTTAAGGGTACACTTTGCTACTACGGCCTCTACTCAAGTCAACCAAACCTCTGCTTATTGGACATTGCCGACAACGAAGGACGAAATTACTTTGAATGTGAAGTGTACAGAAATTTATATTTCTAATCCTACTGGCAATAATGGCAAGTATGAACTGTATGCAGAACTCACTGGGATTCCCGCTGAGAACATGTTTACACTGACGGGCGCTGGCATAACTGGTGCCACAAACGTATAGTTCATAAATAATCCCTTCCTTTAGTGCGCTAATATACTATTTACTTTGATTAATACCATCTTTAAGGGGTACACTTATGTCTAACATGTTAGAGCAAGCCATCATAGATGCCCAATCTCTCAGAGAAGCAGCTATGAAAAATGCCGAATCAGAAATTGTTGAAAAATATTCTGATGAAGTAAGACAAGCAGTGTCAAAACTTCTGGAACAGGAAGAAGAGCTTGATTTAGGATTGGACTTAGAAGACGAAGTTGAGCAAGTAGATAGCACTGCCATGGAACAGGTTCCAATGGCACATGTTTCTGACGGCGCTGAAGAAATCGTCGAGGTTGATCTTGACGACATCATCGCCGCTGCGCAATCCGAGGATGACGAAGAAGAATTTGAGCTTGATCGAAGTGAGATTGCGGATGAAGTCGGGATTGACCTGGGGCTTGAGACAGAAACCCCCGCTAATCGAAATGATGACGAACTCGCCCTCGACGAAAATGAACTTCTTGATCTTTTTAAAGAATTACTTGTGGTTGACGTGCCAGAACTGGCCGTCAAGCAATCTATGGAGGAAGCTTCCGAGGATGAGATCGAGGAAGATGAAGAAGCAATAGTGCAGGACGATGACGTTGCTTTAGCCCCTGTAGAGGGTATGGATAAAGAAGATGCTGACGACCTTCGCAATGAAAAAGAAAAGAACGAAAATCTTCAAAAAGAAAATAAAGACTTAAAATCTCTCCTAGGAAGCCTTAAGGGAAAACTAGAAGAGTTACATGCGCAAAACGCAAGATTATTATTTACAAATCGTGTTCATGAAAACACCTCTTTGAATGAGCGGCAAAAAAATAAAATTGTCGAGATGATTTCAAACGCACGATCAGTTGATGAAGCAAGAGTAATTTTTGAAACTCTTCAAAAGACAATGGCGGGAATTTCTAATAGTAAGACCCCAGAATCGTTGTCTGAAGCCGTAACAAAAAGATCTTCGGTTATTCTCAGCAATCGCAGAGATGAACACGTTTCACAACAAAACCCGACCACGGATCGATGGGCGATCTTGGCGGGATTAAAAGACAATTAATTAAAGGAGAAAATAAAATGTCTGTATTAGATACCCTTACAGAGGGAATCAGGCAACGTTCGTTGGCTAACGAAGGTGAAGCTCTTCTTGGAAAGTGGGAGCGTACAGGTCTTCTAGAGGGGCTCGATGATGTTAAGCGTAACAACATGGCCCGTCTTCTAGAAAACCAAGCTGCTCAACTTCTCAAAGAGACAACCACCATGCAAGCCGGCGACGTTGAAGGATTCGCTTCAGTTGCATTTCCATTAGTTCGTCGTGTATTCGGCAATCTTTTGGCACAGGACCTAGTTTCGGTCCAACCGATGAGCCTCCCGAGTGGACTCATCTTCTTCATGGACTTCGTTTATAGTCCTGATAGCGGAATGCTTGCCGGTGCTACCGGTGCTCGTTTGACTAACAAGAAAGACACATCACTTTATGGTGGTGGAGTTGTTGGTCGTCAGTTGACGGGTGGTATTAACCTTGCTGATGCTAATAACCATTCTGGTTTTTATGGTTTGAATAACGGCTTCTCAAGCCCGACAGGCTCAGCCGTAGGACCTCATGGTTCGCCCATGGCCGTTGGTATCGCTTCCGGTACTTATGGCGATGCAAATTCGAAGCCCGGTGGAGAACACTATGAAACCCTTAGAGGAGATCCTGATCTTGTCTCGGGAACATCGACCTATGCTATTGCATCTGCTTCGTTGATTGGCCTTGGTGCCAATGTTGATAACCTGCAAGCTATTGTTGTTTCTGGTACCGATGGTGCTGGACTCCTTGAAGCTGGTGGATATCATGCTACTCGCCTTAACCAGTTCTCTGGTTCGAGCAAGGATCAGATCCTGCTCGTCGGTATTTCGAGACTTGGAAGCCGTTCTGCTGTGCAGCTTTCCGAGTCAATGGGACCCGGATTGCTATCTCAAGAGCCCGCCTTCACCAACAACACGGGTACATTCTTTTACCCGGTCGTAGATAGCTTTGTCACCGCAGGCGACCCCTTTGGTGCTATCAAAGGTTCGACCACGGTTGCTGGCTGGGGACTTGAAACAAGTCAGCAGATTCCAGAAATCGATATTAAGGTAGACAGCGTCGCCGTGACAGCAGTCACGAAGAAGCTGAAAGCTAAGTGGAGCCCGGAGCTTGCTCAGGACCTCAACGCTTATCACAACCTTGACGCCGAAGTTGAGCTTACTAGCGTCCTTTCCGAGCAGATCGCTCTTGAAATTGATCAAGAGATTCTTTCTGACCTCGTAAACGGTGCTACTGGTGGAACTCTTTACTGGAGTCGCTTACCTGGTAAGTTTGTCAACCGTGAAGATGGAAGCATTCTTGGAAGTTCACTCTTCCCGGACTTCACCGGAACGGTCAGCGAGTGGTACGAAACCCTTCTTGAGACAGTCAATGAAGTAAGTGCTCGTATTCACCGTAAGACACTTCGTGGTGGTGCCAACTTCCTTGTCACCTCGCCAGAATTGGCTAACATCCTTGAATTCACTGCTGGATTCCGTGCTGCGGCAACGGTTGACGAAGATGGTGGAAGCTGGGGCGTGAAGCAGGTTGGCTCGATTAGTCGCAAGATGGATATCTATGTTGATCCTTACTTCCTCCGGAACGTGATTCTGGTTGGTCGCAAGGGTAATAGCTTCCTTGAAAGCGGCTTTGTATATGCGCCATATGTTCCATTGCAAGTTACTCCCACAATCTTTGGTACAGAAGATTTCGTGCCCCGCAAGGGTGTCATGACTCGCTATGCCAAGAAGATGGTGCGTCCTGACTTGTATGGTCTGGTTGTCTGTGTCGATCTCGTGAACTCTCAAACTGAGTAGTATTTCACAAGAGATTGAATACAATTGAGGGAACCCCGTCCTTGTGGCGGGGTTTTCTTTTATTGTTTTGTTTCCGAAACCAAAAACTATTTAGTAAAGCACCCTAACGAGGTAATTTCTTATGCCAACAAATTTACAGCCTAGAAGCACAGTAAACGCAGTTATTCTACCATCTACAGGAACACACTCTGAGGTTGCAGATCTTTTAGCATACGGCATCTACAATACAACATCATCCTTCATCAGCGGTGCGGTTGATCAAGTTGCATATACTTTTAATAAGCTTGGTGGAAATATACTAGATTTAGAAATATCACCAAGAAATGTTTACAATGCCTATGAAGAGGCTTGCTTGGAATATTCGTATCTGATAAACACACACCAGGCCAAGAATGTGTTATCTGATTTGATGGGAAACACTACAGGCTCCTTTGATGAGGACGGCGAGTTTTTCAACTTTGAAAAGGGCGTTGATGTAAAGCCAAATTTAAAATTTCCAAGATTCCAATTAGGATATGCCATGCATATCGGGAAAGGGGGCTCTGTCCATGTGGGAATTGGATCATCGCAAAGAATATTCTCAGCATCCATAACCCCGATTGAGGACCAGCAAGAATACGATCTTCAGGCACTAATTTTTAGCGCATCCATAGATGGAACCTCTGGTGGTTCTGCCTTTACAGGATCAGTTGGAAAAAATAAAATAAGTATTACCAGAGTTTATTATAAAACTCCTTCTGCCTCGTGGAGATTCTTCGGCGGCAACGCAATCGGTGCCGTTGGCAATATGTCAACTTACGGGCAATATGCTGATGATAGTACATTTGAACTTGTACCAAGCTGGCAGAATACTCTTCAGGCGATGAACTATGAAGAGGACCTGAAGGTTCGAGCATCTCATTATTCATACGAAATAAATGATAACAGATTAAAATTATTTCCAACACCAAGCGGGAATAATCCAGACAAGTTTTGGGTTGAATTTAGAACATCAGAAGATGCTTATGATGAACAAGAGGATAGACAATATGGGGCGAGTGGTGTCAACAATATTAACACACTTCCTTTTCCAAATGTTCCATATCAAAATATCAACAGTATAGGAAAACAATGGATTAGAAGATTTGCACTTTCTTTAAGTAAAGAGACCTTAGGTCAAGTTAGATCTAAGATAGGGACGATACCAATACCGGGGAATGATATAACCTTGAATGGACCATCGTTGGTAAGTGAGGCAAAGACTGAACAGACAGAGTTAAGAGATGAGTTAAAAGCTGTTCTTGATGAATTGGTTTATGGTAAACTAGCCGAAGGAGATGCCGAGCTTCAAAAGAATGTAGAAACTGTAATGGCATCAATTCCTTACGGCATATACGTGGGATAAATAAATGGCCGCCAATAGATGGACACAACCTGAGCAGCCACCACCACCGCTTTTTGTCGGTCAGGCTGAGAGGAATTTTGTTAAACAAATCAATGACGAGGTCATTGAAAAGGTTGTTGGTCAACAATTATTATATTTTCCTATCGATATTGAGAGGTCCAAATATCATACCCTCTATGGGGAAGCAATAAATAAAACGTTCCTGCCCCCAATAAGAGCTTATGCCCTTGTTGACTATGATGGATCTACACGAACTCAAACTGAACTAGGCTTTGACAACGTCTATAATATTAGCGTGCATTTTCACAAAAGAAGACTAACAGCAGATCAAAACCTTTTTGTTCGCTTGGGTGACTTTGTACAGTACGATCAAATGTTTTTTGAAATAGTTGATGTTTTTGAGCCAAGGTATCTGTTCGGTCAAGATAGCGATTTTGCCGATGGAACATCATTAGAAGTCACCGCAGTCGGAAGACAAGCGAGAAGAGGACTATTCGATGCCACTTAATACAAAGACAAATACACAGTTATCTTCATCTTATCCCTTGGCATCTTCAAACATTGAAAGTATAGACTATGCCATGTTTAATTTTGTTAATGATAATTTAAACATATACTGCGATACGAACCAGGGGTCGGAAAAGGTTCCCGTCTTGTTTTCAACTCCTGAAAGGGCTTTCCAAATAAAGAGTGACCCGAATTTAAGGACAGAGGGTGGAAGAACTTTAAACCTTCCTCTGATCACGCTGAAAAGAACAGCCATGAATAAAAATCCTGAAAATAAAGGTCGATATGGTGTGCATATCCCGCCTTATTTTGATTACTATAAAAGAGGGGGATCCATAGAGGTAGCTAGGACTGTACAACAAGACAAAACAAAGAATTTTGCTAACTCAAATTCAATTAGGAAAAGTGCTGGCGGCGACAATCTTAATTTTCAGACCTCTCCTGGTGAAAACAAGAACATTGTTTATGAATCCATCTCTATACCGATGCCTACTTTCGTTGAGGTGACCTATGAATTGAAGCTTTTTTCAGAATACCAACAGCAAATGAATGCGATGATGGAAGTATTGACAACCTTTACTGGTGCGCCCAGTGTTTTTAAGATCGAAAATGCAGGAAATAAATATGAGGCTTTTATGGAGCCAGGATATTCTATAAATAATAATTTTGAGCTAGGCTTGGAAGAAAGAAGATTTGAAACAAGCATAACCACTATGGTTCTTGGTTATTTAATCGGAGCGGGAAAAAACCAAAAGACACCAAACGTTGTGATTAGAGAATCAGCAGCAAAAATTAAAATACAACGAGAAAGGTCTATCGTGGGGGATATTCCTGAGTTTAGAAAAGGCAGCAAAGACAAATATAGGCCTTAAATAGAACATCACTTCTTTACAGGGAGTTTCGATCTTTCCTCTACTATTTATTAAGAGCAATGAAGTCGGTATATTAACCATCTTGTTTGCTATTTTACTAGAAATTACATCAAGGAGACCTTTTTGATGGCTGACGAAAGAAAGTTTAAGTTCATATCTCCAGGGGTTTTTATAAACGAAATAGATAACTCCCAATTACCAGAAGAGCCTGGTGACATTGGACCCTTGGTTATCGGCACTGCCCCTCAAGGACCCTCCATGGTCCCAGTTACAATCAACTCTTTCTCTGAATTAGTTGAAACTTTTGGTGAACCGAATGCCGGTAAACCATCGGCAGATGCTTGGAGATTTGGACAACAGAGTGCTCCTTCTTATGGGCTGTATGCTGCTCAGGCATGGTTGAGAAACAATGCGCCACTGACTTATGTTCGTCTTGCTGGCGAACAAGATCCGGAAGCCACTGCTGCTGGCTTGGCTGGCTGGAAAGCTGGAACGCTCAGTAGCACACCAACTGAAGGCGGTTCTTTTGCTCTTGTGGTTTGGCCAAGTTCATCCATTAGTGTTGCCGACGCTGACGCTAACGTTCGTGTTTCGGGCGCTGTTGCTGCCACCTTCTATCTTAACGAAGGTAGAATGACAATTAGCGGCACGCTCGCTACTCCGCACACTCTTCCGCTTCCGACAACAGCAAGTACTTGCACCCTGTTCGACACGGACGCTAATGGTCACTTTAATTTGGTTTTCGACCCTAACGGTGTTGGTGATATTACTTCTCATGTAGCAAATGTGTCACTCAATCCAGATGACAGAAACTTTATTCGTAAAGTTCTTAATACTAACCCGACAGTGGTTAACTCAACAGTCACCACCCAGCAGACCAGAAATGCAAGCCAGGGCGGCGGTTTTTGGATTGGTGAAACCTTCGAGAGGCAGCTTGCCAAAGTTGGCTCTGGCTCCATGGGAATCTTGGGTGACAGTATTTTAGGATCGAAGTTCCATATTGCACTTTTCCCAATGAGAAACCAAGTTGCAATAACGCAAGATCAGAATGATCACCAGTATGGCTCACAAAAAGCTTCGACTGGTTGGTACATTGCTCAAGACCTAAACGTTGGTACAAACAACGCCTTCCAGGCACATGAACAACAAAAATTGTTTAGAGTTGAGGCTCGCACTGGTGGACAAAGCATCCAACGACAAATTAAAGTATCAATTGAGAACATAAAAGCCCCTGAGGGTGACTTTGATTTGTATGGTAGCTTCTCTTTGGTGATTAGAAATATTCGAGATACTGATTTGAATCAGATTATTTTAGAAAGATACGATTCTTTGAATTTGAATCCTGCTTCGCCAAATTATATTGCTAGAGTCATAGGTGATAAGTTTATGACCTATGATACAACTACGCAAACAAATCGTGAATACGGCACTTATACAAACCGTTCTAAATTCATTCGAATCGCAATGAATGAAGATATTGACAGAGGCACCACTAACGCTGAGTTCTTACCATTCGGTGTCATTGGTCCTTTGACCTATCGTGCCGCTCAAATTAACAGTGGTTCGGGCGGACTGACTTCTTATGGATCAACTGGACAGCTTAGTGCCAGTCGTGGCGCTTTGGCCAGTATGATTGACGGTGGTGATCAAACCTTGTTCGGCGCACTTGGCGGATATGACTCTGCTAGTTATGGAACAGTCACTGCCGAGAAGAACTTACTTGTTATCTCGGGAGCGGTCGCTAACGGAACAGCCGGAAATATTACAGCCTCGTTTGTGTTCCCGACAACGCCGCTACGTCGTCACAGCAACTGGGGTCGCCCCGGTGTGCCGATGAAGAACGTTTACTTTGGTGCTTGGACAGGAATCACAAAGGATGATCAGACGTTTAATCCTTCGGTTCTTGATACTTTGACCTCAAGGTGCAAGGGCTTGCAGGGCACCCCTGCCCCAACAGGACCTAAAGATGTTGCCCCGAATTTCCAGGCTAACATTAGTACTTCGCCAAGTCTTAATACCCCGACCATGGGACTCGGACAAGCCGTTTCGGCATCGTCTGATCCCTTGCAACTTGGTTGGGTCTTTACGCTTGATGATATAATGCTCTCGCTCGCAGCCGATGGTTTGGGCGGAGGTTATGTTCACATGTCGGGCTCAAGACAAAAAACTGTCAGTATTAGTGCAATATCTGGCGGATATACTGGCTCGCTGAACAAGGGCTTGGACAGATTTACCACGCTTCTTGCCGGCGGATTCGATGGTGTTGATATCACCGAGCGTGACCCCTTCAGAAACAGTGCTGTTGCTGCTGGTGTTGCAGAGGTGAATAGCTCTAAGCTTCACAGCCTCAAGAGAGCGATTAATATCGTGTCTGACCCTGACCAAAATCAATATAATGTGGTCACAATTCCTGGTGTTACAATACCTGCCGCAACTAACTATCTTCTGGAGAAAACAGAGGAACGTGGCGACGCTCTGGCCATTATTGATCTAGAGAAAATCTATACTGCGGATACAGAAAATACTTCTAGTAGCGCAGATAGAAACTCTTTCACAATTAAGCAGGCAACAGACGCCCTTAAAGCTAGAAACATTAACAACAGCTACGGCGCAGCATATGCCCCTTGGGTTCAGATCCAAGATACTATCTCTAACAGGCTTATCTGGGCTCCGCCTTCGATTGCCGCACTAGGAGCTTTGTCGTCCAACGATAGAGTTGCCGCTCCATGGTTTGCCCCAGCCGGGTTTACTAGAGGCGGATTGTCAGAGGGTGCTGCTGGATTGCCTGTCCTGGATGTCTCTAAGAGGCTTAGTTCGGAAGATAGAGACGATCTGTATGAAGCAGGTATTAACCCAATCGCTAAATTCCCTGCTGAAGGGATTGTGATCTTCGGGCAGAAGACCCTGCAACAGACAGCTTCTGCGCTTGACAGAATCAACGTGAGAAGACTGCTTGTCTTCTTGAAGAGAGAGATCTCGTTCATCGCATCGAGACTCTTGTTTGCTCAGAACAACCAAGACACTTGGAATAGGTTCTTGCAGCAAGCAACGCCTGTTCTGGAAAGCGTCAAGGCTCAGTTCGGCATTGATGACTTCCGCTTAATTCTGGACGAAACAACGACGACCCCAGACTTGGTGGATAGAAACATTATTTACTCTAAGTTAATCGTGAAGCCAACCCGCTCTGCCGAGTTCTTCGCTATTGATTTTGTTATCACTAACAGCGGCGCTGCTTTTGAGGACTAAAAAAGTTACGAGGAACTATTTAACTATAGGATTTCTTTTTCGAGGAGAAACTAAATTATGAGTCTTTTTTGGTCGAATGTAAATACTGATCCAAAACGCCGTTTTCGATTTATACTTCAAGCTGGTAATATTCCGGTTTGGACTGTTAAAACCGCTGAGAAGCCCAGAGTGTCTGTTGGCACGGTTGAGCACCAGTTTCTCAATCACACTTTTAAGTACCCTGGTCGAGTTACCTGGGATAATATTACCATGACGCTTGTAGATCCAGTAGATCCAGACTTGGCTTTTACGTTTCTTCAAAAACTTCGTAGATCCGGGTATGATTATCCAACCAGTCCCAACGTTCGAAGCACAATAAATAAAGCTGACGCAACAGGACCTCAAGGTATTGCTGGTGTCTCTATCGCACAAATAGATGCTGACGGTAGAGAGATTGAAAAGTGGAAGTTGACTAATCCATGGATCGTTAGCATTGATTTCGGTGGCGCATTAGATTATGCTGCTGAGGAAATGAACGAGATTAGCGTTGAGATGGCCTATGATTGGGCAGAGTTAATAAAAAGCGGAAATGAAGCAAGATAAAACAAATTAAATATTTGTGATATAGTTGTCTTGTTGAGTTTTAGAAAGGTTGTATTATGAGTAGAAATAAAGGACGGGTTTCCCCGACAGAAGAGGACGTTCTAGAACAGGAAGTCCCATCGGGGTACCCGGAATATCCAGACCGTCCTCCCACAGCAGATGATAATGGGTTTAACTGGACGAATCCAACATACTTTGTAGAAATCCCGAGCAAGGGTAGATTTTATCCCCCGAACCATCCGGTACATAACAAAGAAACAATTGAAATTAAATATATGACAGCAAAAGAGGAGGATTTCCTAACCTCTCAGCCATTAATTCGCAAGGGCATTGCTATTGATCGAGTTTTGGAAAGCGTCCTTGTTGATAAATCAATAGGTATCGATGATCTTTTACTTGGCGACAAGAATGCCCTAATGATTGGCACAAGAATTACCGGGTATGGAGAAGAATATAAAGTTGAAGTTACTTGCCCCAAGTGCGGTAAAGAAAGTGACTACGAGTTTGATCTAGAAAAGGTTGGAACGAATGATTACGAAGAGCAGATCATAGAACTTGGTTGTGAATTTACCCCACGAAATACTGTCTCGGTTGATTTACCCCTAAGCAAGGTTAATGTAGAGATCCGCCTGATGAACGGACATGACGACAAGAATCTAACTGAGCAAGCTAACAAAAAGAGTAAAAAGAATATGCCCGCTACTACCTTGACAGATCAGCTAAGAGCTTTTATTGTCTCCGTTAACGGTATTGACTCTCCTTTTGCTGTAGCTAATTTTGTCTCTCAGATGCCTGCTAGAGATTCAAAGTTCTTAAGAAATCTTTATGTAAATATCGCCCCAAATGTTGATTTGCGCCAAGAGTACGAGTGTCCAAAATGTGGTCACGAGGCAGACATGGAGGTTCCGCTTGGCGTGGGCTTTTTTTGGCCTGAGTGAAAATAACAAAGAGTATGTTTACGAGGAAATATTCCAACTAATCCACTACGGAAGTTGGTCCTTCAGAGAAGCTTTCAACTTACCAGTGCTTATAAGAAAATGGTTCATCCAGCGCATCGCCGCCGAGAAGAAAAGAGAAATGGAAGCCCGTTCTCAATCAACCCGCTAATCTGTATAAATAAAACATCTTTGTAGACTATTTATTATACCGTGGGGTGTCTTATATGAAACAGATAGATTTTGAAAACGAGGTTCTTGACTTAGAAGAAGTCAAAAATACTTTAAATGAGAATATTCTCCATGTTTTTGCAGCATGGATTGAGTATCTTTTATCCAAAATGTTTAAGGGGCGCAGAGTCCCTGTCAGAGTTCGTGGAAACAGAATAGAGGTTGAAAGATTTACCGACGCTCTTGTAAACGAGAAAAGGTATATGGACTATATTAAGAAGTATGGCTTAGATGATCCTATGACCTACAAGCAAAAGTCTAAACTTGATGTTGCCATAAAAAGATTTGAGCGTGAGGCTGACATAAATTGGCCAATAAGAAACTGATAATAGCACAGACACTCTTGGAGAGTAGCAGTCTTCTTGTACAGGTGACAAGGGGAGGTTTAGTGTAATGGCTCTCAATCCCAAGGACCTATCAAAAGCCCTACAAAAACTGAAACCTAAAGAACTACTGGCCGCCATGTCGAAGAAGCAGAAAGCGATCCTCGGCATAGGTGGTGGAGCCACCGGTACCGGTGTGGCGCTTGCGAAGGATGCGCTCGAAGACCTGGGTGAAACAGTCACGAACAATGTCAACACTGGTCTCAATGCGATGACTGAGGCTTTGGGCGTTCAGGTACCCAAAAGCCTCGGTGATCTCGCTGGTCAAATTTTTAAACTTAGAATTGGACTTGACGATCTCTCAAAAGATGTCGGAAGAGCCACTGGACTTTTTACAAAGCTAGGGGGACAACTAGAGGAAGTAGCTGAAAGGAACAGGGACCTAGGGGTAACATTCGAAAGAACTTCCAAGGCAATGATGGGGCTTGACCAAGGCTTTAGTTTACTGGCATCGTCTACAAAGAGGCAAAGAGAAGAGACTCTTCGCTTTACTTTCGCTCTTGAGAACTTAGGCGTCGCAGCCGAGGATTCAGGCAGGGGCTTGGAAGTTTTTGCTAGAGGCACAGCAATGTCTCAAGAGGCTGCTCGTAAATCGACAGAGCGACTGATCCAGCTTGGTCGTCAAATCGCATACAAGGGCGGACCAGCCCAGATGATGAAAGACATAGCTGAGATTGGACCCATGATAGCTAAGTTTGGATCAAGCACGGAGCAGGTTATGGGCGACCTGGCCAAAGAAGCAAGAAAGACCGGACTTAGTATGAGAGAAATCTTTGATGTCTCCGATCAGTTTGATACTTATGAGGATGCGATGACGAACGCTGGAAAACTTAACGCACAGTTTGGGCTTGGTCTAAGTTCTAATACGTTAATGATGGCAGATGATGCACAAAGAAGGCAAATAATAGTTGACAGTTTCAGATCAACAATTGGCACTTTTGAAGATCTTGGAGATAGGCGACAGAAACAAGCTATGGCTGAGTCTCTAGGTTTTGGGAAAAACATCGAAAAGGCAAGAAAGTATCTTAGTGGCGAGACTCTTCCGTCTGAGCAAGTTGGCAGTCTTATGGGCGCTGCCCTAGAACAAACAAAAGTTTCTGAGGTAGGTGCGGCGGCACAGGAGAAGACACTTACTGCCATGGGAGACGTTGAACTTAAAGGTATGGGGCTCGAATTCGGCAAAGTAAACGAAATGGCGGATGGTCTTGCTAATACATTTAGTGACCTAAACTCAGCAGCTAAAGTATATGGACAATTAACTGCGGTAGAAGTTGGACTGGATTTAATGGAAGGACCCCTAAGTGCCCTGAGCAGAGCCTTAGGCAATCGAATTAATTTTAACGCCCTCGCCAAAGGCGCTACAACGGCTACCGTCCTTGCAAACGCTGGTAAAGCGGGTGGTCCATTTGGTATGCCGGGACAAGCCGGATCGCCCGCTGGAACTGGTGGTATGCCTGGTGGCTCACCCGGTCCTGGCGGAGATACACCAATGGGCTTACTTCCGGCGGCAGGCGTTGGTGCAGCCGGCGTCGGCGCTGTAGGAATCGCTGAAAGACTTGTGAGGGGTAGCATGGCCAATAGAGCCGCCACAGAGGCAGGCAAAAAATTGATGGCAGAAGCCGCAGAAGCAGCGGCAAACCCGGCGAACTCACGCTGGATGCAAGCTTTCGACGATATCGCCAATGCGGGAACCAAGGGTGCCAGTGGTGTTGCCGATGACGCAGCAGCAGCGGTCACCAAGGGTGCTGCCAGTACTGGCAAAGGTTTCCTGAAAACAGCAGGTAAAGGACTCGGTGTCGTCCTTTCTGGTGGTTTTGCGTTTATGGAGGCTCAGGAGAGTATTGCTGCCGGTAAGGACCCAACCGAAGCCTATGCCCGAGAGGGGCTGGGAGCCATAGGCGCTATTGGCGGCGGCGCAGCCCTGGGCGCTTTGGTCGGCGGTCCCGCCGCACCGCTCACGGCATTCGTCGGCGCAGTCGCAGGCGGCATCCTCGGCGAAAAGGCTATTGAGAGTGCCTTTGATTATTTTATGGGGGACGATAAGGATAGAGGGGCAGCAAAGGTTAAGTCAAAAACCCAAAGCGCAGACCAAGCCCTTAGAAGACAACAAGACTCACAGCGTCAAACTGTTGCTTCTGCCACTACGGCAGCAACACCAGTCAAACACACCACCAATGTGTTCATCAATGACGAACTTAGAGGACAGACTACAAATGCCTTCAGTTTGCACACAAGCAGGATCGCCAAAACCGTGCCGGTTAATGTTAGAAATGAGGAAATTGGGTAATGAACAATAAACCAACAGACAGTTTTTTGAGCAGGAACAGCCTTCCGGGCGAGCAGAATCTTTTTAACAAAGGGATGAGACTGGAGATTACTCATTTGCCAACTGATTATTCAGTGGCCTTCTCGGCTTTTTTGGACCAGTTCAGTGACGCTTACAATTCAGAGTGGCATGAGGAGTTTTCCTATGGAAGGATGGACCCTATCGGGGGATTTCAACAGACCACAAGAAATATCTCTATTGCTTGGCGGGTGCCTGCATCAAGTTTTGAACAAGCTAAAGATAATTTAGACAAGATCAACAAGATTGTGTCATTTCTTTATCCACGATATGGAAAAGCAGGGAGATCTCAAGCCCACTTCATAGAGATGGCTCCTTATTGGAAAGTAAAGTTTGGAAACCTAATATGCAACTCTATAACAGGTGGTCCTCTTTTGGGCTGGGTCAACGGTATTACGGTTGATCCTCTCTTCGAAGAAGGAACGTTTATGTTGGACTCAACTGTGTCATTTCTTGAGAACGCAGACGCAATCGGTAGAGATTCTGTAACCGAGGGCGGCGTAAATTATTATCCAAAAACATATAGATTAAACTTTGAGATGAAAGTTTTACATGAACACTCGGTTGGCTGGAAAAGAGACCCTAACGGAGACAAATTCATATTTAGAGGTAAAATGGGCAGATCTACTGACGGCAAGCCTTTTCCTTATCCATCAGAGAGAAGCGTCAGCGACCCAATTGACGAAACAGCCATTAGTATATTGGACGTGATACAACAGCCTGAGTTCAGTCCCACAGAAAATGATCACATTTTTGTAAACGCAAAGAATGTATTGTCTAGTAACAGGGATAGAGGATAGTCAAGATGGAATCCAAGAATTTTTTAATGAAAAGAGGCTTACCAGGAGAGAAAAATCTTTTCAATCGTGGGTTCCGGCTTGAGATAACACATTTGCCAACTGATTATTCTGTGGCCTTCTCGGCTTTTATAGATCAAATGAGTGATTCTTATAATTCTGAGTGGAACGCCGAACAGGTTCATGGTAGAATGGATCCAATCGGAACTTATACCCACACCACCAGAGCTATCTCTGTTGTTTGGATGGTTCCAGCATCAAGCCCCGAGATGGCTCAAGATAACCTTGATAAAGTAAACAGGCTTGTTACATTCTTGTATCCGACATATTCAGATTCTGTTGGGGCAACGACAATGAATCAAGGTCCTATGTGGGGTGTAAAATTTGGTAATCTAATTTGCAATGCGCAGACCGGCGGACCATTGTTGGGATGGGTCAGAGGAATTACTGTTGATCCTGCGTTAGAAGAGGGAGTCTTTACATTGGATAAGGGCGATATCAGGTACTTGCCAAAGACTTTAAGACTCAACTTTGAGTTAAGAGTAATACATGAACATGATTTAGGCTGGGCTGATGATCCTCACGAAAAGGGTAACTATGTTTTTAGGGGATCCAGGCTCACACCTGGAAATAATCAACCTGGGCAAAGTATAGCTTTCCCCTACGCTTCAAACAGATACTCTTCGGATGGTATTGATGAAACTACATTTGCTGATCTGGTCTTAGCGGCTGCTGCTGGCGATACCAGCACAGGAAGGGTTGTGGAAACGATAGATGAAAACGGACAGGTTCGATTAGAAACAGGGAACTCTAGAGATCCTCAAAGTCCGGGACAATCAAGGTCAAGGGGTGTGCTTTCCTCAACCGCAAGAAGGCCACTGATAAGAAGAAGGGGCTAAGGAGAAAAAAATGGCATCAAGATATAGTAATAGGTCTTTTATCTTTAACGATAATGATGAATATAGAAAGGCTTTCTTCAATGACCGAGGTATTAATGAAATTGTTCAATACGATACGGCAAAATTTTCTTATCCAACGGTAGACGAAATGGATAGTCTTAGCACAATAACAATCAGGTGGTCATCGACTTCTAAACTATACAACTTGGCATCTGAGTATTACGGTTCTCCAACTTATTGGTGGGTCATAGCTCTTTATAATAAAAAGCCCACCGAGGCAGAGTTTAAAATTGGTGATCTTGTTTATATTCCGCTACCACTAGATGTAATATTAAGGTATTTTGGGAATTAAATTAAATGGCTAGAAAGATCTTCAGTAATTTTCCCTGGGCTGCACAGCGTCAAGACGGTGGCTGGACTAATTGCACCACGCCCACAATACCAGGCGGAGAATCTCCTCCAACACTGGGAATTATTTCAGGTGAGTTTTTTCCAAGACAACAAGAATGGCTTGCTAATTTAGGGTTTGAACCAGGCATAAAAGAGGCGGCAGCCACAAACGATGAGTCTCTGATGGAGGAGAGCACAATAGTACACATAAGCTCTATCCCCCCAAGACCAAAATTCTTTGTCCCTGCCTTGATTAGAGAGGCGATCGCCCTATCTGAAATTATCAAAGAAGCACAAATGGAGTTGGTAGAGGATTCATTTAACCGCATCGCCAACGGATCGGTTGTTGGTGCTTCGAAAATATTAGATGTATATGGGTCAGGGAAAAACTTACTTCAGTTCCTTATCGGGGAATTAGAATCCGACCCCTCAGGGAGGCTACCCTCTGGGGGAGATTACAAGTCGGCAGCAAAAAGACTTAAGATAAGCTACCCAAGAGTCCTTAATTATGATCCCCTGCATCAGTATACCGAACAAGGCCAGAGCCTTGCTATTGTTGGCAGAAATCTTATAGGCACATACGGCAAGTATTTCGGCAAAAACACAAACCCCTTTAAAGATGGACGTATTGACGCCTCTCATTATAAGCCGGCGACAGCAATCATGGACGCACCGGAAAATAGCCCTTTAGCGCAGTTTATAATACCGGGTGGTGCTCGTGATGCAGTCCGAGATGGACAAATTCGTTTTCTATATTTTACTGATATAGAATATAATAATCTTAAAAGATTTATCGACACAAAACATGCTGATTATGTTGCTGGACTAAATGACGAGGACACACCCACACTAGAACAGGCTAACGAATCGGTACAGGCGGCTAGCCCAAAACTAAACACTGGCGCTGTTACCGCTCCAAAGAATCAAAACCCGGAACGCTCGGCAAAAATAAGGATTCTGAACGGGCAAATGACACTGATGCGTCATATGTCAGACCTTATAAATATAAATAGTCTAACTCGCACAGAGACTGACGGTAACTCCACTGACGTAAAAGTTAGGCGATCTGTTGACCAAAGAAGAAAGATTGTTGAGTGTAAAAATCTTATAAATTATTATGGAGAACCAGATTCATTACTAAATCTAATAAATAATCCATTTAGCGGACTAGAAGATTTTATAAACGCTAACAATGCTGAGCTTTCAACCCTTGTTCCGAAAATGACTTTCTTCTTGGTTAACGATAAGGGCTACAGGAGAAAGATTCAATTTCCAGATCATGTGCATGATTATCAAATTAAAAAACTCGCCAAAGGAAGGGCTAACACTGACATTGACAATATGTTAAGAGCCCGTTCAAACCATGGGACAGATGCTGGAGTGAAAAACTTTACCTGGGATTATGAAGGTAAGAAGCCCGGAGATTTTGTCATAAAGGCCAACCTAGCGATATTCTTTGGGACAGCATTAGACTTACTGAACGATGATTACAAGGCTTTTCTAGATACCACTGGTCAACCCACGCTCAGCACGGGAGAGATAACCAAAAACGGTAAATTAAAAAAGATTAGTGAAGCGGATAGAAATAAAAAAGTTGATGAGACACTTAAGGCACGACAAGTTAAGTGCCAGACGGAAAATCCACCGACAGAGGAGCAAAGTGGTAAAATAGATTTCAACTCAATTAGGCAGAGTAGATTTTTAGTACCTGGTGCTCAACGTCTTAAGTTGGTTGTTAGGGTTGGCTGGGCTTACCCGGAAGGTAAGCTGCCTAAAGGCGTTAGCAAGTCATTTAGAGAGTCAATTCGCAAGACACAAAGAGAAATAATGCTTGAGTTGACTGGTTATGATGTAGATTATTCGGCAAACGGGCAATTAACTTTAAATCTATCTTATGCTGGAGCCATAGATAACGCTTTGGACCATATTGTCAGGGCAAACATTTTAGCTAATAGCGATATTGATGAAGAAGAGATTTCCATATCAAAGTTTGTCGAGCCAATCCCGGATCATGACGTAGAATCAGAAGTATCTAGGACGAATGCTACTACATATGCCAAGGCAGCCTGGCCAAAAGGGTATATTGTAAGAAAGGCTATAAAGAACTTTAAACCTGGCGGAAAATTTGGACCAGCAGATATTAACGAAAGATTACTGCTTTCAAAGTCCGGCGTTGAGTATGAACTTAGGACGCTTCAGCTAGCTATAAGATCATTTCAATCACTGGTTGCTAAATTAAGCGATAAAAAGAAGATGGAATCCATCGGCTCAGACCCCTCTACCGGAGAAGCTATGAACCGATTGCAGATGATTGATAAGTGGAGAGGTTATGAGAAGACAGCGAGGATAGCTTTGGCAAATATTGAAGATTCGATAAGGGAGCCAAAGTATGCGGCTATTATGAATAGTTTATTAATAGATAAGAAAATCTATTACGCTCGCATAAGGTCCGAGACACTTCCCCTTGCTGCAAGTGCGTATGGTAAAGTAGTCGGCGGCTCAGCGGACCAAACCGTAGGCTCACCTGTTCCTAGCTTTAGTGTGAATTTTGCTGCAAAACAACCTAAAGGAAACAAAGAGTCAAAGGCAGAAAGGAAAAAAAGAATAGAAGCCGCCCTAGCCCAGGCATCCTCTGGACAAAGTCCTGCTGCTTTACTTGACCCTAAGGTAATATCTAGTAAAGATTTTGATTTAGCTCATGGTACAAGAAACTTATATTATATTCGCCTTGGTGATTTACTCGATAATATTTTAAATAATTTATCATTTCCCAAAGACGAGGATTATTTCAAGGTTATTCTTGGTTCATTTTTTCCTTCACAGTTGGGCATCCCTGGATTCAGAGATGATCAGATTGTTATGCTAGCTGACATTCCTATAACCTTAGAGTATTTCGGTCAATTCTTTATTAAGGCTGTCGTATCACCCCAGAGAGATGCAATGAGTCTTAAGGAGTTTCTTGATGCTCTTGTACTGTCATTATTGAATCCAATGCTACGAGAGGTAGCAAGAAAAGAGGGGAAGTCAGCACCAATGCTGAATAATACAACTCTATTTTCTGGCGTTGAGCTTGACGAGGGCGAGGTCATAACTCACGGCACACTTAAGAGCGTAGCGAACCAAAGAGATCAAGCCTCCATGGCAAGTAATAGATATCTAGTCATAGGGACCAGGGAAATGAGTCATCAGAACCGGCTTGGTAACGAAGAAGATGACCTAGACAATGGCATCTATCATTTAAAAATAGGTGCTGACAGAGGTATTGTTAAGAGTTTTTCTTTTAGTGAATTTAACCTTGGTCCTCAATACCGAGCGATGCAGATCATGAAAAGTTCAACCGGCGACGGTGCTATAATCGTACCTCAAAATATAGAATTAACTTGTTATGGTAATCAGTTTTTCCCAAATAATACTCTAATATATATTGATGCCGACGTTGGTTTTGGTCGTGAGATAGCTAAAAGGCTTGGAATCGGTGGTTATTATAGTATTGTAAGGTCAGTTCATACGATAACGGCTGGAAAGTATGAGACAGTTCTCAATTGTGTGTTTCAATCTTCTGGAAATAAGGACGTATAAACCATGGTACAACCAAATAAAGTCGATCCAAACCAAAGACCTTTTAAGTTCACAAACGTGGATAACACCTCGGACGCCAGACAGGCCTTTGAAGAACGCAAAAAATATGCAGAGTTTATCTTTCCTATTTCATCTGATGTAGGACGTTCTTTTAATTTTTGGGGTTCTGATAAGTTTTTTGGCAGAGTCAACCAAGCTGGTGATTCTATACTCGTCTCCGAGCGCCGACTCAAACAGTTAGGTGCTTCGGAAAGTGGCAAAACATGTTATGCACTTGACTTCGTTGCTGATGCGTGGCGTGACTTTTCAGATAAGATAAAATCAGAGGTAGCATCGGGAAGACTTTACGATTCAGGACCATATTCAAAGCTAGAGGTCCAAAGAGGGTGGAGTGATATTTATACAGATTACCATTCATATATGACAGGAGACTTGTATCCAGCTTTCCAAAACGTTTTTATGAATCTTCCTATGAGGAAAAGAAAAATAGCAAACTTTGATGGGTTCCTGGAGATATTCGACGAGTTCTCTGATTTGATTATTAAAGATGCTGGTCCTATTACCTTATCTGGTTTTGTTGAAAGTATATATTCCTCCCCCCTTAATACCGGACTTGTAATAGAAACAAGCAGGGCGGAGCATGACGAGGACCTAAACAAAGAAGTTAATTTTTTATACGATGAAAATTATGGCTTAGTTGTATCCTTGGCCTCTCAGTATGGATTCTATGTTGATAAGAATGCTCCATGGAGATTTGTGTGCGACCCAGCTTCAAGAGCAGCACAAGAGTACATGATTGGGATACCCATGACAAACCCAGACCCAGTAGATAACCCAGAGGGTGATTGCGAAGATTCTGCCTTTGTACCAAAAGGATCACGACTCTCAGAACCCTTTGGATACTCAAGAATACCTGGGTTTGAGAATGTGCTGAGACATGCACCCGGCTACGAACCCTATAGGGATGAGGTCAGCGCCGCTTTTGGTGCTCAGGCTATTTATTCTGGCTTATTCAGGGCTTCTTATTTGGAAACCTGGAATTCAGACATAGATATTTTAAAGGTCTATTTGTTAGATTTTTACAATCGATATGTGGCGGCTAACAGTAGCCTCTTGATACCGGCTGAAACATTAAAAAAATGTGACAAGCCCATCACAATTTTTAGAGAGATTTTGACACCGAATGTCTTGTCTTTGTATGGTGATAAGTGGTCCCTGAGGGCTTTCTATTCTCTCCGAAGAAGAGAGCGAAGTATCAAAGAGACTCCGAAGAATGAACTAAGGGATATTAGAGAAATCTTTACTTTCTATGATTTTTCGCCTCAGGGCAGAGACAATTCTAGATATGTTAAAGCCTTAAAATATACTTTTGATAAGTTTGTTGGCGGCTTAACAACAAACATGATCTCGGCTAAACTTATCTCGTAAGGTTGTAATATTGCTGTTTCAAACATTAGATGATAAAGCTGAGTGTGTAGGTATCTACACTGACAAAGAGATGATCTTTGACCCAGAAAGTTTTCCCGAAAATATATCGCAAACTTGGAGCTATTCTCCGTATTTGCGGGGTAGGGACATTGATTACGCATCTTTATTTCTGGAAGGAGAACCTCTTTCTGGCTGTCTTCCCGAGTACTTACGAGATGACTGGGATGATGTTTCGGAAAGAATATTAGCTTTTAAGAGATCTCTGGATATATCAAAAGTAAATCAAGACGAAAACTGTTTTTTTGATCTAGTCCCAGAGAGATTTTTGATTGATCTCTGCGAGGTTAAAAATCGTATAACAGAACATGTTTTTCAAACGATAGACAAACCAAAAAGGTACAACTTTCATAGACATGTTTCGATGCTTCTGGGAGATATAGCCTCACAGCCAATAAGTATTGACAAAAAGAAATTATTATCATATACAAAAAATCCAAAGATAAGTGGGCAGGCTAAATCGGTTTTAGATTCCCCTTCATATGTTAGGTATAATCAATTTGGTACTAAGACTGGTCGCCTGACAACTAATAAAAACTCATTTCCAATATTAACATTGAATAAGAGTCTTCGCTCTGTCATTAAGCCACAAAATGATATGTATGTTGAGCTTGATTTCAACGGTGCTGAAATTCGCACGTTGCTCGGAATGTTAAATGAACCACAGCCGAAAGAGGACGTCCACCAATTCCACCTCCAGAGAATTTTCAACCCTTCAGTTACTAGAGAGCAGGCCAAGGTTTACTTTTTTTCATGGCTTTATGGATCTAGGGAGATGTCGATAAAACAAGAGGGAAAAGAACTAGAAAAGTTCTATGACAGAGAAAAGTTGCTTAAAGATTTTTATGACGGTAATCAAGTAACGACGCCTTACGGAAAAGTAATGACAGATGTCAGTAGACATCATGCCTTGAACTATCTGGTTCAATCGACGACAGCAGAACTGACCTTGAAGCAAGCCCTTAAGATTGACTATCTATTGAGGACGCAAGGATCTGGTTCAAGAATAGCTTTTCTAATACATGATGCCATTGTTCTAGACCTAAAGAAAGAGGACAAACATTTACTACCTCTGGCTCTTCTTTTGATGAAGTCTACCAATTTTGGAGAGTTCGGTGTAAATACTAAGTCGGGTAAATGTTTAGGCACACTCAAGGAGTTTAAAATTGGATAAAGTAATTGGTGTTGGAGACTTTGGGTGCGCCCTTGCAGAACAATTGACAGCGTACCCAGAATATCGTGTCTATAAAATAAATTCTAAAATATCTGAAAGAGGTTCGCTCGCTATCGGCAGCTATTCAAACATGCAAGAATACGAAAGCAGTGTTGACGACGACGAGGTAGCAGTTTACCTTAGGTCTGTTAAAAGTGGAGATGAAGTTCTTGTGGTGGCTGAGGGCGGTGACCCAATAACTGGGTCTTTGCTGCGCATTCTAAACACGATAAGTGATGCAAAAGTTTCTGTCTTATATGTTTGCCCAGATAGAAACATATGTTCGGAGACCCAAAAAAGAGACGACAAAATCTGTTTCAACGTGATTCAAGAGTATGCTCGCAGCGGTATGCTTGATAGAGCTTATTTGATAAACAAATCATCGGTAGAGGCTTTGGTTGGTGATGTTTCTATACAGGATTATGAAAAAAGTATTTCATATTTTATATCTTATGTGGTAGCTATGGTCAATTATTTTAACCACAGCGAGGCTATAGTGTTAAATAAGCTGAGCATTAAGAATTCCTGTAGGGTTGCTACATTTGGTGTTTGCTCATTAGATAATAAGGCACCTGTTAACTTATTGTTCCCACTGAACAAAATATCAGATGTTCACTTTTATTATGGCCTTCCCGGCGAGGTCATTGAAGGTGACGGCACTATAATGAAAAAGATAAAACAACAAGTAAAAGACTATAAAACTGATGAATCTATGAGCGTTGGGTTTTCTGTATACCCAGTCACGTTACCTGACCCTTTTGTTGTTTGTGCAGCATACTCAAATGAAATACAAAATTTTGCCTTCGCTTAGCACTATATATTGTGATATAACGAAGGACCTTTATTTTGTCAAACAGAAATACCAAAAGGGGCGTGTTGCTCGCCTCATTCATAACAACCGATAGCGAGAATGAAATCGATGCCGAAGTTCATTTCATAGTAAATGAGCTTGAACTAACTAATAACTATATTTTCTTGCTGCAAAACAAAAACACACCAGAGAAGAAAATATTAACTTACAATGCGGTAACAGAGACTGGTAAGAAGTTTAACCCACGGTTGCATACGATGAGAATCCACAGAAAAAAACAAACCAATACTCTTTATTCCATCAATGCTTTGAACGCTGCCATATCCGAACAGCACGATGGCGAAGTTGGAAAGCATCTAAAGTTAGACTGGACAGAGTACTCTAATTCTCTTCTGTTAACGGTCGGAAAAAAACTTCAAGTCCATCCTATTGAAGTCCTTAAGATTTTTAAAATAGAAGAACCTCCCGAAGAAAATTAGCTTTACACCCTCTCCTGATGTGGTATAGTAGATTACGGTCAACTAACCAGTAAAGGAGAAACACATGGGTATTGATCTTGCAAAGATGCGGCAAAAACACGCTGCTCTTACGACCAGAGGAGGCGACTCTTCAGAAAACTTTTGGAAGCCAGAGGAAGGCACACACCAGTTGCGACTAGTGTGTCCACCGAGCGGCGATCCATTCTTTGAGGCATATTACCACTACGGCATGGGTGCCGAAGGTAAGACTACTGTCCTCAGCCCACGAACTAATGGCGATCCCGATCCCATTGCAGAGTGGGGAACCAGTCTTTGGAACGAAGGCACTGACGGCTCTAAGGAAGCAGCAAAACGCTTCTGGCCTAAGATGCGAGTGTTTGCTCCCATCGTCGTCCGTGGCGAAGAGGACAAAGGCGTTCGCTGGTGGGGCTTTTCCCGCACCACCTACCAGGCACTACTTGATGTAGTTCTTGACCCCGAGTACGGGGACATTACCGATACCGAAAAGGGTACGGACATTCGCATTGACTACGGCAAGAAGTCGGGTCAATCATTCCCAACGACTGATGTGCGCCCTATGCGCCGCACCTCACCCTTGGCGAAGACCGAAGAAGAAGTCAACACTCTTCTTGAAACCATCAAAGTCGCTGCGGATGTTTTTGATGTCGCTACTTACGACGCTTGCCAAAAGGTTCTTAATGATACCTTAGGCGAGGCGGATAATGCAACTACCTCGGAGTCTACTCGTTACAGTAACACTGAGACTGCTACCACTACGGCTAACAAGAGCAAGGGTATGGAAGGTGTTGCAGATATTGAGACAGCGTTTGATGATTTGCTGTCATAGTTGACCAGCACCCGCAGGGGGGCACGGGGTTACAGGTGCCCCTCCCTATGGAAATGGAGATTAAATGGGAAACAGAGCCGGAAACAGCCTTGTAAGTGATTTGCGCAGCGAATTAAACAAGGCAGCTAAAGAAAATATTGCATATGATTTGAATGGGGACAACCCCACCGACGTAAAGACTTGGATCCCAACTGGTTCAACGCTTTTGGATTATATTATTTCCAATCGCCGAGACGGTGGCATCCCTGTCGGCAAGCTCACCACGATTGCTGGCGAGTCTGCCAGCGGCAAGAGTCTTATCGTCACCCAGATCCTAGCGAACACACAAAAGATGGGAGGCGTTGCTGTTTATATTGATACAGAGAACGCAGCCTCCCCAGATTTTATGGAACAACTAGGGCTTGACACAAAGAACAACTTTATGTATGTTCAGC
>UEXM01000632.1_pt1 | contig 35764 bp, 42 predicted proteins | sample 1796661 | NCBI WGS metagenome assembly UEXM01 (sample SAMEA4772469, study PRJEB27181) | metagenome
CGTTGATTTGTTAGTTGGGGAAACTACTGCCAATCGCTGTAAATATGATTTACACTTAGTGAGCGAAATAAAAGTTAAAGGTAAGGAACAAGCGTTACAGGTCTATACTTATGGGTTTTAAACTTGCCATAATTTTAGGTGCATTGTTGGTAGCTTCACTAGCTGGCTCCGCTTCGTACATTAAATACCTTAACAACCAGATGGCGGTGCTTAAAGGCAACCAAGTCATATTAGAAAATCAAATAGAAGAACAGAATGCTTCAATAGATGCGTATCTAAAGAAGCAAGAGCAGGTTAGCTTTCAGCTGAAAAGCATGGAGGCAGAGAAAAACGAAGCATTGCGAGAGTTCAACAGCCTTAGAGATAAGTTCTCTAAGCACGACATGAACAGCTTGGCACTAGCCAAACCTAAACTTATTGAAAAAAGAGTCAATAACGGTACGCGCAAGGTAAAAGAAGCGTTGGTAAAGATTACGGACCCTAACCAGTTTGAACCACAAGAAGAGCCTGTTGAAACACCAGAGATAAAAATAGAGGTTCCAGATGCGAAAGCTGATATTCGCGGTTAGCTTACTGTTGGTTGGTGGGTGTTCGATGATGCCCAACACCAAACAAGTTGAGGTTAAAACTATAGCGGAGCGCCCACCGATGTATCATCCGCCATTGCCAATGGAAATGCAGTTGACAGATGTGCAGTTTGAAGTGTTGACTCCCGAAACTATGACAACCTACTTGGGTTTGATTGACGAAAACAAAGCGCCGCGCAAACCGTACTATGCGTTGACCACTAAACAATACGAAAACCTAGCCATGAATATGGCTGAAATTAAAAGATATACCAAAAACATACTAACTATTGTAAAGTTCTATAGAGACTATGATAAAGGGGAAGAATAATGTTTGAATGGGTAGCTGAAATTATTGGTGTTGTAACCGCAATCGTATGCGGAGCAAGCTTTATCGCTGCGGTAACGAATACTCCAAAGGATGATGAGTTGTTAGGTAAACTTTATAAGGCAATTGAATTACTTGCTTTAAATATAGGCAAGGCAAAAATGACGCCTCCTAACAAAGATTGATGAGTTTAATTCAAGTAGTATTTATTGCTTTGGTTATTGTTGCGGCTGTTATTACTTGTAAAGAAAAGAAGGATCTGTAAATGGCTGAAGAACCGGTATCTTTAATTGAAGAAACAATCCCTTCTCAAGGAAACCCTTTGTCTGGAATGATGGAGGAGCAAATTGATATAGAGATTGAAGAAGAACAGCCTCCTGAAATGGAAGAATTAGATGACGGTTCAGTCGTTTTAAGTTACGAAGAACAAGCGTTTAAAGAAGCTATTTTTGCAGAACATGATGCGAACATAGCCGAATTAATTGACGAAAGAGAATTGATGGAAATCGCTAGTGATTTAAGCGCAAAGTATGAAGAAGACAAATCTGGAAGAAAAGATTGGGAAGAATCATACGTTAATGGTTTAGATCTGCTGGGAATTAAGTATGAAGACAGAGATCAACCTTTTAGAGGTTCTAGTGGTGTAACACACCCATTGATAGCGGAGTCAATCACACAGTTTCAAGCCCAAGCATACAAAGAGTTATTGCCTAGTGGAGGTCCAGTTAGAACACAGATTATTGGCGCCACGAATCCTCAAGTAGAGATGCAATCTCAACGAGTTAAGGATTTCATGAACTACCAGATTATGCATGTAATGGAAGAGTACGACCCAGAAATGGATCGTCTTTTGTTTTATCTCCCGATTGCTGGAAGTGCTTTTAAGAAAGTGTACTTTGATGATTTGTTAGACAGAGCAGTTTCTAAATTTGTCCCTGCGGATGATTTGATTGTTCCGTACAACGCATCAGACTTAGACTCGGCGTCTAGAATTACTCATGTAATTCGTATGAATGAAAATGATGTTCGTAAGGCGCAAGCAACTGGGTTTTACAGAGAAATAGAACTGAGCCCATATGAAGCTGACGATGAAATACTAGATAAAGAAAGAGAGCTGTCAGGGATCGATAAAACTTCCGACGATCAAGACTGTACTTTACTAGAAATACACACAGATTTAGATTTACCCGGCTTTGAGCACAGACATCCATTAGACGATGAGCCAACAGGAATAAAGCTGCCTTACATTGTTACGATAGATGAAGGAACATCTAAAGTTTTGTCAGTTAGAAGAAACTGGATGGAAGGTGACGAGTATCATCGTAAGCAGCATTATTTTTCGCACTACAAGTTTTTACCGGGTCTTGGCTTTTACGGTTTTGGTTTATTGCATATGATTGGCGGTTTAGGTCGCTCTGCAACATCAATTCTTAGGCAGTTAATTGATGCCGGAACATTGGCTAACTTACCTGCTGGGTTTAAAACTAGAGGTATTCGCATTAGAGATGCGGATGAACCGTTATCCCCTGGTGAATTTAGAGATATTGACGTTCCTGGCGGAGCGTTAAAAGAAAGCATTATGGCGTTGCCGTACAAAGAGCCTAGCCAAACTTTATCAACGCTACTTGGTTTTGTTGTAGATGCTGGCAGACGATTTGCCGCTATTACTGACATACAAGTGGGCGATGGTAATCAACAAGCAGCGCCAGGTACTACAGTGGCGCTCTTGGAAAGAGGCTCTAAGGTAATGTCTGCGATACACAAACGCTTACATTATGCACAAAGAAAAGAATTTAGGATGCTGGCAAAAATCTTTGCCGAATCTTTGCCTCCGGTGTATCCATATAATGTGGTTGGTGCAGAGACATCGATTAAGCAACAAGATTTTGATGATCGAGTAGATGTATTGCCTGTATCTGACCCAAATATATTTTCTATGTCGCAACGGATGGCTTTAGCTCAAACTCAGTTGCAGTTAGCGCAAAGCAACCCAGAGATGCACAATTTGTACGAGGCTTATCATAGAATGTATGAGTCTATTGGGGTACAGAATATAGAGGCTATTTTACCGCCTCCAAAACAGCCTGTACCAACAGATCCTGCTATAGAAAACGCAAAAGCTTTAATACAAGAGACTTTACAGGCGTTTCCAGAGCAAGATCACGATGCACATATACAGTCGCATTTGCTTTTTATCAAAAGCCCAGTGGTTTCTACTACACCTCCTGTGTTTGCGTTGTTACTGGCTCATATTTGTGAGCATGTTGCGTTTAAAGCAAGGGCAACAGCAAATAGTGAGATGCAACAGATTATGGAGCAAGCCATGCAACAAGGACAACAATCCCCGCAAATACCACCAGAGGATGTTGAAAAGAGAGTTGCTCAGTTAATTGTTGGGTTTACTAATGAGGTTGTCATGGAGCTAAGTCCACCAGCAGAGGGTCAAGAAGATCCATTAGTTGGGCTAAGGTCTAAAGAAATAGACATAAAAGCGGCTGATGTTCAGAGAAAAGCAGATGAATTTGCTGCCAAGCATCAGCTTGATGTTCAAACAGAAGCTCAAAAACAGCAACTGGCTAGAGAAAAAATAGATTCTCAAGAAGACATAGCGTTGCTTCGAGCAGAAGTTAACAGAGAACGTATTGATAGAGTTGGCGGAGCTGGTAGAGGTGAATAATGGCGATTAGTAGAGGAAACATTAGCAAGCAATTAACCGGGCAAATGGCTAAACAAACAGGAATGACCAAACCCGAAGCAGAATACTTGCTTAAAAAGGGTAAAGAGTTAAACGACATGGAAGGGTTTGAAGAAGGTGGATCTGTCCATGAAATTAAAGCCTATAATTTTAAAGGAGTATTTTAAATGGGTAAAGAAAGAGATCTTACCAAACAAGAAATTAAAGAATATAACCGAAAAAATAAAAATAAAATCAAAGGCGGAACAACTTCTACAAAAGACGGTGTAGAGTTTATTTTTGTAGACCCTGATGAAGAGGGTACTAAGGAAGCAAAAACAGTTGAAAAGCAAGCGGTTGATCTGTTAAGTGGTGGTGGTTTGGTTAGAGGAACACAGGGTCAAACGTCTGGCAAAAATTTTAGCGGTATTTATTGATTAATAATTCAATATGCCATATTCTTTGATTCATGGCAGATCCTACAACTTTTGCGTATTTAGTGTTAAAAAGAGTACAGGAACGTATTACTTTAACACAAGAAGCTATCATTCATGGTACGGCTAAAGAATATGCGATTTATAGAGAGTTAGTAGGTGAGCTTAGGGGGCTTCAATATGCCGAACAAGAAATCAAAGACGCTCTTAGTTCATCGGAGGAAGAATGACTAAAACGCTTTATGTACCAGACCATGTTGCTGCTGAAGAAAATGAAAAGCGGCAAGCAACAGTGGCTTCTGCTTATGTTGAGAAAGAAGAAAAAGTATTAGATCCTACCAGGCTAGATCTTTCGTTAAACGAAAGACTGCCACAGCCAACCGGCTGGAGAATACTGGTTATGCCTTATTCTGGTAGAAAAACATCTGACGGCGGAATACATATACCCGATTCCGTTAGAGATAGAGAAGCATTGGCAACAGTTGTTGCTTATGTTTTAAAAGTTGGACCATTGGCTTATGCAGATCCAAATAAATTTGGAGAAGGCTCAAGTCCTTGGTGCGAAGAAGGTCAATGGGTTTGTATTGGCCGTTATGCCGGAGCTCGATTTAAAATAGATGGCGGAGAAGTTCGTATTATTAATGATGACGAAGTTATTGCCACTATTGTTGAGCCCGATGATATTAAACATGTCTAGAAAGAAGAAAGTCATTATAGGAAGACTGCGACATGCCAGAGGAACAAAAAATAGAAATAGGTGATTCGGAAGAATCTGAAGTAGCTGTTACATTAGAAGAAGTTGAGGAAAAAGAAATTCCTGAAGCTCCTGTTGTAGAAGCTTCAAAACCTGAAGAAGAAACTAACTCTGAAGAGTTAGAAGATTACAGCGATGGCGTAAAAAAACGCATTGCTAAGTTAACAAAAAAGTATCGAGAAGAAGAACGTCAAAAGCAAGCTTCTATTGAGTTTGCTGAAAATGTTCGTAAAGAGAACGAAGATTTAAAAGCCCGTTTAAATAGTTTAGACGCAGGTTTTGTAAAAGAAGCGGATACTCGAATATCTTCTCAGATAGATACAGCGAAAAGAATTCTTAAAGACGCGCATGAATCAAATGACTTTGATAAAATTGTAGAGGCTCAAGAAGTTCTAGCCTCCTTAGCTGTTGAAAAGGATAAGGTTTCTAACGCTCAACGGCAAAGAGAAAGTCAGGCAGAAGAAGTTGAAAACAAGCTTCCAGAGCCTAATGAAATAAAGCAGCAAGCCGCTCCACAACAGCAAGCCGCTCCACAACCAGATTTAAAAGCTCAAGAATGGGCGAGTAATAACTCTTGGTTTGGAGAGGATGAAGTTATGACTCAAGCCGCTTTTGCTATTCATCGTATGTTGGTCGAAGACGAAGGATTTGACGCGCAGACTGATGAGTATTATAGTGAAATTGATAAGAGACTTATAAACGAGTTTCCACAGAAACTAGGTTCTAAGACTCAAACAACCGGGGGAAGCCGCAAAGTTGCGTCAGCCGAAGCTTCCGCATCCCGCAACAAGGGTGGACGCAAAACTGTGAAATTAACACCTTCGCAAGTCGCAATCGCCAAGAGGTTAAATGTACCTCTTGAAGAATATGCTAAATACGTGTGAGGAATAAAGTTATGAGTGAAACAGAAAACACAACTGTCAAAAAGTCTGCCCGGACGCCTAGAGCCAATCAAACACGCGCAGGGCAAGCGCGCCGACAACCGTGGAGGCCACCATCTGTATTAGATGCACCCCCCGCACCAGAAGGATTCAAACACAGATGGATTAGATCTGAAGTTATGGGTTTTGATGATCGTAAGAACATATCTGCCAGGCTAAGAGAAGGCTGGGAGTTAGTTCGAGGTGATGAATACCCTGATTTTGACATACCAACTGTTGAAGACGGCAAACATGCCGGAGTCATAGGTGTAGGAGGATTACTTCTGGCAAGAGTCCCGGTTGAAGTCGTGCAGGAACGTAACGACTACTTTCGCGGTGTAACGCGCGATCAAATGTCGGCTGTTGACAACGACTTAGCTCGTGAACAGCACCCAGCGATGCCTATCAGTAACCCTGACAGGCAATCTCGTGTAACTTTTGGCGGTCCTCAAAGCGAGGACTAGGAGAAAAAAATGGCTAATATTAATGGAAGTTTTGGTCTACGCCCTTTAAGTAAATTGGGCGGAGGGTCAAATTCCACTGGTCTTACAGGCTATACTCCTTATGAAATTGCTAGTAACAACTCTGATTCAATCTACCACGGACAATTGGTTATTCCTCTTGCTTCTGGGTACATTGACCACACAGCTAACGCTGCTGGTGGAACAGTAAGTCATCTAGGGGTTTTTCAAGGATGTCAATATGTCTCAAGCACCACTGGAAAAACAGTGTGGAGCAACTACTGGCCCGGATCTGGGGCAGATAGTAATCATCCAGTTCAAGCATTTGTAAATGACGACCCTAGTCAATTATATGTGATTGCAACAGATGCTTCATTTACAAGCAAGGCAAATGCTCGCGCAAGTGTCTTTTTAAACGCAAACTTATCTACTGGTATAACAGGAACTGATGCTACAGGTCTTTCATTAGGACGTTTAGCTATCAGCACTCTTGCTACAACCAACAGCCTAGCACTTCGTCTTATGGGCTGGGTAGATGATGTTGAAAATGCCGATTTCGCTTCTGCTGGAATCGGTGCAATCGTTCGGTTGAATAACTCATTCAATGCGCCTACGGGCTCCATTGCTTCGGGTACACCTTCAACCACTGGCGTATAGGAGTATATGAGAAATGGCTATAAGTAGAGCACAACTAGCTAAAGAGCTAGAGCCTGGACTCAATGCCTTATTCGGTATGGAGTACGCCAGGTATGACCAAGAAGACAAAGAGATCTATGACACTGAATCTTCAGAACGAGCTTTTGAAGAAGAAGTAATGCTGGCAGGATTTGGTTCTGCGCCAGTTAAGTCAGAAGGTTCTGCTGTGTCTTTTGACGACGCGCAAGAAGCGTATACCGCACGGTATACACATGAGACTATCGCTCTTGCTTTTTCAATAACTGAAGAAGCAATTGAAGATAATCTTTATGATCGTCTTGCATCACGTTATACAAAAGCGTTGGCGCGCAGTATGGCTCACACTAAACAGGTGAAAGCTGCTGCAACCTTAAATAATGCTTTTGATAGCACTTTTGCAGGAGGCGACGGCAAAGAGCTGTGTGCTACTGATCACCCTTTGGTGACAGGTAACACGCTTCGCAACGAGCCAAGCACTGCTGCTGACCTAAACGAAACAAGCTTAGAAAACGCACTTATTGACATTGCAGGATTTGTCGATGAGAGAGGTTTGAAAGTATCTGTTCGTGGATTAAAGTTGATTGTCCCATCTGCATTGCAGTTTGTTGCGGATCGTCTTCTTGAGTCTACACTTCGTCCGGGTACAGCGGATAATGACGTAAATGCTACTCGAAACATGGGTATGCTACCGCAAGGGTACGTTGTTAACCATTATTTGACAGACACTGATGCGTTTTTCATTAAAACAGATGCTCCTAGAGGATTTGTTCATTTTGAGCGTATGGGAATGTCTACCAAGATGGAAGGTGACTTCGACACAGGTAATGTTAGATTTAAGGCTCGTGAGCGTTACAGCTACGGGTACTCAGATCCACGTTGCATATACGGTTCTCCAGGAGCCGCGTAATACTTTTAAAGTATATGAAAGGGGGCATTGCGCCCCCTTTCTTTTTTGTGTACCCTCAATATAACTAGGATTTTTATAAGCTATAATTGACTGCCCTAGCAGACACTTATTATGACGTTATAGCGAAACCTTTAATAAGGAGGTCGGCCAAATGGCTAACACAACTTTTAACGGACCAGTTCGTTCAGAAAATGGTTTTAAAGTAATTTCAAAAAATGCGACTACAGGTGCTATTACAGACACGGCTGTAATTGCTTCTACAGGAATTGTAACTAACAAATATGTTCAGCATGTTGGCTTTGCCACAGGCGTAACGGTCAACACAACCGCTGGCGATAGCCCGTCTATTGGTGAATTTACCCAACCAGCAAACACAATTATTACGAATATTAAAATATTTTGTGACGTTGCTCCCGTTATTGGAACTGGTGACATTGGCTATGAAGTTGGAACTAGTAGTTCTGGCGCACAGATAGTAGCCGCTGTAACTGATGAAATATTAGATGGTGGTACAACTGTTGTTGTACACAATGTAACTGTGACTAGTTTGGTTCTTCAGACACAGAGCGGCACAACTGCCCCTGCTTCTGTTCAATACACAGACACTGAAAGAACTATCTACTGCAACATTACCAACACGGTAGACGCTACAACTGCGGGTTCTTTTACTTTTATAATTGAATACGTCCAAATAGCGTAAGGTAAACACGGTTTAGGTGGGGCTAACCCACCTAAATTGTAGGAGTTTTATATGTCAGATATTCAAGTAAAAACGTATACTAGCGGTCTTTCCGCTTCTACTGCGGCACTTGCGGCTTTACAAACGACATCCGGCACTGCTGCGATGACTTTGACCGCTGCGGCTACCGCAGGAACTTTTCATACTACGGGTTTAGCCGCTAAAGTAACGCTAACTTCTGGTGGAAATATTTCAGGTGTAACTATAACGGTCACCGGAACAGACATTGCAGGAAATGCTTTGACTGAAGATATTACCGGGCCAAACAACACTACCGTTACCGGAACAAAGTTTTTTAACACAGTTACTTCAGTTGCAGGAGATGGTTCTATTGGAACTAATACTTCTGTAGGAGTTGCCGCAGGAACTACTGGTGGTCAAGCTGTTGTTTTTGCAGGAAGAGCTCGATTAAAAAGTCTTCACTGTACTACTGGTGGCACAGTTGCTGATATAACGTACTATGATGAATCTCCTATAAGCGGGACAAGCATTTTTTCAACTCAGGTAGCTACAACAACGCATGATTATATAGAGCCTTATATACCAGACGATGGTGTTGTTTTTCCAAACGGGATTTATATAGATATTCCTGCCGGAGCTTCTGCAAGCATAACTACTTTTTATGCCTAGTGATTGCTAACGATTTTTTAAGGAGATAACAATGGCGACTTCTGGTTCGGTTGATTTTAATTTAGATATGGCCGAAATCACAGAGGAAGCTTTTGAGCGCTGTGGTTTAGAACTTAGAACGGGGTATGATTCTAGAACTGCTCGTAGATCTATGAATCTTTTGTTTGCGGATTGGGCAAACAGGGGTTTAAATCTTTGGACAGTAGAACAAGTTACGCAGTCTTTAGCTAATTATTCTACGTCATCAGCGGTCACATCTTATCCTCTAGGAACGATTACGGCTACTGTTGGGGCATCAACTAATCTATTGGTGGGCAGAACTATAACCGGGTCTTCTAGCGGCACAACAGCAACTATTATATCTAAGCCCAGCTCAACAACTATAACGATTACGGTTCCTTCTGGTTCATTTACCGCTGGAGAAACTATTACAAGTAATGCAAGTGATGAGTCAGGAGTATCGACAACAATATCGTCAGACCCAAGTTTAGCTAACTGCCAGGCTAGTGTGGACATGCTAGAAGCTGTAATTCGCAGAGATGGCTCCGATATAAGTATTACTCGAATTAATCGACAAGATTATTTAACAATTCCGGATAAGACTACTCAAGGAAGACCAACTCAATTTTACATAGATAGGCAGATAACGCCTACAGTAACAGTTTGGCCGGCTCCAGAAAATTCTACTGACCAATTAATATACTATAGAATCAAGCGTATAGAAGATGCAGATGCTGCAACTAACAATGCGGATGTGCCTTTTAGATTTTTACCTTGTTTGGTAGCAGGACTAGCTTATTACATAGCTATTAAGAAAGCCCCGGACCGAGTTCCGATGTTAAAGAGCATGTACGATGAAGAGTTTCAACGTGCTGCGTCAGAAGATGCCGAAAGAACCGCTTTACGTCTTGTTCCGTCTTATTCTTCTTTGAGAATCTAACATGGCTAGGTTTGCTTCTGGAAAATACGCATTAGGCATTTCAGATAGATCTGGTAGGTCTTATAAGATAAAAGACATGATTATGGAATGGAACGGTCTTTTTGTAGGCAAAGATGAGTATGAAGCTAAACAGCCTCAGTTAAATCCAAGACCTGTAAAAGCTGACCCACAATCTTTACGCATAAGCCGACCAGCCAGAGAAGAACCTGCTGTAGAGGTTTTGCTTCCATTTAATCCTTTTACTTCAGGTTCTAGTGGTTCAGCGGTAATTACCGTTAATGAACCAGGACACGGCAGAAGTACAGGAGATACGGTAACTTTTAGGTCTTGTGAAGCATTTGATGGGTTTACTGAAGCCGTTTTAGAAACAGCGGCTGGTTTTGCTATTACTAAAGTAGACGCAGACAGCTACACATTTACTGCCAGTAGTGGAACAGCTACTAGCGGCAATACAAAGGGAGGCGGTGGCTTTGCTTCCGCAGGTCCCGTAACAGTGAGTGCATGATATGGCTTTTACATTTACAACTTTAAAAACAGCGATACAAGATTATACCCAGAACACGGAAACGACGTTTGTTAATCAACTGCCGACATTTATACAAAATGCCGAAGAGCGTATTTTAAAAGAAGCTCAATTAGATTATTTTCGCAAAAACGCTACCGGGGTAATTACTTCTGGAAATAAGTTTTTATCTAAGCCAGATGATTTTTTAGCGCCTTTTTCGTTAAGTGCCGTTAACAGCTCAAATAACGATTTTTTGCTGTACAAACACGTTACGTTTTTACAGGATTACACACCAAACCCAGCTACCACAGGTACACCGCAGTACTACGCTGATTTTGATGATACAACCTTTTTAATAGCGCCTACCCCAGATCAAGGGTACTCCACAGAAATACACTATTTTTATCGGCCTCAGTCTATAACCGCGACTAGCGATGGGACAAGCTGGTTAGGCACAAATGCTACTCTAGCAATGCTTTACGGCTCTTTAGTTGAGGCATATACTTTTATGAAGGGAGAGCAAGATTTATTGACCCTATACAATGGAAGATTTACCGAAGCTTTGCAATTTTTGAAAAACTTGGGTGAAGGCAAAAATTCTAGGGATGAGTATCGATATGACTCATTGAGAAGAGATGTTTCGTAATTATGGCTATAACAGAAGCAATGTGTACATCATTTAAACAAGAAGTGCTTGAAGGGGTACATAATTTTAAATCCTCTGGGGGTCACACGTTTAAAATAGCTTTGTACACATCGAGCGCAAGTTTAGATGCTACAACCACAGCCTACACTACTTCAAACGAGGTGAGCGGAACAAACTACGACGCAGGGGGATTTACTCTTACAAACAAGAGTCCGGAAACAACAGGAACCACTGCTGTTTGTAGCTTTGAGGATGCTTTTTGGAATTCATCAAGCATAACCGCTCGTGGAGCGTTGATATATAATTCATCTCAAAGTAACAAAGCCGTTTGCGTGTTAGACTTTGGAATTGATAAAACTAGTAATCCAGATTTTAGAATAGACTTTCCGGCTGAAACAGCAACCGGTGCATTAATAAGGTTTGCATAATGGCTAATACAACATACAGTGGCTGGAGTAGAGGACAATATTTTTCTGGACCATATGGGCAACCAGTTGTAGATGAATTTAAAGTTACTGGTGTTCAAGCTACCGGTCAAATTGGTTCGGTTAACACATGGCTTCCGATTGATGACTCACAAACACCTAGCTGGAATACTGTAACTGACTCACAAACACCTAGCTGGGCGCAAATAAACACAGCGCAAACACCCAATTGGAATGATATAGCGGCTTAAAGGACGGGCAAATGGCAAGTACATATGTAAACGATCTTCGGTTAGAAGAAATAGGCACAGGAGATCAAAGCGGCTCCTGGGGTACAACAACCAATACAAATCTTGAATTAATAGCGGAAGCATTTAGTTACGGATCTGAAGCAATAGCTAATTCGTCAACACACACCATAACACTTGCTGATGGAACTTCTGATGAGGCTAGAAGTTTTTATTTAAAATGCACTGGTGGCGGTCAAGCTTGTACAGTAACCCTTGCGCCAAACACCTTGTCCAAAGTTTGGATAATAGAAAACGCAACCAGTTATACGCTTACCTTTTCTCAAGGAACTGGAGCAAATGTTGCTGTTTTAGCGAGTCAGGTAAAAATGATTGCTACTGATGGAGCAGGTGGTGGCGCGGTAGTTTATGATTTATTGACCGACGTTAACTTAGCCGGCACAACAGTGTACAGCGCTTTAAATGATGGAACTACTACTTTAACCAGTACAGTTGCAGAGTTAAATATATTAGACGGTGTTACAGCTACTGCCGCAGAGTTAAATATTCTTGATGGCGTAACTAGCACTGCCGCAGAATTAAACTATAACGATACCGGGTCTGCTGTTGGTACAGTAGTAGCAAGCAAGACCGTTACGGTTGATGCAAATAAAGATGTAGCGTCTTTCCGAAACATTACGTTAACAGGTGAGTTAGATGCCGGAAGTCTTGATGTATCAGGTGACGCAGATATAGATGGAACTCTCGAAACAGACGCTTTATCTATAAATGGAACAACCGTTACCAGCACAGCAGCAGAGCTAAATATCCTTGATGGTGTTACAAGTACAGCAGCAGAGCTAAACTTAGTTGACGGCATCACCCCAGGCACTATAGCTGCATCAAAAGCAGTTATTGTAGACAGCAATAAAGACATTACAGGGTACAGAAATCTTACAGCGACAGCGACTATAACAGGTGCTGAAGTTACTGCTACTTCTGACGTTCGCCTTAAATCAAACATTGAAACAATTAATGGTGCGTTAGATAAAGTAAAAGCGATGCGCGGTGTATACTTTGATAAAAACGATAAGCGCTCTGTAGGTGTTATTGCACAAGAAATGCAAGAAGTCATGCCTGAAGTAGTGGCTACAGATGACACAGAAGATAAACATTTATCGGTTGCTTATGGCAACCTGGTAGGTGTTTTAATAGAAGCAGTTAAAGAGTTATCGGATAAAATAGAAAAACTAGAGGCTAAATAATGGCGGTTAGGAGTTCAGCACCTGTCAGTTTAGTGACAGACATCGTTGGCGAGTTTGGCGGTGATGCCCCTCATTCTTTAACTGAATACTATCGTGGTGGCAGCCTTGTTCCTAACACTACAGCTAACAACAATGTTCCTACTAGCGGTGCTATATCACTAACAGACTTTTTTGGAGCCACTGACACCGTAACCTGGACGACCACATTGACAGTTGGTGTTGTTAGCGGTCTTTTTGTTCAGTATGGTTTTTCTAGTGGTATTTTTGGAAGTTTAAGCGATTCTACCGTTGATTTTTTAAGCGGAGCTACGGTTAGTCGGCTTGAATGGGCTGGTGTAGGAGGGACTCCTGTTTTTTTTAAAATAAATGGCTCAGAAGACACTGGTTGGACTACAATTAAAATTGGAAGCCTGACCTTAAATAGAACGGATCGATCAAGTTTTTCTGACGGGTTATGGACATGGAACAGTCAAAGCAATCCTTTTGGAAGCGCTGACTCAGAAACGACGGTAGTTCTTACGCAATAGGATAATTAAATGGCAAGTTCGTATACAAGCAACTCAGGAATAGAAAAGCCAGCCGAGGGCGACCAGACAGGTGAGTGGGGCGATACGGTCAACACTAATATGGACATTATTGACCGATCCATTAATGGTGTTGGTGCAATTACTCTATCTGGAACAACACATACACTAACCACTACTGACGGCACGTTAAGCGATGGCATGTATAAAGTACTGGTTCTTGGTGGCTCTCCTAGTGGCACAAACACAATTACCATAAGCCCTAATGACCAAGATAAAGTTTACATAGTAGTAAATGGTAGTGGGCAGACTGCTACGTTTACTCAAGGTTCTGGGGGTAATGTTAGCGTTCTTAATGGCGACAGTAAGATTATCTACGCTGATGGCAATGGAACAGGGGCTGCAATTGTAGACGTAACAGCCGATCTATCTTTTTCTTCTGTCAATATAGATGGCGGTACGATTGACGGTACGGTTATTGGTGGTGCTAGTGCGGCAGCAGGAACTTTTACTACGGTAACAGCTAGTGGAGAAATAGATGGTGCTTCTTTAGATATCAGTGGTAATGCCGATATAGATGGTACTCTCGAAACTGATGCGTTATCTATTGCCAGTACAACAGTTACATCGACCGCAGCAGAGCTTAATTATAACGACACGGGCGCTGCTGTTGGCACAGTAGTGGCATCCAAAACGGTAACGGCAGACGCTAATAAAGATGTTGCATCTTTTCGTAATATTACGTTAACAGGTGAATTAGACGCTGGCAGCCTTGATATATCCGGGGATGCCGATATAGATGGCACTTTAGAAGCTGACGCTATGACTTTAAACGGCACAGCTATAACCACTACAGCTACGTTATCTACAGGAATTAGTAATACCAACGTACCTGTATTTACTAGTGGTGTAGCAGACGATGACTTTTTACGAGTTGCTGGTACTTCTATAGAAGGTAGGTCTGCCGCTGAAGTCTTGTCAGACATAGGAGGCCAAGCCTCTTTAACCTTTGGCATATCTAATACCAACGCAGTCAAAATAGATAGTGCTAGTGTAGCGGATGACGAATACGCAAGGTTTACAGCAAGCGGGTTAGAGAGTCGAAGTACAGCAGAAGTTCTATCAGATATAGGCGGTCAGGCATCTTTGACTTTTGGAATATCTAATACTAATGCAGTAAAGATAGACAGTGCTAGTGTGGCCGATGACGAGTATGCTCGTTTTACAGCAAATGGGTTAGAAAGCCGAAGTACAGCAGAAGTCCTGTCTGATATTGGTGGGCAAGCATCACTAACTTTTGGTATATCAAACACTAATGCAGTTAAAATAGATAGTGCTAGTGTAGCTGATGATGAGTACGCTCGTTTTACAGCAAACGGGCTAGAAAGTAGAAGTACGGCAGAGGTGCTGTCTGACATTGGGGCATCTCCTGCTGCAGGTTCTGGCTCTATTGTTACAACAGGTGCGCTAGATTCTGGTTCAATTACTTCTGGGTTTGGAACAATAAACAATGGCAGTTCAGCGATTACTACTACAGGACTTATTAGCGGCGGTTCGCTTGATATTGATGATGTTGTCATTAACGGGTCAACAATTGGACACACGGACGATACTGATTTAATTACGGTTGCTGACGGGATTGCAACCGTAGCTGGTGAAGTTTCAATGACTACGCTTGATATTGGTGGAACGAATGTTACAAGCACCGCAGCAGAACTAAATTTAGTCGATGGCTCTGGCGCTGGATCTATTGTCAACAGTAAAGCAGTTATTTATGGCTCTAGTGGCGAGCTAAACGGCACGTCAATGGATATAACCAATGTTGCAACCGCAGCAACCTTTGAGCCAGATGGCGACACAGCGGCAGGTGATAATGCGGCAATAGGTTATACAAGTGCTGAGGGGCTAATACTTACAGGACAAGGTTCAACATCAGACGTAACTATCAAGAATGACGCTGACGCTACGGTATTAAGCATACCTACAGGAACGACAGGAGTTAATATAACAAGTGCGATTGACGTTCTTGGTTCTAATTTTGCAAACGTAGAATTTACTGGAGCAAGTGTAAATGGAAGCGGCGTATACACTGGATTAGACAGTGGTGGTGGTTACGTTATCAACGTACGTGACTCTGGTTATATAGGTTTTAGTACGACTAATGCAGAACGTATGCGTATTGACTCTAGCGGCAAAGTAGGTATAGGCACATCTGCTCCAGAAACAAATTTGCATGTTTTTAAAGCCTCTTCAGGTGCTTCTACAGACTCTAGTGCTGTCGTGCACATTGAAAACAGTACGACTACTCTTTTGCAACTTTCTGCTGGAACAAGCAACGATTGTCATATTGCTTTTGGTGACAGTGGAAATCAAAATATCGGTTCGATTGCTTATGCTAATAACGGCAATCATATGGCTTTTCGTACTGATAACAGCGAGAAAATGCGCCTTACTAGTAGTGGGGACGTTTTAATAAACGCAACCGCAGCAATAAATTCAGAAAAGTTTTTTGTCAAACAAGCTGCTGCTGCTACCGCGGTTGGTATACAAACTACTGGCTCTGATTATTCAAATATGATTACTTTTTATGCGGCAAATAATAATGTTAAAGGCTCAATCGGTGCGACGCCTACAGCAGTCGCGTACAACACAAGCTCTGATTATCGCCTAAAAGAAAATATAGATTACTCTTGGGACGCTACAACAAGACTAAAACAGTTGAAGCCAGCGCGGTTTAATTTTATTTCAGACGCATCAAATACTTTAGTTGATGGCTTTTTAGCCCATGAGGTGTCTAGTATTGTTCCAGAAGCAATCTCAGGTACGAAAGATGCGGTAGATAGTAACGGCGATGCAATTTATCAAGGCATAGACCAAAGCAAACTAGTACCATTACTGGTGAAAACAATACAAGAATTAGAAGCAAGAATAACTACATTGGAGGAAGGATAATGGCTAACACATACACATGGCAATTCGTACAACTAGATACAGCACCAACTGAGGGTTCGCTGAGTGATGTAGTTAAATCTATACATTGGCGTATTACTGGAGTTAGTGACACAAGAACCCCAAATAATGCTACTTCAATCTATGGGCAAGCAACCATAGGTGCTGCAAATGCAGACAGCTTTACAGCGTTTAATTCTTTGACCGAGGCTTGGTGCAAGACACAAACGCTTGCAGCTTTAGATAGAACAGAAGCAGAGCTAAAGGCTGATATAGATACACAACTAACAGAATTAGATACGCCTACTAGCGTAGGTAAACTACCTTCATCTTGGTAACGGAGAAGTAGCATGACTGAAGAAGCAAACGTAATTAGCATTGACGGCACAGACTATACTGAGTCTGATTTGACAGATAAACAAAGAAAATATATTTGGCATATAAGAGACTTACAGGATAAAGTTAATAGACGAAGACTAGATTTAGAGCCGCTAGAACTTGCGTTGCAGTCTTATACTAATATGTTAATAACCGAAGTTAAAGAACAGTACCAGTTTGAAAACGGTGAGAGCTTTGGAAATGACGCAACCAATTAACGATTTAGACAGGCGTGTTACGGTTATGGAAGTTCAGATGGAAGAACGCTGGAAAGAAGCTATACTGCGTATTAAACGTATAGAGTTTATTATGATTACAGGCGCTGGGTCAGTTATTGTGTTACTAGCTGGAATTGCTTGGAAAATATAGCTATGTCAAATCCGTACACAGATGCACTAGCACAATCAAATATTCAGAACACCGGAATAACCGGGTTAATGCTGCGTGATTTTATTAATCAAGCTCAACCAACTAGCCAAGCCGATGCTTTAGCAAAGCTAGAAAATTATTCGGCTAACCCTGGAGCAAAAGGTTTTATTCAAAGACAGTTATCTGCTCCGGAATATACGTTAGAAGGTATTCAAAGTTTAAATCAAACACGCGCAGATCGAGAAGCTGAATACGCTAGGAAAGCAGAAAAAGGTTTTTTTAACACGGGTGACTACACGGTTTTTTCTGATAAACCTTTGTGGGACACGTATGGGTTTATGACGCCGGGTGCTGAATATGTTCGCATGGGTCAGTTTAATGCTAAAAACCTACCGTTTAGCTCTCCTGGGGTGGGTATAGCTAACACAGGCGTGACTAGCGAAAACATTTTTCCGACATTGCAGAACTTATACAACCAGTACGGTCAGTACGAAGACGTTGGTTTTGAGGGCGGCAATAAGATGGGCGGTAATAAATCTAACTGGGGAGCGTTAAAGTCTTTTGCTACCGGCGACAGGGGAGAGTTTCAAAGCGCGATTAATGCGCCGTATGGTTCTGTAGACGCACTTAAAACGTATTTGGATACGGGCGAGATCACAAAAGATTTTAACCCTGAATTTGCTTTACAAGCTTATGATTATGCTCAGAGAGAAACTGCGCGACAGCAACAAAGAAAGAAAGGCAGCTTTTTACAGCAAGCCGGTGGTGTTTTTGCTGATTACATAGCGCCAGCAATGATTGCTTTTGGAGATCCTGTTACAAAATCTATAGGTATTGCTGCTCAAGCAGGAGCGGGAGCCGCTAGAGGTCAAAGTCTTGGTGACATAGCCGGCAGTGCGGCAGCATCTGGAATAACATCAGGGCTTATTAAAGTTCCCGTGCCAGCTGGTTTAACTAAATATATTCCGGGGTCAGAAATAATAAGTCCAACTGGAACCGCCTATCTTAATAATGCTCAAATGGCGGCGCTAAACGCAGGAATTACCGGGGCTCGTGGTGGTGATTTAGGTGATGTAGCTAGAACTGCATCAGGAACATATTTTGGAAGAGAAGGTGCTGATGCTGTTGCCGCAGCAAAAGCAGGTGGAGAAGGAATTATAGGACAAGCCGCAGCAGGAACGTCATCCGCACTAAAAAATCTTGGAACTAACATACTTCTTGACACAATAGATCCTCCAGAAGGACAAAGCGTGGCTGAAAGTGCAGCAACGGATAGCTATACTACTAACACAGGTAGCGGCACTATTGGCATGGATGCGGCAGGAAACCCAATAAATATAGGTGGACAACAAACATATCAATCTGTTGACCCAACTGTATACAGAGGAATTGGAGCGTTAGGTTCTTCATTTAAAAATATTTACGAAAGAGGGCTTGCCTAATGCCTTTAGCTAAAGTGGTTTTTAAGCCTGGTATTAATAGAGAAACAACTTCTTATGGCAATGACCAAGGATGGTTTGATTCTAGTTTAATTCGTTTTAGAAAAGGACGGCCTGAAAAAATGGGCGGGTGGTCCAAGTTATCTGGCACTGCGTTAGAAGGACAAGCTCGTTCTTTGCATACATGGGCAGCGTTAGATGGCTCAAAATACTTAGGTATTGGAACAGAGTCTAAGCTTTACATAGAAGAAGGCGCTGTGTATTACGATTTAACTCCCGTTCGAGCAACAACTTCTTTGGGAGCCAATCCTTTTACAACGGGCAGCGCTGGTTCAGGGACAATTACTGTAACGGCCACGGGCCATGGGGCTCAGACCGGGGATTTTGTTACATTTAGCGGAGCGGCAACAACAGACGGTGTTACAGCGGCTCAACTTAATACCGAGCTTAAAATTACAGTTATTAACAGCAACAGCTACACGGTTAGCACTGCTGGCAGCGCTTCTTCTGGAACAACGGCTGGAGGAGGGAGTTCTGTAGTAGCTCAATACCAGCTCACTACTGGATTAACCACCTACGTGCAAGGCACTGGGTTTGGAGCGGGTCTTTGGGGCGGAACAACCAGTGGCGTATCTGAAACTACTTTAGCAAGCGATCTAACAGATTCAGCAACTTCTGTGGTGTTAACTAGTGCTAGTAATTTTGAAACGGTAGCCGACACTCTAAACGGTGCTATCACTATTAATTCTTCGGTTTTGATACTAGACGATGCCAGCAGCTTTCCTAGTGAAGGAACGGTTCTTATTGGCAGTGAAAAAATAGATTACACCGGAACAACAGCAACTACAATTATTGGGCTTACACGAGGCGTTGACGGAACAACGGTTGCCGCAGGAGCGGATGGAGCCGCAGTTACTTTTGTTGGTTTAATAAGGGTGGGAGAGGAATTAATCCAATACACTGGTAAAAGCACTAACACATTGAATGCCGGAGTAGTTAGGGGTGTCAGAGGCACAACTGCAGCTGCTCACACCGCAGGAGTTGTTGTAGCGGAAGCTAATACCTTTATCGGTTGGGGCGAAGCTGCTCAAACAACGGCAAATTCTGTAAGTCAGTTAAGGCTTTGGAGACAAGATAATTGGGGTGAAGATTTAATTTTTAATGTTTTTGATGGCGCACCGTTTTATTGGGACAAGACTTTAGGTCTAAACTTTAGGGCTACCGCTCTTTCTGCTCAAACAGGGGCATCAAATACTCCTACGATCACTAGGCAGATAATGGTGTCAGGCGCTGATAGGCATGTTATTTGTTTTGGTTGTAACCCGCTTGGAGAAACCGCTCAAGATCTATTGTTAATTCGTTGGTCAAACCAAGAAGATCCTTTTGATTGGACACCAACAGCAACCAACACATCTGGAGATCAAAGACTGTCCTCTGGTTCTGAGATTATTGCTGCGGTTAAAACAAGGGCAGAAATATTAATTTGGACTGATGTTGGCTTGCATTCTATGCGGTTTGTTGGTCCTCCGTTAACTTTTGGCTTTTCTTTAGTAGCTAACGGCATTTCTATAATATCGCCTAACGCTATAGTTTCTGTGGGAGACAGAGTGTTTTGGATGGCTAGAGAAAACTTTTATGCTTACACAGGTAAGGTCGATAATGTTCCTTGTACTGTGCTTAGATATGTTTTTGATGACATTAATCTATCTCAATCATTTAAGTTTTTTGCCGCATCTAATAGGATGTTTAACGAAATTATCTGGTTTTATGTTTCTTCTGGCGCAGAAGAAATAGACCGATACGCAAAATTTAACTATTTAGAGGGAACCTGGGACATTGGTTCTTTGTCTCGAACTGCTTGGATTGATTACGGTGTTAACGAGTACCCAAGGGCAGCGGGTTCTTATTCTGGCTCTAATTACATATATAATCACGAACTAGGAGACACTGACGATGGGTCTGCTATGACATCGTTTATTGAGTCAGCCGATTTTGACCTAGACCCGGCAGGTGAGCAGTTTATGTTTTTAACTAGACTTATACCAGACATAGACATAACTACTGATACAGCTGCTACGGTTGATTACATTATTAAAACTAGAAATTACCCTGGAGATACGCTGACTACTAACTCAACTAATTCTGTTAGTAGCACAACCCAACAAGCTTTTTTAAGAGCTAGAGCTCGGCAAGCTGCGATTAGGATTGAGAGTTCTTCTACTGATATTGCATGGACCTTGGGCGATTTACGGCTAGAAGCTAAACCAGATGGTAAAAGATAATGGCTAGGTTATTGAATCACAGTCTACCGAACGTAGAAACCGAGTATAATTCAGAACTTGTGCAAAAAGCTTTTAGAGACATTGAGTTAGCTTTAACCGATACGGAAATGCCTTCTAAGATAGAAGGTCAGGACGAAAACAACGCATTAACATGGTTTTTAGGGTAAATGGCTAGTTTTTATAAAAACGCTAAATTGGACTTAACAACTACTGGCGCTACGACGTTATACACAGCGCCGACGGCAAGAACAGCTATATTTAAGTCTTTAGTTGTAGCTGACGATAGTGGCAGCACATCGACCATTACGGTTACGCTTACAGACGCTAGTACAGCGGTGTTTGTGTTGTACAACGTCAAGGCAACAGCAGCAAACGGTACGCTAGAGCTTTTGGATAAACCGTTAGTAGTTCAAGAGGGTGAGATTGTTAAAGTGACGGCAGCAAATGCTAATAGACTGCATGTAATAGGCAGCTATATAGAAATTTCTTAATTGATAAAAAAATGGTATAACTATACAAAGGATTAGGGCAGGAAACGATATGAACCAAATGATGCCAGTTTTAAAACAACAAGCTGATGGATTAGCCAGTTTAGGGCGTTACGGCGATAGTTACATAGTTCATGCGGCAGAGGGTGAAACGGTTATCCCTGGCGAAATACTCGACGCCAATCCGCAGTTACGAGAAGATTTATTTAGACAAATGCAGATGATGGGCATCAAAAACCCAAACCGTTACGTGGTAGGTAATTCATTAAACTCAATTAACCCTATTACTGGTCAACCAGAGTTCTATTGGAAAAAACTTTGGAAAGCTACCAAACGAGCGCTTCCGGCTCTCGGAGCTATTATCGGTTCAAAGATTCTTCCCGGAGGAGCAGCTGGAGTAGGTATTGGAGCCGGATTAGGTTCACTGGCATCAGGTAAAAACCTTAAAAAATCCGCGCTTATTGGGGGCGGTACTTATTTAGCTTCTGGTATAGCTTCCGGTTTAACCTCTGGCGAAAAAACTTTTGGAGGTAAATTAAGAGCAACAGGTAAAGCTCTTGCGGGAGTAAACCCATTTGACATGGAAGAGCTTAAGGGTTCTTTTGATAAAGGAAGTCTTGGCAAAACATATACTAAAAAAGAAATGATGCCGGTGGATAAAGGAGCTGGTGTATATATAACTGAAGAAGTTGATGTTCCTTTTGAAAATCAAGCATTTCAAAGAGTTGCGGGGACATTAAATCCTTTTAGTAAAGATGCTTTTGTTCCGGGAATTGTGGGAGCACTTGCATCGGAAGCAGTTGACCCAGACATTGGAGAAACATCTGAAGAACAGATTAGAAAAGCAAAAGAACTATCTGATCCACAGCGCTTTGCTTATGATCAAGTGTCTGAATACCCTTACGGTTCAGATAGGTATTACGGTGGGCTAAGAGAATCTGGAGTGTATCCAAGCATGGATGCCGAACGATTGGCTCGTTCTACAGGAATTTCTTTAGCTCAAGCAAGGGCATACTTAGCCAGTAAGTACGGTGTTATGGCTGCCGATGGTGGTGAGGTAATTGGCCCTGGAACAGGGACCTCGGACAGTATACCGGCTAGATTATCTGATGGAGAATTTGTAATGACAGCCGAAGCGGTTAGAAACGCTGGTAATGGTGATAGAGATTTAGGTGCGGCTAGAATGTATGACATGATGTCACGATTTGAGAACGGAAGGGCTTAGGAGAATAATATGGCAGAAACTAACACAAGCACCGAAGTCGTTCGCCAAGCGCCTTTTTTAGAACAATTTCAAAGGGAACTGTTAGAGCAAGCTTTTGCTAGGGGCCAGACACCTTTTGACCCTGCTACTTTTGATAAACTAGACACTCAAGTAGCCGGGTTAGATCCCCTTACACAGCAAGCGATGCAGACAGGGGCTGGCATCGGTCAGTTTATGCCTTTCTTGGACCAAGCGTCAGGGACCACGGACCAAGGAATTAATTTTTTAAGAAGCCAAGGGGCAAGGGCTCCAGGGTATTTTGCCGAAGGCGCTGAAACCGCAAGAGGCAGTGCTGAACGATTTGATCCAACTACAGCACAAGCTTTTTTTAATCCTTTTGAAGATCAAGTTGTGCAACAAACACTGGCCGACATTAATCGTCAGGGAGATTTACAGAGTCAAGCTGCAAAAGCGCAAGCTGCAAGAACAGGAGCTTTTGGAGGCAGTCGTTCAGGAATTATGCAAACTGAGTTAGGGCGCAACATACTAGATACACAAGCTAGGGCGTCTGGTCAAATGCGACAAGCCGGTTACGCATCAGCACTGGCTAACGCACAGAACGCCTTTGAGTCACAACAAAAACGCCAACAAGGGTTAGGTACGTTATTGGCTCAAATAGGACAAGGACAAGGTAATTTTGCTAACCAGTACGCTCAAACGATGGGTGGGCTAGGTTCTCAGCAAGCTAACATTGGTGTCACCGGGCAAAACATGCTTGGGCAACAAGCACAGTTGCAATCTCAATTAGGTGCGCTAGGGCAAACACAAGAGCAAAGAGAGCTTGATGCGGCAAGTAAAAATGCTTTTGCTAGAGCTTATGAGCCGTATCAACGGTTGACGTTTATGTCAAACATCTTTAAGCCCAGTATAAACAGTGGTACGTCACAGTTTGGCATTAACACAGCACCATCTCCTAGTGGTCTGTCTCAAGCCATCGGTGCTGGTATCGGTGCGTTTGGTTTAAATAAAGCTTTTGACAACCCATTTGGTTTTAAAGGAATGTCATAATGAGTGCTATTAAAGAAGTTCTTTCTCGAAAGATGTTCAGCCAAGGCGGATTGTTAGGTCCAGAAAAGCCTAAAGAACCTACGGGTATCTTGGCTTCATCAGAACCTTTAATGAAAGCGGCTAAGTTTGCTAATGGCGGTTCTGCAAACGATTTAATGTTAGATCGTACAACTTTTGCGTTACCAGATTCATCTGGTGACGCGCTTATTTACCAAGATGTTGATCCGATGCAAAGAATTTTTCCGGCTCAAGTAACAAAACCAATATTCGATCCTAATTTAGTTGGTATGGGCATGAGTCCACTTGGCCAAACAGAACAAGTAGTTTCTCCAGGGTATGTAAGACCTACCAGACCGGATGCTTTTTTTACGCCACAACTTATAGATCAATATAAAGGGGCTTCTATAGCAGAAGCTGAAAAATTAAAAGATGCCCGAGTAATACAATCAACTGTAGAGGCATTACAAAAAGCAAGACCAGATCTTGCGGATAAGATTGAAAACATTTCAAAAGAATATTTTTTAGATGATAACACGCCTTCTGTTGAAGAATTAGAAAATTATGTTGCTGGCACGTTAGCTTCACAAGACCCTACACAAAAAACAATAGATGAGCTTAGTGAGCAAAATATGCTTACTAAAGCAGAGTATGAAGGCGCCGCTCCAAGACTTACCTCCAAAGAAGTCGATGCCGCTTTAAATCCACAAGATGACGTTGTTCTAAAAGATATTAAAGGTGAGTTTGATCCTGAAGTTTTTGCTAGTAGAAAAGAAGAACCTTTGACCAAAGATGAGTTTAGAGATCTTATGGGCAAAGGTCAGTGGATGAGAACTTCTGGCGTAACTAAAGAAATGCAGCAAGCAATAGATCGAATTTCAAATTACAACAACGAAGGTAAGTCACCAAAAGAACAAAAAGAATTTAAGAAAAAACAAATTAATGAATTTATGGATGAATTTATATCTGTTATGCCAGAATATGAAGGTAAAACAGAGTATGAAAAAGGCATGGATCTTGTTGCGTTAGCTGCAGCCATAGGTTCAGGAAAATCTCCTCATGCGCTTGTAAACATTGCCGAAGGTTTGAAAGAAACTATTCCTCAATTTACGTCTGACGAAAAAGAAAAAAGAGAATTTAAAAAACAAATTAACCTTGCCGCTGCTAAATATGGTTTAGAGCAATACAACCTTGAAAGAACTCAAGCAAAAGCTGATGAGCGGCAAGTATTTACATATTTTGATAAATCTCAAATAGACGATCAAAATCCTTACGGTAAGGAAACTATAGTTTCTATGGCAGATATAATAAAAGATGGTGGTCTTCCGGCAGGGTTTTCTTCTAAAGATGTAGTTCTTAAAGAAATAGAAGCCGCTAAAGCTTTAAAAGTAGCTTTAACAAAGGCTAATGCAGATGCATTAAAAGATAATACTATTGACTATAAAGAAGCTGAAAAAATCGATGCCAGGCTTAAAAGCGCAAAGAACGATTTAGTAAGTTCTTCTATCGGTAAAGGTTATGTGGCTGGCGTGTTAGATCTTTTATCTCAGGAAGGTCAAGCGGTTACAGGTTTTAAAGGTAGCTTTAATGAGGCTCTTAGAAGCGCTTTTGCTGCTGCAGGAATTGAAAACGGTAAAAAGTATGATATCACTAAAGACAGAAAAAATGCCGTTAGGGATATGAAACTTGCACTACAATATTTAATTCCAATATCCTTAGGTAGTACGCAATCTGCAAACTCCATATCAAATAGGGACGTAGAACTTTTGGCTAACGGCTTTTTAGATAGCGGATTTCTTAGCGAACAAGGAGTTTTAAACTTTAACCTAAACACAGCAGACCCTGAAACTTTGGCTAGGGGATTGCAAGAAACATACAATAAATTTGATTTAGCAGAACAAGCTGGTTTAGATGAGTTCGATCAAGTTGGAATAATTTTATCTGGAAAAACAGGTACGTATGCAAAGAGCTTTGCTCCAAAAATACAGAAATTAACCCCTTACGCAGAAGAGGTTAGAGGCAGACGTTCGGATTTAGCAAGCGGTGTTTCTAGAAAAGATGTATACCCTCTTTCGGATATTTTTGATATGGAAGCTGGGCGATTTAAACAAGGTTTTACTTTTAATTAAACAGGTTATTTATTATGCCGGTTATTGCGCTTCCTTCTGGTTTAAATGTAGATTTTGGAGATCTTTCTCAAGAAGATATTGAAGCAACTCTTTCTTCCATGATGAGTGAAAAGCCAGAGCTTTTTCAATCTTCATCGCCCGAAGCAACTACACAAGAACAGGCAACAACACCTGCATTTGAAATAACTAACGAAGGTGAAGTAGAAAGTCACGGCTTTCAAGCATCGTATGGTCAAGCAGACACCGACGAAGAAAGGGCGTTGCGTTTAGAAAAAGAATTTGGTCCAGGGACCTTTACACAACTTGGCAGAGATGAGTTTGCATTATTGCTTGACAACATATCTCCTGAGAAAAAAGCTGAGTACAAACTTCCAGAAACAGGGACTATTCGAGTAAATCAACCCGGCTTTACAGCCAGAGACATTTCTCGTTTTGCCGGAGCTTACCGTGGTCCTTTGGTTACAACTACTGTTGCTGGAATAATGACGGGCGGCATTGGATTAATTCCTTCTATGCTTGCAGTTGGCGCAGCTGGTGGTGCAGGTAAAGCTTTTGATGAATTTGTTGTTGAAAAAGCCCAAGGATTACAAAGACAAACTGATGATGAAATTTGGGGTGATGTAGCATTAGAAACTGCGTTAGCCGCTAGTGGTGAAGGCATCGGAAGGGGCTTGTTTGCTGTAGGAAGACGCTTGATCAAAGGACCAGGGCCCAAGGTCGCACCAGAAAGAATTGAAGAACTAATGAAAACCGGGTTAAACAGAAAGACCGCTAAAGCCGTAGCAACAGAAGAAGCTAGAGCAGCAATGCAAGAAGCTATTAAAGCGGGAGCAAGACCTACGTTAGAAGAAGCTTCTGGAAAAGCGTTAGCTGGAAGACTTCAAGCAATTTATGAAAACATTTTTCCCAATCAAGCTGCGGCGGCATCAAACAGAGAATACGTTCAAGGTTTGCTTAAAAGTTATGATTTAGGGGAAATATCAAAATCTGAATTTAAACAGGCTTTAAACGATCAGGCACAAGCTGTTAGCCAAATGGTTAGAACAAGCTTGGCAGATAAGGATGAAGGCATTAAAACAGCTAACAGGCTGTTAGAAGAAGTTATTTCTAAAGAACTTAAATTAATAGAAGACTTGTATGTTCCTGGCGATGGTTTAACAGTAGATTTTGAGCACATGTTATCTCAGGCTGTTAGAACTTTTGAACAGTCATCTAACAAGCAGTACGCTAAAGTTGAAGGGCTTTTACCCGATGAAGCTCTTTTGTTTGAAACAAACTCTTTAAAAGCGGGGGTAAATAAACTTTTTGGTGTAGACGCACAAGGCAACGTAGTAGACACAATAAGACAAGCCGCTGGTGCTGGAGCACAAGGAAAGCCTCTTTTTGCAGCATTATTAAATTTACCAGAAAGAATATCTTTATCTCAATTACAGTCAATTCGTCAAGCGTTGCGCTTACAGACAAAAGATCCAGAGCTTGTTGGAAATTTAGCTCAAAGAGATATTGGAGATCTTGTTAAAATATTAGACAACACCATAGAGCAACGAGCTATTGAATTAAAATCAAAGTTTTACGGGGGACAACGATCTCTTTTTAACCCAGAAGAAGCCGCACAATTACCTATGCGAGATATCTTAAAGATCCGAAGAGAAGTTGGAGGAGATATTTTTGGTGGGTTTATGAAAGAAGACCCTCTTTTACAGAAAAAATATTCTGAAGGGATTGAAGCATTTTTAGATGCTAATAAATTTTATTCCGAAGGCATGGAAACCTTTGGTTCAGCTTCTGTAAATATGTTAAAGAAAAACATCGACGACAAGTATTTTATTGATTTTCAAAGCGTTAGTGATTATTTAATTCAACCGGGTAAACCAGCAACGCTAAAATTTTATCTTGATGCCGTAACGCCTAACACGAAAGAAACCATATCTATCCAAGGGGTTCCTCAAAAAATATGGAATGACATTGCTGATGCTTTGCCAAACCAAGATGTTACATCGGTTAACCCTGGTCAAGTAACGGTTGTAAATCAATTAATAGATGACGCGGTGCAGCAATACGGCTTAGATCCCAAAGTGCTCCCTAAATTAATGGGCTGGTATAAAGAAGTACCGGGAACAGACCCTTTTCTTTTAAGAACTTTAAAAGAATATAAAGAAATTGTAAAAACATACGGCGATGATGCTTTTGCAAGGAACAAGCCTGAAGAAGTTGTTAACGTAATGCGAGATCATTTAGCTCGACAATGGCTACAAGATACGGCTAGAAGAACTACGACAAGAGGTTCCATAAATTTTTCAAGTGTTGCAGACAGCTTTGAGCAGTTAGGCAAAGAAGTTCAGGACAATCTTTTTGGAGTCACTGGCGCTAGTGCTTTACGACAAACTATGCGAGATTTTCATTTGGTGGGAGCTAGTTCCGATGAATTATCTAACATAGCACTGAGTTCAATAAGCACTCCCCAAGCAAGAGAGGCAGTTAAATCATTACAGGAAACCGTTGCGAGGGCTACTTCGGAAGCAGAAGATTCTCTGCTAAATGCTGTTAAAAACGGTCGAATTGAAGATGCAAATAGTTTAGTTGTCGGTTTAATGAAAAGCCCTCAATCCATGCAGAAGCTAGAGTCTTCTTTGGTGGCTCGTAGAGTTAGTGAGGGTCTTTCGCAAGAACAAGCGGCAATAGAGGCGGCTCAAGAGTTAGACAACATACGAAACCTTACCATGAATAAAATTGTGTCTAACGCTGTAGGTGACGCGGATTCTTTTACTACGGAATCAGTTGTGTCTGGTGCTTTTGCAAAAAGTTTAGGCAAGGTAGTAGATGACTTTAACGCTAATGGTGCTTTGGCTAAAGTTCTTACAACATCAGAAGTTAACGGTCAAAAAGTAGTAGATGATTTAGTTAAAATTTCTAGGCAAGCCGAAATTGTTTCTGATGCTTCTTTAAAAGGAAAGGGCGGTTTAGCCCCGGCGGCTTTTGCTGCTGGAGCGGCATTTAGGTTAGTGACCCAACCAATAAGCTTTTTAGGTGAAGCGGGTGCTATTTTTGTAATGGGCCGTTTGCTTAGGAACAAAGGCTTTTTAGAGTTTATGACCGCACCTCAGCTGACTAGCAAACAAAGAGCTGCGGGAGTAAAAGCTGGTGCTAAAGGTATCGATGATCCGGCTTTTCAAAAAAGGCTTTTAAGGGTTAGAGAAATAGTTAACCAAGAAATTAGATTAGCTACTGCACTGGGTATTGGTGGTGGAACGGCTGAAACAGCCGAGACAATACAAGAAGCGGCTGCTCCTATTGTAGAAGACATTAAGCAAGAAGTAGCACCTGCCGTAGAAAATGTCAGGCAAGAAATTGCCCCAGAGTTACAGAACATGAGAACCCAAGTTGATCCAAATTTGTTAAGACAATACACACCTGGATCTACAAACTTAACTGCATCAGATGTTGAACGAGAACGAGCTCGAATGGGCATAGCAGGGCTAATCTCTTGAACACAGAGCAGTTAAAAGAAGAAATTAAAAGCGACGAAGGCTGTGTCTACGCTATTTATCTAGACCATTTAGGCAAGAAAACCTTTGGCGTTGGTCATTTGGTCACGGAAAACGACCCAGAGTACTTGCTCCAGGTAGGCGATGTGATAGACGATGACCGAGTAGACAGTTGTTTTGCAACAGATATCGAGATAACCGTGGACGAATGCCTGGCGTTATACAACGACTTCTTTGATTTACCGGAAGAGGTACAGCTAATCATTGCTAACATGATGTTTAATTTAGGGCGAACCAACCTGTCTAAGTTTAAAGATATGCGTAGGGCCGTGGACCAAGGAGATTGGAACGCAGCAGCAGATGCAATGATTGATTCCAAGTGGTATATGCAAGTAACTAACCGAGCTCAAAGATTGGTTGACAGAATGCGACAAGTGGGAGAATGACATGGCTACAACGAAAAAAGTGGTTAAGAAAAAGACTTCTAAGAAGTTAGCTGATGACAGTAAGTATGCTGAGTTTGACCTTGATGGTGATGGCATTGTCTCTGACGAAGAGATCCAACGGTCACAAGAGTTGATGGAGCTGGAGCTTCGAGAAGAAAAAGCTGACGCACAACAGAAAATGGCATGGATAGCCATGGGTTCTATGCTGGTGTTTAGTTTGATCTTGTTTAGCCCCATAATATCTGAGTCAAGAGTATCGGCACTGGCTGACTTACTTGGGCTGTTTTACATTGCACAAGCCGGCGTGGTAGGTGCGTACATGGGAACATCTGCTTGGATGAGTAAAAAATAACAGTTAGGCTGTTCGTTTCCTAACTGTTTTTCTTTTAACAGATGCAACTCTTCTAGGCTTGCCAGGTGGCTGCCCTAATCGTTTTTTCTGAGCAACTCTAGACTTCTTCTCTGATGCGGTAAGTTCTTTAGATGTTTTAGGTGTCTTCTTAGAAACACGCTTGCTTGGTCTGCAATAAGGCGTTCCTCTTTTCTCACCTTTCTTTCTTCCGCAAGGCTTACCTGTTCTTACGTCAACCCATTCTTCCTTAAACCAGCGTTTAAGGTTGGCGCCTTTTTTTGTTTTGCGAACAGCCATCAGTATATCTTAACTTCTCGTCCACCGTGCTTAGACAGCACCGCGCCACACCCGTTGGTTTTAACAGATATTCCGCCTTCTGCACGTTTTGTTTTGTTGCCCCAGTTACTGGCTCCAACTTTTCTGCATTTAGCGATAGCGCCGCTTGCATACGCTGAGGGGAAAACTTTGTATCGAGCTTTAACTTTTCTGTAACATGCGTCTTTAGTAGCCATTAGTAACACTTCCACCTTCTTCGAGCTTGTCTTATCCTAGAATTAGGATCGTTTCTTGTTTTAGCTGAACTTCGTTTTAACTGACCTAAGGACCTAGCGCAGTATGACTTACGACGTTTAGCAGCTTTGCTACCCGCTTTTACTTTTCCGGTAACCGCTGTCTTTAGCTTACTGCCAGGGTTTTTCCGGCGGTAAGCTTTAACGCCTTTCTCTGTCATTCCCGCCCCAGATTTAGTGGAGCGGTAATTAGCGCCTTTTCCTTTAGTAGTCTTACGGATAGGCTTTTCTTTTTTCCTAGCCATTTAGAAGATTCTAGCTGCCCCGCCCTTAGCGTAGCCTTTCTTATTCAGTACAGAGCCACCGCCTTTGCGTTTCATTGCACCGCCTTTTGAGTAGCCCTTCTTTTTCATTGCAGAGCCACCGCCAGCCATTTTACCCTTGCCGTCACCAACAAATGTTGGCTTACCAGTACTAGGATTCATAGGCATTCCGCCTTTAGCGTAGCCCTTCTTCTTCATCCCGCCCTTTGAGTAACCCTTCTTCTTCATCATCTTCTCCTGCATACAAGTTGTTAAATGTTATCTCTGGACTCATATAGCTGTCATCACATTCCGCGCTATGCGCCCATTGACTTGGTTTAAAGTCAGGTGGTCCATCACCTGTTTCCCATAATGCAGGGCTTGTTGCTCTTACCCTGTTGTTTGGCAATGCCACGATGTTACCAGTGTACCTTCCAGCGTCTGTCAACTCAATAACATGACTCTGTTTGTGTTGCGCTGGGTCATCCGCAATATCGCTCTCAGTATACTCAACGGTAAACATATACCGTCCTGTATGAAATTCACCATCTATCTTACACAACCACGGGCTAGATGACACCCTTTCTAGGTTAAAAACCGCATGGTGGTGGGAGCTACAGTCCCAGGGCTGTGCTAAAGGCACAGGCATTTGCTCAGGCCATTGTTCCAACGGCGTGTCAGCAACAAGTGCGGTTATCGGCATACGAGCCCACATCGCCCCTCCATGGACGTTCTGCGAATCATCTAGATCGCTTTCCGCCCCGGTAAATACTAAGTGAAAACTTAGACATCTATCAGGGATAGTTGCTACAGCAATCGCCATGGCATGGATAAATTCACCATGATATTGATCGTGATTGTGTGTAAATTCTCTTCTGACCCAGCACTTAAAGTGCGGAATGTTGCTCATTACATATGACATTACTTGGCTAACCCCCAGTTCTCTGATAATCCGTAGTCTACTTTTGATGGTATTTGCATCTCAGGCACGCAGTTCTCCATGATATCCACTATCTCCTTAACACTTGGTTCATTCTCAATAGAAAAACACAGCTCGTCATGCACTGTCAGCATGGGCGTGTACCCAGCCTCATAGCATTGGAGCATGGCAACTTTAGTTTGGTCTGCGCTACAGGCTTGTATCAACCTGTTTAGTGCTTTAAATGTAAACGCAACGCGGTATCGTCCAGGGTCGAGCGTCCCCCATTTGTCTGGTCGCTCTTCCATGGGCGTATCTAAGATTTCTTGCCACTGCTCTTCGAGCTTTTCAAAGTGGATGGGCTTGTTTAACCTGCTGTAGGAGCGCTGTTCTCGCATCGGAAACCGGCACTTGCGCCCCATCATTGTTCTGATCTGAGCCTTCTGCGATGCCGCGCGCATGACTGCCGAGGCTAAGTCTCTGATAAAAGGCACTTTATCGTCGTAGTCTTTACGCAATGCCTTAGCTTCTTCAAACGGTATGTCACCTAGCACTGCCGCAAGCTTACCAAGTCCCATGCCGTACATAATTCCCAGATTAATTGTTTTAGCGTGGGACCGCTCTACCCCGGCTAAGTCAGCTATCATCTGGTGAAAGTCTAAGTCTTGCTTTTGGTATTGAGTCACGATCTCTTTTACCTTTGGATGGTCGCGGGTGTCTGGTGTGAGCGCAGCAAAATGCATCAACCACCGTGGTTCTTGGGCGCTGTAATCAAAACTGCCCCACTGGCAACCTTCTTCCGGTAAGAATAGACCACGGATCATGGTCTTTATCTCCGGATGCCGTGCAGGAACCTGCTGTAGGTTAGGGTGCGATGAGCTAAATCGCCCAGACACCGTACCGCCTTCATCGTTCCGCAATTGATTAAACTGACAATGTATCCGCCCATCGTGTTGATGGCTTAAAATTGTATCAATAAACGTAGTGTTAGCCTTGTTGTACTCTCGTATCTCCAGTATCTTCTTAGCGATAGGATGCTCGTGAGTCTTTAAAAAGTGCTTGGTAAAGCTTGGCGCACCGCTTTTCTCTGTTCTCTCGTAGGTCAGTTTTAGACTGTCGAATGCTTTTGACAGACTGACCGCGTTCCATGGCTCAATGTCCACGCCCGTTTCTTTCTTAACTTCCCTGAGCAATTTGTTCTCTCTTGCCTGGAGGTCTTTCTTAGTCTTCTCAGCCTTCTCTAAATCCACCCGTATGCCCTTACGACGCATTTCAAAGATGATGGGCAGTAATGATGTCTCTAGCTCTAGTATCTGCTCACAGTCCTCTTCTATGAGCCTTGGATGCAGTACCTTCCATAGCTTTAGAGTCAAATCAGCATCTTTCTCGGCATATGACGCTACCCTAGCCGCCGGAAGTTTCCACATTTCAGCCTTTGCATCGACGCCATGTTGGTTTGCTGCTCTTCTTAAATCGTCTTCTTGCTTACGTTCGCCCAAATAAGTGACGCCAAGTGCGTTCAAACTGTAGCTAAACCGGTTCTCATCCAGCAATGGTGCAGCAATCATGGTATCGAGCACTTTGCCCTTGACCTCAATGCCTTCTGACATCAGCCAGCCTAGATCGTATTGTGCATTATGAAAAACCACGGACATGCCGTGGTTCAACTGGTCCTGCATCCACTTCAGGACGGTCTTCTTTGCTAGATTACCGCCCCCTTCGTGGGCGATGGGCAGATAAGCCTTCCATCCTTCTGCGGCAACTGCAATGCCAATAAGGTTTCCGTCTTGTCTAGCCCACCCTGGACCACGACTAATTAAATTTGGATCTCTGGTTTCTGTGTCTATTGCGATAAGTTTCTCGCCAGACAGATCCGGCAACTCTGCCGGGGGAGTCCACGTTACTTCATTAAATAAATCTTCTTGCATAATTAAAGTGAGTAGTAAGCATCAGTGACCGGCTCCATAATATGTAAACTGTTCTTAGTCCTAGTCACTGCAACGTAATATACTCGATGCTCCATGTTTGGGTTTCTTTGATACTGCTTGTAAGCAGCATGAGATAGATCTGGGATGACAAGTATATTGTCGCATTCACCGCCCTTCATTCCATGAATGGTATTGATTTTGATGCGTGGGTTTTTGATGTTATCCCCACGCTTCAAGGCGTTTAAGATGTAGTTCTTTGTGTCCGGGTCGATTTTATCGAGCGCCTGATGCCACCGCATATTACGCTTGGCAAGTAAACCATAGGATTGTTCTGCTTGGCTCATGGTTATAAAAGTCTCTGGGTCGATGCCTAGCAATGCCTTGGACCTTGGACCATAGCCCCTGGTAAAGCCAACATTGACTGACATCAAGGTGTAGATATTCCGCAGTTGTTGACCGCCTATCTGACCGTTCTTGCACCATTGTTCCCAATCAAGGATTGCTTCGTAAGTCTTGGCTTGAATGCTTGGGTGACCATTGCGACTGAACACCCACCCCTCATCCATTAATGCGTTGGCGTAATGGCTTGCTATTCTGTTGGTTCGAGCCATGATGCACCACTCGCCCTCAGCTATGGGTACGTCATACAAGTCTTGATGGTATCGCACAATCCCTTCTTCTTCCTTGGGTTGCCACTTCTTAGGCTGGCGCCCCTCAATCCGTGACACAATTTTCTGTGCCTCTTGCCATGGTTCAAAAGGCAACCGATACGACTGCTGCAACACTTCTTTTTCTTCTGTAGCCTCTAGAAACGCGCTAGGGTCTGCACCTTGAAAGCCCATGATGGCTTGATCGTCATCTCCGGTAAACACTTGTACCTTGGTTTTCCGCAGTACATCGACCATGGACCACTGAAGGGTGGATAAGTCTTGTGCCTCATCAACAAACAACGCCTCAATGTCAGGACACTGGTCTTCCTTAACAAAGTTATCAATCATGTCAGTAAAATCTAGCTTGCCGTGAACCTTTTTATAGCTTTCATACGTATCTACTAATCGCTTTAGCTCCGGCCAATGCAGGTTGTAGTTGTTAGCCTCACGAAACGTCTGCTCCAAGCTTTGGCACTTGCTCCTCGATAGATGGTGTAGCCCCAGATAGGTGTCACCCACCGATGTGCCTAGCTTATCAAAGTCACTTTCGACCTCGTTTTCTTTCTTAAAAGCAAAAGGAACGCTGACCGCATCCCCGATAGCCTTTAAATCTGAGCCTCGAATAACGTCCGATGTCTTGTATCCGCCAGCGCGGAACGCCATGGAGTGCAGGGTTTGGAAGTAAGGCAGTGAATCTGTTGGTACGTTCCAATCGTTTGACACACGCTCCCTTGATTCTTGTGCCGCCTTTCTAGTAAAAGAAACACAAGCTATCTGCTCAGGAGCAATACCCTCTTTGATATAGCCCTGTATCAAATTGCTATTGGTTTGAGTCTTGCCACAGCCCGGAGGACCTAATATTGTTTTAATCATTTCTTATTAGCTTCGCGGTATTTTTTATTGTATTCGCTAAGTTTTTCTTTATTAGCTTCGTAATACTTTTTAGCGTATTCGCGACATTTTTCTTTATTAGCTTCGCGGTATTTTTTAGATTGTTCGTTACGTCTTTCTTTATTATCCTCGCGGTATTTTTTAGATTGTTCGTTAATCTTTTCTTTATTATCCTCGCGGTATTTTTTCATGTGTTCTTTAAGCTTTTCTTTATTAGCTTCGTAATATTTTTTATTGTATTTGTTAATTTTTTCTTTATTAGCTTCGTAATATTTTTTAGCGTATTCGTTACGTCTTTCTTTATCTTTTTCTTTATTAGCTTCGTAATCTTTTTTTTTTTTTTCTCTTATCTTTTTTTT
>UEXM01000633.1_pt1 | contig 35762 bp, 55 predicted proteins | sample 1796661 | NCBI WGS metagenome assembly UEXM01 (sample SAMEA4772469, study PRJEB27181) | metagenome
ACTCATTTTATGACCCTTCTGTGATCGTTGCTGGAAGCAAAAAACGCTTCTGGCTTCTTTTTGGTACGCTTATGCCCCAAAACACCTACATGCCGTCAGCGGGCAAATTTGGGCGATTAAAGGCATAGTGCTATTTTTCTGCAATTAATCTAATAATAATGCAATATTGCTATTGATATATGTTGATATCACGATTATATTTTAAGGGTAAGAGGGACAAATTAGGGAAATCAAGGAGATTACCAAATGACTAAAACATTCAAAGCATTTCATCACGGCGCAAAAATGACAGCTAAAAAAGTTGGAAACCATTGGATGGTCGGCGGTGACTACGACACCAACAACGCTCTCATCATGTTGCCTTGTAAGGACAACTGGTCTGGCTGGGGTTGGTATCAGTTGCGCGGTGCGGTCTTAAAGTTTCAAGACAACGCTGTCGAAGAAGAAATTGCAGTTAATGTTAACGAATGGGCGGCGGCCTAACGGCCCCGCCCGAAAGGGAGATTGATATGTCAGGACTTTTACCAAATTGTGGCCCAACCGCAGTAGCACACGCGGTCAACGCCAGCGTCGATGAGATTATGGATTTGTGCCGCACGACTTTTAAGCTCGGCGCAAGGTGGCAGGGTCGCACTAACGTGCCGCAGATCGTAAAGCTCTGCCGGATGTATGACCGTCCAGCAAAGCTGACACGCACCAAGGGTCGCACGCTTGCGTCTTGGGTCGAGTGGGAAACCAAGCAGGGCGTCTCATATATTGTTCGCACCGGCGGCCACATGCAGCACGTCAAGGACGGAATCGTCTCTGACCAGCATATGTCAGTGCCGGTCGCTGACTTCCATTGGAAGACCAAGCGCGTCACTCACGTTATAGAATTGAAGGGGTAAAAAATGAAACAAATCAGATCAGACAGGGTTAAACTTTGGTACGTCGTGAGCAATCCGTTCACGCGTCCAGTTGTAACTGGTCCAATTTTCGACAGGTACGATGCAATCGCGTTGGCTTGTAAGCGCACCGACCACAAGAGCCTCATCACGCACATATCGCGTGGTGAGTCTTGGGTCGGCGGTGAGGTTGTGTGTAGCGCGTATCGGCTACACGTCAACGGCTGGACGGCGTTGGCACCCAAGACGCCCGACGAACGATTAAACAAACCATCAAAATATGGGAGAGTGACATGAAAGTAACACGATTAAAGAAAGGCTATCGGCTGCACATGTCTGATGCGGAGTTTAGATTGCTTAGTGGTGAGATGCTGAGTGAAGCATTAGGATCGTCCACTTTTACCGATGAAGATTGGGGTCACTTACCATTAAACCAGCAACGCGTTTGTGCAGAAATCAATGACGGCACAAGAGATTGGTTTGCTATTGATGAAGATAGGAGATCGACATGATTAAAGACACAATTTGTATGCTGTTGCTAATGGCATTTGGCTTGGCGTTTTGCACAAACGCGGTGACTACTGAATATAACGTGTGGGCGCTGATGGCTCGGTTTGGGGGTGCAGGATGATTGTTTATCTTGCGACCAATACGGTCAACGGCATGCAGTATGTTGGGCTTACTCGTAGAAAGACTTTGGAGCCGCGTGTCACGGAGCATTTTGCTAAAGCTAAAAACTCTAAAAAAGGAAGCGCCAAAACAATAGCTCACGCTATTAGGACTTATGGTCAAAATGCCTTCAGGTTCAAAGTTCTGGATAAGACCGAAAACTTAAAAACATTGAGCCGCGCCGAAAGGTATTGGATACAAAAGTTAAACACCAAATATCCAAATGGATACAATGTTAAATCAGGCGGTTGCCCAACTTTTAAATTAGCTGCCGGTGATTTGTATGAAATTAACGGCAAAAAATATTATGGGTGCGGCGATTTGGCAGAGCATTTCCCTGTTAGCGTTCACAATATCAGATACAGGATTTTGAGGGCTGGCTGGACGCCAAGGCAAGCAGTTGAGATTGACGCGCCCCCTGCAAATATAAAAAAGTACAATGGAAAACATCACGCCACACTTTCTGTTGGAAAACCCATATCAGTAATGGGTAAAAAATTTACTTCAATAAAAGAGGCTTGTGAGCATTACGGTATATCGGACAAGTTATATCATTCTCGAAAAAGGCAGGGCTGGTCGTCCAAAGAAATATTCGGGGTTGAAACAAGAAACCGCCCCACATGCCGTGGAACCAAAATTATTGTTGGCGATTTGCTTTTCGCCAGCGTATCAAAAGCAGCAAAGCATTTTGGTCTTAAAGGTGGTTGCATAAAACAGAGATTGTCTAACGGTTGGACAATCGCTGAAGCGTTTGAGCTTGAGCCAAGACAATCTTTTTCTAATTCAATAAAGATAAAAAGGTTTAACTCAATATCAGAAGCGGGCAGAAGAACCGGCATAAATTCAAGCACAATATCTTGGCGTATTAGAAATGGTTGGACGCCGGAACAAGCCGTCGGCTTTGAGCCAGTACACGGAAACAACCAAAACCTGCGTAAATCTAACAAATGGGAGACAGTATAATGGTAGGAAAGAAAACCCCCGACGACATCGTCACCGCATCACGCATACCGTTGCTGATGAACGCGTCGCCATACGGCACGCCAAACGACTTGCTGGCTGAGGCACTAGCCTCAATCGAAGGCAAGCCAAACCCCAATCCATTTAACGGCAACGAAGCCTGCGACTGGGGTGACGCCTTAGAGGGCGTCATCCTCACTACTTCCGCTGAACGGCTCAACCTGACTGACCTGAAGCTGGAACACGACGCCATCTTCCACGACACGCTACCGTTTGCCGTGTCGCTTGACGGCACCGCTGACGGCGGTCTGGGGCATGAAGTCACGACCGATCCGTCGAAGGGCATCTACTGCGTTGACGGCCCTGTCTGGGTTGACGGCGTGGGCGTCTTGGAGAGCAAGCTCACCAGCGCCAAGCCAGAAGACCGGCCAGCGCCTCACAGGGGGCCGCTACAACTCCAAGGGCAATTGATGGCCACCAAGTTAACGTGGGGCGCCGTGTGCGTCTTGTACGGCGGTATAGAGCTACGCATCTTCTTGTATCAGGCAAACGCTGCGGTGCAGTCGCGCATCACGGACGAAATCGAGGAGTTTGAGCGACGCAAGTTTGACGTTGACTGGTATCCGATCCAGTCCAGCGCTGACGGCAATACCGCCTACCCGCGTGTGGACAACGGTGCGCCGCCAATCACGTTAGAGGGCGAAGACAACGACTGGCTGGCTCAGTTGGTCAATGCCAAGGACGCCAAGAGGGCTGCTGAGGGCGATATCGACGAGGCTGAGGCTATGCTGAAAGAACGTCTTGGCAGTCACGATGAGGCGACAGGGGTGGTCGGCAATCGTTCTTACTATGTGAAGTGGCCAATGCGTAACTTTAAGGCGCAACCGGCCAAGACGACACCGGCCAAGCCCGCACGGATTGCGCGCCAAGGCACGCTAACGATAAAGGAGTCAAAGGATGATTGACGTGCCGCTGACAAAGGCTCAGGCGGAGATGCGTATCGTCATCGACCGCTTGACCCGCCGGTACGGTTACACGCCGACAATTAATGAGCTGTCGCAGAAAACCGGCAAGAGCTTCAGCCAAGTTCACCGGCTGATGACCGGCCTAGTCGAGCGTGGCGCGGCTGAGAAGGTAGCTGGTCGAGCCAGAGCGTTTAGGCTTTTATAACGAATATCGGCCTCGCCCTTGGGCGGGGTCTTTTTTTGCTCGACAGGGGTTGATATTAAAGTGATATCATCTTATATTCAGAGCGTAACAAGGGAGATTGATATGACTTTCATTATGAACCAGACAGCTTGGGAAGCCGGACGCGAGGCAAGCATCAAGGCCAACGCGTCTATCGGGCGCAATAAGCGTTGGATCGCTGAGGACGAGACACGCAAAGAAATCGAGCGTTTTGTGATTGGCGGCGGCAGCGATTTTATTGCCGCTATGCGCGACGCGCTGCATGAGTGGGGCAGGCTGACAGATAACCAAGAGGCTGCTGTTCGCAAGGTTATGGCACGCGAAGAAAAGCGCGAAGCCGAGCGCACCGCTGAGTGGGAAGCCGCAGCAGATTGCCCAGAGGGCCGCGTCGAGGTGACTGGCGTTATTATCTCGACTGACATTCGCGACACTTCTTTTGGTATGCAGTGGAAGATGCTGGTGCGTGACGATAGCGGCTTTAAAGTTTGGGGTTCTATCCCATCAAAGTTGCATGAGCCAGCCGAGGAAGACGGCCAGTTTGTTACCGGCCAAGAGCTGAAGGGCAAGCGCGTCTCATTTACTGCGGCGATCACACCAAGCGAAGACGATCAGAAGTTTGGGTTTTTAAAGCGCCCAACAAAAGCAAAGCTGGAGAGGTAAGTGCAAACAGAACACCTAAAACCCGACGACCTAGTCAGCGTGACTGGCCCCAAGGGCAGGCTGGTGACAGCCCTAGTCAGGCGGGTCGAGCGCATCGACGATGAAAGCTACAACGTAGTTTTTGAAGATATGCAGACCGCCGACAGGTTTGACTATCAATATCTATACAAGTGAGATGAGGGGGCGTTTGCCCCCTTATTTTTTGGGTCGTTGCTGGATGCTTTCGACGACACCGCCGCCAAAGTAAAATCCTAAAATAATCAGCATCGCATAATTTATCGTGAATTGATCCATCACCTTGGTCACCGCGTTTGGGTCGCCTCGGCCAGTGATCGTCATGCCAAGCACCAACACATAACTGCCCAGAAACGTAGCCCCAAACATCAGCGCCAAAAACCGTTGGGCAATTTTGAATGGGGCGTAAGCAGTCATAAGGTCTATGCGGGCCTTGCTGCGGGCCGCAATGGCTTCCTCATCAGAGGTGTGCATATCATCAATCAGTTTCATGCCCTGACTGATAACGTCACCTGATCCTAATATTTTTCCTAATACAGCTAACATCACTCAACTCCTAACATTCTGGATAGACCAAAAACTTCCATCAACATAAATGTAAAAAACAAAAGCAGCACACCCCCGGCAATAAGTTTGCCGCTAAAATTTGTCGAGCCTATTTTGATGGCCACAAATTCGTTGCCTAAAATCCTCAGCACAAGTTCAAAACTATTTTCGCCAACCTTGGCCTCGACCGGCTTTTTGTTTTCTTCACCCATCTGCTTTTTTCCCGCGACTGATTATCTCATCAATGGTTCTGCCGCAACCAATGCACCTGACACGATCCTCATCCAGAACGCACACACCAACGCAGGGGCTTTTACTCATCAGCCAGCGCCCTCATACGTTTGACCAGTCTCTCCGAGCGATTGGGGAGTTGACGCGCCCACTTCGAGTCGAGCATCTCTAACGCAGCCCCAGAAAAATCACGCGCATCAACGCAACGCTTCATGCCCTTAAATTTTTTCATAGTTGGCAGACCCATATTAAACATCATGTTGGCAATGATTCGCTGCGCTTCTTCGGGCAGATCAGCAAAGTCTTCATAGAGTCGGTGACAATCCTCGCGCACAATAGCTATATCCAAATCAAATAGCTGCTTCATGCGGCGCTCAGTAATCGTAAAGCCCTCTGGCTTTCCGTGTTCTGCGTCGCCCTCAATGATACGGTGTCCTACCCCTATAGTAAGATGGTTTTCTGTGCAGCGGTACACGTCTAGCCTCATGCCCTCATCAGCGATTAGTTCGTCTCTTAACTTTTCAATATCCATTATCGCCTCATCTCCAAAACGTGATCGACCGCCTTATCCCAGCTATCAACTTCCGCAGCCTCAGTGAAGCGCGACGCTGGCAGGCGCATACTATATTGCCGTATGCTCGTAACCGGCATGAACAAGACCCTTCGGGCATTGGGGGAAACAAGGCAGAGAACATCGTAGTCATCCTTTGTCGGCAGATGTTTTGTTTTACAGCCGTGACCAAGTTGGAAGTGGTGACGCGGAGATCGACCAACTTTACAGCCCAATAAACTCGCAGTCTTTGCCTGCACCCGAATAAAATCTTGACCATTCCACGCCACCATATCTACCCGGTCTTGTTGTGCCATAGAGACGCGCCAGCCTAAGCCCAAAATAGCAGCCGCCGCGATATACTCGCCAATCAGCCCGGTCGTTGTTTCGCTCAATTTTTAGAAGCCAACCACATAATCCAAAAGAATATCCCGAAGGATACAATACCCAGAACACCAATCACAATAGCCTCTAGGATTTTCTGCCGGGCTTCCTGTTGCTTGTAGATAGCCTCTTGGCGCTCTTTTCGGATGCGGCCCTCTAGCTGAATCAGGTCAGCCCAAGCCTGATGGCCATAAGTAATTTGCAGATATTGCTTTAATTCTGCGCGTTGACTTTCCATCTTGCGTTTCGCGGCATACACTTGTAAAGCCTCACTTTGCACTGCATCTGCGCCTTGCAACTTCTTGAACAACGGCGGGTTCTTGGCCTGCTTTTCAGCTTGGTCAATGTCGCTAGCAGCCTTCATCCAGCGCGACACGTCACCAATGCAACTTTCTAAATCGCGACCAGCATTAACCATTTGCTTAATCGTATTGAAAGCTGCCGTTGCTCCAGAGATTGCTGCGCCTATCGTGATCGGATCTATGACAGCATACCTTTCCCAAGTGGCTTGCACTTCCATTTAACCGGCCTTAATCCGTGAGCCATTTCGCCAATGTCACGCGCCATTTCCATCGCTCGTTCTCGGCAGGCTTCTTTTGTAGAGTAGATCGGCCCGCGAGTGTCCTCAAATTCAATGCACTCAGTTGGCGCGGCTATCGCGCAAGCTAGGACAAGTGCTTTAAACACGACCCTGCATCTTTTTGATTATAGCTTTTACGGAATCAGTCTCAACGATCCTGATCAACACCCAACAGCCTGTCAACAAAGCCACAAAATCCGGCACCATAGCCATATAAGCCGCAAATGTACCTGTTCCGGCTGCAACATCTAAAACAACTTTAGTCTCATCGTTCATCGCCTTACTCCGGCTTTGTCGGCCAAGTTACGCTTGCAGGAAATCCGTCTTGCGCTGGTACATCACGCAAGGCTTGACGGTACGCAGTCCAATCGTCTGTAATCCTATCGGCTAATGCAAAAACGTCTGATTGCTGCAACAACGAGTCTCGTTGACTACGGATCAGGAAATCTTGCAATGCGTCATATTCTGCATTGACTGCGGACATCTCATCTTCGCTAAGAGCAATCTCAACACTATTTACAACTTTAATCATGCTACACTCCTATGAAGATTTTCTGCCATATAACGTCAAATTCGCTCCGGCAGGGATGCTGCTCCAATTTGCTCTAATTTCAAACTTATCAGGCGTTACGCCAGAAGTTCCTGCACGCCACCCAGCAAAACGAACGGTTTGATTTGCGGTAGTGCTAGTAAAAGAGGTGCCAGTCCATTGTAAAGCTTTGTTTGTTAAGCCTATGCCCCAGATTTCCATAACAGAGTGAAAGTAAATACCGCTTAATTCTCGAACCAAATAAGCACTTGTTTGACCAGTCGAGTTTGCTTGATTTGAAGTGTCATTTGTGTGGATGCCGTAACCATTCAACAATGTTGAACCATCGTAGAAACGTATGTTTGGGCCAGTGCTAACTTGGCTTGCGTGAACCCAATTTAAGACTAATTGATAAGTTATGTAGTCATCGTTCAGATTATCAAAAACAACAGACGATGCAGTGCTGCTTGTTGTGGTGTGTGAAACCAGTTCATAAGCCCCACCAGCTCCACCCACGGCACTGCCGCCAATCGTGACAGAGCCGCTCGACGCGCTGATGTCGTTAGTCTGATGGTTAATTGTAAGAGACATAGCTACTCCTTAAACTGCTGTCGAGCCTGACATATCATCCTGCGCCATTACCCACGAATAGCACTTGTCCAGAAAGGCATCGCCGCTGGCACTGTTGATTTGCTCAAGTGGAACGTGATATCTGCGAAACTCTATGTCTCGCGTATTATCGGTTGGTGATGTGGCGTAAGCATTAAGGTCAATCGTTACAGCAAACTTAAAATCTGACCCAGTTTGGCGGCTTATTGAGACGCCCACGACACGGTAATATGCGTCTTGAAAAGCAATGCCGTACTCGCTCGCGCTTTCTGCAATATTATTTCTAATAGCCATTTTGAATAGCTCCTATTTTTAACTAAATGTTACTTCGCTGGTGCGAATATTCGCTACCCAGATAATATTGTGGCTTGCTTCACCAGTGACCGTTATAGCCAAAGCATTGTTTGTATTGTCGGCTGATAAAGCCATTCCCCAACTAGACAAATTGTGGATTACGGTAGTTGCAGAATTAGCTAGAGTTGTTGTGCCGCCGTCATTTACCAACAAACCTTCAATCTTAAAAGACGCATAGGCTTGCGCGCCGTTTTGCATAGCGGTAATTGTTCCATCGAAAGTTATGCAAGTGTCAGTGTGCGCTACGATTTGGTTCGTAGAACCAGCGGCACTGTTGTTTGAACGTAAAATAGTAGCCGTTGCGTCTGTGGTAGACGCCCCTAAAATCATCATACCGCCTTGCGTTGCACCCATACCAAAGCCAAGTATGCCGCCGCTGGTAACAATCTGTGCGCCGAAAGCATACTTTCCAGCTTGTTGGGCTACTGCTCTTGCCCCAAAAGCATATGATGCTTGGCCACTAGCCGTGTTAACAGAGCCGCCCAAAGTTACAGCATATGCTCCTGAAGCATTTCCGTTTTCACCGCCGATTGAAGTTGCTTGTGAACCACTGGCTAAACATTGATTTCCAGAAATTGCGATTGCTTTTGTGTTAGTGGCTTTTGACCTCCACCCCATTGCAATACTGTTTGTGGCATTGGCTCCATAGGAAGAACCGCTGTCTGAGATATTTACGGTAAGACTTTCAGTTCCAGCAGAATAACCTTTTCCAATTGCAAGCGACTCAGTTTTGTATGACTTAGCCTGATATCCTATTGAGCAAGCATAATTTGCTGCGAATCCACCGCCACCAACTGAACTTGCTGCACCTATTGCTATTCCACGAATAGCCGAACCGTACACAGTGCCTATCACAGCAAAAGCTTCTTGAGATGACGCAGTGCCATCTATCAGAGCAATGGCTTCAGACGCATCTGAGACACTGCCCTTACCGATTGCCACCGCATTAGTGCCGGTTGCGCTGGGAGCTGTTGATGAGCCATCGTAGTTTTCAACCACAAGGTCAAGCGAGCTACCACCACCGCTAGCAGCCGCCCAAGTCAAAACACCTGAACCATCTGTCTGCAAAAACTCATTCGCAGCACCATCAGTGTTTGGCAGCGTAAGTGTATAGCTTGCCCCGGCCGAATGTGGTGGGCCTTTGACAGTAATTCCGTGGCTGTTGTTTTCACAGTTTAAAACAAACTGACCCGCGCCTCGGGTTGCATTTCCTTTGAACGTAACTTTGCCAGAACCATTTGGGTCTAACTCAATAGCACCATTGCTTGAACTTGTAATAGCACCAGTCATCGCACCGCCAGCTTTTGGCAACGCAGCATCAGCCGTTGCGCCTTGGGCCGCTGTAGCATAATCTGAGGCACTGAACGCTTTGACTTGTGCAAGGTTAGTCACCTCGCTGTCCATCAATGCCCCGGCGGCGGTGACATTAGCTGTGTCTGTGACATCTGCTGACGCCTCAATGCCGGATAATTTAGTGTTTAACGCTGTTGTATAGGACGCTGTAGTGCCAGCCAAGACAGAAGAATAGGCTTGCACATTAGACCCAATGGCAAGGCCAAGGTTCGATCTGGCACTGCCAGCATTAGCCACATCACTGAGATTGTTAGCCGCCAGTAAGTCTCCACCGCCACCAGCAGCTATCCAATCATAATCAGAACCGTTCCAGCTTAACAGTTCTCCACTAGCCGCTGTACTTTGATTTAGGTGAGAGTCAACTAATGGATTTACGTTACCAGCATCTGTGACATTTGCGTTACTTTCTATTGTGTCGAGCTTAGTTCCGTCTGCCGCTACATCCCTGCCATCTATAGTTGAGGTGGTTGTTAACGCGCCACTCAAAGACAAGCTGTCGGCGGCAGGGCTTTCAAGCGATACCGCGCCAGTAGACACATCCTTTAAATCGGCCATAACACCGCGAATGGCGTTATTGATGCCAGCCGGAGAGCAACCCTCGGAAATGTCAGCGCCGTCAACCGTAGTGTTTGAGGCGGCTGTTGCGGAATAATCTCTTATCGTATTTGCCATTTGTTTTTACCTACCAAATCCAGAGTTCTATCCAGCCGCTATGGCCTGTTTCAGCTACCTGACCAGAAGCATTACCACCAGCCCCACCAGCGCCAATGCTGTAAGTTAGTGTTTGCCCACCGACTGATGAGCTGGCTTTGTATTCTTTTACTAAAGTGCCGTTGAGACCGGGGGTTGGTGAGATGTCAAAGTTGTTGTTAACTGTTCGTCCACCTTGACCACCCTTGCCTTTGTAGACCGTTCCTGTGGCGCTACCTGCAAGGTCTTCGTACTTATGAGTAAAGCCTTCTGGTTGCTCACCACCTGTGCCGCCTGACGCAGTAATATTGATGCCTAGAGTGCTGTTAGATAGCGTTGTGTCGCCACCAGTTGAGCCATTCCCTCTGCTGTTAGAGCTATGACTTGATGCACCACCACCGCCTGCGCCAGCCACATAGATGTACAATGCCTGTTTTCCGGCTGGAATAGTGTAAGACGAACCACTGGTTAACTGCACAATATCCGGGTACGCGGAAATAGTCGAAAACTCAAAGGCACCAGAGCCGTTACTAACTACGGCCTGACCAGCAGTGCCGGAGCCGGTGACATTTAAATTAGCCTCAGCCACCTTAGTCCAAGACAATGTGCCGGAACCATTAGTTACTAAAGCCTGACCAACAGAGCCTGCACCGTCAGGCAGGGTTAGTGTGGTGGTTGTAGTCACCGCTGCTGGCGCTTGGAGCTTGATAGAGGCGCTTGCGTCATCATCTTGCAGGTTTAGTACGTCAATACCGCTAGTGCCGTCTGACACGTCTTTAAGGTGGGCCATCTGCTCCCGGATGGCATTATTAAGGTCAGAAGGAACCATTACACCTTCCGACGTGTTTATTCCACCAATGTCGGTGTTTGAGGCAGCGGTTGCGCTGTACTCAGATATTTTAGTCTTTGGCATTACGTTCTCCTAAGCGACTGCTTATTTATAGCACAAATCTAGCGCACGCGCACCGCACGTCCGTCAGATGTCTTGGCAAACGTCACAGGGTTGCCCTGCCTATCCATCACAGTCTCATAGCCAACGATGCTGCCACCAGCTTGGGCGGAGCTGATGGGCGAAGGCACCTGCTGGGATAGTAGGCCAGCGGCGGCTGGTGAGCGCATAGTTGCACTAGCTCCCTGCATTATGCCCGGTATGTCGCGCCCACCTTTTCTTGTGCCAGCCAAGATAGCCTGACCCAATGGCGAGTAAACAGCGCCTGTTCCGCCTGCCACTAATCCTGTTGTGATAGGGTCGATAGCAGCGCCGCCACCAAGCGTACCCATTGTAAGTGCCAAACGACCTGCTGTTCCGCTGTCAGGCACTTTTGTGCCTATAACGTCTGCGCCAGTTTCTGCGAGCTGCTGCATACGACCCTCGCCCTTGGCAAGCACGGAAGGTGAGCGCCGCGACTGCGCGTAAACTTTTTCTAACAATTTTGCAGGGGTGACTTCACCGGCCATACCCTTTGAGGCAGCGGCCATTTGCATAGGCTTGAACCTAGAATATGCCGTGTCAATGTTGGCGAGCTTTCCAGCTTTTTCAGGATTAAACTTGCCAAGCGTCGTCGTCAGCTCCTCAGCCGCATCGCTCAACGCCTCGCCCAGCTCACGTTGATAGGCGTCTTGTGAAGTCATAAATTTATATGCCCTCTGGCGTAACGCGCTCTGCGCCTCTTTGAAGGCAGAGCCGGTAAGTCTTCCATCCTTTGCCCTGTCGCCAATCTCTTTCATTATTATTCTGGAATACAATCCAGCTTCTTGCTTTGGCAAGGTTGCAGCAACGTCAGGTATCTGGGTAATGATCTGGTTTGGAGACGGTATGTTGATGTCGCTCAAAACGTCGTCGTATGCCTTGCTAATTATGCTTTGAGCTTGGATATAAGCGTCACGACCCCTTACGCCCTTTGGCAACTTTTCTCCAAGTGGGGCTAGAGCCTCATCGTATGAAGCCCTTTCAAATCCAGTAACGGCTCGACGGCGAGCGCCACCAATCAAGAAGTCGAGAACCGGAAGCCCAGCCAGACGCTCCTCAATGCCACCAGTTATGCCGCCAAACTTTTGCCCGACTGTCAGCGGCACGCCCTTTTTAATAAGCTCTGCGGCTCCTGCGGTAACGGCGGGTGCTGCTTTTTGCAGACCCGCGCCAAGCGCACCGGCTATTGCCATTGATTCTGGCACATCACTCATTTCTTCTGCCGCACCCGCGCCATATAGGGCGCTCGCACCTGCCACCTGAGCTGGCTTGCCTGTCGCAATCCTTGCTGTTTTCGGTGCAGCCGTAGCAATTTTCTGTCCAGCCTGAGCAGCCTTTTGAGCCGCAAAATCGGCTAATGGCTTATTAATCATTTCGGCACCCTTGACGATGCCTTTACCAGCAAGTTTTGCCACACCCATTGGCATAGCTATAGAAGACGCAATCTCTGAGCCGTAAGCCGTTTTCGGGTATTCTGTGCGAAATTGGTCAAGCTCCTTGCGAACCTGATCCCGCGCCTGCTTGTATGTTTGATCGCCTAATATGCTTCTGATAAATCCCTCAGCCTCGTCAGCCGTTCCAAACGTAATGCCCTGACCTATTGATCGGGCAAGGCCAGTGGCAAATTCTATAGGGTCAAACCCGCCCACTGATGGCGTTGATTTTGACGCCTGTCCAGAAGACAGATTTGCTATTTCTTCTTGAGTTGCTTCGCGAATACCCATATCAATCTACCGCCAATACTTTGCCTTCAGGGGTTTTGTAATAAGACACGCCGCCTGTTCTCTCCATAAACACTGACCCCTTTGGAAGTTGGTCAATTTCAGACGGCTTCATTCTTTTCTGCATATAATCAAAAGCGCCACCAGATTGCGCTTTCATGCTCTCTATTGCTGTCTTTCTAGCAACTCTTTTTTGCTCTATCGTGGCTGCGCTTTCACCCGGTTGCGGAAAATATTTTAAATCTTCAGTCGAAAATTCTGCTTCAGAAATGGCCGCACCTGATTCCTTGCGTAAAACAGCAGTGATAAAATTTAACTTAGCAGCAAGATACTGCTGGCCCTGTTCACTTAATGCCGTAGCTCTAAGCGCAAGAGGTAAATTGCTTGCGGCGAAGTCTCTTATATTAGCTGGGTCGTAGCCCCCAGACGTGACATTTTCAAATGTTGAAGTGGATTCAATCATTCTTTTGGTGAAGGCTCCAGCTAGTTTTTCGTCGTTATTAAATGTTGGTGCCTTTTCTCCAATAACTTTTTCACCAGCCTCAAGACCCGCTGGAACAGGAAACCCTGTTAAATCCATACCCGGAACCGTTACCGTCGTGACGGTGCCGTCTGGTGCAGTTCTGGTTTCGGGCTTTGGCTGAGACAGGCGCTGCCAAGACATATTATAAGCTGCCGATTCAGCAGCCGTGGCTTTGCTGTTAGCAACCTTTGGGCCTAGTGTTAAAACATTATTGCTGTCTTGAGCTGTAAGGCTAGTTCCCTTAAACGCCTGACCACTCTTTGCCAACTCAGTGCCAATCTTAGCCCGCGTCAAAAGCTCTGTTAATTGTCCAGCCTTCTGAGCCGCAATGCGATCCTCAGCGGCTGTAAACGCCTTCGTTCCGGCAGTACCCATACGCCCCAGAACCTGACCGAGCGACACCGGACGGTCTTGGTAGCCTGATGCCTCAAAGCCAGCGGCGGCAGCGCCTAACATGCCCTGCGTGCGCGGCTGCATTAGCTTCTGGCCAAATGTCATCTCAGGCGCAGGCTGTCCAGCCGCTGCGGTTGCAGGGGTCGGCAGACCAACCTGACCAGCTCTTGGCGTCATGCGTGAAGCCTGAGCGCGGCGCACAACTTCCTGCATCAATGGCGATAGCTGTTGGTTTGCCAGCATTGGAGATTGAGGCGGGGCAGGTCGAGGCAGCGCCATAGGTGGGGTAATCCCCTGAGGTGTTTGATATGGGCGCGTAATGTTTGCCTGCGGGATAGGCGCTCTGCCCTGAAGCAGTCGGTTGAATCTGTCATAAACGCTCATGCCCTAACCCCTAACCACTAAAAAGCCCAGCCAAGGCACCAAGGCCAGCGCCTGTGCCGCCGCTCATACCGGAGCCAACTAGCTTGGCAAGCTCCGCACCGCCTAATGCGCCGCTAAGGACGTTGCCTGCGGTATTGCGGAATACTGGCGTAGTGCTTGTTCCGCCAACAGTGCCACCCTGAACGGCAGCCATATAGTTAGCCAGAGCCGTCAAGGGCGCGTTTTGCTCAAAATCGTATCTGTCAATGTCAGCCTGCAACTCAGCCATAGACTGAGCCTCACGCGCACCGCCTACCCCGGCAAGGGTGTTAAGGTCAGCAAAGCCAAACTCACGCGCCGCCGGGGCCTGAGCAATAGCCGCTTGCTGGGCTTGATAAGCCATAGGAGCCAGCGCAGCGCCTAAAGCGCCCTGCTCGTAACCAGAGCCATAACGGCCAGCCTTAGAGGCTCTTGCGTCCATTTGCTCGACGACAGGGCGCATCGCGGCGCTCATTAAGGGGTTAGTACCCATAAGGTTTTGCATCACAACGTCTTGCGTCGCGCCAATAAATGGTGAGCCATTGATCGCCATCTGGCGAGTGCCAGCAAGTGCCATTTCGGATTCAGGAGAAAACCCTACGGTTGTTGATCCGGGGTAATATGTGGGCTGGTCGCCATATAGGCTTTTAGCCTCAGATAAACCAAACTCTAAGAACGGCTGGGCGTAAGCTGGTGCCGCAGTCGTCTGCGTGATTTGTCTGGTGTCTCCACCGCCGCCTTTACTCATCTCTTAAATCCTTTGTCAAAATCACCGACGTTGCGGTGTAATCTTTCAGTTGTCTTTGCCAGCCCTTTCGGCCATTGATCTCCATCGCGTCGCAGCCCTGAGCCTTAGCCCAAACTGCAATAAACTTCTCAGCCTCAACCAGCTCATCTAATTCACCGCCCGCAAGCCAGATTCGGCACACGGTTAGGCTGGGGTAGTCAACAACTTCGGTTATAATACACGACTTTTCCAACGGATGTAACTGTGCCTCACCAACGGTGCAGGCTTGGTAAACATCGTCGATTGAGTGCGTGCCGCCGGAGTATTCAAGCGCATCCGCAATATATTTGCGGTTTTCCTCAAACTTTTTTTTCAGCTTGTCTTTATCCAATGATGAGATAGGCAACATCTACGTTATGTCCGTGGTTTTTGTGTTCGATTATCATAGACCCATTGGTGCTAGTGCTTTTTACAAATGGGTCACTGTGTTCTAAAGTTTCGTTATATCCGGTGAAAAAAACAATACTGTCAACTCCGTATCGCGGGTCACTTACTGTGGTTGTTGTGGTTCCGCTTGCTAAGACCGCATAGCCAACGCTGTTTAGCCCGCCGTTTATTGTGCGGTTTAAAACCTCAGATACCTCTCGCGTCGTTGCGGTAATAGGGTTTAGCGTTCTTAGGTTTAACTTGCGTTGCTCTACTGTCATCGCCTGCCAATGCCTCTAGCCTCAACGTCTAAGCCAATAACCGTGTTCCATCCGTTTGACAAAACCAGCTTTGCCCTGTGATACCGACCCTGTGACCTTAAAGGCACAAACCCATCGTCATTGGGCGCAATTTCGCTTCCATAAGAGTGAGTTGCCGACTGCGTGTCTCTTGTGCCAATAGCCACAGTCACATCACCGTCTTGATAGTACGGATAAGCCCTAGTAACAATTGAGTGCTTGCCGATGCTAAGTGGCACCTCGCCAGTTTCAATTGTTCCAACAAGCGGCGCACCAGTAAATGTGTAAATTTTGTTGCCGTAAGCGCCGCCAAAGAAATACTGACCACCTTTAAAAACTCGGCTATCTAACTGGCTAGTCAAACCGTCTACTGTTGCAGACAAATTGTTTAGCCCCTCAACAGTGTACCCAGAAGAAAAAAGCGGAGCCAATAGATCAGCCTCTATTTCAGCCAGAGACCACTTATTCAAAACATAGTTATACATAATAATTTTATCAGGCTGGCCTGACGGAGACTGTGTGCTTGTGTAGCTCCACATAGCCACTTCGTTTAGCGGGTCTACGCTGGCTGTAAGCCTAAAGTCATAGTTACTGTCAAAGTCTTTCAGGAAAAATTCGTTTACGCGCTCCGAGCCAATCGGAGATGTTTTTTGGCCGTCAAATGCGTAAAATCCATCAGCCGCCAAGAAAAATACTAAGTTGCCGCTGTTGCAGACAGAACCGCTAAAAGCGCACCCGCGCTCAGACACAACCTTGTCAAATTGCCAGATTAGGGGCGGGCCTGTGTATGTGGCTCGGTAAATAGCTCTCTCGGTTAGGATCGTGCAGTATTCCCCGCCGACGAGGCCAGTGATTGCGCCAGAGTCCGGCAGGTCTTGGAAATCAGCCTGATCTACTCCGGGTGTCCAGCTTGTGATGTCGTTAAATCCAGACCACTGACATCTGTATGGTATCCGGCCTGAGCCAGTGTCCACGTTTGCCGTCCACACGAAGTCACGCACTACAGCAAGAAAATCAGACTTCGGCGCATTTGTCAGGTCTGCAAATGCCGAGCTTGAACCCATTTGAAAGGATTGTAACGTCTCACCAATTCCGCCAGAGCAAATTGCGTAATCGCCAAACTGAACAAACCGCCACTTTTCGCTATCGGTTAAGGTGTAACCACCGCCTTTGCTAATGTCGTCTAAATTATTTGTTGTTGCGTTGTGCAGGTAAAGTTTTGTGGCATCACCAGCAAACAGCTTTGTGTTTGACGCAGTATCCTTTGCCGCAAATATGCCTTTTATTGTAGCTGTGGCAGCGTTTGAGTAAGACACAAACTCGCTCATAGAGTGATAGCCCTTAGCCGCTGGCAATACGTTTGTTGCTACGGTTACGCCGGGGTTTATTGTGTCAGCTTGATCTGGAAGCCATTCGCCTAGTTCTATCATTGCCTTGCCCAAACCTCATTGCCAACAGGAACATTTGCCCAAATCTCTGAGCCAACAATAACATCAGTCCAAATCTCTGTACCAGCCGCTACATCGTTCCAGTCTTCGCCCAGAACGTGACCGTCAGATGCTGCTGTAATTGACGCTATTAGACTTGCATCAGCAGCAAAAATAGCATTTGCTTCAGCATCAGCAGCAAGAGCTATAGATTCAGAAGCCTCTACAAGTTTAGGAAGTTGTATTTCAGCGGCAGTTGACAATTCAATTGATGCGCTGCCACTTGCAACAATAACGCACAATCTATCAGAATTATCTAGTTGCTCTAAAGTATAACCAAAGCTGGCTATGTACTCTAAACTGCCCCAGCCGTCTAATTGCTCAAGCGTTGGGTTACACCAAGGCAAAGCATCTAAATTGTCCAGACTGTCAGGCAGACTGTCTAAGCTGCCTGTTAGCTGTTCAAGGGTGGGGTTATTAGTTGCCATTGGCTACTCTAAGCCGCCGTAATGTCTAGTTTTCCAGCAGCTATTTTTAATATGTCACCGCTACCAATTACTTTAGAAACCGTAAAAACGCCGTGAATTAATAAATTGCCGCTAGTGCTGGCGTCAAACAAACCAAAGTGTGAGACAGTACCCCAGCTTGCCGTAGCAGCAGAAAACTCAATTGCGCCGGTATTGTCAGCAGTGCCAGACACCGCCGCGTCAAATGCGACTGACTGCCTTGCGTAACCGCTTCCAGATAACTCAGTGCCACTATTGTCATCGCCAAATGATCCAGTTGACAAACCAATGTAGACTGTTGACGGCATTGTATATGCGCCAGTGCCTAGAATATGGTCGAGAATTTCATTCTCAAGATAATCCGACATTGCACTCATAATTTAAATCCCCGCAGCTTGCGATTGGCGTTGATAAATACTGCTTATTTGTAAACTTCCGGTTCCGTAATGAGAGCGTTGCTCGTCAATTTTTATTTCCTGAAGGGCTTTTTCAAAGCGAGCCATATATTGACCCGCCCTTGTCTCATCAAGAAGATACGCATAAGCCTCTGCGAGAGAGCCATATAAATAGGCATCTGGCGACCGCGTCAAAATGTTGTTTGTTGTATTTGACGCAGACAAAGCCTGAATACTTCCAATATAAATAATTTCTGCCTGATAACCTGAATCAGGAATTGGGCGAAACTTCATTTCAGCGCCGATAATACTAAATCCCTTTGGCTTGCCGTTTCCGGCTGATGCGTACTGCTCATCTAAAGCCACAGGGCTATAATATTTTAAAACAGTAATAGGCGAGGTGTTCAACTTGACTTCCCTGACCTCACGCATATCGGTCGGCAAAGAAATATATTCGTCACCCGCAGTTAAAGTAGCTGTTGACCTTTTTTCCTGATCGCGCGTCTCAAGCTCTCGGCTCATTCGGCCCTCAGCCAAAGTAATAAAGTCAGGTATCTGCGCGGTCAGGTCAGACCGGGCCAGAAAATTGGCTATGGATGCCTGCAAATCTGTGTAAGTCGCAATTGCCATTATACGTTTCCGCCGCCTGTCCTAAAGTCTCGGTTTTCACTATTATTCAGCCAAGCCTTCCAGCCCTTTGGGTTTTGGGCGGGCGGGCCTAGTGTCTCTAGCAGGTGATTATATACTACATTTGGTATTTCCGCCACATGCTGCACATGCCGCTGTGTATTCACTGTTGCGTTGGCGCGGTAGTCGTTATTCATCTGCCGATTTAATTTAATCAATGTGTCAAACCTCTGGGTCGTCTCAATGACATCAGTGCCATCAGATTGCTGATCCATAACCACCTCTTTGGCGGTGTGAGGGTCTGTGTACAAAACGCGCTTCATGTCTTTTCCCTTATGAAAGAGAGGGGGCAGTTGCCCGCCCCCTCAGTTTTACTATGAACCGTTCAAGTCCATAATCATTGCGTGCGCCTTAGGGGCGGTCGGCTTCAATGCCCACTCTGACACCAAGTGGCTAGTTTTTGCATCGCCGTCCTGACTCAACTCCTGCTCAAGGAAGTTACGTCCGTTGAGTGTGCAGATTGACACAAAGTTTGGATCAATCAAGAACACGCGGTCGTTTCCAAGTAAGCGAGACGGAACAGCTTGCACAGTACCGAAATCGGTAAGCATGACGCTAGTTGAACCAACGTAGCTGACTTCCTTAGCGGCAGTCATGTTCACGTCGTTTGACACCAAATTGCCAGTGGCTGACAGGTCTGAGAAGTTGGCACGGTTTGTGGCCGAGGCAACCATCAGCTCAGGTGAGCCGCCGTCTGTCCACGCATCCTGCATACCGTCCTCAATCAAGGCAAGTGTTAACGCCCGGTCGGTTCCGCCGGTTACTGCGTCGGTGCCGTCGCCTGTGGCGAAGGCACCGGCATTTGCACCGACTGAGCCGTTTGTGATCCAACAAGTCAAAGACGCTGACTTGCGTGGGTCTGAGCCAGAACGTGCAACGTCTGTGTCACCGATTGCTTTTTCGATGTCTCTACGAAGCTCAAGTGCTTTTAACACTTTTTGGTAATTATGCTCACGTTCCCGACCGGCAGAATCGACAGCGTCGAGTGTGCCTGATGTTGCAAACACCTTCTTTGAGATCTGGTGGTAGTTACCAATCCGTGAAGTTGGTGTCGCCGCAGCAGTTGAAGTTGTGGCTCCTTCGTTGTGGTAGTTAGTAGCAGACGCAGCGGTCAGCTCCTGAACTTGCCATTCGACGAAAATGCCGTTTGATGTCTCCTTCTTCACATTAGAGAAGATTGGAGTTTCTGCCGGATCAATCCGGTAGATGATGTCGGCGAGTTGCTCTTTCTCACCAACAGCGTTTGTGGTCGTAAAAACAGCCATTGTTTTGTTCCTTCGGGTTATCTACCCATCAAAAGTTGTACAGCAGCGTCAACGGTGCCAGCCTTTTCAAACTGTTCACGCGCCTTCCGCTTTGAACGATTAGCAACTTCGCGCTTGGTTGCCGGTTGCCCTGCCTTGGCCATCTTCGGTGCTTGGCGAGTGCGCTTTTTGGTTGTGGGTTTCTTTTCCATTAGATTATCCCACTTCCACGCTTTGTAGAGAAGCTCAATCGCGCGGGCATCGCTCGCGGATGAGATTTCTTCCTCACTAAACCCGACACGCTTCTGTGCGTACTTAATGACTTCTTTCCGCTCAAACTCGCGGGTCTCGTCATTACGCCACTCAGGTATGCGCTCAAGCATTTCGACACGTTGGTTAGTGAGGTGCTGTTTTAGGTGCGCCTCATTCTCCTGTGCCTGTTGATGGGCAATCTTCTGACGCTCTGCCGCCACTTGCTGGACTTGCTTTTGTTGCTTATCCCACTCGGTCTTGGCAAAGAAAATGTCGTCAGTCGAATAGCCCTCATTCTTCAAGGCTGCCCAGTCAGGTTCCTCAGTGAGGTTTGTCTGCTGGAGTTGGGTTTGCAGTAACTCAAGTTGCTGCGCGTAAGCGTCTCGGAGCTGTTTTGTTTCTGCTGCCTCAGCAGCAAATGCCTTGCGTTGCTCGGCCAGTTCCATTGATCGCTTAGTAAATGCCTCCTGACGTTGATACCCCTTGAGGGCTTCTTCAAGGTTAACTTCCACTTCCTTGCCGTCCACCTTTACGGTGTACAGCGTCTCAGCGGGTTCCTCGTCAACTTCCTCATCGTCATCATCGTCGTCAAAGACATCTTCGCCGTCGTCAGCCTCATCGTCATAGTCGTCATCCTCGGGGGCGTCCTGCGCCTGATCTTCGGATGAGACTTGCGCCTCGGCCTCGGGCTGTTGAGGCTGATCTTCAGCCTCATTTCGCTCATCTGTAACGGTGTCCTCAGTGGGAGTGTTCAGAAGGCTAATTGCGTCATTCATTGAAATTTCGTCGGTTCCGTTTGGAGTATCGACCATAATTTTTCTACCTTATCTCTTGTTAAAAGTGGAACGCCTCTTGACTTCGTCAATTTGCGATTGAGCCATCTTACCATCCGATATCACCGTTTGAAAATACCCTTTTAGGGCTTCAAGGTTCTGGCTCAATTGGTAAATTCGCTCACGGTCTTCGGCCTCTCCTATGCCGCTTGACCGCCACGCTTGTATAAATTGTTGCTCTAAATAATCAAACGCCTCAGTTAATAACTCATTCCTAAGCAGTGCCTCAGCCTTCTCAGCCCGCTGCACCGCATCCCTCGCCTTACCTTCGTTCATTTTTTCCCTAACTTAGTAACGTGTATCCTGTGGTCGGATATGGATTCTTAAAAAATTCTGGGCGATACGCGCCACGCCTACGGAAATCCATATTGGCGGCAGCAAAGTCTGCTGGCGATGCAAAGCCAGCACCGTATCTCTGCTGGAACTGAGGCAGGCCAGTTGGTGCCTGATCCAACAAGCCCATCCGCGCATACGCATCGCCGGGTTGCCCCATAACTCCACCCGCGGCCTGACGCTCTGCCATTGCCACTGGAGCTAAACGGCAAGCCTGCATGTCCTCATCAAACATGTAGCCCTCATCGCATTGGCCGGTCTCTGGGTCTACTGGCTTGACCTCTGGCTCTGGGCCGTCACCGCCCTCGGTAGGGTCAGACCACCCTGTTGCTTCATTGCCTTCGATTGGGTTGCCGCTGTAAACCAACCCGCCAAAACCAAATGGGTCTGGGCCAAAAACGCCTTGAATCTGACCAGCTTTATCAAAAGCTGGCATATGTCCTTTTTGAAGACCTGACCTTATGTTTGATAAATTAAAATTCGCCATAATACCGAGCAAACCGGGCAAGTTTTGAGCCTTCGCCATTCTGGCATTAAGTTGGCCGAAGGCTCTGTCAAGCTCACGACCAGAAACATTATATCCAAGCCCCTTGCCCATCTGGTTAAAACCGCTTGCAAAAGATTGTTCCATCGCCTTAGACGCTTCGCTTCCAAAATCAAACCCTCTGGCATCTTCAATATCTTGCGCTGATGGGTTTGGAGTGCCGTAATCTTTTTCTGTGGCTCTGTCTCTAACATCTTGTGATGCGCCGCCGCCGCCACCGCTGGAAGAACCGGAGCCATACCCAGCAGCATCTGCAATGCCAGTATTATCTTGGCCTTCGTTCATACCCACCCCGGGATTGTCATAAAACGCAGGGATACCCATAGGGCCAGCCTTACCGGCACCACCATTATCCATAAGCATCTGCGCTTCTTCGGGCGTGATATAGGCCAGTAAATGATCTTGACCGCGAATGGTTGTGTTACGCGGCGGCATGATTTTGTTCATCTTGGCCATCTCTATGCCCTCGGTAGGTTGGTTGATATTTCGGCGTCGGTGACTGCCTTGGCGACACGCAGTTCAGCCTCAGCTTGCAGCTCCTGCTGGCGCATCTGCAACTCCATCTGCATCTTCTCGCGCTCCATCTGAATGTCGGCCTGCATCTTCTCGCGCTTCAGCGCAATGTCAGCCTCAGCCTTTTGCTGCGCGATCTGGATGTCGGCCTGCGCCTTCTGCTGCTCTAGCTGTAACATCTGCTGCATCTGCTGTTGCTCAGGCGTAGGCTGCTGCGGCTGGTTGGCTGCCTGCTGTTGCTTGGCCGCCATAAACTGCGTTACTTGCTCAGGCGAGTTAAAGAACAGGCTGCTGTCCTTAAAACCGCCAACCTCAGTGATTGAGCGCAGGGTGTTAACATATTGCTGCGCCGTCACAAGCGGGTTGTCCTGACCTAGCTGCATCAGGATTTGCTCTTGCTTTGATGCGATCTGCGTCAGGAAGGCAATCTTTGTCTCGTCGTCAGTCGTGCCTAAGCCAACCTGTACGACAGTGTCAAACTGGCTAGACCACTCGGCTGGGTTGATCGGCACAAACTGGTTACGCAGGCGCACGATCTTTTCCTTGCTGTCGTGCTTTAGCACCAAATGCAAAATGCCCTTAAACAGCGCCTTGACGCCTGTCTCAGCCATTGTCCTTGCATATGACTCCAACTTAACCTGAGCGCCGCGCACGGTCGCTGAGACCGCGCTGGCGGTGCTTGACTGTAGGCTGTTAGCGTCAAGCCCCTGAGACGCACGGCTCATCCCGGTTCTTTGTTCTTTTACTGTGTCCAGATAATCCATCAGAGGGCGGATTTCGTTGCCGACTGATGCGCCGGTTAGGGCTTGGATCATACCCGGTTGCCGTGTACGGATTACACCGCCGGGGGAGCCGTCAAGCAGGTCATCTAGGTTCACCTGACCCTCAACCGCCGCAATGCGTGGCAGGGTAGATGAGTAGACGCTGTCGAGGTACTGGCGCATCAGCGTTGACTTAATAACCTGCAAGTCCTCGGTCATGTCAAAGATGCTTCGACCAATCAAACGGTGCGGCATCATAATAGGCGACACGCACGCGAATGGCACATGATCGAATGGCTCATTGTGCAAAATGTGCTTGCCCTCAGCGCCAATCGCGCAGATGCGTCGACGCTCGGCAATGCCATCGCCGTCATAGTCCATATTGATGATGCACTCATAGTAAGGCACAGACCGCAGTGTCGGGTCTGACGGATCGACCGGCATTGACGACTCTAGGTCTTGGAATCTGTTGCTGACCTCGCGGTCGGTGTCCAGCTCATTCTCTCCGGCGTACTGCTCAACTTCCTCGCGGTCGTATCCCATAGCCACAAGGTCTGAGACGGTCATGTTGGTGCGGTGCGCGATAAAGTCAGCGTCCTCAAGCGAACTCGCGTGACGCGATACCAAGAACTCCTCAGGCGGAATGTTGATGATTTTAATGTCACCTTCTTCGCGCTTGATGCGTACAGTCAGATCGTATTCGGAGCGCAGGTCTTCGGTCTCGCCGGTTTCGTCGTTATACATGCTCTCAACGACGGTTTCTGTCTGAGACACAAGCTCGACAGTCGGGTCATTCAAAAGCATTGTCAGTTCTTCCTCTGACAGGCCGGTGTATTCTTCCTCGTCGACTTCCTCGCGTGTCTCATAAAAGAACTTTACGACACCCAAACGGAATAAAAGCGCATCCTTGAAAAACGTGTGCAAGATTTGGTAGCCGGGGTTCTGGGTGTTCAGAACATAATTAACGTAATCAGACGCCTGCTCGGCTGATTCCATATCCTCGGCAGTGCGCGGGCTAAAGCGAACATACTTGTCGTTGGTCGTAAACACCCGCATAAGGTTAGGCATGATGGCCTCGACGGTGTCGGCAACCTCAGTCGCAATCACTGTTGAGCGACCGTCTACCTCGTTTCCGAGTGGCTCGCCCAAGTACATATCCAAGGCGCGGAGCCGGTCGGTCGTGTACTCGTTGTCGAAGTGATTGAGCGCGTCGGTGATCTCACCCGACACGATACCGCCCAATTGGTCGTCGTCCATCTTTTTAGCCATTTTTCCTTGCACCTTTTGCCGCGCGTTTTGGCGCACGTTTAACCTTGGCCGCCGGTTCTGGCGTGTCCACATTATTGCACACTTCCGCCTTTGGTTCTAGCGGGGGCTGCGGGCGTCTTATCCGGCCAACAATCGGGCGTCTGATGTTCAATGCATCTTCGCCTTTTTGATGACCTTCTTAACCGCAGTCTTAATTGGTGCGCCGCGCTTGCCAGCAGTCTCGACTGTGCCTTTGCTGGTCTGCACAAACTTAGACGGAGCTGGCGGCGGCGTCATGTCCGGCACAGGGTTCTTGCCCTGAATACAACGCTGCCTGATTTCGCAGCGGCCACGATATGGGCAGTTATCACAAACGATCATGCTTTTTTCACTTTCTTCTTAGTCTTTTTCGCGGTCTTTGCAGCCGCCTTAAATGCAGCGTTGGTCGGCGCACCCTTAGTGCCAACCTTACGCATTTTCTCACCGCTGCCCGCCTTAATGCGTGCGCGTTTTTTAAGGATATTGCGATATAAAGACATCAGCAGTATTTACCCAAAACCTGCTTTGAGCCTTTTTTGCCGCCTTTTTTCTTACCGTATGCCATTTGCTTCTCCTAACATTTCCATCTGCGTCTAGCTGCCTTGCCGCGTGGGCCAGTCCAGCTCTTTGATCTGGCGCAGAAACTCTTGCGCCGCTTTGCATCTGCGCTACCGGCTTTGACTTTGCCAGTCACAGGTGCCTTTAGTTTTGAGCCTGTGGCTCGGTTGTATTTTGCACGACCCTTCGCAGTAAGTCCACCACCAGCCTTGACCGACTGCTTTTCGCCGCGTCCGACGGATAGGTTGACGCTTTTCTTTTTGCGGGTTGGCATTAGAACATAATCCCTTTGGGTTGCACTCTGTCTTGGCGCATTTGCTGACCGGCGGCAAGTAAGCCTTGCCCGCCTGATACAAACAACGGCACGCCTTCTTGGATCGCCTCGCGCATCTTAGGCGTGATTTCGATAGTCAGGCGTTCAGCCTTGTCGGCTACATTTTGCTCATCCATACGCACCTGCATAGGCTCGACTTTAGCGTCAGGGTCAAAACGCTTGGCGACCTTTTTGGCAACTTTCGGGATAATCTTGTCGTAGAACGGCATCAAGCCTTCTTCGTTCCAACGGTCATACTGAACGTCGCCGGAAGAAAACGACACATAGCTCTTGCCTTCTTCAACAGCTTTAGATAGTAGACGCTTGATACCAACCTCTGCAAATTTTTCTGAGCTTCCGACAAATGGGGCAGGCTGCATACGTCCTTCAAGGCTATCTATCTGCTTGCTTATGGGGCTAAACTCATCTGCAAAAACGTCAAAATCGTCAACAGCCTTACGGTAATAATCAGGCAAGTCGTCTTTACCTAAAAACCTGTCAACTCCGCCGCCACTATTGGGGTAAATAGCAGCCTTGCGTCCATTTACAAGCTCAAGCAAATCAGCAGCGCCAACAGCTTTGCTGCCATCAGGGTAAGTCAAGCTGCCATATTTATAAAAATCTGGCCTGACCTCGGACTCAGCCCTTACAAGACCAAGAGACGACGCAATATCATCAATAGCACGCTCACGCAAAGACTGAACCTTGTCATCCGCTTTGTGCATTTTTTGACGAACCGGCTCTATCTTTGCCTCCAAACTATCAAGAAGTTGAGCGTCTTCAGGCTTTACAAAACCCTGCTGGCGACCCTGTTGACCCCAATCAGATTGCAACTCCTCAACGTACAGAGTGTCGCCAGCATCTTTAGCCATCTTGCGGTCTTTTGTGCGAGCGTGAACAGCCACGTTAGGCTCGTCAAAATGAGAGCCAAAGGTAAACCCTTCTTTCATGCCCTCATACTCAGGAACTTGCAAAAGTGTTTCTCGGTAATTTTCGCCACCCGGTTCTGTGTATTCTCTAAACCTAGTTTCTCCACCACCGTAACCAACAAGGCCAGCGTCCATAGCATGATTCTCAGCTTGAATACGCGCCTCGCCCAAAGAGTATGGAATATCGTTGCCTCTAGGGTCTATTGAGTTGCCGCCCTCGTCTCTAATGGTGTAACCCATTTCATCTGAACCAACAATTTCATAGCCGGTGTCAGGGTCTTGCAGGCGCAAGACAGGGTCATAGCTGTATTCCTCAAAAACAAGTTGCTCCAAGGTGTCTCTAGCAAAATTGTCTTCATCTGGGCCAAGAAAAGCAAAGTCGTCTTCCGCTACAGCTTTTCTCATAGCCTGAAGATCAAAATTTTCCATACCTGCCTCTTTGGCAGCATTAACGACATAATCAGCGTAATAATCATCGCCTATCATGTCGCTTACGCGGTCATCAACGTAACTACGTCCATAAGCCTCATAAGGGTCTAACTGCTCGGCTTGAGCAGGAAAATTCATACCTTGGTTCTCAAACTCACCACCCTCAAGCACAGTCTCTTGCGGCCTGATCCGGTTTTGTTGCATCAGCCCAACAACTTCTTCTCGGGTAACTTGCGGCTCATCAAGCAAGCCACGCAAGCCGGGTGTAAACGCAATTTCGTCTGGCTTAACGCCAGCTTTCAAAAGCATAGCTTCCATCTGCTGACCTGTGCCTTTAGCCTGCGGCAGCAAAGAAGCAGCCTCTAGCGCCTGACTATAAAAACCCAGATCGTCGACTTGGCGAGGCGGAATGACCCGCGTTACACCACTACCGCCGCCAGACATGCCAAGAGCGCCTGCGGGCTTAGGCGTAAGTAAACCAGCGCCAGTAAACGCACCAGCCGCCTCAGCGGCGTCAGCGAGTACATTCTCGGCTGGTAATCCGGTATATGGGTCAAACTCTAAAGGCATACCGCCCATAGCGCGTGCAGATGTTCTGGCTATCGCTTGTATAGGCGCAGGGAAAGAAAACACATTTTCGCCAGATGGCGTTTTGGCAAACGGCAAAATCATGCCGGAATCGGCATACTCCCCCTGACCCAAAAGCGACCGCATTAAGGCACTTGATCCAGAGCCAGTTGAACCAGAAAACATAGGTTCAGCCAGCAGCCCCTGCTGATATGCGCCTCTAAATTGATCCACTAAACCACCCAATTCGTTTTTGGTTTCAAACTGCGATTTGAATTATACCCTCTTGAGTAGCCGCCAGCAACCGCACCCTGACCCGCGAAGGTCAGCACAAACGCGTCAGCCACGTCAGGCGATCTCTGGCCGCGACGCTTCATCTCGTCCTTGCTCTCAACCTTCAGCTTGCCAGTCGATAGATACTTATAGCGGATGCCCGACAACTCAGATATCAGCGTGTCGTCCTGCGGTATTTTGCAGTCACGCGCCTCAAACCACTCGCGGCAATGCCAGAAAAGCTCATCCCTCAGGCGGTTAAACTTAGCCTTCAGGCTGGCAGTCTCAGACACAGATATGCCAACGGCGGGCATGTCCAGCTCCCTAAGCCGGTCGGCCAGTCCTGCGCCAAGGCCAATGGCGTCAATGTAGATCGCCTGTGGCCGCATCTGATAAGGCACGGCGTCGTATTCCGACAAGACAATACCGGCCAGCTCCATCAAGTCCTTATTCTGCCACGTCTTGATCGGCTCGACCAATATATTGCCCTGACGCTTGGACAGCGCCGACCTATCCGAGCCAAACCGCGCTACGTCCAAGCCCCAGACTACCGGCGTGGTCGGGCCTGCCTCAACGTCGCGCTTTGTCGCATCCTCAATCAAGTGCAACGGCAATAGCACGTCGTCCGACTGCTTTGGAAACTCACCCAAGACGCGAACCGCGAAGACGTTGCTCTCCTCGCCGTATTTTTCGCCCATCTCGCGGATAAACTTGGGGTCAACATATTCGCCCTCACTGCACGACACAGTAATGCAGTGCCACTTCTCGCGGTCGCCGTGGAAGGCGTCATAGAAGTAACCGTCCGAGCGTGTGGGGTTACCGCACATAATGATTTTCGCGCCGGGGGTGGATAGTGCGCCCGAAGCCGTCTCAAAGATTACGTTGGGTACGCCGGACGCTTCTTCCACCACAAACAGCATGTGGGGCGAGTGAAAGCCCGCAAGCGACTCAGGATTTTCGCGGCGTGACGTTCTGGCCACTGCGAAGCTGTCGGGTGCGCCCTTGAGCGCGATCTTGTCAGCCTTGAACTCCAGCAGCTCCTTGAACGCGGGCGGCATGTTACGCGCCCAGCGGTCGATCTCCGTCCACAATACGTCCGATAGCTGGTGTGCGCTGTTCGCGGTGACGGCGACCTTGCACGGATAATGCGTCATAAGCCACCACAGAACCACCCAAGACTCAAACGCGGTCTTTCCGACACCGTGGCCGGATTTGATGGCGACACGGTCGTTTTTGGCGATTGCTTTGAGGGCTTCCGCCTGCCACTTTTGCGGCGTGGCTTGCAGGACTTCCTCAACAAATAGGATGGGGTCGGCCCTTAATGCGGCTATCGCTTCGATGGTGGCGGGGGTGGTGGTCATGTTAAATCCATCCTATTTTCGTGTCAGTGGTGCCGCGATCCCAGACAAACCAAGCGTAGGCCGTCGTGCCGGTACTGGTCGGAGCCTCATCGCCGCGCCAAATCGTCAGGCGCTTGGCAAACACCCAAACCCTCGACGGCGGCGCTACGTCAAAAAGCTCGGCCTTGCGCCTCTTGGATTCAAGAAACGACAGCCTCAACAGCCAGCAATGCTTTTCCGCGCCAAGGTCTATGGCCTTCTGGATAAACGCCTGAGCGTGCTTATAGGGCGGGTTTGTGACGATATTAGGCGCAAGGAGCTGGTCTGCGGCCAAGAAGTCAGCGTTTGACGCCCCGAATCCGTAATCGTGCAAGTCAGTGCTAATGACCGCGTTTTTCTCCGACAGTATATCGCTGATGGCTCCGTTACCGCAGGCAGGCTCCCATATGTCGCCGCGAAACGCCTCAACCGCTGCCAAGGCGCGTGTGGCCAGTGGTGGGGTTGGGTAAAAATCATTTTCGTGGCGGCGGGTGGTCATGCGTTAACTCCGAAGGGGGTGGGGTGGTAAGGGGTATATATTTTTATCTCCGCCCCCCGCGATATCTTGATGGGGGGGGTTAACCGATTTTTGGTTAACTTTGTACATATTTTGCAGAAATGTCGCATAACGTTAATTATGCGTAACGCGTATCGTGCAAATACAATGACTTAGCTGCCTGTGGATAACTTTTTGCCCTTCTTCTGCCTGTTTGCCTGCTTTTTAGGCATATCGCTGTTAACCGAAATCTGGTTAACTTTGCGCGCGCGTAGTGCTTCCGCTTGTGTGTTTTCGTTGCCTTCCACTACTTCAACGTGCTTCAACTGAGCCGCACTATTTACCTGCTGCAATAACTCCAAATACGACCCACCAGCCTCATGCTTAACGTCAATCTGCGCCCGATCACCATAGACCTTAGGCACGAGCTTAGACGACCGCCACTTGATGTTATCGCAGATAGTTCTGTGTGCGCTTTCGGTGATCTGGCCTGATAGCAACAAGCGATCCATCTCATCTAGCTTGTCAGCGTATATCATGCCACGGCTTTGCATTGCCACACGATAGTTCTCAGCGAACTCCGTGTCTGAGCAAACCCGACGCCAGACGCTAGACCAACCCGGCATGTCTTTGTCTTTGCAAACATCACGCCCTGATCTGCCCTCAGTGACACGCTCCAAGAACTCTATCATCACGCTGTCTGGCGTCTTAGCGCTCATCATCAAAATCCACATCGTCTAAATCTAATTGACTGTCTTCATCGTCAAAATCCACGGTCAAAACATAGCTGGTATTATCATCAATCAACAGCAGCGCTTCATCGCAGTTGTGGCACACGATTGACTGCATGCCTTCAAACACCTTTCCGCGCGTATGCTGCAAGCAATAGTCACAGGTCACGCCCTCTTTATCAAAGAACCAGACCCAATGACGCTTAAACTCTAACACCTCACCCATCTGTATCCACCAGCTCGCCAGCACAGGCTAGATAACCCGCACCGTCAACGTAGTTGTCCTGATGATACGGATTGCCCTTCAACCGGGCTATCTTTAGCAGCGACATCATTATACCCACGTCAATCGGTGTAACCTCATGTGCCAGATGGTTTGACCAATATTTCGCAATCGTTGTGAAGTTGTCTTCCATATTTCCGTGATCCGCCGCCCGATCCTTTGTCACAAATTCTTTCGCCGTATCTAAAACTTCAGCCCTTTTCATTATCACTATCCATTTCGTTAATCGTTAAATTGCACACTAAACACTCACGCTTAGTAATCATTTGCTCGTTCACCAGTTTTGTCATCAAGCTCCTGCACTTTGGGCATCTATCCTGATCCAACATACGCTTCCAGCTACCATCCCCCGCATGAATCATTATCCTTACCCTCTCTAAACGGAACCTCGACGCTCGCTATCGGCTCGTAGCCCCGCATCAGCTCTCTTGGCCAGATATCTACCTTAACGCCGTTACCGACCCGCTGGACGTTCACTGTGAGGTTTCTGATGTCGATCCAAGTGGACGTGCCAAGGAGCATATACTCACGATCCTTCAGTACATCGTCGCGCTCGTTGTCTATATCTTCCACTGTCCGACCCCCACTCAAAACGGAATCTCGTCGTCTAGGTCATATTTTACCGGCTTAACGCTCTGAACCTCGGCACCGGCAAACGCGTTCTTTATAGCATCAACCACAGGAGCCTCTTTGTTCAACCCCTCAATGATCCGCCCTATCTCGTCAGCAGAATACACGACCATCTCACGATTGTCGCGCTTAACCTTCCCCGCCTCATACCCTGTCGCGGTAATCGCCAGCACCCTACCATCAGGCATCCTGCCCTCGACGTAGTCACCGCTAAGAGGCTTCGCGCCAGCAGCTATGGCGGCAGCTTCTAACGCCGCCACACCACGCAGCGTCACATCAACCTCATGCTCAATCGACGGATCGCATTTATCTATCGCCGCATTGAGCTTATCCATCTGCTGCTCGAACCTGTCACGCAGTTCGCCACCAACCAACCACACCAGACGGTCGACACCCCATCGCCCCTCAACATCAGACACGACATCATCATACCTGTGCAACGCGTCCTGCATACGCCGCATTGCTGGCTGAGTAGCCTGATAATAAACCTTGTTAGGTTTTGGCCTCGGCCTCGTTGTCTTTTTAGTCGCCATTATCTTTTCCCTTCTGGTTATACGTCCGGCAGGTTGGTCAGGTTATATACCCTTAGGGTATATATAACCTAACCTACCGTTATACGGTTATAAATATAACGGTTATATTTAACCATTTTTCATATAACCTTTTCCGATAAGTCATTGTTAATCCAGCATTTGCCCTCGTGAACAACGACCAATCCCTTGTTCTGAAGTGCCTGCCTATCGCTTCCCTTCTGTCCTTTGGTCAAATCGGGCGATTTTAGGGTGTGAGCGTCGTGCCAAGCAGACACCGGCACCACCTTTTCGCCCCTATCTATGATGACATTTTGCAGCGCCATAAACGCATGTTCCTGCCGCCCCGGCGCTGGTTTTATGGCACGTTTCTTCTTTGGTACGTCGCCGCCATCCAGCCTCGTCAGCACCACCGACGACCCTGATATGGACGCAATCGGCGTCATCTCCAGCGTCAGATCAGCCATAGGCTCGGCATCCTTTTGCTTCTCAACGCGCATTGTTATGTAGCTCTCGTCCTTCGACACCACCACAGACGTGTCTACCGCGCCAAGGATCGCGCTAGAACCCCTACTGCCGCGCTCAACCGCCTTACCGCTATGATGCACAAACACGACCGCACACTGCACATGATTACGGATAGCATCAGCCGCAGATATCACTAATCCAGTTTCGGTCGAGCTGTTCTCGTCAGCCCCAAGCATTGCCCTAGCCAATGTGTCGATATATACCGCAGTCCACTTCCTATCCAGCCGGTCGATTGACCGGATTAGCTTCTCAACCTCAGCCTGATCGCGCATGTTCACGGCCAGCGGCAGCATGTGAAAGTGACCACTTGTGCCTAGTCCGTGCGTTGACTTCCACGCCTTGACGCGCTTACCAAGCCCGCCAACGCCCTCACCGGCTATATACAGCACGTCACCCTGCTTGGTCTCAATGCCCTGCCAGTCGATGCCGTGAGCCTGACAGAGCGCCATATCTAGGCTAATGAAGCTCTTACCACTCCCCGGCGGGCCGTAGATCATGCTCAAGCCGTGCGCCGTAATTAGCCCATCGTCGCCCTGACCTACCGCCCACTCGATTGGTGGCATGTTCATTAAGTAATCCTCGTCAACGAAGTCGAAGTAATCTCCGTCGTTATCGTTGCCCGCCTCAACCACCTCAGCCGTTACCGCCGGAGCCTCAGACACCGTAGGCGCAGCCTTAACCGCGGCCATCAAATCCTCTATCCCCTTGCCGGTGTCGAGCCAGTCAACGATATCGCCCTTGGCCGGTAGTCCGTCCAGCTCCACCCGCTTTATGCGGCCAGCAACGCCAAACAGATTGCCAATCACGATATCCGCATGCTCACGCCCCGCGTCGTCGTTGTCAGCCAAGACCACGACATTTCGGCCAACGAAATACTGATTAAGCACCGGCTGCCACTTCTTGGCACCGCCGTGAGAGGTTGTGGCAACCAGCTTCAGCTTAGTCAGCCGCTGCGCCGCCTTCTCGCCTTCCACAATAAATATTGGCGCGTCTGGGTTGGTGATTATGTAGTGCAGGTTATAAGGCAACGCCTCGACGCCATCCATATTGAACAGCCACCCGCCCTTACCGTCTGGGCGACACTGCCTGAACGTCTTAGGCTCAAACCGCCTGACCTGATAGCGCAACTCGCCCTGATCGTCGATATAGTCATACACCGCTGACATAAACCGCGCTGGCTGCAAAGACTGTTGCGCCTGACGTTGGATGCCAAACTTGCGCTCCAATATATCTGGGATATTGCTGGTAATTGTGGCGCCCTCATTCATCCGCACCAAGTCCACGCAGCCACCGCCCTCGTTTGTCTCAAAGTCAAACCAAGTGCCTTTACCCAGATGCACCTCGCGCGAGCCTCTGTTGCCAAAGCGTAGCGTCCGGCCTTTTTGCGATAGCTTCATATTGGGTTCACCCCAATAATGCCTCGCTATTTGCTCAATGTGAGCCGATATATTTGTCATAACTAAAACCCTTTCCTTCCCCTTTATCCCTTTGTTAAAGCGGCCACGGCGGCTAGGGAAAGGGAGGGAAACCCTAACCGCCGTGACCTACTGCGCTAGAACAGGTCGCTGCCCGCTGGCGGAGCCGCCGAGGTGGCAACGGCTTCCATCGCAGGCGCTGACACTGTCGGCGCAGGTTCTTGTGGCGCTGCTGCGCCATCTAGGGTGGCCGGACGGTCAACCCAACCGGAGATAACCATCACCGGCTTCTTAAAGGTCAGCTCGCCGTTAGGCGTGTTCACCTTGTAACGCTCTGAGCCGGTAAACTCTACCACCGGCACCTTACCCGCATTGTCGGCCTTCTGATCCTCATACGCGTTGTGCAGATCATTAAACGGCACAGTCATAGTCTTTGCGCCGCTGGACAGCTCACGCAGCCCCAGCTCCTTGTTGCAGAGCTTGACCTGAAACCCCTGATTGTGGTCAGGGCTTGGGCGTGCTGGCATTGGCTCACCAATGTCAACCAGATGGAAGTCTGGCGCACCACCGACAAAGCCGAGCCACCCGACCTTGATGTTTTCCAAATCCATCGCGACTTTGACCGGATACTCCAGTTCGGATTCATCCTTTACCCAAGTGCCGCCCTCATCTTGGTGACGATCCACCTTAATGATGTAACCACCGCGAGTGTCATACTTCAAAATCGGCACGATTGCTGAACCGTCACCGCCATTTTCATTTACAAAACCTAAAGCCATTTAACTTTTCCTTTTACGTTTTCAGCTTTTTCAAAATTGGCTCACAACCGTGAACCCACTAATCGGGTAATAGGCACAAACGTCACGATCCGCCGGATCGCCTCGGTCTGACCTGCCACCCATCTTGACCTCGAACTCACTGGCGAAATTTATTCGCACCAATGCGTCGCGGTAAAGAACGATAAAGTACGACGGCAATCCGGTGCAAGCGGAAATGTCGTGCGCCTTAACTACCTTAGCCAAGGATATCATTGCCGTAGGATATTTATTCATTTCAACCGTTCTGGCCTTTAACTCAGCAAAGCCCACAACTTTATCCAGCTCATTCTCAATAATGGCGAAGTCCAGCTTGTACTGAAGCGGTAGCTTCACAAGCGTGTAGCCCTTCTCCGCCAGCAGATCAGCGACCCGCTGCTCGTTGTTGCGGTCGAACTGCGTCTCATACATTGGCCGGGGCATCATTCCCTCGCCATCAAGTCACGGCACACCATAATAAAGTCAGGCCAAGACAGCGTCGCCGTGTAGCGCCAGTCGTATGCCTCAGCCACATCCTGAGCCAGTGGCCGCCCTAACCGCGCCAGTGCCTCAATAGGTATCCGCACACTAATGTCCTGCCGGTCTAGCTTCCAGATCAGGCACGGCAGGCAGTCGTTAGGGTTGCCGTCTGACGTGCGGGCGGCGGTCACTATTTGATCCCACCAAGAAGATGACACGGAATCTTTATATCTTTTTAATTCCAGTAAAAACGGAAACGATGTGTCTGATGATGTCAGGTCTGCCAGATTTTTCATCTGGTACTGCTCAAGGTTGCGCTTAAACTTTATGCCTAACTCATCGAACAACATGCCCGCAATCTGTCGCTCAAACGCTGCACCCTTGTTTCTTCCGTTTACCATTTAACCCTACCCCTTAAAGTGTGGTTTGTTTCTTGCAGCTCAACGATTTCTTTTATGCCCTTATCGAGCGTGTCCACAATATCTGATAAAACCTCGTCATAATCTATGTCATGCACGCTCATGCTTTCCATCCAGTAACTGTCGCCGTGATAAAATATGGGAAATTTTTCCTGTCCATTTTCTGCATAATTAGTAAGCCCCGCGCGGAGCCGATCAACAATCTCACGCATAAACTGCATCTGTCGAATGGCTTTTCGGTGTTGCAGCATCAGCCCCGCCCCGCCTGATGATCCATAGTCGTCTGGATGTGGCGCTGGCGGATATTGCTCTCTAACTGCTTGACCAGCAACTCATCGGCGAGCGACGACTGTGACCTATGAGCCGATAGCTCCAGCTCGGCTTTTAGCATTTCGATGGTCGAGGCTCTGAGCCTCAACAAAACTGGCTTAACTTCACTCATTTTATGACCCTTCTGTGATCGTTGCTGGAAGCAAAAAACGCTTCTGGCTTCTTTTTGGTACGCTTATGCCCCAAAACACCTACATGCCGTCAGCGGGCAAATTTGGGCGATTAAAGGCATA
>UEXM01000635.1_pt1 | contig 35730 bp, 47 predicted proteins | sample 1796661 | NCBI WGS metagenome assembly UEXM01 (sample SAMEA4772469, study PRJEB27181) | metagenome
TTGATTGGCTTGTTCGAGAATAGGGGAATCAGGTTGTACACCTGTTTCACGAAAAGGTATGAGATGACCTCTGGGTCGAGACCAGTCTGACGTAGGTATTCAGCAGCCCTTGCTCCCCGACCACCACTCTTCCTAGACAGGAACGAGATTACAGTCTCAGCAAAACGACGCTGGGTAGAAGAGACATAACGTGACCCGATCTTAGATTCAGACCAAGACCCTCTAGAGTTAGACTTTAAGTTATCTTTAGTTAATCTAGAGTACGAATTATCATATATCTCTGTTTCTATTTTTTCTTGCAAGACGCTATTACTATAGTCTGTGCCATAAGCTGACTCTAAGTAATCTTTAGTATCCATGCTCAGATTCTCCTCTGCCCTTCTAGTGGTGGCGGTAAGTTTGTACAGAAGCAGTGTGACCCCGCTTCTAAGTCCCTTACATATGTGTAAGCGTATATCCAGAGCTAAGGCATTGCAGTGATTACAACGCCTTAGTGATGTTTATGTATGTGTAAGAGAGTCTGAAAGGATTTTAAGACTCTTGTGAAGGTGGTGGGGACACCGAGACTCGAACTCGGAAGTCATTGCTGACTACGGGTTTTAAGCCCGTTGCGTTTACCAATTTCGCCATGCCCCCGTGCCATATATGTCACCGTGTGTCACAGGTCGTGTCACACTATCATCATTGTTCCAAAGCATCAAGACAGACATCCAGATCACTAGGGGCTAAGTGACTGTAACGCATGGTCATTGCTATGGTCGAGTGACCCAGCCAGACCTGTACACGCCTGATGTCCACACCAGATTGCACAAGCCTCGAGGCACAGGTGTGACGCATGACATGAGGGACAACATCATTGCCCAGCCCTGCCATGCCTCTGGCCTTCTCGAAGATCGAGCGGTAGGTGTACCTGTTGATGTGACCGAAGGGCTTGTCAGTGTCCTTTGGGCAACGCTCGAGGATGCTACGACAACGATGGGTCATAGGGATGGTACGAGGCTTGCCGCCCTTGGTTAGCCACAGGGTGACCTTGCCGTCACTGTAGTCAGCCCAAGTAAACTTCAATGCCTCACCCATACGGAACCCTGAGTCGATCAGGAATGCAGTGAAGTCACCATACTCAGGTCGCATGAAGGTCAGCTTCTCGAGCAGACGGGCTTCCTCGGTATCTGTGAGGAACCTGAGCCGACCCACACCCTCCTTGCGGCGGTAGGCTGAGATGTCAGGCTTGTCCTTTAAGACCTTTGTCTTCTTGGCCTGTGTCAGTACCTTCGACAGGGCTGCTAGCTTCCTGTTGATTGTACCGTCAGCGTTGCGACGTTGTTTCAGCTCACTGACGATGGTCTCGAGGTGCTGGTCAGTGAACATGGACACAGGGATGTCATTGACGATCTCTGCGATTTCCCTGAGCTGTGCCACAACCTTCTGCCCATGGTCAGTGTCACCCCACAGTACAGGATGGATGCGCCTGTAGTACTGTGTGAAGGTCTCTGAGCTAGGGGCCACACCCTCGGAGCTGATAGGCTCACCTCGGGCTATCGCTAGCCGTACAGTGGCTTCCCACAGCTCGGCCTCGGTCTCAGTTGCAAAGTTCTTTCTGTGACGCTGGTTGCCACTCTTTACGTCGCCTTGCCATTGCTTCCCACGCTGTCTCGCCATTGCGGTGTCTCCATTGTTGCCAGTATTTGTTGTTGAAGTGAGGTGCGAATATCTGTGCTGAATACTCACTGTTCACCAAGTAAAGGGTCTTCTTGTAGTAAGCCCCTTGTTTCCGTAAGTCTTGGGCCAACAAATAATCACCCTCCCATTCTGCCTCGCTCGAGGCGAACACCATGAAGCTGTGAGCCTCATGGGTGTTCAGTCCGTGATCATTTGCAGATAAAAAGCCTGTCATAAAATGCCCTTCCTGATTTGGTTAATTTAACAACCCTGTAACGCTCATCCGTGGGGTCAGGGTAGGACTCAATGAATTCCAAGCCTTTTAATTCTTTCTTTTTGTCCTTCCATTTGCCCCACCACTTTATACATCTGGATGCGGTAGCGTTAGACAATCCGAGGTACTGTTCTAAGTCATACTGGTGCTTGCCTTCATTTTCTGCAACCCACATCATTGTCATGATGTATGTCAGCGGCATGGCCGGATAAAGGTTATAGAACTGTTCAAGAACCTCCTTCACGTTTCTTGTATGTTGCATTTTAGACCTTCCCAATCATTTATCGTCCGACTGGCGACTTGTTACTTTTTCCCCTCAAAGAACCAATCATGTTTTGAGAGCCGTAGATATACTCCATATGGCAGTATTTCAAGATGAAAATAATTTGAGATAATAATCTTGAAGTACGGTTTGTCCATATGGATTTCCTTTCTAAAAAGTTGCCTTGTGGTGGAGCGATTGCCCAATCGTCCTCATTGTTGATATGTTCTCCAGAGACAGTTTCCGGTGCTTGTTTTTGTGGAGATTTTAATAGTAGCATTTTTTCCTCTATTGTTAAAAATTACATCGAGTCTAATACATGGGGGCAGTGGGTACATATGTCAAGGGCTTACATAAGCAATTATATAAATTAAATCCAAACGTGGCGGCAACAATGATAGTGAATGATAGAGATTTTTTGGATTTCAAAATCCCGACCTGATTGAGATTGCGACGCATTCGCAATTATAGGGCAATTGAAAGCCCCCGCCAAGTGATCGACGGGGGCCGGTGTTATGTCTCGGGGTGCTGGCCGATTAGCCAAGCGATAATATAGAGAATGAACAGGACCAGCCATGCAGCTATGTCGCTGATCAATTCCCGCATATCAGGCCCCAGCGTTTTGCCTGAATTCTGTTTTGGTTCGGGGTGCTTTTATCCATCAGCTCGGCGGTAATATTTACGACCAGCACAAAGCCCCCCGCATCTGTTCGTCGATAGCTTAGGGCGATATCGTCCCCAGCTTCGGCCTGTTGTTTAAGCCCTGATATTGAGACCCGTTTATCCCCTCGGGTTGCAGCTCGATATAACCTGATTTTGCAGGGCGTCCCGTCGGTATATTCCCCGACCAGCTCGAGCTTTTCCCCTGCGACCAGCTCGGACATATCGACCCCTAACAATAGGGCAAGCTTTTGAATGCTCGCATTTGCATCGATTATATGTTTTTCCAGCATTGTGCGGGTTAGTTTTAGGTGGCCGATGTTCGGCTGTAAGTTTCTGATTATGTTTGTCATTAGCGGTTATCCTCTTGCCAGTGATAGCCAATTACAAACCCGTCAATAAATCGGGAAAGCTCTTGGGCGGTAAAATTAGTATTGAACGGGTAGTTATCCCCGATTTTTATTTGCCACGAATAAGGCGAATAAACCGAATTGAATTCCAAGGTAACGGGCGTATCCGTTCGCCTTGTTATTTGTCGGCATTTGGCTTGCAGCATTTTTGCATTCTTGCTTGTCATGGGTTGACCCCCTTTCATCTGTAATTAATGGGTTAGAAAAATGACGTTTCGGTTGGGCTGTTCCCAGCATAGGGCGCAATTAGCGCAACCCCCAGCCCCGCCGGTTTGCTCGGGGCATATGATAGAGCTGCCTTTTTCGGGGGTGTCTAGCTCGGCACTATTGGCTGAATAAGCCAGCTCGGGCCTATCCGACCAGCGAACAGCAAAGCGTTTGCCATGTTTGGCTTGGGTCTCGGCGATAGCTTGGCCGATAGATGCAATGGCGGGATCGTCGCAGTCGGGGTGATTGTGGGTATATCCCCAGATTGCCAGCTTAGGGTATAGCTGCAAAAGGGCGTCCCATAGCCGGACATATCCGACGCTATAAAAATCCCCCAGCACGTGCAACCGGACCAGCAACCCCGTCGCATTGGGCTTGCTGAAATGTTCCCCCAGCTCGGCGGCAATCCGGCGTTCAAGCTCGGGGCCATGTTCCAGCCGGTGAGCGAATGGCATATTGTTACCGTAACAGGTGAGCCAATGAGAACAGCCAGCCCAACACGTTGTCCTTTCCTCGAGGGTGAGGGTCTTAATCTTGTAACCCTTAAAATCCCCTTTGGTGACTTTCTGTTTTAGCTTTTTGTTGCTGCTAGTTTTCAGAACGTCGTGCCGGTAATCGGAAAGGGGCTTTTTGCTTTTCTGGTAGCGTGTCCCCTCAATAAGGTTACTTATTCCGTCCATAGGTCGGCCCCTTTCTTGTCATTTTCTGGTCGATTTCGTCGGTATGTCTCAGGTCACGGGTAAGGTCTATGCCCCATTGGTCGGCTAGCTGTTCCAGCCCTTCGAGAAAACGGGCCGTGTCTTTATCCATTGCCCGTGTCGGGTAAACTGAATATTGCATGATTAGGCCCCCCGCATCTGTAAGTAATCAGCCGACCAGATAATCAACCGCCAGCCCCAGCTATGGGTCGGGCCGCTAGCAAAGCCCCAGAGAAAAAGGCCGGTGATAGTGAGCATGGCGACCAGCTCGAACATGAATTGCGCTCGGGTCATTAGCTGGCCCCTTTCATGGTTTTAATTTGTGCCTGTAGGTTATCGACTAGCTGGCCCATGCGGATTAGCTCGACCCTTGCTAGCTTTTGCCCCTCGGCTGTTCCGTCCCGCATTACATGGGCAAGGGTTGCCGCTGCTGTTTCCCATGTGGGGGTCACGTCGATGTATTCTGTTTTGATGGTCATTGGGTTACCTTTCTATAGCTGCAAAGCACCGGCTAGCTTTTGAACAGCTAGGGCGTCGGCTGGGTTTTTGGGGGTAAGGTCGTCATTTGTGAGGGCTGTATAAATATCCATCACAATGGCGAATTCGTCCCCGTCGCTGATTGCATCGCTTGGCATGTTCTCGATAGCTCGGCGGGATGTGTCAGATAAAATCATGATTAAGCCCCCCGACGATTACGGCCAAAAAAGAACAGGATGAAAAGCGCAAAGGCCATGAATATAAGGCCGATGGCTTCGGGTATATTCATAAGGCCCCCGTATATGTAACGGGGTAGGCCATGGTCGGTGAAGAACAGGTGACAGCCGAGGGTCCAGTAGGACAGGATAACGAGGGCTTTTAGTGTGAAAGCTAACATTAGTTTGTTTCCTTTTGTTGGTGCAGGGCGTGATTGTCCTGCCCTTATTTTGTACCACAGAATGCCAACAGATGCCAAGCCCTTATGCATATGTAAGTATTATTAATTTGATGGGGGTTGGCCTTGGGTTATCCAAAAGAAAAAAATACCCAACACAAAACAGACAGACAGAACCCGACCAGCTCGGCGTCGGGCCAGCTCGAGGGCATCGGGTCGCATCGGTTCAATAGTCCCTTGCATTGCTAGGCGGGGCAATGGTTCCAGCTCGGGCCGTGCCATGGGTTGTGACCGGCTTGGCTAGGCGGGGCCGGTGGTATCAATCGTCCTGACGCCCCCATGACCCCCCAGAGGGGGATTTTCCTGTCATCCCACTCGATATTACCACTTCGGATTTTTGTGGCAATTTTCATTCCTTAGTTATCTGTAAGTATTCACCCAGCTAACTCCAGTCTTCCCCCGTCCACCTACAGCTCCCCTAATGAACTTCTCCAGCTCATCATCGAGCCTCTTGTTCCTTAGATCAGCCATGCCACGGTCTTCGTCCTGAGCCATCTGTTCGACCCAGTAGTTGACTGCAATAGCCAAGGCGTCGAGCCTATCGTCGTGCTTGAGCGCACCACGGTCATAGGTCACCCGAGTCAACTGGTAGACCAGCGTCTTGGTATACTTGTTCTCAGCGTCGTATCTCTGAGCAGTCTTATAGTCATCTTCAATCACACTGGAGTCCACCACCAGTTTATGACGGGCCATGACAGGCTCGATGGTGTCAATGATCCGACGTTCCTTCTGTGTCGAATGTTTGACCTCTTCGATCATGCAGGGATGTATCTTGGTCAGCACGGGCTTCATGAGCTGAGTGAACATACCGTCACCGAAGTTGGCCTCAGTGATAATAGCGTTGACCTTCTCCTCCTTAGCCATCTCGGCTAGCTTGGTCAGGGTCACGTTGTCGTAACCACCTTGGAAGCCACCACATCTCCTGACGTACAGGAAGCCATTCAGCATCTTCACAACAGCGTAGCCTGTCTCGTCCTTACCACGACCAGCAGGGTCAATCGCTAGGACTGATCCTGTGTACTCCTCGAAGTCACTTGAGGTACTCCTTGGGTGGTAGAAGCGATCCCCAGCCATCGCCAGGTTCGGTAGGTCTTTCCATTGTTTCTCAGGATCAGGCATCCAGTGGATATCCATAGGAGCCTTCTCGACAGATGTGTGCATGACAATCAGGTCACGTATCTTGAGGGGATATCTCTCAAGGTCACTGAGCTGGGTATTCAGCATGAACTGCAATGAGAAGCCAGCCTTGCCGTATTCAGCCTTACGTTCTGCCAAGTCCATGTCGGTGAACCGTAGAGGGTCGATAGAACCGCCCTCAGAGACCGTAGAGAGCCTCTTGATGTATGGGGCTAGCCCAGAGCCATATTTGTCCATCTCTTCGTCTGTGGGCATCAGAGCGGGCCAGATACGGGTGGTGAATGTTTCAGGCAGCTTGTTGTAGATACTGTCCTCGGTCTGAGGTGTACCCAAGTAGATCACTCGGGACTCCTTCTTAGGCTTGAGGATAGCCGAGAACTCCTTGGTTCTCTCTAGGAGCTTCTCTCGCATATCTGCTGTAGCTGAGTTGTTCAGCACCTCAACGTCATCAGCAATGATGATGTCGGCTCGAGTACCTGTGATCTGACCAGTGATACCTACAGATTTAACTGAGGGTGACTGATCTGGTTCAGCAGGGGATACGTCGAATTCGATCTTAGATTGCCTCTGGTTGTCTTTAGGCACTAGGTGCTTCAGGACATCCATCTGGTTTACTAGATTCAGCGTGAACGTGGTGAAGTTGTCTGCCCTGTTCTTCGAGGCTGATACGACCAGTATCTTCTTCTGGGGGTCTTTAAGTAACTCCCAGAGAACGTAGGCAGACGTAATGAACGACTTACCCACACCTCGGAAAGCCTGTACGCATATCTTAGCCTCTCCGTCCTGTAAGAACTGGGCTATGTCATATTGGACAGGCGTTGGGTCTGGTAGCTTGATCTCCTTCCACACTAGGTAGAGGAACTTACGGAAGTCCTGTTTAATGGGCCTCAGAGGGTCACTGAGAGCCTCTGGAGAGGTTGAGGATACGGTTACACCAGATTGATCCCTTTGCTTCTGTATGGGCTTCCTAGAAGACTTCTTGGGGTTTTTCATCTTTGACCTCAAGATAGCTATTAAGACATGCTATGAAACCCTTTTCGATCAAGACGCATTTAACTTCATCAGATAAATCCATCGTTATCGTAGCTGATCCGTCAGGATGTTCTTTAAAGTTTGTGACTTCTATTTGTAGGTTGGTAACCATTAGGTGTTCTCTTTTTTCTTAATAGCGAAGCCGCCCTTCTTAGCTCTCATCTTTGCGTAGGTCTTTGGATCAACTGTAGACTTCTTCTTTGACCGGCTTGTACCAGCCTTCTTACGCTTGTTCATGTTTTCGTATAGTGACATTAGCAATTCCACCTTCTTAATGATGCTCTGGCTCTCTCAGAGTTCTCGCTGTTTCTGACGACGCCTCTCATACGGGCGCAGAATGATTTCTTCCTGCCCTTGTCCTTTTTGGTCTTAGGGTTGGGGGCAGGGGCTTTTAGGTTGGCGTTGTTCTCTCGGTTGTACTTCTTGCGGCCCTTTTCCGTCAGACCGGCACCTTGTTCCGTAGAGAGCTTTTCGCCCTTCTTAATTGACAGATTGCTCATCAACGTCCTCCCCGAAGTCTGGCAAGGATGCCATTAGCTTGCCTATGTTGTTGTCGGGTGAGGGGATAGCCTCAATACCATTGTCCTTCAGGAACTTGATGGCTGCGCTAAGTTCTGCTGGGGATGCCTCTCCTGACCTGACACGCCCTAGTAGCTCTTGGGCCACGGCGTCATGCAGGGTGGAGAGCAGGGCTTCTGATGCTCTACTCATTGCCATTCTCCTGTACGAATCTGTTCGGTGACATCGATGGCCCGTTGGCCGACTTGGTTAGCCCAGCGACTCTGTAGGAATTCCTCGGAGGCCATATCGAAGTTTCCGTCCTTTAGCAGAGCCATTGCGTTTACGAACTTGGAGACTGTCCCTATCCCTACGTTGAAGGTGAAGTTGATAAGGGCTGCTAAACGAACCTCGTCGAGGTCTGCTGTCCACGGAAAGTGGGCTGCTAGTTGCCTCTTCGCTTCCTCGATGTCGTTGAGTAACAACATCTCTGCTTCTTTCTCTGAGATGCCGATGTCGTCTAAGTTCCGGCCTACGCCGATGCTGGTTTTGTTGGCTGTGCATTTGTATGGCTTTAAGCGGAGTCCCTCATGGCGTTTGAGTTGCTGTACGAGTTCGTTCATTTACTTTCTCATCCTGTAGACGATGTTGATTGCTGTGTTTGCACACACCGCCAACAAGGTCAGTATCTGTAAGAATATTGCGATAATCTCTAATTCCACTACTTCGACACACCTTTGATCTTTTCTGCCGTTCTGAGGCCACCAAGGCCGAGCATTCCGAGCAGTACGGTCATCAGGCTATCCATGTCGAATGTGGGTAAATCTGGGGCTGGCAGACCAGCATAGGCAAAACCAAACATGGCTACAGGTGCTAGGACAAAGTGCCATATCATGGCCGTCGCTAGGCCCCATCCGAGGAAGGGACGCCAACCGGCGACGAACACGCTTCTGTGTGACGCCTCGGCTTTGTTGATCTCGATCTGCCCTAAGTTGGCTTCATGAGCCTGACGGGTAGCCAGTGTGGCGATCTCATGGGCCAAAGCGTTCTTCTGGTCTTTATCCTCGATGAACTTATCAAGTAGGCCAGCCACTGGCCCTATTAATGCTTGAATCATATTCCTAGTCTTCCTTTGATCTCGGCACACTTGAATGCCACTGCTTTGTGGTTAGGCAGTGTGGAGATTTGGCGAGTCATTTCCTCGACCCGCTCTACACATTGTTTTCTGGTTTCGTATGGTCCCCTAGTGTCAACCGCTTCAAAACAGGCAGTAGGGTTGGATAGGAGACACACCATTACCCATGCCTCTAACATTACTTTGTTTCCTTATTTATCCAGATGGCGAAAGCCCCACTAGCGCACCCTGTGATTATTGATACGTAGGCTGACTGGCTGGGACTGGGGTCGGGGAGCGACATGAACCATAGGCACGATTTCCAACTGAGAACCGTGAAGGTTGCCATCATTAATCTGGGCAAAATGGCCCATCTGTTGAGCAGCTCAGGGGTCATCATACCCACCCCTTCAGCCACGCAATCCACCAGAGCATTCCACCACCACCGAAGACGATGATGACGAAGGCGACAATGGCGGCTAAGATGCGTTCTCTACGCATGGCCTCTAGTTGTAGTTGTTTTTGGATTCTTGCCCGTTCATTAGCGATCTCGGCTTGTAGCCTTTCCCACTGCCCAGGCTTTCCATATATCGCGAAGATGCTGCGTAGTTCTTTACGCATATCCTCGAGCTTTTCTTTTCTAAAGTGTTTCTCGATTGCAGAGTCTTCTGCGAATGAAAATTTTGCTTTTTTCTTTCGGGATGCACCAAACTGAAGTTCGGCTTCACCTTGTGCATAGCGTTGGACTGCCGACGAAAGGGAATTAATATCCTTTCCCATCTGGACGGCCTTCATCAGTGCTGAATGCCCCGCAGAGACTGCTGCGAAGGCACTCACTGGATCAATCATTAGTAGACCTCCACGTTCTCTGTGTTGACGTATTTGGGAACGCAATAGGCAGTCACCCTGTCCTTCGGGTCTACGAAGGCAGAATAACTGTAATTGCCGTATCTCTTGGATATTTGGGAAGCGAAGTAGTTGCAGCGGTTGATGTCAGCGAAGTACATATCGCCGCTGGTTAGTGTTCTGTACTCCCCAGTCCCGATGAAGACTAGGAGCAAGAACAAGTGCTGCATTTACATCTTCATCAGGAGGGACGATGCTAGGCCAACGATGATTACCGTTGACCCCATTATCATTGCTTCAAGTCTCCACATACGCTTGTCGAGGCTTTCAAGTTTGCCATGCACCATCTCATAACGGATGGCACATTCTTTTTCGTGAGCATCCAGTTCCATCTGGACTTTGAGTTCTGGTTCCATAGATTGCTGTAGCTTCAACTTTATGCAGCCCAGTTGTCAGGCAGCTTTGAGACTATAGCTGGTGTGATTTTCTCTGCTATGTCTGCATCTAACTGTGCTTTGAGTTCGTCTTCAGTCATCTCAAGACCCGCCAGCACTTTTGCGACAGCCCATGCCTTATCGACAGAGGCGAAAGCTACAAAGTTGTCGGGGTCTACTGTTGGAGACACTGTGCCGTATGTGGTTGCTGTATAAGCAGCACCGTCAGCATCAGTCTGGTCACTGGTCGCTGTGTAGCGATAATGGATGGTCTTTATTACGTCTGACAGGCCGTCTTCCGATGGCGCAGTGTCGAAGGTGGGTATATCCCAAGTGTATGAATTAGCCATTGTCTACTCCTCGTATGGGCTTGTGCCGCAGCAGGAAGGCCACGCTGCTTTGAGTTCAATGATTGTTGTTGCGCTATTGCCAGCAGTCGGGGCATCCCGCAAGGCTTGCTTGTCAGCCACGATTGAGGCTGTGTCTGAGCTTGTCTCAAGTGCCTTCATGTAGTCGGCGTCTAGTGCCTCAAGCAGCGGCTTACGAGCTTCCCTAACCCTGTCGGCAAAGATGACTTTGGCTGCTGCTAAATCCTCTGTGATAACCGTTCCGTCCAATGCCCAAGCGTTACGGAAATGTCTGTCGCTTGGTACTGTGGCGTCAGAGGCAGCAATCTCATTGCCGTCCTTGTCTGATATGATTGTTGTCATGCTGCTATTCTCCACGCATTTCTAAACTCTCTGTCTGGCTGCTGTTCACGCCGGATGATTTTAAGATGAACGCTGTTGCTGGTTTCGTAGTTTCTCCAGATGTGCTGTGGAACATCCTTCATTATGAGATACAACAACGCTTCTTCTTCTGTTTTCGGACCTTCTCTTGGTGTGTCGTGCATCAAGTAGCCTCTGGTGTGGCGTTTAAATTCAGGCTGTGCTTCGTCCTTTTTGAGTTCCCAATAAACCCAGACTGGAGGAAATACGCCGCCATCCATCAATGCCGCCATAGCATTTGGGTCTGGGTGCATTACAGCACAGCAGTCCATATCCGCATCTTCGTAGACAACAGCATACTCTGTCCGGTGTGGCTCAAGCCGTTGCCTTGCCTCTGCTAAGCGGTCAATCAGGCGCATCATGCCAAGTCTCCAACCACCTGATACGTTGTGTTGTCTCTATCAGCGTTGGAGCCTCCATTTCGTATTCGTATTCTGAAGCTACCAGCAGCCACGCTGTTGCTAGAGCCGTGACAAGTGTTGCCCGACACGACATCCCAATCTGCACCAATTGCGAGTGCATAATGTGCATTGCTCATATTGTCTGCGATGATGACCTCATGGTTGCCAAGCCCAAAGTCTGTGATGCTGGTTGTGTTGTGTGAATCATCGAGGCTCATGTCTGAACCTTCAAAATGCCCCCAACAAGTAATACCGTAGTGATTAGGTCCAAAGCTACTCATTGCCAGTCTCCACCGCCGCCAGACGGCTTTCTAGTTGTTCGATTTTCTTGTGAGCATCCTGAAGTGCCGACACCAGAATTGGTGTGATGCGTCCGTAGTCCATACTCATCATGTCATCATTGCCAGTGGACACGGCCTCTGGCATGACCTCTTGCATTTCCTGTGCAATGAAGCCCATAGACCGTGGGCCGTCAGGGTCAGCCTTCCAGCTATATGACACAGGGTTCATCTGCATCAGCTTGTCGGTTGCGGCTAGAGGTTCGATGTCTTGCTTGAGGCGAATGTCTGAGGTGGTGTTAAAGGTAACACCAGTTGAGTTAATTGAAATATCGCCTTTGTTTGCACTATTTCGACCAAACCAAACGATAGCACCCGTGTCCGTGCGATTGAAAAACGCGGGGATATTAGATGTTCGACTTGCTATCAAAAAGCCAGAGGGGTCTAACTCACAGCCAATGTTGAAGTTGCTGTCTGGCACTTTACCGACAGCAAAACGGCCTGAACTATCAAACCTAGCCCTCTCACTGCCAACCGTGTGAAACGCTATTTGCGAACCAGATTGATTTGCCATAATCTTTGCAACGGCACTGTTGTCAATTTCCAAATCCAGACGCTTACTGCTGCCGCCACTTTCCTCAAGGCGCAGGGTTGCAGTAGATGAAGTAATTTGTAAGTTTTTCTGAGGTGATGAAGTGCCGAGGCCGAGATTCCCGTTGCTATCAATCGTTAAACGGGTGTCAGAATTTGTCGCAAAACGCATTGAATCAGTATTGTGATTGTACTGTACAGTTCCACGATATCTATCTGCGCCTGATGTTCCGTCTGCAAAGGCTAAGTAAGCAGTGTTTGTAGTGCCTGTGGACGCAATCGTGATACCACCTTCGGTTGGTGCGGAAACCACCAACTCATCAGCATAATAACTTTCCGGTGAGCTAGTTCCCAGCCCTAGCGAACCCGCCGAAGTCAGGCGCATCTTCTCAGCCTCATTTGTATCAAACCGCATAAAGTTATTTGAGTGGTCGTACATAATTCGACCAGCGGAGTCTGCGGCTTGGTCACCAAATCTAAGCTGACTGTTTGCGGTGTTAGACCCAGCTTTCAGCAACATCATTGCACGGTTAGAACCTTGGCCTATGACTGTTATGTCACCGGTGTTATTTATGGTGACAATTTCAGTGCCAGCAGGGCGTATGGATGTTGTGCCAGCGGTTTCGAATATGTTGTTAGATACTGTGATACCACCAGTCACAGAAACGCCAGTGCTGGTGGTGGCGAGTTTCTTGCTGTTGTCATAATACAAGTCAACCCTGTCGTCTGCCACCGCGACAATCATGTTTTCGCCAGTGTATTTCTGCACCTGAAATTGACTGCTGCGAGTGAAGAGTTTACCAGTCCCCGCATCGTCAATGTAGCTGTTGCTGCCATCATGATAAATCTGCAAGTCAGACCCAGCACCGAAGATGGCCTTGTCGTTGTCGCCAAAGGCTAAGTCACCTGTGATACCACCACCGCTAGTAGGTATGAAGTCTGCGCCAGTTACATATGCCGCCACCCATGCAGAGCCAGTATAGATTTTCATTGCTTCATTTGTGGTGTCAAAGAAGAGACTACCTGCAATTAAAGCGTTGCCATCGTTGTCTACAGTTGGTGAAGAAGATTTAGCACCAAGATATCTGTCATCGAAGTTATCATAGGCCGCTAGTGTTGCATCTCTTGCACTCTCTGCCGCAGTCTGTGCAGATGATGCAGATGTTGCGCTGTTAGCCGAAGCTGTCGCAGAGTTCGCACTGTTTGTGGCTTGTGTTGCCGATGTCGAGGCACTTGATGCAGAAGCTGTAGCTTGCGTAGCCGCAGTTGATGCACTTGATGCTGCATTGTTTGCCTGAGTTGTAGCTAAAGCAACCTGTGCCGCACCGTTAGTTGTGGCTAAGTTAGCTTGCGTAGTAGCTAGAGCAACTTGAGCCGCACCGTTAGTTGTGGCTAGGGTAGCTTGAGTTGCGGCAGTCGTAGCACTAGAAGCCGCATTGTCTGCTTGTGTGGTTGCTAGAACAACTTGAGCTGCACCATTAGTGGTAGCAAGTGCCGCCTGTGTGGTTGCTAGAACAACTTGAGCTGCACCATTAGTGGTAGCAAGTGCCGCCTGTGTGGTTGCAGTTGCTGCTGAAGCCGCACTAGCAGTCGCTGAGTTTGCACTATCTGTTGATTCATTAGCAGAAGTAGTAGCTGAACCTGCGGATGCTGTCGCACTATTAGCAGATGCTGTAGCTGAAGCGGATGAAGCGTTCTGTGATACAAGAGCGGCGGCTGCACTTGAGGCAGCGTTATTGGCTGATGTATCTACATAAGACTTGTTTGTAGCATCATTGGCATTTGTAGGTGTAGCTAAGTTCTTAATACCCCGTGTTTGGGCATCATATTTACCATCCGCAGCAACAGCGATTGACTCGTTAGCACGGTCAATAGCTTCCTGCACACCAAACAAAAGCTGATTATTGGAGTTGTTTAACTGCTGTGCAGTAAGTGCGCCGCCGTCTGAATAGGTAACATTTAAGTTATCTAAATCAGTATTACGGACAATACGTACCGTAACACCATTTGCAGGGGCAGACGCAAAGGTCACTACGTTGCTTGATGTAAAAGTAAAAGAAGTGGAAACCCCACCTACTAAAGCCGTTACATCGTCAGCTTCAAGATAGGTGTACGGAATAGTAAAATCCGTGGTGCTTCCATCACCTGTGGCTTCATAGATGGAGTTTGCCATTATTTAGTTCCTTATTAGTTTCTTACGTTGGGGAAGATGATGTCGTCCCTGAGACCAGCCTTGGCCTCACCACGACGTACCGCCCGTGTTCCGAGAGAGTTCAGGTTGCCCAATTCTTGGAGCAAAAGGATCGCAGCAATGTTTCGCTGCTTCTGTATTTGAGCTTTGACGACTTGCGTTATTGCTCCGTCTTTACTGGCTGTGCCGTAAAGTCCCTGTTCGTTGCTAAAGATGCCGTAGAGAATCTCCGTCAGATCAGGTGATTCCTCGCCTTCACCGCCTCGGTAAATCTCGTTCAACCTGTCGTACAGGGTCTTGCCTTCGTGCATTTTGATGTACTCGGCCTGAGCTTCATTAAGTGGCCCACCATTGATCCTCTCGAAGAATGCGCTGATGGGTGTTGCCGATAGGTCTGTGTTTCCAAAGTACTTCGGGACACGCCTCGGCATCTCAATAGAAGAGTCAGTAGCGATAGCCATCAGCTCGAGCTTACGAAGAACAAACAGCTCCTTATCACTCTTACCTTTGCGACGACCCTCTACATCCGTAATGAATACGCCAGTCAAACTGTTGACAGGTCTTTCCATTACCCTTGGGATACCGAGAGCATCGTATTGGTTCGAGACTTCAATCATCCCTAAGTCCATACGGGCTTCAAGATGCTGTAGGAAACCTCGGGGGTCTTTGAGTGTAGGAGCGTCCTCGAAGAAGGCGTTCTTGGTTTTGTAGATCATGTTAGGGAATGCAAGCTGGCCTTTCTTAGCCATGAACTTCAGTACATCCCTGTACCAAGCATCCTCTTGACCAACAGCGTCCATGAGATCAGTAGCGTCTGCCAAGCCCTGCATTAGGTTGGCATCCTTAATCGCATTGAAGATTGATCCGGCAGCAATATACACCCGATCTTGAATTAGCTTTACCTGATCCTCAACGTACTCACCCTGTCTGCGACGATACTCGACCTCCTCGTAAGCCTCGAAGGCATTCACAAGGATTTTGATGGGGGTCGAGAAGGGGTCATAGTTTTTGTAGCTGAGTGTAGTGCCGTCATCGAATCTCATGGTGTATGGCTGTGATCTGTCAGTGTCCTCCTGCATCTTACGACGCTTGTAGTCACCTGTGCCTGAACCAGCCATATTTCCCTGAGCATACTGCATCATCACGTAACCAGCGATACCGTAGGAAAGCAAAGCCTCGCCCTGCGCCCGTACTTGACGAGCTGTACCGTTAGAACCTCTGAGGTCTGCAATGTACTTAGGGGCAATGAGCTGCAATCCTGGGGTCATCCTTATGCCTTCCTCGAACACCCTGACAGGTGTACGGAAGAAGAGCTGGCCCATGATCTTCATCCAAGGATTGTCCTTTACGAACTCCTCGTATCGCTTGGCTCCACTAGATGCAATACCGTCGCCGGTAAACCTACGTTTGAACAGAAGGTCTTCAGTGTATGAACGACCCTCACGGTTTACGCCTCGAGAGAAGAGGTCTTTGTTCTTCTTCATCTCTTTGGCAACAAACTTCTTGGCTTGTATAGGGTTCATGCCCCGTGCCTTGGCTTGCTCCATCAGCTCATGCTTGATCTTAATTTCATCTAGGTTGTCGTAGGATTTTAAGATGACCTTATCGACTTCCTTTTGAACATAAGCCTCGAGCTTTTTGCCCTTCAGGGGTTTCTTACGTTTACCCGACTTCACTTCGGCTTGATGTTTAGCCAGAGCATTGCCCACGGCCTTACCCTCGACGAATCCTCTGTAGTTGATCTGTGAGAAGAACTCGTCAGTCATGTTGAGGACGTTAGGGAAGAAACGGACTACTGAACCCGCTGGCACCCAACCCTTAATTCTTTGGGGGAGGATGTTGTGGTTTTCCATGAATTTACTGTAGTCACCCGTCAGCATTGAACGCTCGTACTTGTAGGCAGCGATAGCAGCCCTGCCAGCGGTTCCCACGGTTCTTGTCATAGCACCGTAGGTTGCACCCATTTTACCGAAGCCAACGCTGGTGTAATCACCTTCCACAACGAAATTGAGGAAAGGCTTGTAGAACGTCTTCATTAGGGAGGGGACAGTGTTGACCACAATTGTTGAGGTGGTGAAGACAGTACCGATGACGTATTCGTTCACACCTTCGATGGTACGACGGGATGTGGCCCTGATCTTATATCCTAAGCCAGGGTTCTGTTCATCCATCTTGAGCTTCAGCAGCTCACGGCGTTCTTCAGCCAGCTTGAATGCTTTAGCTACACGGTTCTTCTTCAGAGCTGTGTCAATTTCACCAGACAGTCTCCGAATCTCGGTATCCTTCTGGTAGATGCGCTTCTGCTTTTCAACCAAGGCTACAAACTCTTTGTCGGCAGCTTCTTGGGTGATGTTCTTGTCAGCCATGATGTCATCAGGCAGCGTATCGAGCAGCTCACCCCGATATAGGAACTCTTGGCGAGACCCCAGTGAACGGGCGGCTGTGGTACGAAAACCCTCATCAAGGATGTTTGCCTGACGGATAAGGTCTTCGATCTCCTCACGCAGGACTGTTAGCTCATCAAGCTCTTCCTCGGGCATATTCTTGCCACTGAGCTGCTTTTCAACAACAGCTCCCAGCTCATCATAAAGGTCAGAGATGTTACGCTGGACACCGATGCTCAGGGCGTTGAACTCAGCTTGTGTGAGCTGCATACCGAGTATCTGGGTGTTCAGGGAGTCGCTATCGAGTGAGCCGTCAGCATTTCGTGTGACACCTTTGAGGACGTTGGTCAGCGTCTGTGTGGCCTGACCGAGGGACATACGTTTCTGTATGCCTGTCTCAGGGTCAACTCCAGCAAACCCACGCTTTGTGGTGTCCTGTACGGCCTCTCTGATCTTCATCAGGGCAGCAGTGACACCCAGCTTGGGTTCAGATGCACCTTCAACTTTGACACGGGCTACGAGGTTAGCGTCAGCCTCTAAGACATCTGCTGTCTCGGCAGCTTTGGGAGATTCCGTTACAGTTTTACCTGAAGCTGGAGCTTTTGATTTTGGAGGTTTAGCTCTAATTACACTCTGTATTTTGTTAATAGCAGGGGTGACAACAAAGCCGACAGTACCTCCAAGTCCCACACCAAAAGCTGCTGCTTTAGCGGTACGACCAAAGTCCATGTCCTCGCCGGTAACAGATGTTTCAACGACTTGTCTGGCGGTATCATCTACAGCGGCGTAAATACCACCTTCGACACCAGCAATCACTGTGTTCCGCATACCGCCTTTGAAGAGGGCTTTGAGACCTTCCTTAGTGGCAATCTTTGCACCAGTGCCAGCGGCTGTTCCAATACCGAAAGAAGCAAGACCAGCATAGGTGGTGGGATCGAGGCCCACGCCTTTGATGAATCTCCAAGTGCCGTCCCATGAGATGTTTTTGTCATCATAGGCTTCCATAAGATACAGGAAAGACGCTTTGGTATTATCGTCTGCACGGGAGATGATGGCTGCATCTACAGTCATCTTGGGGAGGTTGTAGTTGAACCAGCCCATAGTATCGAGGGCGTAGTCTGCCAGTTCCCTGTCAGTTCCCTCAAACGCTGTGCCACCATTATTGAAGCGGTATACGTTACGGGCGGCTGCTAGGAAGTCTTCGTCATCAACTACGGAGTCTTCAGTGGTATCGGCCTTTCCGGCCTCAAACCTAGCGTCGAAAACCTCGTTCTCGTAGTCTGCACCAAACGCACCACCAGTTAGCTGGCTGCTACGGCTGGTTGCTGATGTGGAACCTGAAGAGCTGGTGACTGTAGGTGCTGGGGGGTTTGCCGCAGCTTGAGCAGCAGCAGCTCTTTCAGCTTCCTTGCGCCGCTCCTCCTCTTTCCTAATTTCCTCCAGCTCTTCTTCAGTTGGAGTCCAAGTAGGCAGATCATTTATACCCATAATTTACCTCACTTGAATAAACCTGTTATTCCCGATTTGTCTGATTTGATCACCAAGACCTTGGTTGCGAAGCTCCAGAGCTTTGATACGATCAAATACGTCGTAGATCACATCAGTGTCTGGGTCTTTGTATTGGTTGCTTGTGTTTCTGAGATCATCAGTAAACGTACCGATGTTCTTTGCAGCTTGGACTGCATTGGCTTGAGATGATATCTTTTCAACAAAGGTCTGTGTCTTTGTGATTACAAGCTCACGGATTTCTTTGAGCTGTCGGAGTGTCAGCTTGTTATTGCCGTTCTCTTCACGATAGATAGCAACAAGCTCTTCAAACTCATTCTCAGCAATTTCTTTACCTCGGCGGTAGAACGTAGTGTCCTGACCAAGGATGCCCAGAGTAGTGCCGGTGTCATCTTCGAGAACGGACACATCCCTCACATCTGCAAGAACAGCATCCAGCTCTTGGTTGAACCTTTTATGCTCATCGCTGTTACGGACATCGTTGATGTAGTACGCTTCCTGAGCGGCTGCTAGGATCGTAGGGACATCTTGAGGGTGGATATCTTGCTGAGTTGAGGCCCATAGTTGTAGCTCGTCTGGGTCGTTAAGCATCCGTTCTGTCAGCCCCAGATCAGTGAGGTCTTCAGTCGTCCTAGCTGCCTTGAGCTGGCCGACGATGCTTGTTGTGTTGGCCTTAGAGAATGTCTGATCGACACCTGTGTTGTCTCGGAGTCTGGCTCTGGTTCCACTGAGTGTGGAGTTGGCCTCGATCTCACGCAGCTCTTGCTCGGAGAGTGTCTCGTTGTTGATCATCTTTTTACGAAGAAAAGCCTCACGGAGCTTTCTTTCGTCTTCCAGCATTCTCATCTTGGCTGCAACATCTTGAGCATTCAAAGCGTCAATCTCACGCTGTACGTTGGCAAGATAGGTTTGCCAGAGTGCTGGCTTGCCTCTCATGACGCCTTTGTATTCTTCGGGCATGGTCGCTAGGACAGTGATGTCTCTATTGGCCTTAGCTTGATTGTAGGCTGCATCGGTGACGTATCCGTTACGATCCTTGCCTTGGATGAACCCATTACCACCAGCGGCTTTCCAGAAGTCATCTCGTTGACGTAGGGCTTCCCAGTCACCAGAAGCTGCTAGAGCCTTGTCGGTGGTCTCGAAGTCATTACGTGCGTCTTGGGCCTGTGTTGCCCTTTTGCTAGCCACAAACTGCTGTAGCTGGGCTGATCGTTGGGCTTCGTGGTAACCGAGTGCGCCTGAGAGGAACGCTGCGTTGGAGCCATCGTAGTACTTACGGATATAGGCTTCGGCTAATTGGTATCCTTTGTTGATACCTTCGAGAGTGTTGGGTGTGCCATTACTGTTACCGTCAGTAGCTGACCCATCAGAACCAATGCCAGCCAATGCAGCTTGGTATCCCTGATCTCTCTCGATTGCCTTTTTACCGGCAGATTCAAGGATGAGGAGCTTTCGAGGCATACTCATGTCGGGGAAGAGCGTATCTAGCTCCTCGACACCTGTCATGTTGTCGTCTTGGAGTGCCTTGGTTACATAACCGTTGAACTCAAGCTCGAATTGTTTGTTGGCTTCATTGATCTTTCTGCGATCACGCTGTTGAGATGCGTCCAGTACAATGCCAAGACTCTTAGCTAGTAAACCCGCAGATTTACCGGCATTAGGGTCGGCTCTATATTGTACTGCACCTGACCCCTGCTGCCCGATGCCCCTCGCGGTGGGCGACAGAGGGGTGATGTCAACCGTAGTACGTGCCATGTCCTATTTCCTTATTAAGTTAGAAAGGTTGGAAGGAAGCTCTCTCCTCCACCGTCCATATTCCTCTCGTTTGCGCCGACTGTGGCCCCAGCAATGCCCAGCGCAGCCCCCAAGGGGTTCGGGGCAGCTTGCATAGGATTGCTTGCATAAACCTGTTCGAGGTTCTTTTGCAGACCACGGGCTTGAGCGTCATATTGCCTATCTAGGACAGCCTCTTGATCTTTCGAGCGTACAGTGTTTCTTGCACCCGCCTGAACGATGGCTGCAATGGTATCTGTAACTGATTTACCTGTTACGCCTGACGAAGCTGCCGAAGTCACCGCAGTGGCCTTGGCTGCTCGGTTGGCTAGTATAATATCAAATTCAGACTGGTTCTGCGCCCTCATGTTCATTTGGAAGTCTTCTTGGGCCGCACCTGTCTGGTAGTTATAATTTTCCCGTCCACTGACAATACTGGCATTTGCGGCTGCATTAGCGGCATCAATTTCTTTCCGCTCTTGCTGATATTCGCTTACTGCCTTTGCGCCTTGGAGGGCTGCTGTTGCATCACACATTTTCAAACCTTCCAAATTCATAAAAGGGCAGATCGTATGCGCCCCATGTCACCTCTCGGATGAATGAGAACCCACACCATTTAAGCCACTTGTGGTGAACTGTGTTTCTTTTGTCTGTTAGGTTCCACAACAGGTCAGCGTCTGACTCTGCATGGAGCATGGATATGTAATTCTTGCTCTCTCGTAGGAACTGCTTGGAATGACGTTTCAAGTCATCGCTAGCCAACAGCCACACCAGAGCAGACTTGTCGCTGTCTGGGGATGAGCCGTAGATGGCGATAGGCAAGTCGCCTTCCATGATGGAGTAACATACGGGAGAGCATTCCACCGACCTCGAGAGGCCAGTGATGGCATCAAGGTCGGAGGTTGCTTTGATTTCTTGCTTGTCTGCTTCCCGAAGCCGTGAGGCTAATGACGGGATATGCCAAGCCTCAGTAACTTCGGTGTGTAGCATTATAACCTTCTGGCTGCTTTCGGTGTCCACTGAGCCGTCCATTCTGTGCCGGTGAAGGTACAGTGGAACGGGGTGGCGTTGAGCAGCTCGATTTTTGTGTAGAGGTTTTCACCCATCACGGGGAACTTGAATTCACCATCGTCCAACGATAGTCCACCAAGCACGTTGTTCTGTGATCCGAGGTTACGACCTGAGAACGTGTACTCATAAGGAGTGCGTCCTCTGTTGGTAACCTTGGCAGAAAACTGTGCTGTGTCCTCGTACTGGACAGACAAGTATCTAATAGACAACCGTCCATCTTGGATGGTCACCTTGCCTTGCCCTTTGTCCTCCTTGAGGAAGAATGGGGAATATTCGTATTTGAATGTGAAGTTCCTACCAATCACGGCGTCGTTGTAAGCCGAGCCTGTGTAGTCCCCGACAGCCGTAAAGGATGTGGAGGATATTCTGGTTGCCGCAATAACAAACCCTCGAGGCGCACTATCATCACTCTGCACAAAGACCACATCTGCTGGACTCGGGTGAGGCAGCGTAAATGTAGTCAGTCCTGTACTGGAGCTGTACGAGCGTGTGCAGTCGGAAAACTTGAAGCTGTGATCGAGGTGAATAGGGAATGACGAGCTGGATCGAACCGAATCTTCTTCGATGTTGATCTTTTCCATGTATAGGCCGTCAGCCGCATAGTCCACCAACAGGAACATATCATTATCGACTAGGGTGAAATATTTGATGTCACCCTCGAATGTCCATTTGCCCCACGATGATTGAATCTTACCTTGGGTTCCTTGGAAGTACTTGTAGCAGTACATTTCCTTCGAGTTACCACCGAGAAGGAACACACTGGATAGACGACTAGAGCCAGCAACATACTGGACAGGAGCTGTGATATATTCAGGAACCTGAGCTGACACCTCGTCGGCGTTCTCAGTGTTTAAGTCGTTATCAACATAATACTCCATGAATTTGGAGTTTGTTCCTGTGTCATCCGCAAAGTAGATAAATGCACCTACCTGTATGGGGTTCATCGTCTTCGAGCAGTTGAAGGCCGATGCGAAGTTTAATTGTGCTGTTTTTGGGGAGAGGAGGTCTGCCGAGTCAAGAATGTACTGCGTCCGATCTGAGAAGATCAGGAGTTTCTTGTTAAACGGGATTGCGAAGTTGAGGAGAGTTACCTGACCTGTGACCGCCGCAATATCGATAGGGTCACTGTCAACTAGCTGGGCAACTGTAGTGCGCCAGAAGTTCTCGAAAAGGTCAGCCTCGGATAACACCACGTTTTCATCCGAAAGAAAGCCCATACGGCCTTGGTGGATGAAGATGTCATTTATGGGCTTACCAATGAATGTGGGGTCGCTGTTTGTTATATCGTCCCCAACGTACATCTCCGACCATGTGTGTGTGGAGAATGTGAATTGGTCAGTGCTTGCATCATAGAATAATTTGTGAGGCATCGTTGATTGCGTAATGACACGCTTTTTACCATAGCCAAATGTTTCTATCCAAAGCTGCTTTACCGCATCAAATACCACATAATAATCATCTCCGTCATACCCTGGCTCACCTAAGATACGGACAATACGCCCGTCTTTATCCTGAGCTGGTAAGTCCTCGAAAGACGTTAGTTCTTCCTTGAACACGGTCATAGCGTTGCCGCCATTACCTTCATCGACCTGAACCGTATCGGAGGAACCTAAATAAAGAGAAATGGTTGAGTTGTGCCTAGTGGCGGTATAACCCGCAGCCGTCAGGTCGTTGACCAGCTCTTGAGCGATAGCCTCTGTCCGTTCAACAGCATTCGAGGCTTCAGTGTTTGCGCCGGTAGTGAAGTTGGCTCTAAGAGTGCCGTTGATATACACAGCGTAGTTAGAGTTGGACAGGGAGCCTTTGACGAAGATTGACCAATATCTCGAGGGATCGAGCCTTGCAGGGCTGATACTGGACTCAGGGGTTGTGGTAGCCGCTGGGTTGATCGTCTTATTCAAAATAAATGTGGTATCTCCCACAGTGATCATCTTGCAATTTTCACGGGGGCTTGATCCAAAATTAAGGTAGGAACCAGATAATGTGCCATTGACGGTCTTTGACGCACCTGTGTCGTCATAAACCTTGATGTCGTTGTTTTGGACGGTCAGAAAAAACTTCTTACCGTCGAACCGCTGGAAATAGTGACCTTTGACATCAGTCGATACGTTATTACCAACTCGGGCAATAATCTCACTTCCTGAGCGTTTTTGGAGTCCAGCAACAAGCGAAGCCCAGCCGTTCTCCATCTCAGTACAAGAGTTTTGCAATCGGAGAGCTGGGGGCTGCTGACTGACACCGTTGAACATATTAGGCATTGAGCCAGCAACAAGAGCCATTAGTAAGTCCTCCTCACAGGGGCTACTCGAGCCACAGTTGAATAGGTCGAATAGCTGTCAGTGATCATGTTGTAATCGCCTGTCTCAGATTCCTCGTGTTGCAGCAAAGCCCATGCTTGCTGTTCGTCACCACGGTTGAACTTAGAAAGGGATTCAGAACCAAGGGTGCGCTCTTGGAAAACTCGAGAAGACCTCATGGTAATATAACGACGGGCTGCTTCTGGTATCTCGTCGAAATCGAGTACCATTGTGAGATGCAAGCGCAGTGGCCCTGAGAATATATAAGTGTTGTCCTTGCGGTCATACAGCTTCATGCCCCGCTGGATGACATCGAGATTCCTGTCTTTCTCCACAGTATCAACACGCAGTGTGTTTGCAGGGAGCAGGATTTCATTAGAAATGTTGGGGGAGATGGTGTGAACCTCAGTATTCCAGTGCCAGCCATTTGACTGCACCTCACGGGACACTTCATCAATGATTGAGGAGGCAACCTGAGCATCCACCTGAAGGCCAGATAGCGAGGCTACTGGAGCTTCGCCTATGTTCGTTAGGCAGACGTTCACGGCCTCTAGTTTAGTAGTGGGGGTCAGTGCCATGTTATCCTCTTAAATAAAAAGAGAGACCCCCGAAGGAGCCTCTCTAATCGTTAGCTTAGGCAGTTTGAATCTGCACCGCAGCTTCGTTACGGAGTACACCGTGACCGACAGCATACTTAGCAACCATCAGAGTACCCTGACGACGGATGTCGTACTCAGACTCAGTGGACAAATCCATCAGCTTTACAGTACCAGCACACGATGGGTGGAATACGATAGCAGTCGTATTTGCAGCCGTAGCGACCTGACGACCACCGGCACCACCAGCGTCAACCCCAGTGCCTGTGACGTTAGCCACCGGCAAGTTGTTGGACTTCAGGACATCGATACCGGCCACTTGCATGACACGGCCAGATGCAGTCGAGCCATTACCGGAGTTGCCAAAGTCCACGTTTTGAACCTTGGAGCTGTTAGCCAGCAGATAGTACTGAGCTGGCTTGACGACGACGTAACGGTTGTCTTCTGGGACGTTCTTTTCATCAAGTGCCTGAGCAGCAGCGAAGATAGAGTCTACCAGCGAGTCAGCGTTAGTGTTGCTGTCTGAATCCGTGATAACAGTACCAACCATATCAGATTCACCAGTGACGGTGGCTGTGGTAGCGGTAGCTGCCTGAATAAGCGTCTGAAGAACGTGCTTATCCATCTGGTTAGCGAGAGCTACGCCCATTTCCTTAGAGTACACCGAGCGAACATCATAGTGGTTCTTAGCTTCATCGATATTAGCAATGAAGGTCGAAGTCAGCAGGAGGTCGTTAATTGTGATGACCTTTTCTGCATGGTTGATGCTGTCGCCAGTGATCTCTGCGCCAGGGGTGTGGTACGCAGCAGATGTGCGACCCATGACTGGGAACTGAGCGGATTTACCATTCGCAATGGTGCGAACTTGGTGCTTGTCCATCATGACGGTCTGCTGCTCGAATGCAGTCAGTACTTCGCCAGAGAAGACTTTAAGAAACAGGGCGTCCTTATCGGAGCCGCCGTTGAGTGCGCCTAAGCGTGAAGGGGTAGCGTTAGCCATTTTTGTACCTCAATTGTACGAGTTAAAAGTAAGGGGTGAACCTCAGATTACTCGCCACCTTTCCTTCGAGGTTGTTCTCCGCAGAGAGCCAGAAAGTACAAATGGTCTGTGTTCTTTAGGTCTTCATGCCTCGGTTTTTATTTCGAGACATGACTGAAAGGTTATTAGCTGAGTTATTAAGGGTATTGCGGTCTCGATGGTGAACATCTTTACCGTCACCTTTACGAGCCATGCCCTTTCTAATCATCAAACGACGAGCTGCGTTTCGTCCTGCCCGTCGCTTCTTTTGCTCGGGCTTGGAATGGTAGTCAGCGTATTCCGCTGCGTAATCCCTAGCCATACTAATTTCCTTTACATTATGTTGGAGCGAGACAGCTTTGCTGCGACCTGATCACGGAACGCAGGATCAGAGCTGTATCGGGGGTCTGCCATATCTGACTTCATTTGAGCTAGGCTCGAATAAGCATCGACAGAGGGGCGTGATTGACCAGCCAAGTTACGAGCTGGTTCGACGCCTTGATTGGCCTCATACATAGAGCGGAGACCTTGAACAGCGAACTTGGTTTGTTCCATGTCGCCGCTATTTACTGCTCGGTTGTAGGCATCAATCTGTCCTTCTGACAGGTTATCTGCTGCCCAGCCAACCATTGAGCTATAACTTTCCTCACCACCGACAGATGAATACACCTCGGCGGTTGTGGATTTTAATAAAGATTGCTGTCCCTCGATGAAGCTATCCACGATTTCTCGGGGGATACCGGCTTTCTCTAGGGAGTCGTAGGACTGGTCTGTGAGACCATCGTTTTCCCAGTATTCACTACTGAGAGCGTTAAAATCTAGACCAGCTTCTTGTACAGCCTCTCGAGCAAACTCTTCAGAGTTCTCAGCATCAGTAGAATCCGCACTTCTAGTTTCGCTTTCATCCACATCAGTTTGTCTAGACTTCGTGAAATTAGATTGCAGTTCTTCATAAGCCTTCTCTAGTTCCTCGTATGAGTCAAATTTACCTAGTATTTTTTCGTCATCAGAAGGTGACTGCGCCTCGTCTTGAAGCGCAGCCTGTTCTTCTAATGATGGATTATTGTCTTGGGGATCGATATTAACCGTTTCCGTTGCCATCATTCATTCCTTGTTGGGCCATTTCCATGGCGGCTGGGGTTGCCTTTTCTGCCATCCTGCCCACTGTCTCATTCACCATCATCTGCTGTTGAGCCTCGGCTGCCGCCTGTTGCTCGGCCTGAATGTCTTCCTCGGTCTTCACAAGTCCATCCATGTCGATGCCCAGTGCTGTACCGATACGTGTGATGTAGTCAGATACGTTCATGTACTGCGCCACAGCTTCGGGGCCGAGGGGCTGCAAAGCAGTGAGGAATGCGTTGTACTTGTTCAGGTCATGACCACGACCCAGTGCCTCGAGTCCTGTCACAATAGCTGGACGGACGATACCTTTTGGCAGAGCTGGGAGCCGCTTGGCTTTGGTCATGCGATCCATCAGCCGGTTGACCAGAGGAAGCTGGAATTCCTGACTAAGGATCGAATAGACACCGCCGAGGGCATCTTCGAGTTCCTTTGCCATGAACCGCACTTCTTCAGCAGTCACACGCTCACCTGACCGTTGCACTGCGCTATTCATAAGGAAAGCGTAGGACAGACGTTCAGTGATGGTTCTGACGGTGTCGTAGGCGACCCGCATATCAGCGTACTTTTCAGTCTGTAGGACAGACACCTCGTTGGCGTTACCGGCGACGATTGCACAGTTCTCTGCCTGACTGATGTCACGCATACGGGTCGTGCCGTTGGGGTTCACCATAAAGAGAACCTTAGAGGATGCCGCTGCTGCCTCTACGACAGCCTTAGACAGCCCTTCAAGGCTAATAAGGTCACCAAGATACTCATCGACGTAAGACCGTCCGTAGTCCTCTGAATCAATCCTAGTCCAGCGCAGGGCCAGCATAGGTGACTTATCGATAGGCCAGCTACCGCCAGAGTCAGGGATGATTTGACCCTTAATCTCTTGGTACATACGCCAGCGGTTACCATCGAGGTACATATGAGTGTACAGCGCAACCTTCTTACCATACTCGGTTTTCATGTCTGACTCTGAGTCAGCACCAAGAGCCTCGAGTTCTTTGTCTTCGAGGACGGCAGGGGATACTTCTTCTTTGGTGATGATCTCTAGGACGTTGCCATACGGATCACGTTTTACGACATAGCTGTCGAGGCGATATACACGGATACCGCCACTTTTGGGGAGATAGACTAGGACGTTGCCAGCAACGATGAGGTGCTTGAGAGCTTCAAAAATTGGGGAACGAAGGCCAGATGTCTCGATCTCCGTCATTACGGAACGCTCGATCTGGTTGAGACCTTCTTCGACCTTGGCTCTAGCACCCTCCTGACCAGTCAGTTCGGTGAGGGTCTGATCGTCTACTTGAAGACGAAAGAATGGGGAATTTGGGGGCAGGAGTGAGAGCAATAACTTAGATGCGAGGTTGTTTACACCTCTCGCACCTACACCTTGATAGGGAGTGTTGTATTCTGTAGCCGAGCTATGACCACTCGGAGGTACGAGAGTTGGTATCGTAACCTCAGAGCAGTCTCTAGCACGGTTGAGAAACATCTCACGCTCAACGGCAAGTTGCTCGTAGCGTCCTGCACAGGTCTTACCGTTGTGCATAGTTTTTACTCCTATGTGCCTACACCGCCAGCGGTGTTGCCTTTATTGCCAGTGGTGCCTGTAATCGACAAATCACTGCCACTGCGATACGGGTCCGTACCTGTCTTGTTTCCTTTATTACGCTTCCGACGCTCCTCTTCTGCTGTCATCGCCTCAGTCGGTGCGCCTTGCTCCAATACAGGAGGTGGCGGCGGTGGTGGAGGCGGTGGAGGAGGAGGAGGAGCTGGTTTTGATCCACCTAAGCACATCAATAATTCTCCAATATGTTTTCGTTTTGTTGTTCATGAACCGCCCTTAGATGACGAGCAACGGATGCAGCTCCGGCTTTGAACCAGACTTCCTTTGTGTCGTTCTCTATATTTGGACAGCGATCAGGGAACATCCTCTCGAGGTAATCGAGAAGATGCTCATCAATGATTGGTAGTTTGCTAGATGCCACATGAGCCTCCTGTGCCACTGATGTCACAGATGTCGTGTGTTTCTACGTGTTCCTCAAACTCAGTGCCGAGCTTATCGACAGCTTCTGCGTAAGGTACTGATACCAACGGTTGCCCACCCCGACTTCCGTCTGGGTAGCAAGTGAATCCACGGAGCCGATGGGCATAGGATGCCAAAGTGCCAGCGAAATCATCTATTGTGTCCTCATTGTTATGCTCACTTCCCCACGACGGGAGATTGATGGTCGAGCTGATGGACATATCTACATAGTCTTGAACGTCAGCCTGAAACTTCATGCGGCGTTCATAATCCTGAGCCAGATCAAGAGCAGACTCGATGTTGTGAGGGTCGGCCCCATACTGATCGATCAACTCTTGGGCAGCGGAATCCACGACATATTGATAATGCCAACGATTGCCGCCTTTGAGATAACGCCGCTTGTAAGCCACAGCAAAAATAGGCTCGAGACCAGTGCTAGTCCCAGCAAGGATGCCAATACTCCCCGTGGGGGCAATCGCTCTGTTAGCCACAGGACGGGAAACATTGAGATAGTCAGCAAAGTTGCGGCTAGTCGTGTCAGATTGTCCTTTGTACACAGAAAGCCACTGATGAAGCTCAGGGGTGACTTCATAGCGAGACCCTTTCTTGATCAGCCATTCGTGCATACCCATGAGACCAAGGCCGAGGCGACGGTTCTTCTCACGGGTGTTGTAGACTGCTCGGTAAGGGAGCTGCGCTTGCAGTGTGCCGCAGATCAGGAACTTTGTGGCTAGGTCTACGATGTCAGTAAACTCTGACAGATTATCAACACGGCCCAAGTTAATACTACCGAGATTGCAAACGTCAGAGTCATCTGCGCTCGTCACCTCTGTACAGGCGTTGCGTAGGGTCTCATTCTCCTTGTCGAAGAAGTTAAAGCTAAACCCTGGCTCTGCTGATTGCATGGCTTGACGGACGTTCTGCCTGAAGACACTGCCAACCTCGCCTGTCTTCCAGTAATTCAACAGCCATTCAGTGTCGTAGTTCACACTGATGTTGGTCATGTCTAATGGTGCAGGGAAGTTGAAGTCTTCTTGCTTGATGTCCCAGAGTGTCTTCCCTGTACTACCGACAGGCATAGACTGCCAGTCTTTAGCGGCTAGGAAGGTCTCGATGTCACCATGCTGCCAATTGAGTGACGCATAGATTGCTGACCGGCGGCTACCGCCTTGCATGACCCTGCGACCAATCTCGTTGATCATGTTCATCTTAGGGATAGGGCCGGATGCCTCACCGCCTGTGCGGCTGATGGTGGCTCCAGCAGGACGATAGACACTGTAGTCCACACCAATACCGCCGCCTGTCATGAGGCAGCTCTCGGACTTCCAGCTCAGGTTTGCCCAGTCTTCTCGGCTGTCTTCTTCTGCTTTGAGTAGATAACAGTTGTTGAAGAATTTGTTAGGACGGCCAGCGTAGTACAGATATCTACCCCCAGGAATAAACTTGAGGTCAGTGATGTACTGACGAAGCTGGGAGCGATCTTCGAGACTCATGTGGTCACCACATACGTCTTCGACCAGTGTTTTCGCTAGGTCTGCCCATGTCTCACAACCATCGTGGGCGTACTTGTGTTTGAAGATGTCCTCGCTGAATTTAGAGCGGAACATCGGATTGTTATTTGATTTGAAAGCCATATTTATTGCACCAAGTCTAGTAGGATAGGGGGTTTGTAGTTCTTGCCTTTTAAGACCTTGCCGTCGTCACGTTTGACAGGCTTCCCATCCTCGAGCTTGGACATATTGCTTTCATGAACTCTATTGAACGCTACTTGCAGAGGAAGGCCGAAGGCATCGGCAAAACCAGAGATGACGTATTGAACGTCAGCTAGTTCTTTCAGGAGATGAGCTTTGTGTTCCGGCGTCACAGCCTTGTGATACCAGAGCAAGCCACCAATTCTGTCGGCAGCTTCTTTCAACTCCAATACTTCCTCCTGAATGAGCTTCATTCGGAGGTCGATCAATTCTAGGTTGAGGACGGTATTTCTATCCATCCCCATTGCTTTGTGAAACTCGCTCACACGGTCTTCACGGTTTAAGTCTCTCATCACCAGTTTACCCCCTTTGTTTTTTCCATAAGCCTGATCATCTCGGTCAGATACCATTGAGCTTTCTTGGCATCCTCGAGGGGGTCGTTCTTATTCCAGAGGCGGGAACCGAGATATTTGAGTACTTGTGCATGGGCGACAGAGATTGACTCATATTCGCCAATGACATCGACTATGTAGTCCCAAGTCTCGATCTTTCCGGTGGTGTAGTGGGCGGGGTGATTGACGTTATCTTCAGCCATCAGGACTCCACAGTTTTACTTTGCTATTCTTCATGTCGTACTCGCCATGTCGGAGAATCCGAGCGAGTCTGGCCTGAAAAATTGCATCCTCTTCTGACAGCCCTGCTTTTGTGTAAGCCTTGACGACAGCTTCCCATGTAGGGTCGTCGTCTAGGATAGCAGTAGCTCTCTTCTCCCCGATCCCTTTGCATCCAGCATAGTTATCGGCTTGGTCGCCAGTGAGGACTTGTTTTAGGAAAAAGTAATCGGCCTGTTCAGGCGTTACTTCGACGATCTCATCATCCACTAGGTGTAGCCCAGGGATTTGCATCAGGTCTTTGTCGATGCTGTAGATGATTGGCTCTTCAAAAAGAGGCTCGTATGTTCCACAGATGCCAAGCACATCGTCAGCCTCGAGGCGAGGGTAGACAAGTGTTCGATATCTGGCAGTGCAGTATTCTCTGAGCATAGGCAGCATCATAGGTTTGCGCTGCTTTGCTCGGTTGGCCTTGTAGGTTTCGCAGAGTTCTTTTCTGAAATTGACCTTGTCAGTAAAAGCTACGATGACATCCGAAGCTCCCGATTTTTCGGTCAGGGTCTCCATCATGTCATCGAATTTTGCTTTTGTGTCAGACTCAGACGCCCAGAGTATCCAAGTGTCTTCGTCGTACTTAGTAGGGTGTTCCAGAGAAGCTGCTGCTTGGAAGGCCACGATATCCCCGTCAACGAGGAGCGTGTTCTTAGCCATGCGTTCTCCTAGTGTGTCTCAGCCCAGTTTGCACCGATGTTGTATTCACCAGTGAGTGGTACTTTGACATTGAAGTGGTCACCAGCTCGAGCAATGCAATCCACGATTAGCTTGCCGCACTCCTCTGCGATATCGGGATCACAGTCGAATTGCAGCTCGTCATGTATCCATGCGACTTGCTGGCATTTATGTTGCCACCCTCTAGAGCGTAGTTCTTTGTCTACCTCTACGAGCCACTGCTTACAGACCAGACTGCCGTCCGACTGTAGGCTTGTGTTGAGGGAAGCGAAAACAGCACGTATGTGTAACTGTCTTCCGTCCAGTCCTGTCAGGTAGCCTTTCGTTTCGGCTTCCTTTTTAACAGACTGAACAAGTTTCTTGAGTGCTGGGACTTTCTCGAAGAAAGCCTTTTTAATTTCTTTTCCAGCAGATGCACCCTTACCGATAATGGAGCCAATCTTAGCGTCACCAGCACCATAGAGAAATGCGTAGATAAACGTCTTCGCATCATTCCTAGTTGGTAAGAGACCTCCAGCAGCTTCTTGATTGACGCTGTGTATATCGCCATCAACAACCTCCTTGGCATAAGCACCCTTGTCGTACTGCCACATTTTATTGGCAAGCATCCGCAGCTCGAGACCGGACACATCAGCACCAATCAGCACACGGCCTTTCGATGCAGTCCAGCAGGAGCGGCAGTCCTTGCCATACGGGGCATAGACGCTGGGTGTTTGGGCGGTGTTGGGAGACCTGTGCGTTGCACGGCCTGTCACAGCCCCATTGGTTATTACCTGACCGTGAATGCGTCCGTCCTTGATCTTCTTGAGCCAACCATTGGCCCCGTGAGATACCTGTCCGATCCGCTTCTGGATCATCAGGTATTCACTGAGTAGCTTCGCCTCGGGGTATGGCAAGCTAGACAAAACTTTCTCGTCTACCTTCGCCCTACCGTCCTCGGTAAAGTCTTTGGGTTTCCAACCGTGGATAGCTTTCAGGCGGGACTCGATGTGCATACGAGAGCCTGGGTTGAACACCACGGTCTTCTTCTTCATGAAAGGGACGCCTTTGACGTACCCTCGGGTCTTGTTGTTTACCTTGGGTGTAAAGAGTCCAAGCTCTTCTTCCCAAGGAGGGAATGCGTCCTGTAGTTCTGCTTCGAGTTCAGCTCTACGCTTGTCCAGCGTATGTTTAAGTCGTAACGCAGCGTCCTCGTCAAAAGGAAAACCGCAACGCTCCTGTTCTGCAATCACCCACTTGACCTCATGTTCAAGTTCGGTAGCTACAGGAGAAACGCCTTTAGACTCGATGAGCTTCCACAGTCTATCAGTGACCTCCACATCCTGTTCGCAGTAGTACTGCATATCGGATGACCATTCTGACCACCCGCCATCATAGTCACCCTTGTAACACTTGAGCCTATGCCCCCATGCCTCGAGTCGATGCTTCCCCACTAGCTTGCGGGGAAAGCTCTCGTCTTGGGCTACTAAACGCCAATCTCGGTCACTGAGATCAGGGTAAAGCAATAGCGACATAATCAGAGTGTCACGCACCCGTGATTTTCGGATTCGGAACCACGGGTACACCTTCTTCAAGGCTGGGATGTCAAAAGCTATGACGTTGTGACCTACTACAAGGTCAGCGTCCATGAGCATCTTGACACCAGTTTCCACCTCAGAAGGTGCGAAACTATAGGTTTCTTCAGTGTCTATATCCTTCAGACATAGGCAGTGGATGCGGTCTAGCTCGTCCAGCAATCCGTTACTCTCAAGGTCGAATATCAACCGCATCCGTGTCTCCTAGTACTCGAAGTATTTATGAAGAGCTTCCAGCTTGTCGTGGAAGTCAGCGATCTTGCCCAGCTCGATCTCCACCGCTTCCTGTATGTCTTGATGCTCACCAATACCCGCTGGGTGATTGAGGAGAACCTCGACGTTGGAAACGTGTCTTTTGATAAGACCTCGGAAGTGAGCGTCAGCGGCTTCTAGCAGGATGCCCCGCATTAGGAAGCCAGCGTGTAACGGACGTACTTTTGTCCTGTCACTGGGTGGTATTTGACGTTGCTGTTGATCTTGTGACCGTTTGTACGAAGCACAGAGATCACTTTGGTCAGCGATTGGATTGAGTATTCGACAATGGCCTCACGTACTGTGATTGACCCTGCCTTTTTAAGATGACGCATAATTTTATCGTGCTGTGTCATTCCGTTCCTTTTCTTCCATCCGTTGGATTCTAAAGATTGTGCTAGGTGGTTGAAGTAACTGTGGAGAGCCTCCCATTGTTGATTTCTAGCCGCACATACGGCAGTGATGTCAGCCATCTCGAAGATGGTGTCGTCAGTAGATATCTCCATTCTGGGAAGCCTCCGTTGTTACCTCGACAAGTCTTCCTGTCACCTCGTCGTAGTTGAGCTGACAGCACTCGCCCGTCATGCCACTGAAGCGATTTTTCAGGACTCGAACCGTCGTTTGATTACGGTTCTCCCCCTGCTGATCTCTCTCGAGACCAATCACAACATCAGATGTCTGGGCGATACTTTGGGAGCCACGGAGATGACTAAGGCTAGTCGTAACTCCATTTTCGTGGCCTCTGTTTCCCTCAAGGCGGCGTAGGTGTGCCACCATGATGAGACCTACGCCTGTCTCTTCGACAAGACTGCGTAGTTTGGTAACCATGATATCGAGGGCTTTACGGTCATCTACATCGAGACCCGCAACAGCAATCGAGATATGGTCAAACACAATGAAATCACACTTGAGACCAACAGCCATGTAGCGGAGCTTTTCAATAAGCACCTCGGGGTCGGTAGAACCGAAGCTGTCGTACAAATGTAATCTGTCTGTGCTTGTGACGGCATCAAATGCCTCACGTAGTTTGCCTTCATCTGTATTTGAATTTACGTGAAGGACTTCATTCATGTGGATGCCTAGAATGCCCTGCATCGTCCGACGCAAGCCTTCCTCGAGCATCATCATGCCCACGGTCATCTCTTTGTTCATGAGAAGGTCGTAGGCAATCTCACGGACGAATGCCGATTTACCGACGCCCGTACCCGCTGTGATTGTAGTCAGCTCCCTGAGACCTAAGCCATAGGTGGGGGTGTTAAGCCCTGCGAATGGATAAGGTACACGGAAGCTCTCGTTGCTGCCTGAGACCTCTTCCCAGAGATCAGCGGCGTTCACAATGCCGTCTGGACGGTACTGCTTGGCACCCCAGATTGCATCGATAACCTCTGAGCCACGCCCTGCGATAAGCATATCACTGGCGTCTTTCAGTGGTAGGTGGGCTATGTGAGCTTTTCCTGGGGACAGGAGCTTTGCACACTCCAGTGCTGCATCCTGACCGGCAGGGTCGCTGTCAAACATGAACACGCACTTCTCGAACTTCTCGAGGAAGCTGATGTTCTTTCGGATAGCCCTTGACGCACCCGCTGCCCCATTGGGAACGGATACCACTGGATACTTGTTGTTCTGTAGCTGGGATATCGAGAGGGCATCTAGTTCGCCCTCGCATACCACTATCATCCTGCCTGTATCACGCCACAGCCAGTCGCCATAGAGACCTACGCTTTTGGAGTCACCAATCCAGACAAAAGATTTGTCGGGGTAGCGAACCTTTGCAGCGATAGGTCGGCGTTTGCGATCATAGTAGTAAGCTAGGTGAGCTGGCTTGCCAGCGTGATCACCGAGTTTATATCCCCATTTCGCACAGGTGTCCTCGGTGATACGCCTTGACGCAATAGCTCTCGTTTCGCCCGTGACCTTGAATACTTGGTTTTCACCTTCGTCTTCCGTGGTCGATAGAGGGGCGACCCAAGACTTTTCGCCATCGGATTGCTCTTGCTCATGATATCCACATCCAAAACAAAAACCGTGTCCATCGTCATATCGGGCTAAATTATCTTTGGAGCCACAGCTCGGACACGGTTCGTGGTTAGTAAACTGCGACTCTTCCATGTCACTCCTTTAGCCACTCCAGCGGAAGAACACTGTTGGAATACAGGTAGCCATTACGCTCGGCCCACATTCCGTAGGTGGTCTTCGACTGCTTGGATATTTTTTGATTGGCGTTTGAAAAGATGAACCTGATGTCGAGATCAGGATGCTGGTCTTTTACCAAGAGCATTTTCTGACGATCTGCTGTCAGGAAGCGGCCCTTGGTTTCAATGATAATACCGTTGGGTAGTACAAAGTCTGGAGTGTACCGAGCCTTCTTGGCCGGTCTCAGGTAGTCAATGCGTAGGGTTTCATATTCAAACTCGACGCCTTTTTCGATCAGCTCTTGAGCAATACGTTCCTCAAGCCCTGATCTGTAACCATTACCTGTTTTTGATGCCCACCCGCCGCTATTAGTAGAAGCCGTCTGCTTCTTGCGACGTAGCGTCGGCATCGGTTGAATCTCCAGTATTTGTTTCGACTGAAGGTGTGTCGAAGCTGGCTTCTTCACCCTCGCCAAACGGATTGGCCTCTTGTTGTGGCTCTTTCACTTCCTCGACCAGTACGCTCATCGGTTGAAGTGACACGCCTTTTTTCTCCGCTTGCCAGCAGTA
>UEXM01000636.1_pt1 | contig 35666 bp, 46 predicted proteins | sample 1796661 | NCBI WGS metagenome assembly UEXM01 (sample SAMEA4772469, study PRJEB27181) | metagenome
ATGTATTATAATATATAATATATATAATATATATAATACTCTCTCTCTAAGAGAGAGAGATATAGTATATTATAATTATATATATTATAACTAGCATATGCTTATAGTTGATAATAACTGCTTTGTTGTTGAAATACCCAAGACAGGTTCTTCTACACTTCAATGGATTGTGGACAAGGTCTACAACGGAAGTGTTCTCAACGGGCATCACCCCGTCTCAGAAGCAAAATTAAAAAATGAAAATAAAAATTTTAGTCAGATAGTGGCTGTTGTCCGAAACCCAGAGGACAGACTTGTAAGTGCAGTTAACTATTGTCTAAAAAACGCCGCAACCCAGTCAGGGAGTGCCAAACCAAAAAACAAATCAGCGATAGCCAAAGAAGCTTCCCAATTAATGAAGGGAGCAATCAAAGGATACAGCAAGAAAGACGGCCTCGTAAAACACTTCTGCTTCAGAACCCAACAAAGCTTTCTAGATACAGCAGATAAAGTGAAGATATTCACCTTTAATGAACTCCATCTAGCAGCACGGCACTTAGGTTGGAATGGAGATATGCCTCACATCAATCAGGGAGAGGCGTGGATAGCCAAGTCTGATCTTCAGGTACTTACCCCCTACAAAGAGCTACTGCCCCTCTACGAGGCAGATATGAAGCTCTATGAGTCCTTTTCGATTTTCGAAGTATAGTACTAATACCCCTATTTGAACCTACGGGGTTTTTGAGTGTGCGAAACATCATGTATGTATATCGTGCGCAGCGTGGCCCGAAACAGGGGGGTGGGGGTAGGTGGGGGTCGAGATACTACTAAATTTGCGCACACACGTGAGGAAATGTTCAATTGAACTTTTTAACCCATCCCGAGCCGATCAAGTTTGTCACGCAGATCACGTTCGATCTCGTCAGCAGTCCTGTCTGTCTTGTCATCCGTTTCAACTCTGTCGGTAAATAGCGCAACTGATTTGCCCAGCAGCTCCAATGCTCGAACACGAGCCCCGTCCTGCACCCCGCCATCAAGGGCTATGCCTTCGAGCTGTTTCAAAACAAGATCACTTCGAGAGAGCGACTGCATGCGCCGTTCACGCTCCTTCTGGCTATGCAGCTCATCTAATCTAGCTGATACCTTGGGGTTGATTGCTAGCTCGTAAGCTTGCCTGTGTATCGTTGCTGGCAACATGTTCTGGGCATCGTAAGACTGCCTATATGCATCACTAAAAGAAGCACCACCAAACACGGCTAAAGCAAACCCCTCTTGCTTGGCTGTAAGACCATTAGGCTGCATTGCAGACCTATTGCTACCAGCTCTCTTCTTCTTACTACTCCCTGCACCTTTGGCACTCTTAGTGCCTGTACTATCACTGACTACTGTAAGCTTTGGCTTGTCTTTGTGTTTATCTGACATCGTATCCTCTGCGCTGCGCTAGGCCTTTCGGGATTTTAGGCTAGGCTATTACCCCTGTTTCGGCACTATTCTTTAGTTCTGCTCAACCAAAATAAGTTCAATTGAACTTTTTATAGACTACAGCATCAAACTTTCTTTGTCACCAACACCCAATAAAATAAGGCTATCAGATCAAATAAGGTAATTTAATTCAATTTAATTCAATTTAGGGGTAGACAAGGTAATCAGGGAATGCAACAAGGGGTCATCGGAAGGGCGGTCGTGCTTTCACGCCCCACCCCCTCAACCGAGAAGGTTCAAAGCCTTCATTAGCAGTAGACGCAAGTGATTGAAAAATCCCCGATGCTGCGACAGTCCAGTGCTTCGAGAGCCGAGACGAACCGATGATACCCTATATGGGCCTAGATGCGGACGTCACTTTCAAAAGCGGGTTCTGGCTGGTGAGGGGAGAGAAAAGCCTTCACACAAAAAAGAAACAAGTGGCCCTTAACTGGGCCTCTATTTCAAACAGTTTTTGACTGTTTCAAATAGATCAACTTGAGGAATAACGAATGTCTAATTACTTCATCAAAGACCCAGACGCAGCGGTCACTGCAATCGACTGCTTCGTCTCGTTCTGCGGCAGCGCTGCAGAGGGCAACATAGTTAAGGCAGCGTTCGACGTTGTTAGCCTTGCTGCAGCGATCAAACAATCAATCATCTAGAAGGAGTAAAAATGAGAGTAGTTTATTTGGTAAATGGTTCTGAGGATGGAATTGTTGGGGTTTATGGCAGCAAAGCAAAAGCCTTTGAGAAAGCTAAAAGTTATGCAGAAGTCGAGCAATGCGAAGGAACGATTTCTGATTACATTTGGTTCTTTGAAGGAACCAATCATGCACAGGTAACAAAAGAATATGTGGAGTAAAAAATGATTACTAAAATACAGCGCACTCAAGCCAAGCAGATCGCAAAAAACTTCGAGGTCAAATGTTACGACAAAGAAGCAGCGGTCAACTACATGTTAAAACTCGGCTGGCAGCGCGATTTGATTATCGAAGTCACGGTCAACATGGCTAAGTAAACTGGCAATAATGCCGAAACTTTTTGAGGAGATACATCATGTCAAACTACAAAAACGCAGTCGCAGCGTACATCAACTATCTGAAGTTTTTTACTTCTGATGAGTACACAAGCCGCCGCTTTTTAGACAAATCAATCTACTTCGCGAAGCGCTTTGCGAAAGATAACGAAGGGAATGTTTGTGTCCCAGACTACATGGTTATTTGTGAGTGCGTCCGCGACGAGGCTAAGGAGTTCATGAACTCCTGAGTTGATACCAACAGTACAGCCCTGCAGGGCTGTATCATTGGTGACAACCAAGGCACTTATGCCAAACATATCTGAGGAGATATACTATGACTAAAGCTAAAAAAATCGCATTCGAAATTGCAGATGCAACCATCAATCACATCGCTGGTGCTGAGGCAAAAATCACTGGCCTGAAGGCGGACAGCAAGGCCAATTCTGAGGCTGCGAACTCACACAAAATCGGAGCTTACTGCGAACTGATTTCTTCCCTCGCCAGCGTAAAGATGAAAAAGGGAAACCTTCCAGATCAAGTATCCAAGTCGGTTAAGGAAGCTTTGCTTTTGGCACTCGGAACGGGCAAGGATGCTACCGTCAAACGTTATTTTGACAACTCTGTCGGGGCAATCAGGCACTTTGATCTGTCTGGTATGACACAAGCCACCCCGGCGATGGTTCAGGAGTTCTTTGACGCTGAGGGCATTACTAGCGAAAACAAGTTGGCAAAGCTTGTTTCCGGCGAAGCAAGTAAGTCGAAAGCCAAACTTCTTGCAGAAAAAGTTGTTGGCAAATGGTCAACAAAAAAGGAGGAAGGCAAAAAAGTTCAAGGTGACAAGTTCTGTGACGGCCTTGCCGATGAGGAGCTGGAAGAGTTCCACAATATCATGCGTGAATTGCTGGCTGCTCGCAAAGCATTCCGAAACACTGCTGCAGCCAAAGCGGCAGAGGCCGACGCTGCTGCAGAGAACAGCGATGTGGATGCGGCAGTTGACGCTATGATGGCGTCATGAGCCGCCGCCTCTCGCGCAGGGAGCGCAGGTTGCTATTAGTAGAGGGCTTTGCTTCTGGCATTGTTCTCTCAGCAACACTCTTTGGAGTGCTAGTCTTTATGATGGCTTGGTGAACTTTTGTTAGCAGCCCGTTCCTGATGGGCTGTTACGAAAAGTTCAATAGAACTTTTAATTGGATGACGACACACGGCGTTATCACGCCTGTCAACACATCTAACCTCTAATCATCAAGGAGAAAAAGTGATGAGAGATATAAATTTTCAACATAACAAGAACGGTATGACTGTTTTCGAACTAACAAGTATCGCTGACAACTTAGAAGTCCTGATCGACTACCATCACAGATTTAGTAAACCAAACCCAGACGATGCTACGGCAGAGAATATGGAACAATTCTTCTGGATTTTTGACGATTTCACGAAGGGTTACATCACCAGCAAACAGCAAAGGGAGATGCAGGATGAGTAAAGTTATTGATCGTGTCTACGTTTGGGCAGCGTGTCTGCCCATCGCGCCAAAGGTTGCACTAATCGCAGCCATCAACGCAGCCATTCTGGTTGCATTATATCAAATATCTTGAGGGAAATATGCAAATAAAAATAGAGAAAATAAAACCCACAATGTGGCAAGGCAACCACTTGGGAACAAGTGCTGCTGAATGGACTGTGGTTGGTCGGCGAGATATACTGATTTACAAAGCTGGTTTTGGGGAATGGAAAGCTTCAATACCAAGAGAAGATTGTGATCGACGACGCACAGTCATTGCTATGGCAGACACTCGCAAAGAATTAGTAGAAATTCTTGAGCTACGGTTAAGTACACCAATAATACAGTGAGCTTTTGTTAGCAGCCCTTCGTGGGCTGCTGCGAAAAGTTCAATAGAACTTTAATTGCAAAGAGGAGTGCAAGTTTATGGAAACAGAATTCTATTTTGTGGCTAAGTGGAAGGCTGGTCAGTTGATCGATGGCAATATCGATGTCGATGCTGCTGTTGCTGTTGCTGGGTTGGAAGCAGCAAGGTCAGATTATGATGCTGGCAAATATTTGACTATAGTAACGCATGATCAAAAATATCATGCTTACATCATCGATCAAGATCAGTACGACAATTTTTGTGAGTGGGTCTGCTACGAGTGGATCGACAGCTTTTATGACGATCACATGTCAGTCGATGATGCCTTAAACCTTCACGACATTCAAATCAAACGCACAAGCTTAGAGGAGAAATTGTAAATGCCTAATCATTGCTATCAAGAAGTGTACGTCCAAGGCCCACGGGCCATGGTGCACGAATTATTTTTTAACGTTAGTCTTAATTACCCTAGGTTCTGTGACGTTGTTGTGCCGCAACCTTTGATCTCGTTCTCGGAGATTGAACAATATCCAGACGGGCCCATGGACTGGCGCATTACACACTGGGGCACAAAATGGGATGTCTGTGAGGTTGAAATCACCGAGAATTTTCAGATGTCAGATGATCAGAAGGTGGGTAAGTTTGCTTTCAAATGTTGGACTGCGTGGTCTCCGCCCATTCCTATATGGGATCGTTTGACTGGGTGGGGGTTTGATATCTCTGCGTCTTACTTGGACGAAGGTGAATTGTTTGAGGGTGAATACAGGGATGGAAAAGACAATCGCTGGACAACAATGATGGGGGGGGCAGCGTGATGGGAGAATTGAAACCAATTTCTGAGGCTTATGCTGAGGCGGAAGCGTTCTTTGAGCGCGATGACGTGCAAGCTATTTTCCAAGAGGCATTTGCTCTGGCTACAGTTAAGCTGCCTAACTATCAGTTGGGTAAGACTTGGTGGAAACGTATGTATAAAGAGCGACATCCATCCAAACAGATGCGTGATGCTTTGTATGAGTTGGAAAAGGATTTGTCGTTCGTCGCGTTTGCACTGAACCGCCGTGTCCAAAGCGTTAAGATAAAGGATCAAGAGTGATGACAAAATTACATGATGAGGTTAATCCCATAAACCCAAATTACCACGGCAGTCAAAAATTGTTTTATTTTGGCAAAGCAAAAATATCTAAGGGCGTTAATTTATGGGCTGGTACGTGGAAAAGAATTAATGAGATCGATGGCAAACGCCTCGAACTTGAAGGTCGTGGTTTTAATCTTGATGAAATCGATGAAGTAAAACTATCCCGTGAGGGGTTAGCTAAAATTTTAGGAGATATATAATGATGGATCGGAAAGAATTTTTTGAGTGGTTGGAGACTTGCCCAACTCACAAGTGGGAGATCACTCACGAAGAATACGGCCACGTTGTCGTGTCCTTCCCGACGGATGAAGAAGAGGACGAAGGAGATATATAATGGAGTATGAGGAGATACTTATCGCGCTGCAACCGCTGCGCAAATGGAATGATTTCGCAAATTCTTTGGTTCAGCAATATGGAATGAAGGGTGATCTGACTGAGAACCAGTGGAATGCGGCAGAGCGAATGATCTTAAAGACCAGAGCAACCGCTGAGCGGAAGGCTTCTATGACGAGAGACGTTGATGTCTCACGCATCAAAGAGCTTTTGGAAAGTGCTAAGGTTAAGAAGCCTGTCTTTCGGGCGAATGAACTATCGTTCTCGCTTGCACCAGTGAGCGGAAAAAATGCTGGGGCAGTATATGTCAAGCGCGGATCAGACTATCAGGGCAAAATTGTGGGTGGGACTTTTACTCCATCAAGTGGCTGCGCAAACGGCACGGCAGACAATATTGTTACTGTGTCGGCTGACCCACGAGGTGAGGCAGTAAGGCATGGCAAAGAAACAGGGCGATGCTCCTGCTGCAACAGGACGTTGACTGATCCTGTATCAATTGAACTGGGCATTGGCCCAATATGCATAAATAACTGGGGGTTATAATGAAACTATCACAAGCAAAAAACATCGTGAAGGCAGCAATCAATCACGCAATGTCTCTAAAGGATGGGCGTGATGCCCAGTACCTTGTGCCTTATCTGGTATCTGGTGCAGGTATTGGCAAGACAACTTGCGTAACAGACAGTGCTAAAGAGCTCGACATCCAATGCTCAATACTCTCGCTGGCTCAGTATGATGCTGGTGAACTGGCTGGCTGGGTTGTGCCCTCTAATGATGGCGAGGGCATGGAACGCAAGCGCCCTGACTGGATGCCGACTGAGGGAAAGGGCATTCTTTTCCTCGACGAGCTGGCGCAAGCTCCAGTTGCAAACCTAAATATTGGGGCGCAGCTCACCAACGAGCGCCGTGTGGGCGCACATTACCTGCCAGAGGGATGGGTGATTGTTGCGGCTGGCAACCGCATGTCTGACCGAGCTGGCACTAACAACCTACCAACACACTTGCGTGACCGCCTGATGTTCTTAGACATCGAAGCCGATCTGGATGACACGATAGCATACTACTACAGTGTCGGGGTGGACGAGCGCGTGTGTGCGTTCCTGCGCTTTCGTCCTGAGTGGCTGCACAAGTTCGACAGAGACGCGAATGCTTGCCCGTCACCACGTTCGTGGGAGCGTGTTTCGTCAGTGCTAAGCTGGGATATCGATCCAGTATGCCTTCAAGAGGCAATCGCTGGTCAGGTTGGTCGAGGTGGCTGCGCTGATTTCATGGGCTTCTTGAAGCTGTATGACACAGTCCCAGACATCAACGAGCTGATTGCAAAGCCACAATCTGCAAGCATTTCAGATGATCCTGCGGTCATGTACGCAGTGTGTGCAGCGCTGGCTACACGCATGAACAAGTCCAATGCAGCTCAGATCGTGCAGTACTTGCAGCGCATACCGCAACAAGAGTTCGCTGCCTTTGTGATCAAGGATGCACTGAACCGCGACACTGACTTAAAGCAAGTGAAGGCAGTGCGTGACTGGGTGATGACCAGCGGCAAGCACTTAATCTTGTAACAGCTAAAGAGCAGCCATCTTAAATATAATTTGGCTGCTTTTGTTCTATTGAACTTTTTCTTGAGGAGAAAATTATGGACGCACAAACTAAAGTTTCACGTTCAATAACTAAACTTGTAATATCTCATCCATTTTTTGGATCAATTGCACTGTCGGTCAAGGTCGATAGTGATCAGACAATTGGCACAATGTGTACAGATGGCGCATCAATACTGTGGTCACCTGACTTTGTCGATAGTCTGTCAGAGGCTGAAGTGACTGGCGTCTTTGCTCATGAGGTCTTGCACATCGTTATGAAGCACTCATTACGCCGTGGCAATCGTGATCCAGAGCTTTGGAATATAGCATGTGACTTTGCCATTAATGAAATACTTCTGATTGACGGCGGGTTCTCTTTGCCAGAGGGACGGCTGCATGACCCACAGTACGAGGGCATGACTGCCGAGGCTATCTATGATCGGTTGCCAGAGGACGCAAAGGAACAGTTCTCTGATAACTCTGCTTTTGGCGAGGTCACTGACCTCAAAGAAATGTCTGAGGCTGAGCGCAAGCAAGTTGAGGCTGACATAGACAGTAAGGTAATGATGGCTGCTGCTGCTGCTAAGGCAGTTGGAAAACTACCAGCGGCTATTGATGAGATGGTTCAGAGAATGAAGCAAAGCCAAGTTGATTGGCGCGATGTTCTCCGCCGTTTCGTTGGCGGTGATCAGCCTGATGACTACACTATGCGCAGACCAAACAAAAAGATGTATCACACAGCGCGTATAATTGCGCCAAGCGTAGATCGAATTGGTGCTGGTGATATTGTGCTGCTGGTCGACAGCAGTGGGTCAGTCTCTGATCGTGAGCTTGAGTATTTTCTTGGTGAGATGAACGCGATCAGTGAGGACATCAAGCCATCATCAATCACAGTGATTACGTTTGATACTAGAGTTCAAACCGTAAGCCGTTATGAGCAGGGCGAGGTCATCGAAAGCATCAAGGTAAATGGTCGAGGCGGCACGATCATCAGGCCAGCGTTTCAATACGTTCAAGATCATGCAATAAATGTAGACAACATGGTTGTGTTCACTGACATGGGCATCTTTGGTTACCCACCGTCACCAGAATATCCAGTGCTGTGGGTTTCGTCTTATGAGAATGCAAAACCTGCACCATTCGGTGAGACAACTTACCTAAAATATTAGGGGATGATCAATGAGAAAAAAAATATCTACAAGGGATCAGTCCCGAATAAACAGGGTGAACAGCGAGATTGTTACAATACCGCTGCCACCTTGGGAAAAGAAAAGCATAAGTGCCTTTGATAGAGTGGAGTTGAACTGGCTTACTGAAAGGCTGCACTCTGCACAGAATGAAGCATGGTCAACAAACCCACGCAAGGGGGCTAGAGAGGAATTAGATACTAGTCGTAAAGAATTAAATTGCTTCAAGCAAAAGTTACGAAACAATGGATATGAAGTGTGAGGAGAAAAAAATGCAAATAAAGGAATACAAAAAATTAGAAAGTTTAAAGACTGCGGCACATGACATGCGCGTATCATTTAAAATTAAAGGTGATGCTAATAAGGAGTTTGCTTTGGGCAGAAAATATGCCCTCAAAAATCTGCATGTTTATCGTGATATGAAAACTAATTTTGGCAATGATGTGACCAATCAAGTTATTAATTTGTACAGCTCTACCTGTGGTGAGATATCTAAAGCAAGGAGCTTGTTACGCCGACACGAATACCAGCGAACACCCATCAAGGAAGCCACAGTTCTTTCAGTAGAAAAATCCTTAATGACATTGAATATGTTGTTTCCAAAATCTCATTGGTCTGTGAATGTCGATAAGGACATATGCTTTTCTCCCGGCTCATCCGCATATCATGACAACGTTGTTAGCGTGAAGATCACTTGGCTAAAGAAAGTTTTTCTTAAAGGAATACACAGAGTAAAAGCTGGTGATGGTATGAGGTTTATTTTGGACGCTGATGAAATGAACGCACCACGGCTTTTAGCTGAGGGGATAAAGGTTTTTAAAGTAAAGTCACTCAAGTACAAAAAGAAAACAGGATCAGTCAATGATGCTTGGGTTATGAAATATGATTACAATGATGGTGATCAGATCACAGCTCTCCACGAGGAGCTTGTCAGGGCAGAGAGCCTAATCAATCGACGTATCAAATCTAAAGTTGAGCAGCTTCTGTTGAAGTAAAATTTGTAAGGAATTAAATATGAGTGAAGAACATCCAAAAAATGAAATGAAAATTATTAACGAGGCAATAAAGAATTTGCCCAGTGATGTATCCCCTGAGTTCCTGTGCAACCTAATAGCAAACATCATTGTGAGCTATGGGTTGTTTGACGAGATTGCAGAAATACAAGTGGGAACAATCTTCTGCGCTTCAAAAATTATAGAGGAGATGCAGGAGAGGGTGATCCATTAAAAAGGAGCAGCGTATTAGTTCACAACGCGCTGCTCCAGTATCGATAGAGTAAGATCACATTCTTGAGGAGAACAAATCTAAACAACAGTTAGCACTGAGCGAGACTATCGTCAAACAGTTTCTCTACATTTAGATATTAAGTCCTGTATAAAGCTCAACATGTGGCGTTGATCCATTGGGTATTGTGCAACTTCTACACCGTCCACCCACACAAAAATCACTGGGCCTTCGCTACCCGGTCTAACAGTCAGTATAGTTTTAGAGGTCGAAAGGATGGTCATTCTCATACCCTCTCGGCTCAGAGATATCTTCAAGGAACGCATCGAACCTATGTTCTTTGTACGTTGATGTGACAGTATCGAAGTCTAGCTCCGCTACGCCCTGCTTACCAACCCATGAGAAGCGGCACTTCCAGATGTGGATTTGAGATGTCATGGTATTCACTGGGTCAGGCCTATGCACAGTCAGACCAACATCTGCTTTGGCAAACCATGCCGCACTGCCAGAAATATCATAGCCTTTTGGTGGTGGTATATCCCCGTTTTTATCCCGCATCATTTTAGTTGGATGCGCAACAAACCAGATGTGTATTCCATGTGCTTGTGCGAATACACGCAGCCGAGTTAAAACTTCAGAGACCCAGTCAGTCTCACTGATATCCTTGCCCTTCTGAATGTAGTTGTAGGGATCAATTACCGCACCTCTAACACCATGACGTAGGACAGCAACCTTGAGACGCTCAATAATACTATCTATTGAGCAAAGAGAGCCATCTGCTTGATATAAAAAAGAAAAGTTCGATTGAACAAATTCTTTTCCCATCTGCAATTCGTCTGGAGTTATGCGACTTGTCATGCCTTTGAAGAAAGGCTTTCGCACAAACTTACTGATAAGTTTAGCAATGTGTAATCGTGGTTCATTTTCAAAGGAGCAAATTGCAAACTTCCAATTTTTAGATTGAGCCATGTTGACCATGATCTGATCTACAAATTCTGACTTGCCAGACGAAGGGTGACCCGTGACGATAGTCAACTGACCAGCAACAACGCTGTATATCTCATCAACATTGTCATAGCCCGTGCTCTCACCACGTCCCATGCCCTTGTCATAAATCTCTTCGAGCTGCTCATAGAAATGACTTGCGTCATACAGCCCAGACACAGGCCAAGGCTTGGCCTTTGCTATGAAACTATCAACGCCATCTGTTCCATGCTTTAACAGGACATCGTTTGCGTCCTTGCAATCCTCTGGATAATCTACAACCCAGCAACGATCCTTGCCTATACGCCTAGCCATTTCCTCTGCCATTGCCTCGCCCGGAGCATCCGCATCAGTGGCAATAATTATTTTTTCGGCACGTTCGATTTGGTCTTTAGCATCCCATAAAAATTTAAACTTGTTATCATCTGAAGGGTCAACCTGACCATCAACGACTTTCATAACTGCGCCGTTTGGTACTGATACGACGCTATCGTATCCTGTTTCCATCAGAGCGAGGGCATCCATCTCACCCTCGACAATGATCAAGACATCATCGGCAATTACATTTTCAATATTAAAAAAGGTTTGAGGTGATCCGTTACAGGAAAAACCTTTGGCCTCAATTGATTTTATTTTTGATGCGTAAGTCTGTCCTTTGTTCGTGTATGGGAAGAACAGACACTCGGTCTCGCTCCCAACTGCTTGAACAAAGTGTGTGCCAGAACGAACACCTGCCTTTTCGGCAGTTTCTTTTGATATCCCTCTGTCACTCAAGCTTTTTAACGCCGCGTCAGATAGTGATGTTGTTTTAATTTTCTTTGCTACACTCATTTTTCTCACTCTAAAATTGATCTTCTCTTCAGTCGGAACGATACCCTGCTGATCACAGTGCCAGCATTGATAGAGTACCCTATCGTTTTCAATTTTGAGTGAGAGAGTTCTGTCTTTTTTTTTCTTGCGGCTATGACCACAAGCTGGGCAGATTATTTTATGTTGACCTGTTCCTAACCTGTGTGCCTCGCCGCGCAATTGATCTTCAATTTGCACAGTTTAGTCCTCTCGCTCTATCGATAGCGACGATCATAGGCGCGGGAAGTGGCTCAGTCAACGAAGCTTTTTGTGCCAGCTAATAATATAATTATATATATTATATATATTATATATACTCTCTCTCTAAGAGAGAGAGATATTATAATTATTATATAACTGGAATATTATCCACATCACAGGCACTCACACGTATGTGTGTGCGCGGGTTGTCTCTATCTAGCTGCCAGTAAATAAACTTCTGCTTTACCTGTCTGTCATTTTTATAGATCGGCCCCTGCATGCAATCCAATATGAGGCTCTCATCAAGATCGGGCCGTCGAGTAGCGTAGTAAATAATCATCTCAACTTTTACATCCTCAACGATCAGGTCATCTAGCTTTGGGCATTGTGCCTCGAACATTTTGACATAGCCTCGCGCCTTGTCAGACTTGATAAAAGCTGGCCTTCCTCTGATAACAACGGCCTTTCTGCTGTTAGCTTTTGATGCTGGCTCACCTAAAATTGAGAACGATATGCTCTCCATTACTACCCCCCAAAGAACTATTTGACACTAAATTACCAAGATGATACTAACACAAACAGAGTAAGGAACAAACATGAAAATAACAAATCGATTTAACCTTCCAAAGGTTTTTGAAAACTTTGTACGTGCGGATAAATATTCGCGTGGCAAATCAGACATCAGCATTACACAGCTAATTGACAGCCCAAGCATTCGTGTGAAGCGACAGAAGTTCGCTGACAAAATGGAGATGGATGTTGTGGATCGCGTGTGGTCGCTGTTTGGCACAGCCGTTCACCATGTACTCGAAACAACCGAGAGCGATGGCAATGTCAAAATGGAAGAGCGGCTATATGCCAACCTACAAGGATGGAATATTTCTGGCGCTCTTGATCATCAAGAAGTTTTGAAAGATGGCACTGTGCAGATCACAGACTACAAGGTCACATCCGTCTGGTCTGTCTTGTTGGGCATAAAGGTCGAGTGGGAGAGGCAGCAAAACTGTTATGCTTGGCTCGTTGAGAACTCCGACGCAGGTGTCAACCGACACAAGCAGGTCAGCAACATTCGCATCTGTGCAATCCTTAGAGATTGGCAGCGTAAACGTGCTGAGTTCGATAAAGAATACCCGCAATCCCCAGTCGTTACAGTTGACCTACCGTTGTGGTCTACTCAGGAACGTCTTGATTATATTAGCGATAGAATATCAGTGCATCAGGATGCACAGATGGCTTATGATTTTGATGGAGAGCTTGGCACATGCTCTGACGCAGACAGATGGTCTAAGCCTGACACATGGGCGGTAAAGAAAAAGGGATTGAAGCGAGCCGTTAAGGTCTTCGATAGTGAAGAAGAAGCTAACTCCCACGCGGAACAGCAAGACGCTTGGTTCGTTGAGCATCGTGAGGGCGAAGCTACCCGTTGTGTTGGGAACTACTGTTCAGTAGCCGACTTCTGCCCTCAGTTTCATCAATCATAAGATGGATAAAAGTTCAATAGAACAAAAAGCAAAATCCACTAATGCAGAGTTAGTGGAGCGCGTTTTATTTCTTGAAGATGCACTGACCTTGATACGTGACGTTGCAGATATCAGCGACGGTGTAGAGTGGTATGCGGTCGTTGCAGACAAGGCATTGAGAGGTGAGGAAGATAATGAATGATGATTTAAAAGAAAGGTGGTGGGCTTGGCATAAAAAAAATCCACATGTCTACAAACTATTTGAGGAGTTTACACTTAGGGCAATTAAGAAAGGACACAGAAAGCTTAGTGCTTGGTTGGTTGTTAATAGAATACGCTGGGAGACCAGCATCGAAACGACTGGCAGTGACTTTAAAATAAGCAATGATTTTATTGCGCTATACGCAAGATACTTCATGCATAAAAATCCTAAGTACGATGGGTTCTTTAGGATAAAAAAAATGAAAAGAGCTGAGATTGAAGGAGAAAAAAATGTCGAAAACTAATACGTCAGTGTGGGAAACACTTTCATCCGTAAACGTAAATGAAAACAAGGAAGATAAAAACGGCTTGAGTTATTTGTCGTGGGCTTGGGCTTGGGGTGAGGTTAAAAATAAATACCCTGATGCAAGCTATGAAGTTCAAGACAATGTCATATACCCAGATGACACGGTCGAGGTACGTGTGAGTGTAACTGTAATGGATCAGACTTACATGATGTGGTTGCCCGTCATGGATTACCGCAATAAGGCTATCGCTGGCCCAACTTCTAGGGACATCAGTGATGCCAGAATGCGCTGCCTCGCTAAGGCAATCGCAATGCATGGTCTAGGTCATTACATATATGCTGGTGAGGATATCCCTCAGAGCGCCCCAGAGGAGCCTAAGAAGGGCAAGAAGGCTAGCCCAGCACCTGCACCAGCCAAGAAGAAAGAGGCCGCTCCTGCCGCCCCTGTAGCGGCAGAAGATAAAACCCCTGATGTTGTGAGTGGTGAGGCCGAGGGTGATGTTAAAAAGACTGACGGCTGGGACATGGTAACTACTGCGTTCATGGAATTTATACCAACACATAATAGCGAGGAAACAATCAAACAGTTCTGGCTCAAGAACAAATCCGTCCTTGAGCAATTGAAGAATGCAAAACCTCACGACTACGAGGAAGTGCTTGAAACATTTAAAAAGAGAAACGCTGAACTTAAAGGAGAAGCAGCATGAGTCAACAATACGCCGCATCAGGAGTTCTATTCCAGAACGACAGGAAGCAAAATCAAAACCAGCCAGATTATACTGGCACTATAGAAGTTGATCCAGAGCTTGTGCGTGATTTACATGCTCAGCTTGAATCTGGAAACCAAAGGCCAAAGGCGAACCTTGCAGGATGGAAAAAAGTATCAAAGAATGGAAAGCCATTTCTCTCATTGCGCAGCGACTTGTTGCTAGAGCGAAAGAACGGCGGCGGATATCAAAAGCAATCAGGATATCAAAACAATCAAAGCAAACCAGACGAGGATGAAATACCGTTCTGATGTTGATCCCAAAGACCAAGCGACTTGTTGATGAAGGATATTTAAAGTCCTTGCGTGGACAACCTTGCTTGGTCTGCGGTCAGGGTGGTGAGGCTCACCACCTTATGAGAGCAGAGGCCAGAGGGATAAACAGAAAGACCAGTGACAACTGGGCCGTCCCTCTGTGCCACGCATGCCACATGAAACTTCACGCATATGGAGATGAGCAAACGTGGTGGGACTTGGAAGGCATAGACGCCAAGAGTTGGGCATCAAAGAATTGGAAACAATATAATGAATGAAATAAGGAACTCTGCTTTAAGTTTTGAATCTGTAAAGGTTTCAATGTCTCAAGACAGAAATGGAATTATACTTCGTCTAAACGTACACCCTAATGATTGCCCCCCAGAGTTGCATACTGATTGGGTCGGCACACGTTACATGGTTGCGATGGTCAGACTGAATGATCAGGACGAACCAGAAACACGGGAGAACCAAAAGCACATTGAAAGAATGATAGCGTCTGCTGGATTGCTATGCCGTAACGAAGATTTCTGGGCATACCTGACAGATGTGGGCGCAGAATTTATTGCCTCAGAAAATGATGCGGCAGATTCCATACGCAAATCATGCGGGATTCGATCACGCTCTGAGTTCAGAGATAATTCAGAGGCCCGTGATCAATTCGAAAAACTAAGAGAAGGATTTAAAGAATGGAAAAAATAGCGAAAAATAAAATCAACTCTTCTGAATTTGGAGATGAAAGACTTCTTCTGCAAGTGAATGACATAGCAGAGATGTTATCTGTTCACCCAAAAACTATGTACGCATACATCAAAAAAGACAGCTCATTCCCCAAGCCAATTAGCCTTGGCCCTCGAATGCGGCGGTGGAGAAGAGAAGATATTTCCGACTGGATTGCTACAAAATAATATAGCAATTTATGGAATATTTTACAGCAATGCTTATCGTTTACACGCTGCGAGACGTGCAGTTTGAGGCGGAAATATATTACGAAACTGAGAAGTTGTGTGGAGATGCACTTATTGATGGTAGTGATTTTTACAGAACAATCTACAAACACGAGCGTGACACGTTAATCCGCTGCATCCCAACAAATATACCGTCTAAATCACCAAGACCCAGACTGAGGAGAACAAATTAATGAGAGATTGGAATGGCGCATACAGAAGTTCAGACACCTTGAAAATATGGCAGCTTTCTAGGGAGGGTTTGTCTGCTAGAGAAATTTCAGCAAGGCTGGGGTTCAAATTTAATAAAGTAAACTCCACGTTAAGGCGCGGACGCGAGGCAAATATTTTGCCGCCAGCTCCAAAAAAACCAATATCATATGTTCGTCATCACAAAAATTATTTGAGACTGGGATCGATATCTACTGTCTTGGACGCACTAACAAATGAACAAGTTGACTGGCTGGCTGCACAGACCCGGCAACTCGGTTGTGAAACGGTGGCGGAATTTATTTTGGAATTGGTGCGTGATGCTCACGCTGATGAGGAGCTAAAGAATGGATAAAAAAATATCCCTAGAGGACGAGGCAGTGTTGAGATATCTGCGTGGGCAGGTGGATAAATTACAAGACGAAAGATACAGGCGGTTAGCCAGTCCATCTATTAAAAATGAATTACACATTGCTCAAAGAGACCTAAAAGATTTTACAGATGAACTCAGAAAAAAGGGAAAGAGAATATAAGTTCAATAGAACTAAATGTTCTGCATCAACTTGTTCGCTTTGTTCTGAAGCATAAGTATTCTAGTATCAATCTTATCTTCAAGCTCTCTACGTTTATCGTCTGTGATCCTTTGGTTTGATCTAATCATTTTTAATTTCTTGCGCAGCTTCATTATAGCTCTGTCTATTTTGTTAACAGGCTCCATGATTAAAATAGTTTCTGGATATCTATTGCGTAGGCCTATAGCTCTCTGACGATCCCCGTCTTGCATTGCTGCTCTGAAGGAACGACGAACGGCAAGAACATCATCACGTTTCTCATAGTAGTCACCAGCACGATCCTTGTCTGTGACTGCTGTGAAGAACTTGTTTATGAAGGGTGTGGTTCTGATCATGTCAGATTCCCATCTATTCATAAAATAATTAGGTGCGTTAGATGTAACAGTATCTGCCGTCTGATTAACAAGACGCCCTAAGCCACCAGTCATGAAGCCAAATATGTGTTCAATTACATCTGGCTGAACATCCACACGCATTCCAAGTATCTCACCGGGGATGTAGTCATCCCCCCTGCCGAGGGTGTCGTTAATAAACTTAGACGTCCACACCGCTGATGGGCTTGTAGTTGACCAGTACAATCCACTGCGAGACAGATGAGGTTGATATGGGGATAGCTCTTTGTAAACTGGAGCGTCTCTAAAGTCTTTGTTGGTCAAGAGCTCAACTGGAAGGTCTCCAACTGTGGGAGACAAGAAGGTAAGTGCGCTATTGCCACCAAATGGATTGATCATTTCAGTTACATAGCTAGTAAGCTCTTTCGCCGCTTGCTGTGGAGTATAAGTGCCTTCACTACCAGCCGCGCCTCGAATTAAGTTTGATGTAACGCGCCCAAAGTTGAACAAGGTATTTAGGCCATAGGCCATAGGTATCTTTGTGTAAGTACCATCACCATTTAGATCAGGTAAAATTAAGTTGTGACCAAGAGTGTACTCATTGATATCATCATAATCATTAATCCCGTCCTCATCATCATCATCAGATATTGCAGCGTTAATCTGATCCATCATAAATCCAAAGACAACAATGGAAGCCGCAAGCTGCCTTGCCTTCTTGCTGTTAACAAGAGAATTAAAGATAGCCATGGAGCCTTGCATCGATGCGTTGAAGAACAAGTACATGGAGTTCAGGCCGTTCTTGTATTCGCCACCTTTCTGAAAGTTTGTAGTCAGGTTTCTCGCTGCGAATGCAGCACGTTTTAAAGCTTCTTTCTTTGGCACATTTTGTGCCTCAAGGCTGGATACCATCGTATCAAAGAATGCCAACCTTGTTGAGTTTTCAACAGCACTGTTAATAGCTTCAACGGTATTCAATAGACTTGCGCCCTTGCCCACGAAACTTTTCTTTACCTTTTCTGTTAGGCCTTGGTTGTCCGCAGCAACCATATTGCCAATAGTGCTTTCAATATCTTGAGATGCACTAACCAAATTAGACATTTGATTCAGCACATTCTGACCGCCATTTTCGTAGAACTCTTTGTATCTATTAGCCCAGTAGGGATTAGCGTTCTCCTTGCCATTCAGTACTTTTAGTAATGCCCAAAACGCTTTCGGGACATTCTTAATGATATCCTTTGAAGAGCCTTTCATTTCGTACTGCTGCGCATTGAAGATGGCAGTTTCAATATCACGAGGCCAGTTTGATAGCAGGAAGGCAGGGTTGTAACTTGTCAGTAGGTTTGCATAGAACCTTGTGATGTTGTGCAAGAACCTTACCGCAACATTAGCTTGCTTAGGAGACAGAGTTCCCTTCATTGATGTGCCAATTTTTTCATCAAGCGATAAAAGATATTCTTTGCCGCCACGACGAACCGCTAAAATTACTCGCCCTGATTTATCGGTTTCATCAAAATCTACACTTTCAAAATTACGATCAGGAACATAGCGAATGCTACCATTGACCATGGCACGTTTCATCGGATGCTTATCCAAGACCCTTCCAAATTCAGAAGTATCAATGTCCTTGCTCTCAAGAAGCTTCAGTAATGATTGACCAACCTTGTTACGCTCGGACTTGTCGATTGCTTGATGATGCTGAACAGCTACGTTGGCGAGTATATCTCCCGCATAACTTGATCTGCCCAGAGCAGATATGTTTGGTTTGTTCTTGGAGCCATTCTTGTTTGTTGATGTAAGCACACGCTCATCAGCAACATCTAAACTTGATTCTGGATCAGCGTACCCACGTAATGGAACGTAGCTTCCATACCTCTCAAACTCTACCTTAGTATCGTCATCGATATCTGTATCAAGAAGGTAATCAGGGATTAACCCTCCATCAATATATGTTTGGTTTGTTTGCTTGATGATGTCGTGAACCTGACGATCCACCTCTTGCAATGCATTACGTTTAAGCTCTGGCAACCCACCAACAAAGGCCATAATCTTATCAGCCTCAATGTTAGACATACCAGAGCCATCCACGATCTTACCCTTAGACAGTTCTGATATACGAGCGTTACGCTCCTTGGCATGCAATGCATACAGGTATGCGTTAGCCAAAGCATGTGATCTGTTCTTATGCTTCTCAAGAATTTGACGATAGTAACCAGAGACGCGCTCAAGGGTTCCATTTTCTACATCGTTTATATTTAAATTAGCAACGCGCTCAAGTATCGGTTTGAATAAAGTTCTATCGAACTTTTCTTTTTTAGAGCCAGACACTCCATGAACCAATGTCTCTTGAAAGTAAGCGTCCATGTCCTGCGCTATTACATTCGCACCATAACGCTCACGTAACTTATCATACATCTTTCCAACAGGAAGCATGCTGTCTTGAAGCTTTGTCATAAAGGCTTCAGTCTTTTCTTTTGCAACCTTGTCCGTAACGAATGGAACCTTGGAAAGATATCTTGCCATTACGTCTTGCACTTTAGTGTAGCGAATTAATTCTGCACGAGCAGCTAAATCACTAGGCCCAATAGAGGGGGTCGATCTCTGACCTACTGTAGAGTACTGAGGTATTCTGCTATACTTGGCGTTGTATGCCGCACGTCTCTTGCCACGCTTGGGAATAGAGGCTCTGTCTTTCTTGTCCAGCATAGGGAAGAAAGTCTTGACGTAGTATACAGGTGTTCCTCCCAGACTCCTTCGCTCCAAGACAAGCTGAAGTGGGGGCGCACTGTGCGTGACATTGTTTCTCCACTCAAGAACCACCCCGTCTTTGGATGGGTAAGCAGTAACTGATTCACCATCGTCAAAGCCTTGCTTCTCCCAAAGATACATTATGTCATAAATGGCTTTCTCAACACGCTTGTAATTAGAATTACCTATTAATTCTTTGTCGTGCATACGGCGGTGGATGTGATACAGACCCTGACCAACCTCTGTGCCGTTATCAAATTCTTTATGTGACCCTTCAGGCAGAAGCACCATCCTTTTTGCTGTGCCTTCTTTGATAAACCCATATGCATAATCCAATAGACCACCACCCTGTACGGGCGAACGGACTGCGCGATAAGGACTGCTCGGTATGCGGGAGAACATGACAGGTGGACGCCCACCAAGATCGGCATTGGAAAGTGTTTCTTCTGCAATTGCTCGCTCTTCAGCGGTCAGGCCTTCATAGGCTCCACGCTCTTCGATAGCAAGCTTTCTGGGTCCAAAGAAATCTCCGTCTCTGGCTGGACTAAGCTCGACAGTTTCTGCGTTAAGCTGGTCATCTGCTTGGAGTTCATTAGAGATAACGCCGACTCTGTATCTGTCTGAATCGGGGAGTGCGCTTTTAATTTTGTCATCGTTGACACCTCTTTTTTTCAATACATAGATTGCGCCATCAGCGTAATCATTATCTTCTCCACGCCCTTTACGTACACCGCCAGCGGCAAAGATACGTTTCTCAGCATACCACATGAGTGCCTGAATATCAGCATTGGTTAGCTCTAGTCCTAAAGATTTCTGAAGGATTTCTTTAGCGCGTGATGTAACGTCACGCATAGCTGAGCGATCTCTTACCCCCCTTGGGTCTTCTTGAAGTTGAACTGTTATGTTTTTAACATATGTACCAACATTCTTTAAGAAATCCGTTCTATTTGGCCTAGCTTTTTCAGCAATCCTTCTAGTCTGCGCATCACCACGGCTGTATCCTTCTGCCTCAAGCTCTTCGATCTTGTCGTTGTAAGCTTTCTTGTAGAAATCACGCTCATATATTTCATTCATAATGGGAATGATGTCTTGCATGTCTGAGCGATTGATCTTCTTTGTATCCAGACGAGCAGCGGCTAAAGATAAAATATCTTGGTCTAGCTTTCGAAGAGAATCCTTGCTCTTTATTTGATTCCAGATTCCATCGATATTATTTTCTATTGTTTTTTCAGTAACAATTTTAATTGGATTGCCACTTACACGATTAACAAAGCGCATCCACCAGCGGTCCATTGTAATCGGATCAAAGTTACCACGTAAATTGCGATAGAAACCGTTACCGATTTTTGGACCCAGAAGGTAGGCAACAGAAACCATTTCCTTTGCGCCTTCACTAGTATTAGCCACTAGCTTTTTGGGCAGGTCTTTTTTCTCCACTCCAAGAACACTAGCAGTTAAATCATCAAGCCTGTTTCTTTGTACCTCAGTCATCAACAACTCGTTGATTTTTACTGGCGTGTATCCTTGATCTGTAAGAATGTTCCAGAACTCAAAGGCGGAATGCATGGATGAACCTTGCGCTCCTCTTCCTTTGACAGGAAACTTACCATCCTGATTACCCCTTAATGACTCATACTGCTGTGCCGCAAAGTCGTAGTTATCTGTAACTGCTAATCCATTAGACGTGACGGCTGTGGCAAAGTCGAAAGCAACTTCTGCGTTGGGGTCGTACTCTGGGTTCTTTGACCCATCGTACAGGACAGGAGATACCTCTGGGTATTTTACTGATAGAATACGCTTAGCAAGTTTAAGTGTTGCGTCATACCATCCAATTGCATCACTGCTAGATAACAGAGCTGCCTCTGCCTCTGCCGCAAATATATTTGCAACCTCATCACGATCTTGCTCTGACTTTATAATGTCATAGCCACGAGTACCACGCAGACTTAACAGCTTGTTCGCAAAGCTTACTAGTGTTTCTGCGCCTTGCTTAGCAGTGAACAGGGGCTTGCCTGTCTCAGGATCAAGGTAGTCTAGAATGCTGGCATTACGTTGCTCTTGTGTAAGAGGTATCGTTAGCCTTGAGAGCTTAGGTTTAGCCGTATCAATCATTACTGATTGAGGCTTGCCAGAACCAGAACGCACCACAAGCTCTCGCTCATCTGGATTGCCTACAAGCAAAATATCATTCTTCGAAACTTTAAATGAAGACTTTGTTTTCTTGGCAGAAGGATCAGAGTACCCTTCTATTCTAGTTACATTTATTGGCTTACCGCCATATACCCTATCAAGATTTTTCTTTAAAACTCTTTTGTATTCTGGATAATTTTCGCTTTTAAATATTCGATTTAAAGAGCTTCTATTATTATTCATGACATAATCATCAACAAGTGAAGCGATGTCTGGGAACTCAGATAGCGCACCATCCTCTCCCATTGTCATGAATAATTTGCTGGTTCCTAATCCTTCAGTAAGCTGTTCTTTTTCGAGGGCGTTACGGTTATCCCTTGCTCTCGCAAAACGGCTACCAATTTCCTCAAGTCTTCTGCTATATCCGATTGCGGCGTCACTTGAATAAGCTCCACCTTCTTTGAGTTGTCTGATTCCATCATTTGTACTTATCACCTCTTTATTGTTTAGATCAAAGATAGCAAGCTGCTCCGCAGCCTCTGCAATATACAAAGCATCTTCAAGCGTTGGGACGATCAATGTGTTGTCTAAGTAATACTGACCACTATCGCTGTCGAGCCATCCACCTAAGTATACAGGATTCCCTACCGCTCTTGCAATATCCTTATTGTCTTGTAAGTAATCTAATAATACTTCCTCTGGAAGGTTTTTGCCAACAATTATTTCCGCTTCTTTAAGAGGCGCAACACTATACCCACCAAGCACAGGTTCATAGGTCTCTGAAGAGACAGTATATCCATCTGGATTATTTCTGATTAACTCTACGAGGCTAGGTATATTTGGAGAACGAGCAAGACGAGAGAACTTAGGTTGATCTTCAAGAGGTATTCCAGTGACATCTATATCTGAAGAAGTAACCCCAGTATCTGCAGTTTCTTTAAATGACTGTGAGGATATATCTTGGTCATAGTCAGGAGCTAGCCTTTGCTCCCAAGTGAATGATGGCATGAGGCCTATCTTCTGATCTGCAAAGATAGTATCCACGACACTGGCATTTTTGTTCTGCTCTCCGTAAGGCCCATAATTAAGCCAAGAATTTTGTCCACGAGTTTCTGAAGTCAGAGCCTTTAGGGCATCACCAGTAAAGAGACGGGCATGAGCTTGCCATGCATTCTCCTCCCCACGCGCACGGAACCCTGCACCTTCAAGTCCATGACCAAAGGTATCGTGAACAGCACGGAAAAGATCATTGGCAAGAACCCGCTTTGGAGGTCCATCAAGAGAGCCAGAAGGCCACATAAGACCCGTGTCCTCTACCATAGGATTATCATCTGTATTGCCTAAGAAGATATCATCCCCGTACCCAGCTTCTGTAGCATACACAGCCATAGTCTGGTTCTCACGAAGGTCACGCATAGCGTTCCACGGATTGCCATCATATGGATCATTTGTTTCGTCAAAGAAATAAAACTTATAACCGTTGTCAACTAAGGCTGCATACTGATCGGCAACTTGCTTTATAAGATCGGCATAAGCAGCCTTAACAACAGGGTTGTTAGGCGCGTGAGGCATCTTTTCATAAGCGTCTGAAATTCTCTCAGCAAACTTAGGATCAACAGAAACGTACTCGCCTTGACGCTTGTAATCTATTCCTGATTGATTTGCGTAAGCCTCTGCAATATTGACGAGCCTGACATCTGGTCCTGCTGCCCCAGCAACTTGCGGCGAGCCATCAAGCGGCGTAATTTTTCCGCGTGAATCGACTGCTCCTCGGTCTCCATCTCTTCTTGTTCTTGAAAGTTCTTTTTCACTTATCGTCTCCTCTTGTATGGGACGTTCTACCATATCTGTTACTGACCTTGAAGCCTTCACTTCAGCTTGAGCTTCTACATTTTGTCGTCTGCGTTTGCCAACCGCACCATCATTGATGCCACCAAAGACTTGGTCAACACTGTTGAACCCTCTATCAACATGAGCGCCAACCAGCGAACGGAAGAAATCGCCAATGCGTTTCAACAAAGATCGTGACTGACCAATCTTGTTAAGCTTTCCTGAAGAATAATCACGAAACATTTCTGCAATTGCTTCTTCCTCTAACGGAGAAAGAACACCGTTCTTGTCTTTCTTTGTAGATAGTTCGGGGTTTATGCTCGCTGCCCTATCAAAATAAGTATAGGCTCTTGCAGTCTTCTTGCCGTTTACATCTTTAATATACTTTGTTTTACGAGCTGCCCTTGAGAGAAGACCGAGTTCCTTCTTACTAAACAACCCCAAGTTTCTAACTGCATGGATTGTCTCATGGTTCATCACATCGGCAAGACGTTTATAGTAAGACTCTGCGTCCATGTCTGGACGATAGATGCCCATGGACAATGCGATAACCTGATCACCTTCTGGAGAGGAGTAGGCTGCACCTTCCGCTAGAGAACCTTCACTGTCACGAACAGCATCACGTCCAAAAACCTTAACATCGCCCAGTCCAATTTTCTTTAATCGATTCTGAAATCCATCTAAAATTCTGCCCTGCTCTGAGACATAAGATTGAGTTCTTAGATCAACCTTTTTTTCTTTACTTTTCCTAGCAGTAGTGGCGGCGTCACGAGCGTCTGCTAACTCTTGAATTGTTTTCAGTTTATCTTTTTGTTTCTGATACTCGGCCTCAAGAAAATCCTGCTGGCGAACCTTAGACGCTGGAAGCCCTATCTTATCTGTGATTGGCACGGAAAAATCTTGGTTTACAGTGCGTAGCTTTTCTTGATTATTGTTAAGACGTTCATTCAATTTGTTCAATTGAACTTTTTTAGCTTCTAATTTTTTCAATGCAGATTTTTTAGTAGCACTTTTGCCGTATGTGTCTTTTCCATATGGTGACTGCTCCGCGTAACGAACGTCCAGTTCAAGTCTTGGCAGAGCCTCGGCAGCTTTTTTAATTGCTCTAATTGTGCTTTCGGTATCACGACGAAGACTGTCTACAAACTCTTCTGCTTTTTTGCTCACTGGAGTGGGGGTGTACTTATCACGCTTTGAGCGGCTGCTCTTAGATATCTTGCCTTCCTTCTCAAGAACAGAAGCTATGGCACTAACAATTTTCTTATTGGCTGTCTTGCTTCCAGTCTCATTGCGGATGGCGGCTTGCGCCTTACCAAAGCTTAACTCACCATCACGTTTGATCTGATTATATACAGCATTGTATTGATTGAGAGTGAAGTCTTCAGCTTCATAGGGATCAATGCCCGGCTCTATAATCCTAGAGGCATCTAACTCAGGCCCAGTAAGAAGGGGGGTTACTTCCTGATCTGCAGATGTTTGAGCTTCTGGCTCTGCAGTTTGAGCTTCTGGCGCTGCGAGTAGTTTTATTATCTCTAGGTCCGGGTCCGCCTCATTTCTGTCAGACTCAAGATCAATCATAGCCTGATCTTTTGATAGAGACCCACCGACTGTACCAATACTACTGCCCAGAATACCAGCAGCTACACCAGCATCTATATATTCTTCGATGGCTTCATCATTATCAATAGGGAGACCAGCTTGCGCTCGCTCAATAAGCTGCTGCGTTATCTCTGTAGGTGCTTCTATAGCAGCACCAACGGCAGCTCCCTTGCCAGCTCTCGCCCAAAGGTTTCCAACTCCTGCCTTGAAAGGAGTGAAGGCTAAAATCTTACCAGCGATACCCTCAATGGCAGACTGACCACCTGCAGCAATCAGTGCCTTCTCAATGCTAACTTTTTCTAATTCACCAGCAGCGACTTGTTCTTCCTGACGCTGCACATTTCCACCAAATAAAAGAGGGAATGAAGCGAGAGCGCCACCAACGATAGCACCTGCAGCAGTACTCACTATGGGTATGGGTATAAAACTAGCAGCAGCAGCCCCTGCTGCCGCGCCAGCTAGCGTTGTGCCTAGTATCGGACCTTGCTCACCAACAATCTCACCGAAGTATGATAAGCCAGTTCCAACACTATCAACCTCTTTACGTGTTGTTCTACCGAACTTTTCTAGTTCACGAAGATCAGCTTGTGACTTCTCTTCCATGCCACGACCAAAAGTCTCAAGACCTGCAATGCCTAGCCCCTTACCCGTCTCTTCTAAAGCCGTTCCAAACAGAGAGCCTACTTGCTCAACGCCTCGACGCGCCCCGAGAGGGATGGCAAAAGGCCTCTCTTCTTCAACTTCAGCTTCTTCTTCTGCTGGGTATGCGCCAAATAGTTCTTGATATGCCTGATCGAAGGGAGCTTCTTGCTCAGATATATATTGATTAATTCGTTCTTGCTCTGTTGCTGATGGAGTATCACCAGCTATCTGAATGTCGTAAGGCGTCCCAGAACGCGGACCTTGTACCGTTATAACGCCCATCTGAGTTCCCTTATTGTGCTATTGGATATTGTGTTGATTGCTTGTCAGCCAAATCAGCTATTGGAGTGTTTTGATTTGCTGCTCCGAGTAAAAGACCTTTTACTCTATTAAGCTCTAGCTGATTTTGTACCAATTTTCTTTTCATAATTTCAGTATTACCAAAACCCAATTCTCCAGCTTCATCAATCTTAATTGCTAGTTCATTGCCTTCTTTCTGAAGTGTCTCATAAATGTCTGTGAGGTTTCCATAACTCAGACCTGACTTAGATGACCTAGAAGCACGAGACGCTGCTATCTTCTGACGCATAGCAAGCAAGCTCATCTTGGTTGCTTCATAGTCTGCTTTAGATTCTTCAAGAGCCTCAAGCCCAACCATACCAGCTTCACCAGCCGCACCCAAAAGAGATGGCTGTTTAGATGCCATCATAGCCATGCCAGCCTTGGCAAGCGCCATCCACTTATCATTCTCTGCTCGCTTCTCACGTTGCTTGAGCATATCAATAAGCTCTGATTCAACAGAGCTATATCCACCACCAGAAGTAGATGAGCGTTTACTTGCAGGGTCAGTTTCTTCGACAGGGTTAATCACTGAAAAGGGTAAATTAGGTTTATCAGTTCTAAATGAATCTGGATCATTAGAAGGCTCAACATAAAGCGCCTCGCCCATTTTCCTCTCTTCTGTGTTTGGCTGAACCAGAGATTTAGGCGCTGCGTTTACTTGCCGTGCTAATAGTTCTGCTGCACGAGAGTCATCAATTCTTTGTTGCTCTCCAATTGTACGTCCACCAAACATACCTGCCGCAAAGTCACCGATAATATTTCCAGTGTTACCGATAAGCTTTCCAGTGTCTGTAACCTGTCGTTTAGCGCCTTGAAAATCTGCCCTTGCTGCATCAACAATGCCTTTACCTAATGGGCCTAAAGTCACCATACGACCATCAGGAGGACCAGACATTACGTTGGTACGGGCGAGGTTTGCAGCAGCTTGCTCACTTGCAGTTAGGGTATAAGAGGGGTCAGCAATTATAGAGTTTATGTCAGCGGCTTGCTGATCGTTTAAAAGTCCAGCCTCTACTGAAGCCACAAGGTCTTCTTCAGTTACTAAATTTCCAGATTTAGATTTGTTTATTAATTGATCATAAGTTAAAGCTAAGTCTTTAAGGTTTGGAGGTTGCATACCCCCAAACCTTGCCAGCGGAGACATGGAACGTTCTGAAGGCATGTCGTTCGAAGGTATATTGTCTTTAAATTGTTCAGCTCGTGCAGCTTGTTGTAAAGGAGATAGGAACCCTAGACTAGGCGGTCCCGCAACATTGATGTTATCATACGATAGGTCTTTACTTGTCGGAGTTCCCTCACCTACACCAACTCCAATAGCCTCAAACAATGGATTGTAACCTAAAGAGGTGGACCTAGCATCAAAGGGAACAGCTTTATTAATACGTCCTGCTGTACGTCCAGTTTGACTATCAGGTAGCTCAGCTATTCCTGAAGGGTCTAAGGATAAAAGGTCCGCCAACGGAGTTCCTAATTGCCCAACATCCTCTGGAATATTATCTTGCATCACACTGGCAATAGGTGTGGCATTGCTATCAAACACACCTGATGGTGGGGGTGACAGCATTCTGTCAGAGGTTCCTATTCCAACAGCTTCGTTACGGGCGTCTGACGCATACCTAAGATCAAGGTCTTCTTGTGAAGGGAGAGGCGGGTTCAGCCCTTCAATTAGTGCGTCATCTGCAGCCTTGTCAAATCCTCCTGCGTTACCACTTACTCGCAGTAAGTTTTGTGCACGAGACCTTGGGTCCATCTGAGCAATGTACTCTTCCACGCTCATCCCTACGCGCTCAGCCATCACTTGAAGTGCAGGATCAGAAGCTAGACTAGATTGTGTGTTATTTAAAAAAGCTGGCAAGGTTCCACCTTGACCCGTGTAGTTGGTGGACGCACCGCCCACTGCCATACGTTTAACTGAACCGCCTTCAGCCATAGACATAACGCCACCACCCATTTCAGGTGGCATCTCCTCACCCATCATAGGCGGCATCGCTTCTGCCATAGGCGGTGGTGCATCAGGCATGGGCATCTGTTGTTGAGGGTCAACACCAGTGTTCTGCATCATGTCCGTCTTGGGCGCTAAGGCTTGAGCCAGACCAGCTATGCCCTCAGCAGGAACTCCTGCGGCTGACAGCTTTTCTTGAGCAACAGTTTGATCGGCCCCTTGCTGATCTTGCTGTTGCTGATAACTATCCCGTACCCGCTTTCGACGATTTATCTCACTCAGAATGAGATACTGAGGGACGCTTCCAGTTGGCACTTGCATTTCTTTTACCAACTGATCTTCTGAAAAGTTTTTCAGATTGTCTTGTATCTCAATTATGTTCATCATTATTGAAGACCTTTATAGAGACCTAGTGCTGATATACCCGCTCCCAAAGCTTGCTGAACTGGATTATAGGGTGTGAATGTTGATGTACTAGGAGTGACTGGAACACCACGCATAATGTTATTTAGGAAGTTAAGCTGGTTTCTTCCATAGTCTCTTTGAGCAAGGAAATCTTGATAGTTCAAATCTATTCTGGCTTGCTCGTCGGCACGTTGTGCAGCACCAATACCCTCAAGAAGTTGAGCCGCTTGAATGTTTCCAGCACGAGCAGCTTCTTCAAGTTTAGCAACCTGAGCTGCTTGCTCAGAACCAAACTCCATCATACTGCGCTGGAACTCACGCTGACGGAAATTTTCATCTGATTGTGCTTGCTGTATCCTTGACTGTTCAGCAGCATTTGCAGCTTGTATACGAGCAGCTTCTTCAACAGAGATTCCTTGAACGCGAGCCAATTCTTCTGCATTGGCTTGCTGAATACGAGAAGCTTCCGAAATACTAATTCCTTGAGTTCTTGCTAGCTCTGCGGCTTGAGCTTCTTGAATGCGAGATAATTCACCCGCACTAGCACTTTGTACACGCGCCCTTTCTTGTGTAGCAGCACCTTGCACACGGGCTGCTTCTTCAAGCGTAAGTCCTTGAGACCTTGCTCTTTCAGCCAATCGCTGCCGATCAACATCCATCTGAGCAGCCCTGTCAGTTTCGAATGCAGAACGGGCGGCTTGAAATGCCTTAGAACCCTGCTCAGCTTCTATTTGTGCCATCCTATCAAGCAATTCATCTTGGGCTATCCCCTCCATGACAGCTTGTCTAGAGCCACCGAATGCCCCAGAAGAAACAGCTTGCGCTGAACGACCAGCCTTCGCTTTCTGTGCGTCTTCCTGCACACTCTTCTTTAATCTTTCAGTAACAAGCTTCTGATATGGGTCCATATAGTCTTCAATACCTCTGGCGGTTCCCCTTTGGACATCCGCTAGTGTACTATCAAGACTTCCAGTCTTGCCGCGTTGAAACGCACCACTTAAATCTTTAAAATTTGCAGCTTCAAATTTAGAATATGGGGCTGCAGTTCCAGCCTCAAAGCCAGAATAGGGAGAAACTTTTGATTCATCAAATTTAGAAGCGCTAAATTGAAAAGGGTTTTGACGCCCAACAAATTCTGCATCCCCAATTAACTTTTTAGTATATGCGGAAGCAGCTTTTGTGTCGGGAGAACCCCTTCTAGCTAAATCTCTAACCATATCACGAGAGTCTAGAATATCATAATTCTGAGCAGCAATACGACTTCCGCCATAAGGCGTATAGCCGCGCTTGGACTCTGTAGCTGCACGGTCCATAATGTCTAAGAAATATGGCTTCGCATATGTAGGAAGATCAGTTTGAACAACCTGCTGTGGGCCACCGCCGCCTTTACCCATTTTCTAACTCCATTCTGTAAGCAATATAATCAGGCTTCCAGCCATATCTCTGCAGCCATCTACCCCACGCCTTGCGCCCATACCCCTCAAGGTGAGTGCAGTTGTTGTGTCGAGCATAATCTTCAAGAGTTTTCTGTGCAATTGGTAACCACTTATTCATTTTAGTTCCCCCTATCCAGTCCATTGCCATGGACATTTTGTTTGGATATGCAATTAAACGAGTTGTAATTGCAGCGACGATATCGCCCTTAACCACACAAACCCACAAAACATATTCACTAGACATTACACGATCATATATATCATTCATGTAGAAGTTCCCCTTTGATGTGGCTACTGAGTTTTCAAGGACTCTTACAATATCATGCCAAATCTCATCTACCACATTTAATGGTACATAGTAAAACTCCACATCTAAACTCATGCTGGCAACATACCCCCTGCATAAATCTTAGGCGGCTGCTCAGTAGTCCCAGTACGCGCATCACGCACACGATCCATCATGGTGTAAAGCTCATCAGCTCCAGCTTCAGAGGAGCCATTACCCAGACCGCTAACAACATCACCCGGAACTATAAACTCTTCGCCTGAGAGCAAGATATCCTCACCGCTGCTAGTATTTTCTGCAGGTACTAAATCATCCATAGCATCACCCGGCCCTTTTATAAGGCCTTCGCCCATTGACTCAATGCCATCAAACTCGCCCTTCTGAACACTGTCAACTAAATCCATTAGAGCTTCCTCGCCAAACTTTTGAACGAATGCGGCGAGAACTATTTGGTTTTCTTCACTGGGTGTTCCATCTTTGATTGCCCCTACTGCATCAACAATAATTTCTTTGTCATTTGCAGGGGGTTCCACCTCAGTCATGGGCATCATTTCTTGTGGCATCATATTGGGCACAGGCATCATTTCTTCTTCAGGAGCAAGAGATGCAAGGCCACCTTCAGCTAGCCTCAATGGCCCAAAGCCCATCATGGAAGGACGTGCATAGCGAGCAAGGCTTCCACCACCAGCGTAGTTAGTGCCAAACCCATAATCATACTCACTTGTCCCCGCCGTACCACCAGTTGGAAAGGTAACATTTGAATCGTCTGGGCCAGTTTGCGGAACTGTAATATCTGATCCATCATCAAACTCCATTTCTGGGGGAGTATACGCAAGAGATTGCCCAATGGTTGAGCCAATCCCCGGTGCTGATGAAGCAAAGTCTAAACCAGCCTTACCCAACTTAGACAGATTACTGGCATCCGGTGCTCCAGCAAGATTTTCAAACTGAAAGCCCAGTGACCCCGGAGCCTTTGCCATCCCCAAAAAGTTTGTTGTATCTGGCGTCATCGGCGTAAGTGCTGGTGGGCCACCCGGTGGAATAGAAGGAGCCATTGTGAACCCAGCAGGGTTTGCCGCCGCCATCTGTGCCGCCTTCGCGCTCTCTGTGACGGCAGCAGTAGGGTCTACATTGGCGTTCGGGATTGTAGCAGCAGCCTTCCCGCCAGCGCCACCCATTGCTGACCCAAGAAGTTTACCACCAGCGAAGGACATCAAGCCAGTCTTAATGCCTTCCCCAAGATCACCAGTTTCTATAAACGAACCTAGACCAGAGCCTAAAGCTCCAGCAGTTAATGCCGATAAACCTGTGATTGCGCCCGTTGAAGCTAGAGCTGAACCACCTAGTCCCAATAATAAGGGTAGTACCATACCATGTTCCTTAAAAGTTCAATTGAACTTTATCATCATTTGTTTAAGTTATCAATTCAAAGTGAGGGCCATCGATAAAAGGCCTCCGCCCCTGTGATCTTCGCAGGTCAACATAAGAGTTCATTGCGTCTTCCATTGTACCATCCCAGTTGCGTATATCGCCAACGCTCCAAGCAGCACCCCACTTCACAGCAACACCAGCCATGTCAGCACCTTCCTTCATAGCATCAGCTAGATCATCGTAAAGATTAAGCTCCCAAGAGCCACGACCATTGATGTAGGCCATCAGGTCAACAGCATGACCTGTCAAATGCTTGGACTTCATGGTTTGGCTTGCGCCTTTAGCAACCAGCTCTTTTTGCTGCTCAAGCGTTCGCATACCTTGGATGACGCCAAAGTCTGTTCTAGTTGCAGTGATTGCATGATTAACTACAGCAACCATTCGTTCGTCTACACCCTCAAGCCTATCAAGGCTCCTTCGTGATAATTTAAATCCCATTGTATTCTCCTTACTTTATGCCAGCCATAGACATCTTAACTTCAATCTCTTTCAGCCTGATTTCCATTGCTCTGACTCGGGCGATAGCATCAGCCACTTCCGGCGGCGGTTCAAAATCGTCAATCCAGTCATCGTTTTCCTCAACCTCAATAGCCAACATCTCTAGGTTGTGCTCCAAAAAACTTAACCGCTCACTAACCCCAAAATAAGCCCAGACACTTACCGCTGTAGCAGCAACCAACGCTAGTAGGTTTTTGAGAGGTATTGTAAACTCTGAGCTTTCGGAAAGTTTAGTCATCACTTCCTCTTAAACAGTGCGGTTGCGCCCCGCACACCAAAGCTGGCGCTAATTGCCAAACCTAAACTATAAAAATACCAGTCTGGCGCTTTGTTAAGCTGCTCAAACCCACGATCAACCCAGCCCTCAGCACCCGGAACCCAGCAAAGCACCAGCGGGATTGACAGAATTATTACAAACCATTCGTCTTTCCAGCTTGATTTTGCGCCCTCTGCCATAATGCGTTCCCAATCGGCAACGCTTGTTTCTTTTGACATCAGTATCTGAGCCTTAGCTTTGGCCTCGGTTAGCTTTAACTCTGCATTCGCAGCGTTCTTATCCGCTTTGCCTTGCAGCCAGCTCCCTGCTAAATTAGCGACTGGGCCGATCAGTGCTTGTAACATTTTTGTTCTCCATTGCATTGAACCCGAAATATGCAGCAACAACTCCACTTGCGCCAATCACATAAACACTTGCTATGTCTGTAATTAGCTCCGCAGCTTTGCCCAACCCGACCCATACAGCCAAGACAATAATTATAGGGTAAAGCAGCATACCAGCAGCACATGCTATTGTGAGCCGCCTCTGCGTGTCTCTCTTGGCATCTTGGTCAGCCATGCGCAGCCGACGATCTTCCATCATCAACTCACGCTCATCCGCGTCGATCTTGCCGTTCGAGTTTAGGTCGTACTGTTCTTTTACCATCTAAGAAATACTCCGCTGCCCTTTTATCTTTTGTTATTATAACAACTTTTCCACGTTTGTCATATACAACATACTTCCCGCGTCTATTCTGATTTAACCTCAAAACAATATGTCACTGTATTCTGATTAACGATTAAGACCTTGGCTTCATTTTTAGCACTAATGCACTCATTTCTGGAGATAAATTGACCCAACTCATAACTCGTTATGTTATTATTAATTATGTGAAACCATACTAACACCCACATCAGTAGTTACCGTTACGTTCATTATACAGGTACAATACGAAAACCAAAGACGCTATGCCGCCGAGGAGAAGAAGCCCAATAATAATTGTATTGAGGCAGTTGTCTATAAACTCTTGTTTCTTATACACCAAGTCTCTTTGTATTTTTCTCTGCTCGGCTTCCATTTTGAGAATTTCTTCCCAAGCGCTGGGTCCGTAATTCCAACTGATGTGATCTTTCAGTTCCTGACGCATCTCCTTGGCCTTTTGCTTATGCGCCCACAACTCGATGGCATCGTTTTCTGTGCTAGAAAACATCTTGTAGGCCGGAGGTTTAAGCGCACGTTGCTCAAGGTAATCAAGGTCTGACAGTGCTTTTGACCACTGACCTACAGTTCCAGCCATGCCACTGATATCCCGACCCACATCGATGGCTTTTTTGATTCCCTGATACGCCGCTGTTGCCGCAGCAATTGCACTAACAGGGTCCATAACTTACCGTTCCATCAGTCTATCTATTTTTTCCTCGATACGATCAAAGCGCGAAACAATCTGTCCCATTACTGCCGTGCTGTCAGATTTCGTAACATACTCTTTTGCAACTTCTTCTCTAGTTTTATTGAGCAGAATAGCAACTCGCCCAAGCTCCGAATGCTGGGCCTTTAGCCACCACCCAATCCCTCCTAAGACTGCTGTTAAAATTCCAGACCAAATAAAATCAATCTCCATTACGATATGCTCACTGTTGCTGTACCCACAGAACCTACTGCCTGTAAGCCTCTAACGTAAGGAGAGTGGAGTACAGGAATGCGCAACTGGCCCCCATGGCTAAAGACGGAGCCAGCCTCCAAATTAAAATCATCTGTTTGTAAGTCTGTAAATACTGTAAATGTATTTCGCCCTTCTCCGGGGTTTTGCATACCAACAAGATAAACAGAATATGCTCTTAAAACTTCCTCAAAATATTTTTGATTGTATTCTTGAGGTGGCAGTGGGAAGTACGGTAATGTAAGGTTTCTGCTCATTACCTTCTCCCGTCTTCTCTCACATCAACACGGGGAGTTCCCAACCTCCAGTTAACACCCTCATCTGAAGAGTCTATTCTAAATGCAAAGCTGCGCCCTCTTAATCTCATATAAATTTGATTGGTAAACTGTTCTACTGGAGAGGAAGAAGTTTTCGTTACAGACAAATCATTGCTTTGCAAGTACCCCCCACCCGGAAAGTTTCTAGATTTTATTGTAAATGTAACAGATGGATTGGATGCTGATGAATTACCAAAAGTTAAATCTGGTATAACTCTTCCTATAAAAGCAAAAGAATCACCATCCCCCAAAGACATCTGACTACTTTCAATGAAAGAAGATATAGGAGCCTTGGGGTTTTGACTCCCATCATCAAGTCCAAGCTCTTGGAAATAAAGATTGTGATCTGTGCTTGCAGCAATAGGGTTTGTCGATACCCCCCTATCAACCCAAGCGGTTCTATTTAAATTCCCATAAAACCAAATTTGCTGTTCGTAATTATACACGACATACTTGTCACATTCTTGACTACTGGCAGACGGGTAAAACCACCAAACCTCAGAAAATGCAGTGTTGGAAGCTGCCGTGATCTTTTCTGATTGATTTGTATTAATATCTGAAAATACATAATCTCTCACAGTACAAGGCAAGTTTTGAACAGAGCCACTATATACATAAAATTCATTGCGCCCCATCCAAAAAACGCTGTCTTCAATTGCTATAGCAGCTAAAGGTCCAAATATTGTTGTATTTTCAGATATCATATCAATGCCAAACGTAAACGGCGGTCCCAAGAATTGCATGGCATGTAAAGAAACATCAGTAAACACTAACAATTGCTGCCTTGTCTCCAAGGCTGTAACTATCTTAGAGCCCGACCCCACTCTCAAATCACCCGCTGTATTGGAAACAGTAGCGGCCCAATCTGTTAAGCTTTCCTGATTGCTAAATCTAATAAGCAATGGGTCTTGAACGCCCGGATTAGATTCACTATCACACCCAAACGCGAGTATATGCCTGTCCGTATTTGATACTATTATTTTCTTTGCGACAGTAGGCGTACTTGTAGCCCCAGCAAGAGAGCTTAATGACACTGCTCGTGTAGACAATCCGTTACTTTTATCCCAATAAAAAATTCCACTATCTCTAATATTTATTAGAAGGTCTTCTCCAAAATTATCATGCGACCATATTCGTAAAGTTTGCCCTGAAACAGTTAAAGATGCACCTGAACCCCAAGTTCCGCGACTCCAAGTTCCAGCACCCCATCCAGTACCTATTATAGTTGTGTCCAATCCAGTGTTAATTTGATATGCCCCAACGACACTAGAC
>UEXM01000073.1_pt2 | contig 35656 bp, 50 predicted proteins | sample 1796661 | NCBI WGS metagenome assembly UEXM01 (sample SAMEA4772469, study PRJEB27181) | metagenome
GTGATATCGTCTTCTTCTGAATAGCGTATCAGAAGGCTTCCCGACTGAAGATAAAACACTTCGTCTTTCAACTTGTGGTAATGCCAAGAACACTTCTTACCCTCTTTGAAAACAAGAAGTTTTCCACAGTACTCCTCCTTATTAACAATCCAAGATTCGTGTCCCCATCCCTTTCGGACATACATCGGGTGTTGCCATACTTTCATAAAAATGTCTTCCTTTTTTTCATTTATCGTCGCATACACTGGCTTACCTGGAGGCTTATGGCTACGCGGTTCACCTTGTTGATAAGCATTACTAGCTGAGATTATCTGATGATATCTCGCCTTTTGTTCATCGTCCAGTCCTTCGTACTTCTCCTCGTGTGTGAGAGTAGAGCTATTAATTTTATGCTTCTCTGAAGAACTCGCCATCTTTTATACCTTTGTCATCAATATATATATCACCAGACGGCTTTCCTAAGAATAAGTCGTCGTATTTAACACCCCAGTCATTTAATTGTCTCCTCGTGAAATCATAGAACTGTTTATAACACCAAACTACGTTATTGTTTGATCTTCCCATCCCTCTAGCTGTTTGAAATACGACAGTGTGACCTTCGTCATAGATCTTATTAACCTTATCAATCCGCTCTTGAATGGGCTTGCTGTTCTTATAATCCCCTTCTTTTGTTTTACAGATTGTGTCGTCGATGTCAAAAACGTATATCACTTTAGATCCTCCAAAGAGACAATGTGGTTTCCAAACTTCTTAACAGAGAGGCCGGCGCACTTATTTGCAAACTTTATTGAGTCAGAGAAAGAGAATGTAGACATGTATGCAGTAACAAAGGCGGACAAGAAAGTGTCTCCCGCTCCACAGACATCGAACACGCTAGTTGGCTCGGTACCAAATATGTCATCTCTCCATCTTGCACCCTTCGATCCAAGAGTCACAACGATCTCTGTGTTTATTGGAGCCTTCTCTATTTTCGAAAACTCAAATTCATTCAACTTTAAAATACATTCTTCATAACAGGATAGGTCAGTCTTTTTGGAATCAACAAACACAACCACGTTCTGATTCCTCAAAGAGCTGATTATATCTTTACAGTTCTCGTTGCAGATAAAGCCCTTGTCATAATCAGAAATGACAACGCAATGGTATTCAAACCCACTCATTCTGACAGTCTTTATGAGCTTCTTGCTCATCGGTGCGAGTCGCTCTTGCTCTCCGCTATCAACACGGAGAAGATGCTGCATGTTCCTCTCGTCTACAAATCTTTCTTTTATTATCTTTTCACTGTTTGTCAAGATCATCGTGTTGTGGCCCATTGCTTCTAGATTCTTCTGCACGTTCAGGGCCATACCGGGCTTCTCTTCCCGATGTGTAGTTCTTAAAACCGGTACCGGAGCTTCTGGACTTATTCTGTCGCAAGTTCCGTAATTATACACGTCCGTGCAAGAGTCACCGATTATTAAGATGTTCAATGATTTGAGTTGTCGAATATCCATCTAAATAATTAAAGATTATAACAGATTCACAGACATCATTACCAACGACGTCTTCCTTTTTATAATCTCCACCTTTCACAATTATATTTGGCTTCACCTTTTTAATCAAGTCTATCGGAGTGTCTTCATCAAAGACTATGACCTCGTCAACGTACTTGCAAGACTCTAGCATAAATTTTCTGTCTTGACATTTGAACACAGGACGTTTCGGACCTTTTATTCTTCTGATACTTTCATCGCTGTTTAATCCGACGATGACCTTTCCAAAGCTCTTACAAAACTTTAAAAGTTCTATGTGGCCGCGATGAAGAACGTCAAAGCAGCCATTAGTAAATATTACTTTCTTTTTAGCCATAAAGGAATTATAACAGAAATTCTAGTACCTTGTCAACTATTTCTTTCTCATTGTGGTTTTTTGCATCTTGAGTGCACTCTTCACACTCAACTTTTAAACCACAAGGTCCGTGTGTTGAAATATTTATGTTTATATTCTGAGGGTATGCGACCATTCTTTGGTCTTGATATCCAGTTATCACTACCACTGCTGGAGTGTCTACTGTTGTTGCTGCGTGGGCTAGTCCGCCCTCTGTCGCCAGGAGAAGTTCCGATTTACCTATCAGTAATGCTGCCTCTCTAAAAGAGGTGAGCCCTCTATAGTCTACGGCGCCGTTCAATAGGGGCTCTGTGATACCGTTGCCTATTTGGACTACTTGTATCTTGTCCTTTAAGGAATCAACAATATTCTGCCATTTTTCCATAGGATACACTCTGTTCGGAGTATAATTTGTCTTAGAATATGGCTCTATGGTGATAAATCTGTCCTCTAAACCCCTGGTCAATTCATCGACCTTGTCTCTTTCGGGCTTCGAGAAGTGTATTTCACACCTTAATTTAGGCTCCATTATCCCATAAAACTCGCACATTTGCTCTATTATATGCCTATCTCCCCTGTGGTACGCTTTCAAGGGGGTATCATTCTTACAGTAATTTGCTTGAGGATTGTTTAAGAATAGGGGAAACGCGTGGTCACCATCGCCTTCCTTGTAGACGTGTGGGTTATTCTCGAAGACAGGGCTTCTTACTATCTTGGTTACGTTTTTTCCGTCACCCTCACAAGTAAGAATCTTCGTTCCTTCCGGAAGCTTTTCTGCTAGCTCTCTTACTACTGCCGTCCAGGCAAGATATCCGCCTAATCCCATGGGTAGCCCTTTTTTCTCTTAAGTACAACATATGTGTTGCCTTTTTTACAGCTTTCAACCTCATCATACCATTCAAATACTTTAGAAAAATTATTTTCTTTATGCCTCTTTTCTCTCCAAAAGTCAGAAAAGATAACCACTGAGTCATCATAAATATATGGCAATATGGATTCTGCACATTCTAATCTTCTCTTGCCATCAATCGATACAACATCAAATTTTTCATCCGGATAGATCTCTGCAAAGCTATGCGGATAGTTAATTCCTGGGACTAAAAAGTGCTGGGCAACGTATTCAAGATCTAAGATATATAACAATAACCCAACTCTCGCATACCAATATGGGCTTGACTCGATTGATGTCACTTTCTTACATCTCGTGGCATGGTGAATCGTGCTTATACCTGAGCCAAATTCTAATAATTTTGTTTCTGAGTTGCAGTATTTTTTTATTACTTTTTCCTCTGCTTTGCTCATGTTTGGTTCTTCTAAGAAGAGCAATTTTAAAGATTCATCTATTTTTTCTTTTTGCTCAGTTGTCAGGCGTCCATATCTTTTATAGCTCATCATTCTTTTCATAAAGTCGAAAAAAAGATCTTCAATAAACACTGCATAGGACTTATCTCTATGTTCAAGATCTTGCCACCATTTAGCTTCAAAAATATGTTCTAAAAATGCTGCCTTAATAGGACTGATTGATATCTCGCTCTCTCGTGCAGACTCAGACGAGCTAAAGTATCTATCAACCACAGTACTTTTCCATCAAATCATAAGCATCGTTTGCATACCTTTCATAACCAGCGTGCTTAAGAATATATTCCCTAGGAGAGATAGAAGCTTTTAAATCACCACTCAGGAACTGTTCAACTTTTTCAATATATGCAACGTGAGAACGATCATTCCTCTTTAAGTACTTCTCGGTCATTCTGTCAGTTCCATGGACCCAAAAGTTCTGATCAAAGATGCTTGGCGTGTTGTGCGGAGAGCCAATTACTGGAACATCTAGAAACATCGCCTCATATGTTGCAATGCCCGGACACTCATCCAAGCTTAAGTTAATACAGCATTTTGACTGTAAGAGTGCATCGAAATATTCTTCTCTCTTGTAGCTTCCGTAGGTTAGCTCGACATAAGAAATATCTTTTTCTTCTAGCAGATCAATAATACCATCATGAAATTCAAAATAATTATCATCGTATCTTCTTCTCTTAGAATATACCAAGCAGTCGTACTGTATATCTTTGTTCTTGATCAGCTCAGGATCAATGTCAAAGGTAACACACTTATCTAGATAGTCTGCTTTGTGGACCAAGTCGTTGCGTAAGAACTTCTTAACATGATTGTTATAATACTCCACTTGATCGATGTACAGGTCGAACTCAGCATTATTTACAAACCATTTGTCCCAGTCGTCTGCTGCTCCGATGTCGGGATAGTCCAATAAAACATTTGGACCAAATACAAACTTCTTATCTGGGAATGATTTTTTAAGATTATCATACAGGTTTGGATGGAATCCCTTGGCATAGAACCAAAGGACATCGAACTTTGATATTTCAGATCCATCTTCCATCTTCCAAAGTTCCTGCACGTTAAATCTGCCAAGCTTATCTTGGTTTAGTGCGTCTACGTGATGACTGAATGTCAACCCAGGACCTCTGTCGCCACCGGGGCGGGAGCACATTAAAATATTAAATTTCTTAGAGGTAGTCACTTTCTGGAAGCTCCTGTAGTCTTTTGTGTGGTGTTTTTTGTTTTAGTTCAGCCTCTATTCGAAGCTGGTCTGCTCTATGCACCTTATCAACTGCTAAAGGATTCTCTCTGTTGTACACATAAGTTATCCTGTTAACTGGTCTAAAGTGCCGCTGTCCCGACATCTCGATCATCGGATACATAATCACCCTATCCCAAGTAAACTTGTAAAAGTCACCATCGTGATCCATCATGTCTTCTTTGTTGATGCTCATAAACAATTCTCTTTTGAATGTTCTCAAGTGAGAGAATGTCCACTCCTTGTGTCTGATGTTTCCGTCCCAATACTCATCATTGACCTTTGGGCGGATGACTCGACCGCCGACACTCTCGATATAGGAGCCAGCAGTAATCCAGACTCTAGGATCCTGATACACTTTGTTTAGTTCTTGGAGAACGTATCGGTTTGCTAACCAATCGTCTCCGTCAAGAGCAACAATTATAGAACCCGGCTTTGAACAATCAACAGCGCTATAAAGATTACTTAGAGCTTTGACATTCTCAGTGTTGTGAGTTATCACTAACTTTCCACTAGTGTCTGCCTCTCTAAACTTCTTAAACAGTTTGTCTGCTATCTTACCAGTCTTGTCCAGTGATGCATCGTTTATAAAGCGAACATCAAAATTGTCATAGTCCTGATTGATAACTGAATTTATGTTTTTCTCAACCCACTTTTCATTGTTGTAAGAAAGTACAACGATTGTAAAGTGATTTTGAATAAGTTCTTTTTCTTCAACAAGTTCCATTAGAATGCATTCTCCCAAAAATATTGTGGTCTAGATTTAAGGTACTCTACGATACCATCGTGATCCTTGTTAAACCACTCTTCGTCACAGTGTTGTACGTTTTCGTTTAATTCCATCTTACATCCCAAAAGCTTTGCTTCGATTATAAATCGTGGACAAGTGTCTAGCCCTGCAGGTTTAAAACATACTCCCTTTGCGACTGACAGCTTTTTCAAGAACTCTGCTGGGTCTAGGCCCCAGAGCACTTCATAATCCAGATTGTTCTCTTTACACCATTCTTCAGACTCTTGGGCGCCCTTGACCCAACTATTCGAACCAAGAACTATCCAACTGTTATTTCTGGAGCCTTTTGTTTCATTCTTTAAGTGATCGATGATCTGAAAGAACTCCTTACCGAACATTGAGGACAGAACCTTCAGCTTGTCTGGATCAACATCGATAGAGTTTAAATAAATCTCTCTTTGTTTCTCGGACATTAAGAAAACAGACTTTGCATTGTCTATGAACTCCTTTATCTTCTTTCCGGAATCAGAATTCTTGTAATCACAAGCCTCTCCCTCTACTGTCTCATACAATAGTGGATTTCTATGCTTGCAGAACTTGTAGTCAAATTCGATAAACGAGTAATCTACGTTATTATTGTATAATGCCTCTAAGACCCCGTCTTGAATCTGTGTAAAGTTCCCGAACACCCATTTTGCACCTTTGTGCTCTTCCACTAATCTAGCAGTAACGAACTTAGCATTCATCGCTCCAACCCTCTTTGAAGGAGTTGTGTCGATAATGGACTGAAAACTCAACTCAGCGCCTCCATTATACTGACCAGAGAACATATCGCTTACGAATACATACTCTGGCTTGTTTAACACTGTATCTGGAACTACTGATTCTAACATTTTCTTTAAAATGTCTTCTTCTCTGAAATTAGCCAATACGTGGGCTTGGAGTTTTTTGGCCCAAGAAAGATACATTCCGTGATTGGTGTACATTGCTCTTAGTTTTCTCTTAAAGTCCACCTTGTTTGGATAACACCACATCGATTCTTCGTGAATAATGTCTTTCCACACTGCTTCCTTTTGTACCGGAGCAAGAACATAGTCGACTCTTGCGAATAGAGCCTTCTTCTTCATCTTTCCATTTTTCGCTTTTACGGGAGCATATAAGAAGTCCAGATGTCCAGACCAACCCGGAGCGATGACTGGTAGGCCATTACAGGCCGCTTCAAACAGGGGTAAGCCGTAGCCTTCGCCATGCGTTGCGCTGATTATCGATTTAATCTTTGGATGTGTATATAATGAATTAAGCTCCTGTCTTGTCATATCTCCGTGAACAAAATAGATTTTACACTTTCTATCCTTAAAATCATCGTTCTCTAAGAAGTTCTTTAGTTTCCAGAACGAGCCTGTACGATCCATATAACTGTTCTTTGCCAAGTTGGTCTTTATAACTAAGCCAATCTCATCGTTCTTAAACTCCTCAATGAACCATCGAATCGTATTCTCTAGATTCTTCCTAACTGCCCATTGAGCTAAAATTAAATAATTCGAATCATGCTCTAACTCAAGCTCGAAGTCACTGTCCTTATCTAAGTTTGGAACTGGATAGTGGACAACATCGACAGGAGCGCCGCAACCTAGCGTCTGGGTTGCTCCTTCTTCGTTTTCAAATTGATACTTTGAGTTTTCAAATCCCCACTTAGCAAATTCAGAAGGAACAACTATCTTGTTCATATCATGGCTCTTCTTAATCCACTCCGGAGCTACCTTTGTAGTCTCTATTCCAGCGGTAACCATTACAGAATATGGAGCCAAGCGTGCGTGTTCGTTTGGAATACCCACTCTTACGTGAAGATCAAATTTTCTCTCCTCCTCCGGGAGTGCCTGAAGCTTTGCAACAAGACTACTTACCCATTGAGTCTCTTCTGTGTCCTCAATAAACCAAGAAGTCGTGCCCCACTGTAGAGGATTTAGATATATGTCTAAGAGGTCCTCTCTCGCTCTCAACGCTCTCAATACCAATCGGGCGTGTTCGCCATATCCAGAGCGAGTCAGAGCAGGCCCTTCTACTATAATCTTATACTTCATTTTATTTCTCTGACCTCCCATCCTTTATGCTTTCTAGTATTCCAAGATCCACCTTCTTCGTGAATTCTTGTTAGAGTCTCTATCCAAAGATCAATGTATTGATCGAAACCATAATTCTCTAGAATGTGTGCGCGACCCTTCTTTCCAAGCTCAGCACGCTCTTCTTTGGACATGTTGTAAACCTTCGTTAGTGCATTGATATAATCTTCTTTAGCAATTCGGTCTTCATAGATATAAGGAACATCCTGCGAACCAATCACTGACTTCGAACAGGGCTCGATAGCGATACCGAAATATTCTTTACCGTCAGTAACCTGCTCTTGCAAGCCTCCTGTCATATTAACGATTATCGGAGTTTCGCAAGAGAGAGACTCCAAAGTACCAAGGCCGAAGCCTTCTGCATCGGCAATGTTTACCGTACAATCCGCGACGTTATAGAGCATTGCTAATTCCTCAAGACTTACCTTGTTTATCGAGAGTAAACATTCTCCGTCTAGCATTCCACACTCTGCCATTATAGCCTCTAAGTCTTGGCCATTGTTATCCTTTGGCTCTGTGTGCATTATCAAGCAAGCATTTTCTCTGCCTATTGTATCCAAAAATTCATTGAACCACCACAACACAGATCCCGACTGCTTTCTTCTAGCATTCCTGTTATTCCAAAAGAAAATTACTTTCTCGTCGCCGTTGGCTTTATACGCTAGTTGGTTCTTTCTTCTAAATTCCTTTACCTCGTGTTCTGGTAGCTTTTTCATAATATGAGTGTTTGTTGTGTGAGGAATTCTTACGCGGTCAACCTCTGGAGCTACTGCCTTTACGATGTCGTCTGTCACCTTGCTAATAGTCGCGACGCAGTCGTTGGACATATAGAATGGTCTATTAAACTTCGGAGCTGGCCAGTTGTCCCAAACATGGTAATAAACTAATGGGCAGACTGCTCGAATTTCATTCTCAATTTCCCACAACCAAGCCCAAAATCTTGGGTCTGTCATAATCCACACAATGTCAGGTTTTTCCTGTTGCAACATCGCTCTTACGCTTTGTTGGGAACCATACCCATCGACAGGATAGATAATCCAATCGTCACCATACTCCTGTGTCCTTATTGGCTCATAGCTCGGGTGCCTTATTGCTCCGCCAAAGCAAACAAACTGGAATTTTCCAGTTTGTAGTAATCCTTCAATCATATACCTTGTTTGCGTGGCCACACCTGATGGTGCGAGGGGGTTGTCCGCTAAGACAAAAACCTTTATTTTACTCATTTCAATTTCCTTTATGGGCAGTGGGACGTTTTGTAGAATTCACACTTATTGCATGATAACTTATTTTTTAAGTAATTTTTACTATTAATATGAGTTAATGCGCGGTGGAGTAAATCCACAGCATTGGCGACTCTCTTTGGTCCGTTAGTGACCTTAAATATCTCAACATTATCTTTTTTTGCAGTTCTTTTTAACAAAGCAAAATAAGTCTCAATATTCTTTGGGTCAATGTTGTGCTTCTTCGCAAAATAGTTCTTATAGAAGCTCAACTGGTATACTGTCATTGGCTCTGCCTTTCTTTCAGCTCTCCAGCCCCAAGAACAGGTCTTCCAATCAATTACGTGATATTTTCCGTCTGGAGTCTTAATGACCAAGTCGATAAAACCCTTGAAGTTGACCCCAGTTTCGAACTCCGTGATTGGCTCATAGAGTTGCTCCTCAACAGAGATGACTTCATATTCTTCAAACATCTTGTTTAGTTCTGGTAAGATAAAATCGACAAGGTGAAGCCCTTGGTCCTTCATCTCTAAGACCATTTTCTTGTTGATGTTTTTTATGGTTAGGGCTTTTATCTCTTCGACGAACTTTTCTTTAAAGATCTTTTTTCCGTCGACAGAGGGGTCTTGGACTTTCATTTCGCACACATAATGAACAGCAGTGCCGAAAGCGGTGTACTCGTTACCAGTGAAGCTCTTTATGCCGTCGACATAATTCAGCTTATGCTTGAACGGGCACTCATTCCATATCTTCAGTTCTGAGAAGCTTATTTTCTTCTTGGGTTGTGGTGACTTTTTTGGTGCGTCTGCGTCGACTTCTTGTGACTGCAGATTCACTTTCGGTAGTGGTTGTTGCTGTGACATTCACTTTCCTTTTCTTTTTAGTTTTTACTTGTGTCTTTTTAAAAACCCACTCTCCTACGAGCTTAGGGACAACAGAATAATTATCTACCTTTGTCTCTTGCAGGACTGCTTCGACGGAAATCTTTTCTTTTGCCAAAAAATCTCTAACGTCTACAGAGTCTACGCGGAGACTCGCGTCAGAAGCCAACACCCTTTTGGGTATCGTCACTCTAACTCTAACTCTCTCTGCGTTGTTTTCAATAATTTCAAACTTCATTTTATTACTCCTTATTATAATCTAGTTTTTCTAGTTTGTCAAATAAAATCGGACTGACTGATGCAAGTCGATTCATATCTCTTTTATTAAAGTATACTTCGAACCCAGTTGCGAAATATTCCCTCAAAGACGTTATAGCATAAGGAGAATAAAACAAGTTCACACTTATAGCCGATAACAACGGGTACCCAACTTGGTAGAACAAGGCCTCATCAAAATCTTGTGAGTACTCTGGCTCCTTAAAGTCTTGATAGTTTAGGTCCAGCTCTTCTTCTCCATCCAGCAAATGAAAAAGCCTTTCTCTCTTTGACAGAAACTCTGACTCAAGTCGACCATCTGAGTAAATATGTAGGAAACTTTCTTCCTCTACGGCATGCGCGATTTCGTGGACCAGGTCGTCGATCATATCGTCTTCGTCGTTCTGCTGGTTAGTAACGTATATCGCACCATCCAAAAACGCAGCATTGACGCTTCTCTTTCTCAACTCCTCAAACTGTCCAACAATAATATAATCGATAAGTTTTAAAAAGTTATGAGGCACCTTTTCAGATACCTCCTCCATAACAGCGTCAACGTCAATATCAGTAGTAAAATGATCTTTTATTATGATCTGTATTGATCCGTGTTTGATTTCACCTATTGCTTTTCTTGATTTCTTGGAGGAGGATTTTATGTATTGCTCAGTCACTAGTCTCGGTTTCCGATAGCTCGCTAGTATCCGTAGAGGCTTCTTCGCGAGCAATCCTCTCACCTTCTGTCACATCTTCCAAGGCTTGGTGGTACCCTCTAACCCAGTTTTCTTCTGCGACGGCCATCAAAAACTCTGGAAATTCTGTCGCCATTGTTTCCACTATCATCTCGACTGTGACGTCACCGTTTTCTGGTGCGGCTTTTTCGCCGACGTAATTAACTAACCAATTCTTCATTTCGGTATCTGCCTGAACAGTTTCCTTAATCGTTTCACCTGACTCTAGTTCTTTATTGTCTGTAAATTCAATATCCATTTTATTATCCTTTCTTTTTTACAGTAGTTTGGCAGCAACAGATGCTACCTTGGATCTCTCACCTTTGAGTAGCGTTATGTGACCAGCAATTTCCTGATCCTTAAACTTCTCGACAACGTAAGAGAGACCGTTGTTTGTGCCATCTATGTATACATTGTCTATTTGCTCAATGTCTCCAGTTAACACTATTTTGGTTCCCTCTCCGACTCTTGTCAATACAGTCTTAATTTCATGACGATTCATATTTTGTGCCTCGTCAATTATTATAAAAGCATTTGAGATAGAACGACCTCTTATGAATGTCATCGCCTCAACCTCAATCCTTCCCTCGTCCATATGCATCTCTAAAGTCATTTTATCATTTCCGAAGAGAAATTGTAAGTTATCTTGTATCGGAGCCAACCAAGGAAGCATTTTTTCTTCCATTGTACCAGGTAAAAATCCAATATCCTTGCCAACTGGTTCGACTGGCTTTGTTACTACTATTCTACTGTAAACGCGGTCGTTCGCCACCTCTCCGAATGTCTGGTGAAGCGCTGAAGCAAGTGCTAGTAATGTTTTACCGGAACCTGCTTTGCCTATTAACGAAACGACAGGGATGTTGGGATCCATTAATAGATCCAGCGCGAACGACTGCTCTTTGTTTCTGGGCTTTAAATCCCATATACCCCTCTTGAACGTCCTGACTTTCTTGACGGGCTGGTTATAAGATAAGAATCTCACTAGCGCTGTCTTTTTATCATTGGCATTCGAGACTAGCATAACAAACTGGTGTGGGTTAACCCTGACCTCTTCGTCGTCGATATAATATGGAGAGTCATTATAAACATTGTCTATAATTGCGTCGTCTACCAAGTGTGTCATATATCCGGTGTAGAGACCGCTAACGTCTTCGACAGCCCGCTCGATATCGTAATCTTGACAGTCCAAGCCGAGAGAGTCACACTTAACTCTCATATTGATATCTCTTGAAACAACAATCACATTTTTATCAGGATTGTTATTTTTTTCTGTTAAAGCTGTCGCGATAATCTGATTGTCTGCGTTTTCTAGTTCTAAGTCATCCGGAAGCACAAAAGGGTCGTAAGTCTTTGCAAAGATGTTCCCCATCGACTCCCCAAGAGAAACACCTTGATGCAAGTTGCCGTGTTCTCGTAGTTTGTCTAATTTTCTTATTGTTTTTCGGGCATGAGCCCCAACAGGATCTTGTCTCTTTTTATGCTTGTCGATCTCGTCTAAGACCTTAAGAGGGATTACTATGTCGTTTTCCCCAAAAGATTCTAGAGATTTCGCATCTGTCAAATAAACATTAGTATCCAGAACGTATATGTTGTCTGTCAATTTTTTACTCACTTTCGCCTATACAATAATTAGGCCTCAGTTGATTCTTTATTTGACTTTTATCCATTTAGTCGGAATTAGTGTGTATGTGGTGGGAATACTCTCTACCTTATTTTTCTTAGTACTTGGGTACAAGTTTGAAACCATAGGGCGTATATATGTATTTCGTACATCCTCTATTTGAACACCATTTTTACAATGACCTGTGCCTGTGCCTGGTGATGGCGATATGGGAAAAGCCATTGTGGCTATGCTTAATATGATGTATTCTTTCATCTTCTCTCAGTTTCCTTGTGTGTTCTTGTATATATTTAATTTAAAAAAATATGTTTTTCAAATATACTTAGTATATAGGAAACAATATGACAAAGCTACTATCATTAATAACTATTTTGCTTATTTCTTGCACTCCGGCAATTCCCTTTAAAACAGTGTCGACTATTAGAAGCACCGGGATCGAGTCGGGATCCAAGATTCCAACCTGGTCGTTCGTTATGGTGAAAAAAGTCCTAACAGTAAACAAATGCAAGGATAGTAAAAAATGCCAGGTCGGGTCCTGGAAGGCCTTAGGTTCTGGAGTCTCTATAGGCGGATTTCGTGGAGGCACGCTTTTCTTGACTGCCGGTCATGTATGTGACACTGGCGTACCCCCTGAAGCTTTGGAATACATCGAAGATTACAATGTTTCTATGAGCGTAGTGGATACCAGAAATAGACAAAACTCTGCAAAGATTGTTCACCAAGTATTAGGTGGTCCAGATCATACTGATTTGTGTATGCTGTTCGCTGAAAACTTTATCGTTGAAGGTGTAACTGTTGCTTCTAAATCTCCAGAAATAGGAGAACGGGTTTTTGCTATTTCTGCACCGGCAGGGATATTTCACCCTCCGACAGTGCCAATATTAGATGGTATTTTTAGTGGACCTTTGCCAGGTAGTGGAAACGCTATGGTAACGATACCTGCAATTGGCGGAAGTTCGGGTAGTGGGATCTTCAATAAAGATATGAAGCTAATTGGAATCTTGTTTGCCACTCATCCCTACTTCAACATAATAACCCTAACGTCAGGGCACCGAGCGATGCTCCTATTTATGAATGATTCCTTTAAGATCCTTCTCTCTAAATATTAAGAATTTATTATCCAAGACTTAAGAATATTCTCTTTCTTCTCGTGAATCAAACGTAGTCTTACAGCAAAGGCGCGCTTTCCGTTTTGATCGGCGCGGGTAATGTCTTCTTCTATTTGTTCTATTTCTAGCTTAAGAATCTTTATTCTTTTTGTTCTGTCTTTCATTTACTTTTTGATGCCTTCTTTTTTCTAGATTTTATCTCAATCTTATTGTATCTTATGTAAACCCTGTACCTTAAGTCTACGCCATATCCCATTCCAGATGGTGGCATAGAAGCGCAATAGTAAACGTCGCTAACTTTCTCGCTCTCGACCAGGCGCGCTATTGCCTCATCTGATAACTTGTCCATAGTAAGCTGATACGTGTCTTTTGTTCTTGGTGCCTTCTTATGATTGTCCCAATTTACTTTTAAGTAGTCTAGCTCTGCTAGCGCGTCCTGTAAAAATTTAAAAGATTCCGATGAAGTTATCGGCCTTGTCCTAATCGTTCCCGTAGCCATCTTTAAACCATCCTTTTCCTAAAAGTCTAAAACTTGTTAAGCTAATACACTTTTGTAGTGTATCCTTCTTAAAACAATTCGTACAAGCAGTTAGAGGTTCTTCCTTCATTGTCTGAAGGGCTTCGAACTCAAACTCGCAATGCGCACACTTGTATCTGTAAATAGGCATTTTATATAATTTCGTCTACCAAACCGTATTCAAGACACTGATCTGCATCCCACCAGATATCGTGCTTCAAAATCTCATCCATCTTATCTTCAGGAATATTCGTATACTTTCTGTAGATGTCTTTTATCTTCTTCATCAGCATTCTAGAGTTTTGTAAATCCTCTTCCATATCCTCAAATTTGCCCCACATATGCCCTGATAACTGGTGGACCAGCATGCAGGCATTCTTGTGCATATACCTCTTGGTGCCAACAACACTCATCAAGGTGGCAGCCGAGGCGGCACATCCTTCGACTATAGTCTCAACCGGAACGCGAGATGTAAGAATATAATCCACAGCTGAGAGTCCTGCAAAAACACTGCCTCCATAACTGTTGATGTGTAATCTTATATTATCCGACTTTGGCGAATTGTACATAAACGCCCTCGTTGCCAAACTATTTCCAAGATTAATCATTGCCTTATTTAGTCTTAAGATCTTTGGTCTATTAACTGCAGAATAAAAGAAAATATTATTCCCTGAGAATTCGACTGCGTTGTAGTCATCGCTGTCGTTGTTTTCTTTTGGAGATGCGACCCTCTTGGTCATATGGCCATACTCTTCCTCCAAACTCCAATCTAAATCTTTCATAGTATTTATTTTCTCCCCTTTTGTGGTTAGTGGGCCTCCGCAGACTTGAACTGCGAACCTGCCGGTTATGAGCCGGATGCTCTGACCAATTGAGCTAGAGGCCCGTACTGTATTATACTAAATTTTACTCATAAATTTCAATCAATTTCTTTCGAATGGTTTTGCGGATCCCAGGATTGACTTTAAGAACTTCTGGCATTACATTGTGCCTAATGTGATTTCTCATAATGTTCTTTGTCATCCTATTCGAAGGGTCCTCGATCCAATCTAATTTCTTTCTCTCTGCATAATTCAAAATAGAACTCTTTTCTGTCATGAGAAAAGGTCTGTAAATCTTATCCCCTCTTCCGTGAGGGATCAATTTCGGATCACCGTGAAAAGAAGTAAACAACCATGTTTCAACAACATCGTCTAAGTGATGGCAAGTGATAATATATCTACTTCCCAAGCTTTCCAGAAATCTGTATCTCTCTTCTCTCCAGAACTCTTCTAGAGAGCGGCGACCCTTCGTGCCCTTCACTCTTCCGACCGTCAATGTTAGTTTATTCTTGCCGGCGAACTGTTTGACAAACTTTTCTGCCTCTTTCGAATGAGGAGTGTCATGATTGAAATACGCAAGGTCGACCTTTCTTCTCCCCTCCAAAAGAAAATTGACGACTGCCATAGAATCCACTCCGCCGGAGCAGGCCACAGTTACACGGGAAGGAATTTTTCCTATAATTCGAATCATATCTAAAATCTTCATCCATAATTTAAATTACTTTGTCCGCATCTTGGAGACACTCGCGATCTCCCAAGTGGATCCCATTTTTCTTTTTTGTATGTTTGCGTAGACGACAGCCTCTTCAAAAGTCTGTCTTTCAACTACCTGTTGTCTAAATCGACTGTTTTCTCTATTTTGGAATGTGAGTACATATGTTGGCATAGTTAAACCTTTCTATAGTAAATGATATCACTAATTCGATCATAAGTCAAGCAACATTCAAGAAGGGGTTATTTTTATTGATATTTGAAAAAATATACTTTGTGCACTCCAACTAGTATTGCTTGTTTGGTTCCCATCTAGTGCGACAGCTATTAGGTCTCCCGCTGATAATGAGTTGTTTGACAAAGAAGTTAGAGATACTTGGTGAGACCTTCCGCTAGCTGTACCTGAGCTTGTTGCTCTCTTCATCTCAGACCAGACTACATTTGAGGAGCTATCATCGGCAGAACTCATATCTGCAGAGTAGATGCCTATATAAGTAGCTTGTGACTGATTTGATTTGTACCAGGCTGTTGCAGAGCTTACAGTGCAGTCTGCTGGGACTACAAAACAAGACCAATAAGCCAATGCTTCTTCCGGTGTTGTATTTATCGATGTGGCCACACTTGTTCCCCATCCGGATGAGTACTTACTCCACTCTCTGGAGCTTTCGTATGTGCTGGAGGCGCCAGGATAATAATGTAAATACTTTCTGTGGGGGAAGCCCATATAGCCGGTTCCACGCTCTATAAGCGTGTATGTGTCCGTACTGTCTCCACCACCTCCTGCTGCAACGTAATCAGATGCTGCAACGAGTACTGCGTCTCCTGAAGAGTCTACTCCTATGAAGCTAGCTGGACCAGCTAAAGACCCGGAGAGGATTTCTCCCCACCCTATTTGGTTTGGATCTATTTTTGATCTTGCCATTCTCTAATCGTCTCCATCAGCTGAACGTACTTTCTTGTAAGCTCTTTCATTTCTTTAAGGCTTGCCTCTTTTGATTCTAGAGTCTTCGCTCCACCTAAGGCACTGGGGGCATAGTATGGGGCAATACCCAATTCTTCAACTCTCTTTTTGAAATCTTTTATTTTCTTATCAAGGCGTGCCTTGTCTTCATCACTTAAACCAGACTTCTTCGAAGACACACTCATTAATCCGTCCTCTAGACGCTGGGCCATTGTGAATATTTGCTGTTGTCTCGGTTGAGGGTCGAAATTTGGATCCTCTTCAATGTCAGCAGTAAGGTTATCTAAGTTTCTTTGCAGAAAATAGAGGCCCGACTCAACGTCCTCTGCTCGAATTGAAAGAGTTCTTCTTTGGCGAGGGCGATCCTTTGTATACTCTCCATATTCTTCAGCCGATGGTTCACTTGAAGATGGAGGATTTAATGGAACCAATTCCTCTTCCATCTGCTTTCTCCAATTCTCCATTAAAAGTTTCCACATTTTCATTGATTATTCTCCTACCATTTTTTACAAGACCAATATCTTGCCTTTGTTTTTGGACCGGGGGTCTTGCATTTATGCCTTGCTCTGAAAGACTTTCTTCTTGCAGGATTTGATTTTTTAATTCTCATGTTTGGGTCGCCAAAATTAACTTTCTTAACATTACCAGTCTTGGGGTCTTTAACATAGACTTTGAATTTTTTAACATCTCCGCGAGTAGGCTTGTTCAGCGTAACCTTTCGACCCTGATATTCTGCTTCTTCTAGCACATCATCCCAGAATTCGAAATCTTCATCTAAAAGGTTGCCGTCGTCAGTTGTTGCATCTTCTAAGTGAAAATAAACATTTTCCTCTTCTGACTCATAGAGAGTTGCGTCGTCAGGCCCTTCTGCTCGTCTTGCTAGTTCTTCTTGTACTAACCTCTTTAGAGATTCTCGTGTTACAATCTTTGACATATGCTTTCCTTTCAAAGGGAGTTTAACCCATTTATATTTATTTGGTTCTTGCTCGGGATGTGGGTTTCCCCACACAAAGTCTTTAGCTGCCATATATTAAATAGTTCCGTTTTTTAGAAAAGGAAGAGCTAGCCCTTTTTGCCTGCCTTACTCTTTTTCCCGTGGTCGCCTTTCTTCCCACAAGCGCCGGGGGTTGGGCGACACGATGGATACTTAGCTCTCTTTTCCCCGGTACTTCTGCCACAAGCGCTGCACTTTTTTCTTCCTGTCTTTTTGTCTTTCCTGCAGGTATTGCAATCGACCCATCCGCCTTTGCTACCTTTCTCTCCTTTTCTTCCAAACCAGTCCTTGAGACTGGATTCGGAGCTAGGTTTCTCCGTGAGCTTTTCTTCCAGGTCTTCTTCGTTCGTCTTGTTTCCCCAGTTTTTAGCACCAACCTTCCTGCATTTTGTTAAGGCACCAGAAGCGTACGCAGATGGCCACACCTTATATCTTGACTTTACTTTGTGATAGCAAGCATCTTTTTCTCCAGCAGCCTCTTCAAGTTCCGCTTCAATCTCTTCTCTTATGATCTTCACAATTTCTTCTTTAGTTATCATTTTGGCTCCTTTATGTTCGGAAAAAGATATTTTTCAGCCACACTCTTTGCTTCCCTGTTATCACTAGGAAAGTGTGCTCCTCTAATTATTCGCGAATCTTCTATTTTTTGAGCAATATTTAATATGTCTTTTCTATGATCTGGATGCTTGGACGCTAAATAATGTCCAATTGTCCATGCCTGAATTGTATGGCCACTCGGGTAAGAAGGTGTGCTGTCTGTGTCAGTTTTTATTGACTTGACCCCATAGCCAAGCTTTGGCCCCAGTTGCTCAGGGCGTGGTCGGTTATACCTCACCTTAAGTTTGAGAGATATGCGAGAAACATCTTTGAACAGATCCTCCAAAAAGTCGTCGTCGTAATCTAAATCATTTTCTTTTAGATAATCAGTGAAAACAGTTTTTGGCTTTTGGTCTAGTTTTTCAAGCTCTTCTTTGCTTATCTCTTCGTTGTTTGTCATTCTGTGTAGAACTTTTCCCAATTCTACTTTGACTGCGGAGGAGTCATTGGCTGGATATTTGGTTATTGGAATATCGGATAGTTTTATATCGATTATCTCTGGCTGTTCGGCTAATCTCTTTTTGTGCTTTTTGCTCGTGATCTCTCCAAACTTGAGATCTATTATTTCTTGCTTCTTGTTCTCTTTAAGAAATGAGTTCCAGTTTTCCATTACAAGCTTCATAGTAATAACTAGTCTCTAATTAATCCTTGGGCTCTGATAGGAACGCTTTTTTTAGATATTCCTCTAGGTCGCCCAGATCAGAGTCGTGGCCTCTTCCCCCGTCTGCTTTGACATCGCCGGCGATCTTATTATCAAGTTGGCTAGCGCGGGCGGAGATGCCGGAGCCGAGGCCGTTGTCATATGCTTTGTTTAAATATGCACTCTTTACTCTTTTAAGAATCTTTTCAACTTCGTCCTCGGCGGGCGCTCGGCCTTTCTCTAGATATGTATCAGTTGCCCTGAAATAGCCCATCACGACAGCGTGATAAAGGTATAATGCATCCTTGTACATTTTTTCTAGTTCTTCTACACTTGCTTCTGGGCCGTCTTGTTCAACAAGAAATTTTTTCCAGTTTTCCATTATTAGTTTCATACAGAAACCTCCTATTCTTAATTAGTGTAAAGCATCAAAATGGTTTTACATTATCAAATAAAAAAATGTTATTGAAGTTTTAAGTCAAATTTCATACCGAGAAAATGGTTTTTCTTCCACTTGTTCACCAGGGCATTTTCTAATAAATAAAATGTTTTAAGATTAATATTCTCTGCCACTTTAAGTTTCAAGCCTGTTGATACAGAGTTTTTTGTGAAGACTCCATTTTCAAACGCTATTTTCTCTCCTACAAAAACTTTACCACAGCCCACTTCTACTTTATTGGAAAACCAAAGTTTTGGCTGAGCTAGTGCAGAATGAGGTAGGAGAAGCAGAAATATAAATGTCATATGACTCATATCTTATATAGGATATAAGCTTTGATACATTTGAAACAGTTGTGTGATAATCGGGTGAAGAAATTGGTGGAGGTGGCGGGAGTCGAACCCGCGTCCAGAACATCTCAAATAATACGTCGTTCACAAGGTTAGTCTAGATCTAGCACTAGACAGCTATTTATTAGCAAATAAATTATCAAATACACCAAGTCCAGATGTTCGGTTAAGAAGGTATCTGGGAACCTCCTCAAGGGCTATGCGGCTTGCGCATAATCCTCGAAAATTTCAATGTCATCATTGGCATTTATGTTTTTGAGTGTTTTTACTGTGACCGCACTCACACAGCCTTGCACGTATTATTATCCTTACCCTGTCGAGACCTGATCACCCCCAAATACTTCATCACCTAAATTAGGATATCCAAAATCATCAGCCTTGCTGTTTAGATAATCTTTAATTTTTTCTCTGTATTCTCCGGAACTTTTTGACTGATCCCCAAGAGCAAATAAATCATCGTTTATATCGTCAAGAATCCAATCCATACCCAGTTCCTCTATTTTTCCGGTAACCTCACCATGAATAATCTGCCTTGCATTAGGATCTATAGCTGCCTCCGACTCGGAGTCGTAATTGCCTCCAATGCCCATAGATTGAGCAAGTCCCATATTTGCTTTGAAGCTTTCCATTATAAGTTTCATTTTCATTATCGATAAGCTTCCTTAGAATTTATGGCCGCTTCAATAGCTTTGTTGCCATCTAGATCTGACATATTTTTATTTGCAATGTTATCTCGAACCCAATCCTTAAGTCTTACCTTTTGAGCGTATCCTAGGTTCAGTCCTTTTGAGGCAGCGTATTTCATAGCATGTTTAAACGCGCGGTCGATAGGCATACCTTCACCGGCAGTGGAACCCTCAACTTCATTGATTATGTTTTTTCTAAAATTTTCCATTATCTTTTTCATTGTTTTTTCCTCTTATATCTCTTTTTAGCTTTTATTAAATCTCTCCCTAAAAATAAAAGAGAAAAGTGTATTATTCCACCCGGATATGTATTGTTCCCTAATCTCATCGGATCATTGTGAAGTATATCCATTCTACTCTCTTCATACATACTTTTTATAGTTTGTATTAAAGTGTCGAAACTTAAGAAAGCATCATAAGCCTGTGTGTTTAAGCCTACTCTTTCCCAATCTTCACCCTCACTAGTATCTGCTGAGCCATCCAGCATTTGTGTAATTGGGGAATTTGGCAAATAGTCTGAAATATACCTTTGTGCTTCTGCTTTAGCGAAATCTGAACCAGCGTATTTATCATCTCTTGAGTGATACCCCTTTACACCAGTATCTGGAAGAGCTGCTCTTACCCAGTCTAGTATTAAACCTCTCAGTGTTCCAGGCCCAGAATTAAAGAACTTTTCAGCATCTCCTCTTCTTTTTTGAGTTGGAGATTTTAGAAAGTCAGGCATAGCTTCCTCAATTTTTTCGTTGAGGAAGTATCTTGGATTAATTCTTTTTTTATTTTGTCCCGTAAATCTTGGCATTGGTTAGCAGCATCCTTTCTCGCAGGCGCAACATCCGCAGCAACAGCAGCAATGCTTTGAATCAAATAATTTAACCATTTTGTGCAGTAATGCTCTCATATCATATTCCTCCATAAACTAATTATTATCGGAATAATGATTTACTTTATATTTTTTATAAATCTTTGATTGTCTTTAAATATTCAAGTAGTGGCTCACTGCATTGCTTAGGGTGTTTCCAATCTAAAACACACTTAAATATTTCTTCAGTCTTTCTTATCAAGCTTGCCCTGTGATTAGGAGACTCAAGGATGTCGCCGCACATCTGAATCTTACCCTCTGGAGTCCACTCAACTAAGAGAACGTCTACTTTGTTGTGCAATCCGTTGTTTATAAACTCTTCTACGATAGGAAACTCTGTTCCTTCGATGTCCAGCTTAAGAAGAACTAATTCTTTTTCTGGATTTATGTTTTCTTCAAACCACTTCGATAGGTTTATTGAATCGACTTCAATCTTGTTGTACAGATCTTCTCTGTTATCAATGGTAAAGCGATCTTGATTTAATATTTGCAAGACCCCTTCGCTGCTCATCATCTGGTACATCATTGGATTCGCAGGTTTACCGTTCTCACTAAATTGTAACTCGTGATATTGTCCGTACTCATCTTGGTAACATATTTTGCCACAAACTACCAATCTTTTTATTGTTGATTCTTTGTTTTCATGAAGTGAGGAACCAGTTTTAGCTCCCCAGTCTTGTAAGAAGAAGGTTTTTGTCCCCTCTTCAATATCAACAGCAGCCTGATGTACGCTGAGAGTTTTCTTGTCGAGGTCTGAAAACTTGAACTGTATTTCCTCTATTAGGTCTGGGTTTGCCTCAAAAGAGTCTATCTTTAATTTGTACCCATTGTCCTTTATCGTATCTAATGCCCATTGAATCGATTGTCCTGCGTTTGCTCCACAGTCAATAAACCTAATTCTCTTTTTCATCGTTTTTCCTAACTTAGTTAAATCTATCCGTATCTATGATGTCTTCTGGGTTTTCTCCCACACTAGCGAGTAAGAATTCTAGAATATCTATTGCATTGTTACCTTCTGCCGCTTCTGCTAGTTCAGCTGCAAAATCTTCTGCATCAGCTATTCCACTATTACCACCGACGTTAGCTAATCTGAGAATTATACCATTAGCATGAGGCATCAATGCCTCTAGGTATTGCTTTACGACTAGTTCTCTCTTTTCTTCTTGATCAAAATCAAAACTAGTTGGTGCTTCCTGCTCATCAACCATTCCCTCAACTGTTTCATTGAGAAAATATCTTGGATTAATTCTTTTTTTATTCTGTCCTGTAAATCTTGGCATTTTATTGGCCCCCTTATTAATCTAACTAGTTGTCAAAGTATTCATTTACTTTGTATTTCTTTATGAACTTTTTAAGTTCTGAAACATTAATGCCCAATAAGTTTGCAGCTTCTCTATGAGAATTTGTAGCTGAGAGGGCAAATTTAATTAAAGAGTCTTTTATAATATAAGTTGAAGTATTCCATATAGGAAAGCCGTATAGCTTTCCTCTTACATTTTTAGCTGCTAACTCTAGCTTTAAAGCTATTAGCTCTTCTAAAGTTAACGAGGCAAGTCTAACTTCAAACTCTGGATTAATCTTTCTATTTTCTCTTAGTTTCTTAGAAACACTTTGATAATAGTTCTTGCCTCTTAGTCTTTTAGGTAATTTCTTTTCTCTCATTACTTCTTGAATTCGTGAATTAAGGGTATCACACTTTGACCAAGAAATAAAGACTTAAATTCAGATATCGAATTCAGAGATCTCTTCGCCACCGAACGAGTCATCTTGTGAGGATTGTTTTTCTCTTTCATATTCAGGAGTAGTTGGTTCCCCTAATGTTGTACTGAGATCATCTTCGAAGGAGTCAAAGTAAAGTTTTACATTTGTGATGAGGTAGTCATAGAACATCTCTCTGTCATCATCATTTCCCAAAAGCCTATAGGCCTCTATGATCTGAGTTTCTATCTTTTGGAATGTCTCGTAAGCCACATTTCTACCAGTTTCGTCAGTTCCACCTATTCCAAAGTCCTCACGAGGGTCCGTCTCTTCCTCTTCTTCAGGATTTATATCAATAAACTTCTCTTCATCAGGAGCGTCAATATCTACGGTAACACCACCGGCAGACTCATCTTCGCCTTCTTGTTCATTTAAAGGATTATCTTCACCAGCTTCTGCAGCATCTATGGGAGCGAGAGAATTTCTTATAGCATGAATGATGTGTGCTCTAAAAGAATCACGCTGCTCTTTGTCGGTAGTCATTGACTTATACCGCTCCTCCAAAACAGGAATAATATTTCTAAGAAGAGTGTCCAGTGTGTTTAACCCTGTCGATTGGTGAGGATCAGTCGCAACCTCTAAAATAATATCTTGAAGGGCATTGCGAAGACTAAGTTCCTCGTTTAATTGAGAGATGCTCTCTTTCATTAATCTATTTTGGACAATTACTATCGCTCTTTGAACGCATTGTCTAATCTTAATCTCTTCTGCCAAATTGTGTCGCGATATCATTTTAATTCTCCTGTGTTAATTAATTAGTTTTGTGGTTCTCTTCTTCGTCAAAATTTATAAAAGGACTTTTAGTCATACCACCCTCGACAGCTCCACCAGCCATCGAAGACGTTTCTTCAAGTTTCTCTGCCCATTCTTCGTGACTCACTTCTGGATGTGCTTCATCACAGTCTTGGCCCGGATGATCATTTCCCTCTTTTGCAAAAAAAGCATTTGACTTCTTTACAGGGCGCGGATTCTCAAAAGGCTTTCCAGGTCCTTGAGGTCCACTGTCTAGATATACCTTTTGTGCGTTTGCAAGCCTTCTTTTAGCAATTGGTTGCCAATCACCTTCAAGAAGAAGGTTTTCTATCATAGAAAGTATAGATTCTGTGACATCGTTGCCAACTCCATCTAAATGCGGAGGAGAATTTGGATTAGATGGCCCGAAACCTAGCTTAATTCTTACATCATTGGGGTTGATACCGAGAGGTAAGAATCTGTGAAGAGGTTCGTCCTTAAGTAGAGATTCTCTAAAATCGGTAGCATTGATGGATCCCATTTCGTCTTCAACCGCATTTATAAAGAAATCTTCTATATTTCCGGGAATAACGCCCGGAATCTTTGGTTCATATAGGTGATATTTGGCAAATCTTACGTAATCGGGGCCGCCTCTCTTGTCATCTGGCTTGTCGCTAGCGACAGGAACTATTAAGTCTCCCTCTCTAGGGACAAAGGCGGGAACATCACCGTCCATCACAGCGTAAGATGCCTGAACTGGGGAATTGAACGGGGAACCGATAACTGTAACTCGATCTCCTATTCCTGCGTTCTTAAGGTACAGTTCCCAAACAGCTTTAGACTGCGGAACACCTATTGAGACTTCTCCGACAGTAAGAGGTATCGGTGAAACCATTATATATACGTAATCTACTTTTTCTAAGATACGTTGAACGGCCTCTAAGTGACCCTTTTGCGGAGGCTTGAACTTTCCGGGAAAAACCGCAACCTTTCTTCGGACATTTGGATTATCTTGGTTTAAACCAACAACGTCTTCGACTTCTTGAATTGGCTCTTCTTCGTTTTCGACAGGGTCTACCTGCTCATCAGGCTTTCTAAATTTACTCGCCTGGCCAGCAGTTATGAATTCTCCAGTAATTTTGACTGGTCTGGAGCCAAAAAGCTTCTTGCTTCTCAATACAACACCTTCATGTTCAGTGTCTGTACCTGTCAAGTCACCTAAAGGACTTGTGAGAGAATCTAGAACAACGCTACCCAGTATTTGGGTTGCAAGGTAAAAGACAGTGCCGTTTATGGCGTCCTGCGCGTCTTCTGGATCAGCTAGCAACTCAGCCAGAGCTGCGCCTCCGAGAAGCGTCTGGTAAACTATCTTGCTTAAGGCTGTTACCCTTCTACCGTCTGCAAGAGTTATCATTCTTGATCTGGGGTTTACGACATTTCTGTCTAAGAGCCAATCTTTAAGGCTTTTGGAAACTGATTTTTGGTCAAATTGAATTTTAAGATCAGTGGCGAGTGCAGGTTCGAAGTCAATTCCATCAGTACCCTCTCTTCTTGCTGCCGGTACAACCGTGTACAAGTTAAACCCGAACTTCTGAGAAACCTTTTTTACTTTCTCTTTTAGACTCTCTAGTGCTGATTCTTCATAGTCTGTCTCTGTAGCAACATCTTTTATTGGTTTCCCATCATCCCCGCGAGGACGTGTTACTCCTGGTCGGTAATTTCCATTTCTGGAGTGTGTTTTTTCGTAAAACTGATTAATTCCGTGAATAGCTATAAAGTCTTCTTCATATTGAACGACATTGGTTTTCGACCACACAAATTCAGAATTCAAAAACTTTGTTGAGTCGTCCCACATCCCCAGTTCTTCAAGTTCGTTTTTAATAGTTGGTAATGCTTGGTTGAAAATGTCGAGCATCATTTTGCCGACCTTTATCATCCCGTGCCCAGCAGAGAACCTTAGTGGGAGCTTGTCGGAAGTTATGCCTTCTATGTCTAAGTCTTTAAGACTTCCTCTATCGAGGGCGAACTCTTTTCCGCCCGGACCATCAATTAGCTTAATGCTAGCGTTGACGCCATCAAATTTAATACTAGCAGAATCACTGGCTTTAACATTATCTCTCTTCTTAGAAACAAACTCAGCAGCAGTCTCGAAGAATTCAATAAGGTCTTTACCTGTCTTTACTTGCGGTAAGTTGAACGGATGGAGCATGTGTCCACCGCTACCGCCCTCTGATAGAAGGTCTTTTTTCATAACTGTGTTTTACTTAACCCACTTCTTTACAAGTCTTTCAAACAAGTTTGTGTCACGAGGACGAAAGCGAGACTCGTAAAGGGTTTGTTCATGTTCTGGAGTTTCAACTTTCTGGTTTTCCTCAAAGTTTGTGTAATACCTTTTTTTTGTAGGATCGTTACGCCTGTTAGCATACGTATCAGCGTCGGGACCATCATAACGATCGGAACCGTCGTCGACCCTGGATGGTTTATCGGGATTCCATCCTTTTCCTATCATACACTTTTGGTACTCCGCCTTGTCCTTACCATAAAGATCTTTTCCACGGGCACAATCACTTACTGCTAGTTCCCACGCATCCCGTCCCAGGACTTCTTCTAGAGGCTCTTCGTCATCTCCGCACAAAGCTTCCTCAAGATTTTCTTCAAGATTCGCCATTTCTTCCCCGTAAGCAGCGTACTGCTTTTGAAAATATTTATCATCATGAGCCATTCTTTTGGTTTCTGATTTGGTGAAACCTGGCTTCTGGTCGTCGCCCAATCCTTGTGCAATTGCTTTAACAAGCTTGTTACGGTTCGCTTCATTATTTTCCGCTTCTTCCAAGGAGACGGCTGCAGCGTCCTTCATAGGCTCTTCCTTGTCTCCATCCTTGTCGAGGTCTAAGAAGTCGGGCTTCTCTCCCTCTTGAAGGTCGGGACAGACCTCACAATCTTCTTCGAGTTCTTCTGTTTCTTCCTCTAGGGTTTCTTCCTCTAAGGTTTCTTCCTGAGGGCTTTCTTTTAACATTTCGAGCAATTGCTCTTTTATCATCTTTTTGAGGGCGTCAATATTCATTTTAAGAGTCTCCTTGTTTTCTTGTAGTTTGTTTGTCTTTCTGCCGTCTTCCCAATCTCTGAAAAGCATGTTTCCCAATAAATAAGCCTCTGCTTCCATATTTCGAAGGTGTGGGTCGTTTTGAGCGTATCCGGGATCAGTATTTTGATCTCCGTCGAAGTCACCTCTGCAATTCTGCATATGGTGAACCAACTCATGGGCAAGTGAACGGAGAATGTCCTTTCCGTGCCTTCCGGTTACGTAAATAACAACCTTTTTCTCTCCGGGACTGTAATAAGCCGTCTTGCCTAAGGTTTCCGTTGCATTTTGCTCATCTTCTTGGAAAAACAGTTCCGGAGGATGGTCAAAACCCAACTTCTTCTGGCAGTGGCCCATAAGGTCGCTAGCTAGAGGTTTAATATCGTTAATATTGATCTTCATAGTTTAAAATACAGCTATACAACAGTAATTAGACTAAATTCGATCTTTATTCCCAGAAAAGACTATATCCATGGTATCATCGTCCAACATTTCTCTTATCCAGAACTGCATGTCTTCAGAACTCGTAAATTCGAACATATTGATACCTTCGTACACTCTCCACTCTCCAACCTCTTCTAGGACATCCAATTTATTAAATACTAGCTTATTAACGCCGTTAATATTGACTGCCATCTTCAATAGATCGCAATCTAGCCAGTTAACTTGACGAGGACGTCCAGTGGTTGCTCCAAACTCTTCACCGACTTCTCTTATTTTGGCAAATATTGGATCGACACCCTCAAAAAGTTTAGATCCGACATAAGTCTCGTATACTTTGGCAACTCCCCACACATCTCGTATTGCACGAGCAGGAACGCCATTTAAGATTGCTCCGCCGACAGTGCAGTGAGAAGAAGTGACATAAGGATAATCTCCCCAATCAATATCGAGGCCGAATCCTTGCGCTCCTTCGAATAAGACCTTTACTTCTTCGAAGTCTTGGTTCTCGTGAAGCTCATTATACATATCGATGATGTAATCAGACAGCTCAGGGATCTCTAACGCTCTCATTCCCTTTCTGGAATACTTGTCTCTATACGCTGGCCCGTTACCTTTCTTGGTAGTGCCGATATCAACGTCCTTACCATCTTGGGCCATATGAAAGTCGGTGATGATGTGCGCGTTCGAAGCAATATAGATTAAACCCTCGGTATTGATACCTTTTGAGTTTAGTTCTTCGATTTCAGACATGAACTGATTTACGTTCACAACGCATCCGGGTCCTATTATTGATCTGATCCCGAAAAACACTCCACAAGGTATGTGGTGAGTTACAAACTTTTCTCCGTTGTGGTAAATGGTGTGACCTGCGTTACACCCACCGTTGTATCTTATAACGTGAGTATAATCGTTGGTTTTACATAAATGGTGCGATACTTTGCCTTTTCCACAATCTCCGTATTGAAGATCAACAACTACATCTGCTATCACAATTCCCCCTTTGCTTAAAGGCTATGATAACATATTTCTATATGTAATTATCTATTTCTTTTCCCAAGGAGCTGGGATATCGGGGTTCAAAAGGTCTTCGGTTGTGGCGTCATTAAAGCGGCCTTCTTCCTCATCACGTTCAGAGGTAAAAAAGTCTTCTAACTCTTCGTTTATATCATCAGTGTTAGCATAAAGTGCTTTTACGTACTTTTTGGCCTTGGCTACAGAATCAGAACAGCCTTTCTTTTTCCCGGTCTCTGATTTGTAAACACATTTCCCTTTTCTCTCGTATTTCTCGTCGAGCATTTTCTTTTTTTCGAACTCTCTGGTCGCTTCTTCAACGATCTCATCTATTTCATTGATCAATTGTCGTATACTTTCTAAAAATTTGTCGCTCATTCATAAACCTCCGCGAATCCTTCATTAATTAGTATCTGGTTTACGCTTTCAGAGTGCTCTTTTACGAATAATTCGCCCAAGCAGCGTCCAAACTTCCCGTCGCCGTGATAAACTAGCTCAAACTCCCCGTTTGCGAGTGCGAGAATAGCCGCTAGGCGCCCTAAAGCTTTCTTTCCAGCCTTAACCTCGTCTTTGTCCCTTGAGCGGGTCTCAGGGGTATTAATTCCCCATAATCGAATCCTTTTTCTGACAAAAACATCAAAGCCCACGTCTATTTCCGCGTCGATTGTGTCTCCATCGATGATTCTGATCAATTTTGCGTTATATTTCTTCATCTCAAGATGAATTAGACGACAGATTTAAGAAAAGTGTTCCAATTCTCTGAAATGTTTACCTTTACACCACTTTTTTGGCTCATAGACTTTGTCATATCGTACGATGACAGCTTAAGTCCTGATAAGGTTTCCAGTTCTTTATTGATTCTTAGCATTTTAAACGCCAAGTTCTCGTTCGAGAAGGCTCCAGAGGTCGCAAGGCCGGATCTCCTCATCCTTCTTATCTTCTCTTTAAGCTTGATTGAATAATTGTAGACTTCTTCGTACTTCTTGTTGGCAAACATCTCTGAAAGCTCTTCTATTTCTTTGGAGATCGCGTTATATTTCTTTTTTGTTCCCTCGAAATCAATATCAACGCGGGATTTGACAGGCATTTCCATCCAATCTCGCTTCAATACAGAGAAGACACCGTTGGCGATGTGTACTTCGTTGGAATCTTGAATATAAATCTCGACCTCATGTCCAAAGATCATAATTCTGTGGTCGTTGTTCCACTGAATACGCTTTGCTGTGAATAGTTTCTCTAAAATCTCGCCTCCGTCTCCAAGTTGAGTGAAGTCGATAATCAGGTGAAGGTCAATGTCAGACAATTCGTGATAGTTGTAGCTGGCTAGAGAGCCCGTAAACGTAACGTCTTCAAGATCGGGGATAGTACCCACAGCTTCTTTGAGGTCTTCAAAAAAGTCTTGAGCTATTTCCATCAGTTTTTCGGCGACTTCTTCTTTTAAAGTGCCTCTTTCCCAAAATTTACCATTCAGACTGTCGTGAATAGTCAGTTTCGAGCGGTCAAACTCTGTTTCGTTAAGGCTCTCTTTCCAAACTTCGTTAAAATTAATCATTTTTGATCCTTAGGCGTGCACAAGTAACTAGAATTTCAATCATCTTTTGCCTCCTTAAAGATAAGGTAGCTAACAAAAAACGACAAGAACGATGAAATCGCAAAAGTGGATGCTGGTGTTAATTCTAGATACATACGATCCTCCTTGTTAGCTAAAAATGAGCTAACAGAACGTATATATGAGGCAAAAATACAAAAAAACCTGAATTATTTTTCGATATTGTCCGTAATAAAGTCCCCAAGAGACCACACTTGTGCAAAAGGACCCTCGGTATGAGATAGAGACTTGCACAGGTCTAGAGCGTCGTCAACGTCGATCATATGGACAGTCAAAATCTTACTTTCGTATAAGTTAATCTCGTCTAATTCTATATTTAATAGCTTTAAATAGTCCATATGGTTGACCGGGTCATAAATAATAACAACATGGTCGTCCTGATGGTACAAATCCACCCACATTGAGATCAGCTCTTTATAAGAGACTGCGTAGGATATATGCGGGATATATTCGTAGTGTTCGTCCATCATTTTGAGTGTTTATCCGCGACTGACTGTGCTGCCCACGAGTTTGGCTTCACTTTGCACTCAAAACCGGCACCCTGAACGTACCCTTTAAGCATATCTGAGAATCTGGATGTTGTATTGTTCGTATTAAATGGAGAAACATCTATATGAAGTTCAATATTATCGGGGTCGATACTACAATTCGTCATTAAGTGCTCGGCCAGATCTACAGATCTCCGAACTTCCTCAGTAATTCTTGTAACTAAGACCTTATAAGTCATTCTTGAGATGTGTTCTCGGGAGAAAAAGTACCTGCTCGAAGAATCTCCGCCAAAAAGACAGATAGCAGTAGCAAAATTTATTCTTGTTTTGCTTATGAACGAATCAGTACCAATAAATACCTTAGAACCTTTACTCAAAGATTCCTTGATGTTTGAAACGATGTCTTCGAATTCTATTTCTTTATTGGAGCCTGTGAACCATCTTAGTTTGAGCAGGTCACACATGATTAAAAAGTAAAATCGAGCATTTCAGCCCACAAATCTAACTCTTTATCGTCATCGAACATTCTAGAATGAAGTCTACCCCAAAGTTTGTCCATAACTTCTTTGGTATGCTCTTCTTCCATAGAATATTTCATTTCGTTGAGGTTGTTCCACGCCTCGCGGGTGGTTAATCGTTCTTTTTCTAGCCCAACACATATAATACACATAATGTTATTATACCCTATTTTTGCGAAAAGTTAAAGTATTCCGGCTAGCTCTTTCATTCTCTTAAGCTGTTCCGTCACTGGGTCGGCTACTGCTGCCGCGCGCATTACTGATTTAGAATAGGTAACTGCAGCTTCTTTCACTTCTTCAGATATTCCACCGTTTACTTGTACTGCTTCGGCTGTCTTTTCCACAACAGTTCCTCCCACCTGTTCTACGCTTGTAACAATCCTATTAAGATAGCCATCCATTGAATCATCAGAAACAGCTCCTATTTTATCTGCTGCAGATTTTGTTGCTTCTAGACTTTTCATCACATAAGCTTGAAAGTTTTGAGAGGTCTGAGAGAGGTCTAGATCTTCGCCTTGAGCAATACCCTGAGCTGCATCTAGAAATCTTCCGGCTGTAGTGGCGTCATCAGCCGCAGCCCTAACTACATCAGTTATTCTAGAAAACTCGCCATCAGAACTTATTTGAGTTGTTATAAACTCACCTACTTCGTCCTGACCAACTACATCGACCAATTCTCCAACTTCTTTGGCTGCTTGAGCGGGTAGTTCTGTGGTAACATCCTGTACTTTTTGCATAATTGATACTCCGCCGGCTGTTGCACCGCCAGCGTTAACATCTGCAATAGCTTTATCAACAAGAGCTTTCAGTTGTGCATTGCTTAGTGTTTGTCCATTAGCAAGTAGCGCCTGCTGACACTCTTCATCTTCTTTGAGAAGTCCCTCAGATACTGCTGCAGCAGCGGCGCCACATATAAAAGATGCAGCCTCGCCACCACCGGACGCCACAGCACCTAGCCCTTCAGCTGCTCCTTTTGTTGCCTCTGCGGCGGCAGAAGCATACACAAAGGCAAGAGTAATTGCCAATGTTAAGCTTAAAAATGTAATACTCATAAGCAAAGGTGCAATTTCTGCAGCCTTCTCTTTGTTGCTGGTTAGTTGATTCGCCATCCATTTAAAAGGCACCATGATTTTATTCATTGCAGCTGCTGCCCATTCTGACCCCTTTTCTTTTATAGAATTTAATATTTGCAATCCGCTGGCTTTTGCGGCAATAGCTTCCTTTATTATCTTCATTATTATTCTTTTAATAAAGTTTGTGATTATTGACCTAATACCTTGTACTGCTTTTAAAGCTAATTTAAGTCCTGTTTCAACAACTTTCAAGGTAAAGATTAGAGCCCCTTTGTTCCAAGTCTTTTTCCAATCTTCAAGCCAGTTGGAAGCAGCATCTTTTACTTTCTGTAAAACACCACGTCGGTCAGCAGCTTCAGGGTCCTCTCCTCTTCCAACATCTGCCATAGCTTTGTTTAGTTTCGCTTGAGAGCTGAGGCCGAAAATTTCATTTATATTTTCTTCCCCTTCGTTGAAATATAGCCCTCTTTCATAAGCAAAAGACCTATTAATGGTCTCATAAAATTGATCATGAGTTATTTTTTCAGATATGAATTCCTCATGAAGTTCATCAAAATTTCTTTCAAAAATCTGATTATTGTTAAACGTGTAAACAGTATTAGTTTTTTCATTAAGAGTATTAAACTCTTGTAGTAAACTTTCTTGTGCTTCGTTTAAAGGAATTTTTTTAGATTCTTTAATAAGCTTTACGCGGACTGTGCGAATGTTTTTTAACTGTTCTTTTATAGTCTTCTTTTTTTCGCGAATTGTTTTTTCTATTTTTTTGTTTAACTTTATTTTAACTTGTTTTCTTTTCATGACAAAGGACTCCTCTCTTTAAATAGTCACTATCTTAGAGTTGCATCCTTTTTTGTCGCTTTTAATTTTGGTAAAAAGTCCTTCTTAAGTTTTAAGAGTCTTTCAAATTTAACTTTTTGACGTGCGTCAGTGTAAAGGACCTGTGGCTTCTTTACCACACCGTTGATAAGAAGGTCATCAAAATTATAAAACTTTGTAGTATCCTTATCCTTCGCGGACACGTCAAAACTAACAAACATAAACAAAATAAAGGTGAATATTGAGATCTTCTTCATAATGTGACCCTCCTACTAATAAGTATTAGTTCGGATCGACATTGGCTAGAAGAAATATTAAAGATTCGTTCATACCAACACGAATTACGCCGGTATGCTTGCCATTTTGATAAACAGCGGTATAGGGGATCATTTGATAGTGAAGATCCAGAAGTATTTTGGCAACCCATATCTTTGAGGCGTCTAAAAACACTATTTTGTGAGCTATGTTAGCATCTTTGAGTAATTGTTTTAATTTTTTGCACGGAGCGCACCATTCTGCACCAAAAACCACGTAAGTCTTGACTGGTCTTTGTATTTTCTGTTGAAAGTCTTTTTTGCTGTCAACATATATCCTCGCGAGAGCTGTTGGATAATTTAGTATGAACCCAACAAAGAGAACTGTTAAAATGGCTCTCACGGCCTGAAACAGATCTTGCATTACTCTACTATGTCTGCTTTGATTACTGCCTGGTATCCGGATGGCATACTTGGAAACTCTTCAAAATCATAATGAATGACTAATTCACGAGCGTTATCAGTACCCAGGCCCTGACTTAGGTCTATTGTCTTTTCTGTGAGTTTCTCATTCTCTCCTCTCTTGCGAGATCCGCCCCAATCCTTTGTAAGTGGCTCTAAATGCCCTGGACCGCGAACAGTTAAGCGATATTCTCCAGGTTGGACAAGAATAGTTCTAACAGTATCATCACAATCGGTAAATCCTTCGGGTCCTCCCCTGGTCATGCCACATCTCTGGGTTTCGCCATCTGGCGACTCACCATAGCTAGATTCTCCTTCGAACGTGGATGAACACTGCTGATTGTCCTGTAGATCGCATTCTCCGACGATAAAATCACCAATAGGTACTCCATTAAGCTCCAATTGTACGTCGGAACCTAGTTTGTTGTTAATATGAAGGACAATTGCGCTTTCTTCGTGATCTACCTGACTTTGTACCTCGGGAGAAACATCACAGCCTGCTCCGATGCACGAGGCCAAACCTAGAGCGATTGCACTCCCTTTAAGGCTTTTAATGAACTCGTCTCGCATTCCTTCATCTAATAATATCGCATCAAGCTCCTCTATTATAAGATCTTGTATTTGATTATCAGTAAAACCTAGGCCTCTGAGGGTTTCCATGTTCTCACTAAAAGGATTAGTGACCTCGTCTGCATATGCGTCTAAGATCGCTTCCTGCTTATTCAGAAACTTTATATAATACTGAAGTTGATCGGGAAGAGACTTTAGTTGATCAGTCTCTGCTAGTCTTTCAGCAATTTCATACGCCCGCTGCATAATAGGTCTTATTTGTGCAATTGCACTGTATGAACGGTCTATCTGGTCAAAGTCGACTGCAGGAGGTGCTTCAGGGGGAGGAGGTGCAGAAGGAGCTTCCGGATTAGACTCACCTTCGGATCCGCCCTCGCCAGATTCAACATCGCCTTCGGTTTCGTTATCTTCCGGAGGAGCTGGAGGTAAATCGCTATGTTTGGTGATTAATGCATCTAGTTCCTCATCGCTCATCAGCTCATCGCCCATTGTAGCCTCTAAAAGCCTTAGAGACTCGGCAATGTCACCTTCGCCACCCTCGCCTTCTTCTTCACCTTCAGAATCTCCAGATCCGGTTCCTTGAGAGAGTTTAGTTAAGATAACGGCGAGTTTCTTGAAAAAGTTCTTTCCCCAAGACTTAGCACCGGGTATGTCGACCGAAATTTTTTCATTTGCATCATAAGCCAAATTCATCAATTCAATAAAGTCAGCTATGTCGTTAGCATCTTCAGGACCAGCGTCCCGCTCTAGAATCAGGTTTTCGACAAGGGTAAGGATGCGGTTATAGTTTTCTTTATCGGTCATTTTTTTTCTCCAATTTTTTTTCCGCCTATTTTTTTGTGTAAAGAGCACTTAGGGTCACAAGAGCATATTAGCTTTTTCGCTTTTGGCTTTTTCGCTCTATGCTCCTCTTTTCCCCAGTAAGTTACGATTATTTCAGAGTTTCTAGGTGATCCGTCATAAAACCAAGCCCCACACCCTATTTGCATTGCCAGAATAGCGGCGAGACCCGCTCCAAGGCTTCTTTTGATGAGACCATAGGGTCGTAGGCTATAAGGCCTTAAAACACCTCTTTTTGGTCTTTTCCGTATGATCCCCGATCTTGACATTATTATTTGATTCTCGGTCTTACCGGTTTACCGGTTTTCTTCGCCTTTGCTTTTAGATTGTCTTTCCGAAGAGCTACTGCTGCGGCATCTTTGGCTAGCTTTCTAAGTCGCTCTCTCTCGGCGTTTTGACCGGTCTTCCGGTTTTCACCATGAGCTGCCACTTCGTCGATACCGGGCTCCATTCCTAAACGAGGTTTCGCTGCGCCGCTGATTTCGACCTTCCTGATATAATCTTTAAATCCTGAAAAGACTGCTTCCATTACTTCTCTTTGATCTAGATCACCGCTAAGATCTTGCGCAGCTCCCTTATGTATCCCCATCTCTTCAAGCGCATCGAATATGGCGCCACTAAGCGCGCTATGGATTCCGGTTTTATAACCAAGAAAGATCCTATCCATCGCCCCTGCCTCTTCTAGGTGGTCTCTAAAGACAGGATCGTCTTCACGATAGCTTTCATCAGGAGTTTGCTCTTCCGGTGCCTGTTGGCGTCTTCTTTTTATTTTCTCACCATCTGCATACTCTTCGTATCCTGGTAAGTCTTTAAATCTGTCGTTATCTTCCAGCATTTCGGCTATTTGTGTTTTAACCATATTTCTTAGGTTTTTCTTTGTAATCTTCATCTTATCTTCCTCCCTGCTGTAGGGCAGCTAAAATTCTTTCAAGGAGTTGTGTGTGAACCATAGCTTCACTCTTTATGTCACTTAGCATTGTTACTATGCTTAAGCTCCTAGTTTCCATGTCCTGGGACATTTCCTCATCGACGATTCCATCTGGTATTTCGCCAACTTCGCTCATCTCACCTAGCAGCTGTTCTAGTATTAATTCCTTTAAATTTTTCTTTGTGATTTTCATGGCACCCTCCAATATTGTAATTAGTAAACCTTAAGGCAAAATCTCGTAAAATTTCTTAGCGCTCTATCGCGTGTACCTAGCCACCGTCAAGCCCCTGACGCTCTTAGGGACATACATTCGGGATACCGGGAGGGGGGAGGGGGGTACCGTTAAGCCTTTGAATTGATTAGGCTTTTT
>UEXM01000637.1_pt1 | contig 35607 bp, 43 predicted proteins | sample 1796661 | NCBI WGS metagenome assembly UEXM01 (sample SAMEA4772469, study PRJEB27181) | metagenome
TTGTCTGTTACTGGACGATCTTGCATCGCCCTGCTCGTGCGGTTACTTCCAGAGGTTTTCTTAATTCGTTCGTCTGACATTAAATGTCGCTCCTTTTACAGCGATTTTTGAAATATAAATCTAATTTAAAAAAAACACAAGCCTGTTTAAGTTTTGTTAGCTCGATCCCATTCCATGTAGCGTTTGACATATTTCTGTCTAAGCACTGGATCATCCCAAACACCGTGATCCATCATGGCTTGTTTACGCTCAGGACTGATGTAAACTTCTTTACGAGTAGAGGCTGGTGCGTGTTCTTTTCCAGAACCAACAGCAGGCCCACCACGAGCTACACGTTTCTTTTTAACTGGGGTTGGTTCTTCGTGATCTCCAACCTCATCAACGAAATCTTCAAACTTTTCAGGGAGCCTTTTCGCCGCTCTTTCTGTAAGCTCATCCCAATATTCGTCAGTTGCTGGATCAAACCCCTCTTTTGTTAGGGATGCATCAATTGCATTGACAATACTCGATTCCTCGTTCCCACCGTTGATGTCATACCACGGATTATCATCAATAAACTCTTGGGCATGGGCCATCACCCTGTCATCTACAGGTGTTTGTGGTTGTTGCTGTTGCTGTTGTTGAATATTAGCTTGCTGTTTTTGACGCTCTAATTGGGCAATTTTTTTCTGAGCTTGATCTCGATATTGCAAGGCTTTTTGTACATCTTGCCCACTTTGATTTTCAACGCCTTTAGCGATAACTTGATCGGCAAGATTTAATTCTTTCTGAGCCACCGCTAGATGTTGATCTAAATTTCCCATTTCAATGTTTTGAGATTTTTTTTCTTGTACAGAAACTCTACGCTCAAGGTCTTCATTACGTTTTCTGAGAAAATTAAGCTCGACTTTATCGCGTTTGATTGCTGTATCTCTACGTTGTTTACGATCTTGTTTTTCTTTCCTTCTACGTTCACGAATGCTTTCACGTTCATCCGGTGCCTCAGAAGTGGTTGCAACCTTTTCTGTCTCTTCCGGTGCAGTCTCAATAATTTTTACATCTTCTGGATTTTCTTTTGATGGTGCTTCATCTTCAACAATGACAACTTTATCATCATCAACAATATCGTCACCGTCTTCTTTTCCTAGTTCTGCCATTTTCTATCTCCTTGTCAGATAAATGCTTTCATTTGCAGTGGGTCACCTGTCACTTTTCCAATGATGTCTAGGTCATTGAAAATGACAAACATAGCTTTTTCGCCATTTGGATCTTTATCTAATGGCACTTCCCATCGGTCACCACCGTATTTTGGAACTCTTACAAAATCACCATCGGCACACCAACTACCTTCAGGCCATAGTTCCATTGTGTTTCTGTTTTTAAAAGCTAAAGGACCGACATACATAACCTTACCGATTTGTGTATTCCATTTTTCGGTATCTTTAGTGTCTGTAGTCAGGATTATACCACCTGCTGTTTTCTTTTTAGCTGTTCTTATTTGTACCAGAACACGGCTACCAAAAGGCTGTATACCTGCGTCAATCGCTGGGAATGCCTCTTTCATTGCGTTCTCATATGTTTTTGTCACCAAATTTTTCCTCATCTAAAAGTTGCAATAGTACGTTAATTGATGCCTCATAACCAGCCATCATTCCGCAACGATGCCCGTACTCGAAAGCATCACGGTCTTGTGGATGTCTCAAAGCCTCATCAGCAAACTCAAACTGTTTGGCTTTGAGAGCATTCAACAATTTTGTTTCTAAGTTCATGCTTACATAAAATCGGTCGCATTACCTGTTAGCTTATACTTATGTCGAGGTGAAGTGCCAGCCGCTTTTCCAGTTGATTCTTTTCGTGGCCCCTCAGATTTTTTTCTTGGGTTCTGCGCTTCCTTCATGTTGTCCATGTTCCGTTTGTAACCCATCAGGATTCTCCTTATAAAGATTGTCAAAAACACGATTCACATCCAGAGTATAATCCAAGTCAGATTTGCTATAATGTATCCATTGAGAAGGACGAAACTCCGGTGCTCCTTCCCCTGCTTCAAACCATGCAGGGTGCGTAACTCTCACACGATTATTTGGTAGAGCCACAATATTTCCTGTCCACTCACCTGCATCCAGAAGTTCAAGAACATGAGACTGCTTATGTTGAGCAGGGTCATCTCCTATTTCTGAATCTGTATAGTCAACAGTGAAATAATACTTTGCGGGGAATAACTCCCCATCAATTTTTGCTAACCAAGGACACGGTGTACATCGGTCCAAGACATAAACACTATGCGTTCTAGATGAACAATCCCACGGTTGAGCATCGTGAGTTGCCATCGGTGTAGGCCAATCATCTAATGGTGTATCGCCAACCAAGGCTGTAATAGGCATTCTAGCCCACATTGCACCACCATGAACATTCGGTTCATCGGTATCGTATGTTTCTGCACCCGTAAAAATTAACTGAAAGCTGAGACTCCGACATGGTATTGTTGTCACGGCTATTGCCATAGCATGGATAAATTCACCGTGAAACTGCTCGTGATTGTAGGTGTACTCTCTTCGCACCCAACATTTGAAGTGCGGAATATTACTCTGCAAAAACGCCATGTTTTAAGTTCTATTCTTTGTCAGTTATGGTGTTGGGTTTGGATTAATTCCTGTTCCGGTGGATACTGCCACCTTTTCACCCGTAGCCATTTCAGCAGCTGCGAGTAATTTAGCTGTCTCGTTATCTGACGTATTCATTCTTTCTCTGGCTGCTAGATCCTCAGCCTTTCTTCTGTTTTCGTTTTCTTGTTTGATAGCCTCTAGATCAAATTTAGCCTGACGATCTGCTATGTCATTCTCTATTTTAGCTGCTTCAAGTTGGTCTTCGTTTGCCATTTCGGTAGTTTTTAGTTGTATTTTCTGATTTTCGAGCTCCATTTTGGCCTGTAGCTCTATTTGATCCTGTTGAATCTTGGCTCGATCTGTTTCTGCACGTTGTTGTAACGTCATTTGTGCAATTTCAAGCGATTTGTCTTGGGCCATTGGTGGTTGTGGAGCATATTTCTGTGCTTCGGCAGTTATTTTAGTTAAATCTTGCCCAAAATCACCTAATTGTTGCTCAATAAACTGTTGAACTTGATTAATTACCGTAACTTCTTCCCTTGCTTCGTCTTTAATTAAGTTCTGAGACTGTGCCATTTGCACTGCCGTATGAGCTTCCACCAAATAATAGTTTAAAAGGTGATCTCTCAAGTGAATTGCCATTGGATAAAGAAAAGTTGGCTGTATTGCAGGGTTTGCACCAAACAAAGGAGATTTTAGAAACGGCATATGCGTCAACATATGTGCCATATGGTCCTGTTCGGGCAGTACATACACGGGTCTACCCAATGCAGCAGCAACATTTTCACTTACTGGGTCAAGATTTTCAGTTCCGGGAGGGTCAATTAAGACCTCTGAGTCTGGAACCTTCATAACTCTTAGGAACATTTCCTCAACTTTGCGTGCATCATACATCTGAGGCATCAAACGAGCACGTTCCATGATAGCTTGGATTTGTGCGAACCGTTGTGTTTCACTAAAAATTGCAGGATCACTAACCGGAACGACATCCATTGGACCGTCAAAGTCCACTGGTTCTATTTCGAGTCCAGCATCGTTACTTTGTAAGTCTTCTTCTACCATGTAAGCACTGTTGATTCGGTGTAGAATCTTGAAACAACGCTCCATAGATGAATGTAAACGTGAATGGATAGAACTAAACACAACCATGCCCTGTTCAATCAGGGCCATTGTGGTGCCAACTGGCATATTTGGATTGGTGTCACTTAGCTTTTCAAATGATGTTTGAACCACACTTTGGCCAGCATCAACTAAAAACCCTAGTAATTGAAACAACGTAGGACTTGGTCCACCAAATGGCAGTGGCATTGCTATCTTTCGGATGTCATCAACCATTGCACCACCTTCGATTTCAGCAATCTCGGTAGGTTGCAAGCTAATTGTTTGTCCACTAGGACCGCCCTTTAGCTTTAACATTGTGGGAATGTTTTGAATATGAGCACTATCCATCAATGCCCTCAGTGCTCCGGTAGCTGCCCCACTTAGACCACCGATCATCTGAGTTAATCCGATAGGATAGGCTCCTCGCCATGGGACGAAAGGAAACTCAACAATCCAATCCAACTCGTTTTTCATTTCATCGTCTGCTTCCCAGTTACGATACAATGACAACGCTTTGTTGGTTGTTTTATCTACTGTTAGAATGTATGGCTCTAATCCATCATCGAAATCCATAAACGTATAGATTTCAAATATAGTTCTCAAACCATCTTCGTTATAACTCGTTTCACTTTTACCTTCTATCTTGTCGTTAGCAGTAGTTGCCTTGCTGTACTCTGGCTCATTCGGATAACCCAGATCGACATCAATATACATACCAGACGTAATTCGTCTTTCGTATTCCATCTTGGTAATATACTGCACATGGGTCTTACGTTCTGCCGTATAAAAGTTCGTAGCAGCAAACGGCAAGTAGACATCATCAATTGGGATAAACTCAGATTGTGGTTTACGATGCAAACTATCCCACATAAATTTCATATATTGCCCACCACCAAGTGGCAATTGCGTGCTCAATTGTTCTAGTTCGGCACGGAACTCAGGCATTTGTTGTGTAGTCTGCCAGTTCATAAACTCAGTTTTGCGTCTAGCTTTTTCTAATTTATCTGGTGTTTGTTCACCTTGAACCTTGCTCTTTATTGGTCCATTTGAAGGAAACGCTTCTTTCATAAATCGTGCGGAAAAATCAACGCACGCTTGGATTAACATTGGATGTACGACACGGTTCGCACCCTCAAACTGCGCTCCACCCGGAGCATCATCACCGAGGCCAGTGCGTTGTAATCCTAGTTCATACTGTTTATCACGTTTTTCTCTAGACTCTTTATCCTTGGAGATTTTGTCTACAAGATCAACGATGGCAGTATTAAGTTTATTCTGGTCTACTTCTTCAACAATGTTAGCAAAATGTGCAAGCCTTTGCTCTTGGCTCAACTCCATTTCATCAAGACGAATGAGAGCACCACCATCATCTGTGTCTTCTACCTCAGCTAACTCGTTCGGAATAGCAACAGTTTCACCCTGTTGTTCTTCGTCCATCATAGTTTCGTCAGACATCATATGACTCCAGTATCTGATCAGACATCATGTCGATTTTTTTGGCGTTGTAAACCCCACCTTTGGCAAAATTTAATCTTCCCTGCAATCCAAAGTTATAATTGTTTGAGTCTTTATCGTAACTTCCACCAAATCCTATTTTTCCCATAGGGGTTTCATAACTTAATTCACCTTCGATTGGTCCACCACTCGGACGATATGTTCCACGGGCTTGAATACTATCTAAACCTTCATTAACTGGAATTGTTATACCACCTGTAATTGGCCCCGGTTGCATTTTACCTTGGAATGAATTATCCCCTATTCTACTAGCACCACCTTCAACACTCACTGATCCATCAATAATTGCACCAATACCGGGAACTTCTTTGATCGCACCTATTGAGGCAAGGCCATTAATTCTATCTTCATTAATTAATTCCACGGTTATTTCTTCGGTTTCTGGATTAAAGTACGGTATTTTTATCATGTCCCTACCAGCATTTATATCCAATCTCCCAGTGGCCTGTGCTCCAAGAAATTTTCCAAACAAGTCATTAAAGAAACTTGTACCTACCTGACCACCTTCGTTGTAACCACGCTTTTTCATTTCTTCAATTGACGCTGAAATTGTGTCAACAACTTCTGGTGTAATTTCCTGTCCGGGTACTTGAGTTCGTATTGTTGCCGATTTATTTGCCTCTGTCTCAGGTTTGCCTTTGACCAGTGTTCCTTCGCGTTCTTTGTATAACTTTTGAAACAATTGACTTTGTGGAACATCACGCTCAAGAGCACCCAAATATTCGCCAGCCATTTGTGTATCATAAGTTGAATGCGGAATTAATGGATCAGTGATGGCATCGGCATCAAGATCAATTTTTCCAATCGCACCCCCAAACATTCCGGGTGGTGTATATATCTGAGATTCGTCTGTAGTAGCAACCCTTGCTTTACCCGGAGATGGGAATCCAGCTTTCTGTGCATCTGCTTTTTCCATTATTCGCATGAATTTTTTACGAACTCTTGGTGCTGCTTTGGATATATAATCCCGAAGGTCCGGTGAATCTATTCCGGGCCAATCTTCTACTGGCCTGAAATCTTTGTCCTTCGTAATTTGCGTTTTCATCAATTCATCAAATCTTGCCATATCTTTTTTCTTCATACCACCACGAGCAATTGTTACCGCAGTCATTTCTGCTAACAACTCTGGCGTGAAGTTATTGAAATCTAGTGCTTTGGGAGACATTGTTCCGGTTATACCAACAACTTCTTTACCTGTAGCATCTGCTTCTTCTCTTGCACGGTTGATTAATCGACTGATTATATTCTGACCAGATGCCCAAATATTTGTTTCCGGATTGTTGGGAATACGTTTGGAATCACCCACTATCCCAGCATCGCCACGCATAAAGTCTCTACCACCTTCCGTAAGAACAGGTCTTTCAAGTTTTATATCATCAACCTGTTTAATGTTTTTACCAAGACCTGCTCGATCTCCATAGAGAGGAATAGCAATCTTACCTTCCAAATCTTCTATTTTTATTATTTTCTTTGGTGGTAATTGAACTACTGATTCCGATTCAACATCAACTTGATCTGGTGGTTTATCCATCTTGGTTGCCTGATACCCAAGAGGATCAATCTCTTCTTTTCTAAGTTTGGAATAATCAACTTCATCTTGACCAGATTTTAACTCTGGACCTCTACCACCGCGACCCTCTACACCTTTAACAATATCCTCGGCTCGGTTCTCGACAATATTTGGATCGTATTCTTTCATAACACTTCGTGTCATATCACGCCTCGGACCAGCAGTAGCAGCGCGACCAAGACCAACAAGACTTACACCCATCATTGCAGCCATAGTTGTTGCCTTGGCAATCTCATCATCGCTCAATAATTTTATAATGGTTTGACCCATTTCCTGTAATTCTTGCGGAGCAGTCGGACGTAATGCTTCAACCAAGTCAACATAGTTGACAACACCGTCATCATTTAAATCTGCAATGCTTGATGTCTCTTTGGTAACTGCTCGTTGGTAATCTCTTTCATCCATACCCAAGTCAAGCTCGACTGCTCCACCCTCGGCATAGGTCACATCTAACATAAAATCTTCACGCATTTCTGGCGTGATGTCCATTCGCCAATCTCCTTCAGGTAATTGATAAGGTTCAACCCCATACTTCTTACCTAGCTTCTTGGCTTCTTTTACCATCACGGTGTCGTATAACGTTCTCGCACCCTCGGCTAAATTTTTTTCTTTAGATGCCGATGTTTCAGGCAAAACCACATCTCGAACGATAGGTTTATTAAAAGCAACTTGCGTTACTTCGGTTGATGGCGCTGCTTCGATTATTTTTTTTATTTCCTCACCATATCGCATACCTATAATCTCTGGAATTTTTTCTGGACTGAAATCTCCTCCGAGATCATCTACAATTTCTCTGCCCCTGACAGGGTCCATATATGTGAATAAACCAGTTGATGGGTCATACTCAAAAGCCTCAATATGTCTGGTAGCATTCCGCACCGCTGCCGATTGATTACCACTGATCCACCCAATAGCATCGGAACTATCACCAACCCCCTCGTTAACTAACCTTTGCATTGCTAACTTGGGCCACTCTTTAAGAAACGGAAAGTTCTTGGGAACACCCTCTGGCGTGTTAACATTATTTAATAATCTTCTTTGTGCATCTAATCTTTGAAGTTTATATTTTATTTCTTCGATAACATACGGATCATCTTGTTGTCTCCGTGCCGTTTCGTATACCGTTCCTTGTGACGATTGAAATGGAACCTGAACTGTAGGTGGATCAAGGTATAAAGCATTTTCTAACTTTTCTTTGGTTTCCTCAATTTCATCGGCTATTTTCTTTTGAAGTTTTACTTTGTCCTCACGAGAAATTTTTTCAGGTAGTTCTTTAAAACCTCTTTCGATATTTTCAGTTCCTGTTGGCAAACCAGATAATTTTAATGATGACTTAGACGTATTGAAAGGATCTTCTTTCAACATTTGCTCAGTGATGTCTAGTTTAAGTCCTTCGATTCTGCTAGTGGGGTTTGATGAACTTAACGTTAGTGGAGTAAATTGATCGTACTCACCTTCTTTTGCCACTTTTATCGCAGTGTCATTTTGAAACTCTTCCGAAAAAGTAACGTATTTATAATTTCCGTCTGGTAGCTTATCGCGTATTTGGTCCACTCGCATATGAAAAACAGCATTGGGATAATCTGCATAGTGAACGTTTTCAACATCTACAGCGTCCATTCCCGCTTTCTGCAATTCTCTTTGATACTGACGTTTCATTTCTGGTGTGAGTGTTACAACAATCTCTTTATACTCATCCGAGTAAGGAGCATCATCCCCAAATACACCCTCTGGCCTTCGCATTGTGTTGTAGTAAGGGGCTTCGTATGCAGGAAACTCCTTCTCTTGTAGAACTGTGGGATAACGTTCAACCGCACCTGATCTTGTCACATAACTTCTACCCGGCTCGGTCTTATCCAATACCTTTTCTAGATACTCGGTGGTTACCGTGTCATCGGGTTTTTCACCAGCCATCTCCTGAAGTTTGGCGTTGTATCTTATGTTCTCAAGCTCTGGGTCAAGAAAGCGTTTCTCCGTTTGACTAACACCCTCAAGTTGTTTCTTTACTTGTGGTATAGTCATCGTCTTCTGTTTACTGCCACGAAGTGCATCACGAAGTCGGCCCTTGTAACTCGCAGCTTCTAACACCGAAGTGTCTGGTAAGTTCCCCGCAACGTCCTGTAAGAAATTCTTGATTGGTCTACCTATTGTGCTCGTAGCCAACTTCGCACCCGGAATGTAGTCAGCAGCCATCAGGCCACTTAACCCTAACATCGCCGCGCCTTTAGCAATGTCACCCTGACTGATGTTACTCCCCGCTTGCTTCAAGGCTCCCCCGATTTCACTCGGATAGGACGGACGCACCGCCTCGTACCCATCATAGAAATCTATCCGACCATCTTCGTTTAAATCAGCTAGAAGACTTGTTTCTTGTGTGACAGTTCGAGGGTCACGGTCCTGTGTCGTTCTGAATTGACCTAACGTTCCGGTCATCGCCTCAGTTAGTGGATCATCTCCGGTGACACCCAACACACGACCACCCTCATTCCACTTGACTTTGTTCGCCCAGTACGCCGCCGATGTCGGACCCTTTTTAATATTCTTAGCGTGCCTCGCCTTGAATGACTTCCGTCTGTTCTTCTGGGTCTGTGACTCACCAGACTTAGGCTTGCCCGCCGTAGTCACACCCTGTTGTCCAAACCGGATGAGCCTCTCAGTTCCACCGTCATTGACTTTGACAACATGAGACTTGGTCTTGTGGTCAGGCGTGCGTCTTGGTTTGTTTAATTGCAAGCTATCTTTGAGGGATTTCTTGCTCATTCTGCGTCACTTCCGTCTGGTCCGAAATCACCAAACCCAACAGGTGGTGTATAGGTATTCCCTTCAGGACCATAACCAAAAGCATCATCTAACGCTTGATCAAAACTCATGTCATTAACCATCATATTGTAAAGCGTTGTACCACCCAACATTGCTAGTCCGGGTAGGCCAGTTGGTGGCACTCCTTTAAAAGCATTCATAACATTGCCAACAGAAAAGTTTCCTATGTCTGCGGTTCCAACAGCACCCCTCATTGCATCTGCACCACCCGTGCCATCCATGTTCAAAGATGAATCATACTCAGACAACAATTTCATAATGTCTCTTACCTGTTTGTCAGCGTAACTGTCACCCTCACCCGTAACACCCAGAATGTCATAAGCCCTAGCCAGTTCACTCACACCACCAAGGTCTTCTAACATAGAAGGACCACCCAAGTTAGTGCTCGGAGCAAATACATTACGCAAGAACCTAGACATATCATTACCTGCCTTGTCTTCATTCATACCACCGCCTGCACCACTGCCAAGTAGGTTAATTTTAAAATTTTGACCTATGTCACCATAGAGATCACTCAATGCAATCGGATTATCTATTTCCTCGTTAAAAATATAAGTGGGCCTAGACATATCATTATTATCGTCACCCTCGTAATTTCTGTCCTCAACATTCATTAGTATCTTGGCAATGTTCATCAAGTTAGAATTAACATTCGGTAACTCCATACCAAAGCTATATCGGTTATCCTCTATCCCAAAGTCTGGGGTAAATGGCGTGCCATGATAATGCTGTCTCGCAAAGTTTTCCTCAAACTCTGACGTTGGTTGGTTATTACCAAACCTATTCTGATAGTCTGTAGTTGCCTGTGCAAGTACATCAGGGTAAACAGTCAGGTATTGCCTCTCAGGACTTTGAACAGCAAAGTCTTCTACCTGTGCTTGAAATTCAGCACCCGGTGCCACACCCTGTGATGCAACATACGCTGTAGCCTGATTCAATAATTCAGGGTTGGCCTGTAATGTTTGCAATGCTCCGCTAAGTTGAGGAGGATTAGCCCTCATGTTTGCTAACGATGCTGCTTGCTGATCAGCATATTGCTGAAACAAATCCATGTTTACCTTACCCGTATTGGGGTCTAGTGCTATCGCTTCTTCATAGGTAATAGCCATACTAACTCCTACACCGCATAAGGATTGATCCGTGGCTTGTCGGGCTTGATAGGCTCGTCAATATCCATAGCCTGCGGTAGCTCAAACCATCGATCATTTTTCAGATATATCATAGCTTGAGTAAATGTGTCCACATAATCATCGTGTGCTGCAACCGGAAACTTCGTCAACTCGCTATAAAACTCATTGGCCCAACTCACCCTGTGGCCCGGATTCTTTTTACTCTCCGGTATCCATACCATGCCCAGTTCCAAGATCGGTGCAGCCTGATGTGCTCGACTGACTTTGTCAGCGTTGTGTGGGTTGTACCCTACGGCCGGTACCTTCGCTAATCGCAAATCCTGTAGGAGTGATTGCCCACTCGCCTTGGCCTCGACCAATATACGATCCGGTCTGCGTGGTCGGCTGTATGGGCTGTCCTTACTCAATCCCCCATACTCGGTGTTCCAATCCTTGATCGCTCTGGCCCTTAGGTCTGGGTAGGTCAGATGTTCGGACCAAGCGTCAATCAACATCACGCCCCTCTCGCCCTCGTGGGTGAACATTGCCCAGACAGTACAGGCTGTTGGGTCACCCGTTGTCTTTTCCGTGAAGGCACAATCGTAGCTCTGGAGAATATACTCGAATGGGGGTAGCCCCTGATCGTGAGGCCACAACTCAAAGAACTGGGTGCGTAGTATACCGCCCTCGCTCGGTGTCGGGTCTTGTTGCAACTGGCCAGCCGTGCCATACGTTCCCAACAACTGCTTGAGTTCGGTGATCTCCTTCTTGCCGAATCGCTCAGGACAAATCAGTTCGCCCTCTACTTCCCGTGGGTCATACACTCCGAGTACCGACTGCCTCTCCACACCATCCCACTCAGCTGGTATCATCAGATGTTCCCAGCCCCCGATGTCATCCAAGATGTGGCCCGATATGTCTCGGTCATGTAGCCGTTGCATGATGGTGACCATTGCGTCATTGCGTGGATCGTTCAGTCGGGTGGACCACACCATGTCGAACCAATCCAGTGCGCTCTCTCTGATTGTATCGGACTGCGCTTCCTGTGCCGAGTGGGGATCGTCAAGGATCAGCCTCGATCCACCTTCACCCGTTGCAGTACCACCAACCGATGTGGCAAGTCGGTATCCGGTCTTGTCGTTCTCGAATCTTTGCTTGGCATTCTGATCACCGGATAGCGAGAACATATGACCCCACTGTTCCTGATACCACGGCGATTGGATCAGCCGTCTGGCTTTCAGGTTGTCTCGTATTGATAGGTTACCTGAGTAGGACGCACAGAGAAACTTTTGCTCCGGTTGAGTCAGCCATTCCCACATAGGCCACATCACACTGACGATAGTACTCTTGCTATGTCTCGGTGGGATATTGATCAATAGCTTTCTGATCTCGCCATCGGTCACTGCCTGTAGGTGTTCGCATATCTCTTCGATGTGCCAACCTGCAATGAACTTTATTCCGGGTTCCACAACGTGCCATGACTGTTTGACAAACTCATAGAGTGAAGCACTCGCCGCTCGTCTTTCTTTTTCCCTCTTGAGAAGATCGCGCAGTACAGCAGGACTCGTTGTATTTATATTCTCAGCTAGACTCATCACTCCCCACCTTGTCGAGCAGTTTCTGCATATCATCAAGTTCGGAGTCTGACAAGTTCCGGAGATCGACCGCCGCCAGTTGGATTGGACCACCACCCTTGCCTGTCACCTCTTGGGTTAGCTTTTCACCATACACTTTGGGAAGCATCTTACTGAGCATCCACTTCCTTGTGTCAACACGGAGTCGGTTACGTTGGATCGCCTCGGAGCTTAGACGCTCCTTCACACCGTGCTCATCGGTGGTGTAGTTCTCGTCTGCTATCGCCACGATCTCATCAGCCAGTAGCTCGTAGGCCATCTGCCTCGCGTGCGCGTACTGTTCTGCTAAATCAGAGCTGGCCCCCATCCAATCGAGGAAAGTTGAAGACGAAGGAAGATCGTCATCACCATCAAGAATTGATCGAAGAGACTTGCCCTGAGCAATTTGATAGCATACGAAGCCTGTTATTTTTTCCCTATCATATTGTCTAGCATTAGGACGTTGTGAGTTCTTCTTATATGTTCGGATTTTATTTTTCGAATCCGAACGATCACTTGTTTTAATCAGTTTCAGGTCAGGTTTTTTTGTATTATTTTTTGTCTTATTTTTGTCATTCTTTTTGTCCACCATTTTTAGGCTCCAAATAGCTGTTTAATCGTTCTGTTTTCCCTATAGTAAAAACGAACAGAACGAACGTATCTAATCATCGGCGTGAGAGGGCTATAAAATAGCCCCTCTCTCTGACGATTGATGACTTCAGATTTACCACTAATTTTGATCGTTCGGAATTTGTTTTTTAAAAACCGAACATTTAGAACATTTAGAACACATAGCATTATTTATAGAACTTATGGTTGTTGATAGTTGTTATATATGTATAGGGCCAATTAGGATTAATGGACGTTGCGTGATAGAAGGTACTACCCTCAGTTATGTCAACACTCAGGTTGTAGCTGTACCATGCATCCTCGGCTATCCTGACGGCTTTAGAGAATGCTTTCTGGTTAGTTGGTATGTCGGACTTGCCGTCACAATAGAACGAGAACTGGCATTTGTTTCTGAGTGGAGCGTTTACATCCCACTTTAAAGTTGGTCCTTGTGATACGACCTCGCAGAGTGTATCGGGCCATCGTGGGTCATGCATTCTATTGATGACAACGTTAGCCACCCCTAGCATACCTGCGTTACCTTCGCCTCTGGCTTCGTGGTACAGGGTCACTGCGAGACAGGTCAGTTGCATTCCTACACTTAACACTGCTGCTTCTAACATATTTAATCTCCATTCTCAGTTATATTTATCTTGCAGTTAACATTTGCTTTTGTTATTGAGGGGATGTAATCCTCCTCGATTACGAACAAAACATCCTTCATCGAGAGCCATCGTATTCCTAAAGTACGGTGGTTCTTTTTTTATACGAGTATGTCCACCTTGATACCCCGTGGTGGATTTGGTGGTGACAGGTGATCAGCGTGATCGTGTAATGGTAGGATTTGATCTGTCTGATGTTTGTGTCGTTCAACGTGTTTAGGTTCAAGTCCCGTTTGTTGTCCGGTTGAATTAAATATTGGGTGCCACATAAGGCTTGAGTTGATGCTATCTATTCCCATTACATATCCACTTCATTGGTTGTTGTACCTTGAGCGTGTTCATCCAGTTCTTTTTTTACTTGATCCTTTCGGTTTTTAATTTCCTGTCTCCTGAGTTTTTCCATTTCTGACATTGGCTTGTGTGGTTGACTGTCGATTATCTTGTCGAACTGGTCTTGGATTCGGCGCATAAATTCTTCATCTGGCTCTGACATATTGTTATCTCCTTTAAAATGGTAAGTCTTCACCGTCTAATACATCGTTAGTAATCTTTTGCTCATTTAAAAACAAACCATGTGTTTGCCTACCTCTTTGATCAGGCAACGGTACATTGTTCACCACGCCATCCCCAATCAAGTGATCTATTGCCTCGGTCTTTCGAGCCTGACTACCCGCGACCCCACCCTTCGCAGTAGACAGTCGTTCGTAGTGGGAACGAGATTGACCGGGATCTTTTCTAATCAAACGAACCAATGCATCACATAGCTCCTGAAGTTTCTCGTTTGCCTTGGTTTGTTTCACTCTTTCTTTTGAGCTTTTGCGTTCACCATCTTTAAGAGGCCGAGCGTAAGCGTGGGTGAAGTAAAGTATGTCATCGTAACCCAACACATCCTTATGGTGTTCTGAATTAGATACCAGTGTGAACGTCAGTTCATTGTAGTCTGTTGGAAACCGAACCTTGGTTGTCTGTAGGATACGATCCTCAGTAATGTCATCCCGGAACATAGTATACACGCCCTGCGCATCCCCGGTCCATGCACTAGCTCCCCGTGGCGATAACATATCTGATTCACCGGAGCCTAAAGCCTTAGCTGTATGACTTATAATAATAACAGGGAAGCCATCAAACTTTTCTTTGAGCATTGCCATTACTTTGCCTACCTCACTGTTATCATTCTCCGACTCCACATCGAAAATTGAATTAGCTGTATCTAACAACAGTAGCGGCAAGGCATGGAAGGTACCACCGTCAGCCATTTCGTTTGGATATGTCCACTCTCGGTATTCGTCTGCCACTTGTGCCACGATGTCAGCCTTGAGCCTACGAGCTGGAATAACTTTCACTGAATCAAAGTCTTCTTCTCGTGCTCCGGTGTTACCAAACGTGGCTACCGAGTAAATGATACGTTGGACCTGAACCACTGACTCGGTAATGATGATTACATTTCTCCGAATGGTAGGTATCAGTTCGTAGTCAACCGGATAGATATGGGCAACACTCAGGGCAAGTGGGATAGCGAGTGTCGTTTTACCTACACCCGGAGCACCTGCTAGGACGTTGATGCCAGTGCTCATAAAATCGTCCATGATATATTCGAACGATGTGACAGAGTGACTACCTGATCCCTGATCGTTCTTCAAAGATAACGGATGGATTTCATCAACAGACTTAGGAGTGATACCAACTCTGGAAACCCACCCGTTATCAATCGCACTACGAAAGATGGACTTAAACGTTATTGAATGGGGTTCATCCAACATATCCCATTTTCGGCGCGAAACTGTAGCATCAAACTTTGGAGACTTCGAGGACCAATCCATCCAGACTGAGTATCCGTTTTCCCCATATGGTTTGAGTGCCATTCCCACTTGTACCCAAGTGTTATATTCATCGCTAGAAATATAAGTTAAGGCATCACGAAGATCATCAAACGTTTGAGCCGTAGCTACTGGTACCCCAGACTTCTCAACCACCTCGTAAGCCTCACTCTTGGCCCGTGTCCTATCGGTAATAAACTTTGGTAGCTCAGATGGCACCACAGGGTTTACCTTCGCTATGGGCGATTTATTATCGTGCCATCGATACGGACCTAGTTCACCAAGACTTGGAGCAACTACGATGTAACCGTTGTGCTTCATGTCTAAGCCAGTGCCTATGCTACTTGGATAGGATGTGTTCTCCTCAGCCCTGAACAATCGATGTTCACCACCTGACTGAGTGACTGCAACACAATCAGAATACAAGACCCCATGTTGGCTTTCTATTTTTGCAAGGGTTTCATCTCCACCGTTGCGTGGGTCTATATCGAGGGCAACCAACCCACTTTGAGCTAGGCTGATACCTATGCCAGCATCAGGATCAGTGGCCCACCAATCGCGTGCAATGTCTGGGTTATTGGTTGCGTCTAGGTGACCTCTTGGTGCTAGGTTCGCCTGTGGGTGCTTTCCGGGTTTGTGTCCCGGAGCATCATTTGGCAGTCCACAACGGCACGAGCCATCGTCATTAACACCCCAGACAGGCAACACATACCAGCCTAACTCCTCGATGTATTGCAGAGCATAATCTAATGTAGTGGGTGCTTTTTCAACGACCTCAAAAATATGTTTCTTCGGTGGTCTACTCATCCCAAATCTCCTTCACAACATTCCACCACTTATTATTTTTTGGGTTACGTTTGAGTAAAACATAAGACGGCATCCTTGCCTCTTTAATTTGCATAGAGGCAATCCTCGGATTTGACCACGGTATCCGAGTTATTATTTTTCGTCTACGAAAAAACTCTATCGCTTTTTGTGTCTGTGATAAATTGCCTATGCCAATGAATTGTGTAGCATCAATTCGAGCACCGTTGTTGGTAGTACATATATATTTGACAGTTATGTAACTGTTTGCACCTTTCACCCAACCGGAGCAGTCATGTACTTTTGCTTCGATGACTGAACTATCTGTCACACCCTTCCCAGTTAATGGGTCAATGATTTCCAGAGTTTTCACACCGGGGAACAATCGCCGTTCCTGTTTGACCCGTGGCTTCACCGGAGTCTCAGCCTGAACATCTTCCTCGGATGTAGCGTTCTTGTAAGTGTCCATCATCTGCACACCACCCAAACGTTGAAAGTTGCCAACGTAATCAAGCACCAGACAATCATCCTTGCCCTCAGCCAACCGTGTTCCTCGGCCCATGATCTGCACCCATAGACTGCTTGAAAGTGTTGGACGTAGGCACACGATGCAATCAAGGTGTGGTAAGTCAAATCCGGTAGTGAGCATATCCACCGATACCAAAGCGTTGCACCTACCTGACCTGACAGTCTCAAAAATTTGTTCACGTTGGTCTTTTTTGTGGTGACCATAAACCTGACAGGTCTTCCGGTTGGTTAGTTCCCACAGGAATGATGCAAACCGTGTAGCTATTTTTACTGACGTACAATAGACAGCAATAAACTTCCGGTCACTAAAATGGTTGAGGGATATAGCTACGGCCTTTAACCAATTGTCATACTCGGCCTGATGCATGAGGCGGTCCAGTTCTGATTTACTGAAATCACCTTTGCCTGTTATGGGTACTTCATCGAGGTTCAGTTGTAGCTCCTCATGTACCCCAACCAACGGAGCGAGGTAACCTTGCTCAACCCCTGCCTTTACATCATACCTGAAACAATCTCGATCAAACCACCCACTGCTAGTGCTATCGTGTATGTTGCCATCATTGCTAGTTCGAACATCGTCTTTCTCCTCAATAAATATTGGTCCGTCATCCATTCTCCATGGCGTAGCTGTAAAGGCTACACGTTGGGCGTTGGGATAACATTTAAAAATACGTTCATACTGTGACTTACCGGATGCCGTCATTGGTACACGATGAGCCTCGTCTATAATTATGACGTCCGGCTCTGGTATCGAAAAGTTATGTATTGTGTTTCGATAAACGTGGCTCTGGACAGTTTGGATAGTGCCAAACATCACGGGGTCCGTGAAGTCCCATTGCCTCGGTGATCTGACACTTGAACAAACCACACCTGCCCTACAGGCGTGACTAAAATTCTTTTCCCATGTGGCATGGTTCTGCTGAGTCAGAGTTACATTGTGGGTTAAAATCCAAACTCTTTTCTTATACGTTGAACTGAGCTTGGCGGCTAAATCACAAATGACAACTGACTTGCCTGTTCCAGTTGCCATCGTGATACATGGGTTAAACCCTTGCTTGAGGTCTTCGATACAGGCTCGTGTCGCTTCAAGCTGATAGTCGCGGAGCCTCACTCGGTTGACCCATCTCGGAGCGAGGGTATCGGTTTCTTAACTATGGGGTTCTTAAATTCTTCCCGAAGTTTTCGGGCAAGCTCTAACACTTGCCCTCTACTCTGTGAAGGTACTACGACCTCTACCCTGATAAGGCCACTTGTCTTGGTCTTGGCCCTGTAACTAGAATTGTAACCAGATTGCTTTTCCATTTAAAATTCCCTTTTCGCTAGTGCGTGCCATAATGTAGTTCCGTAGTCTTCACCCAACCGTTCTTCCAACGCATCGTGGAACTGGTTGCCTGACTCTTGTTTGCTGATTGTTAAATAGTCACTGAGTTCTTCAACGAGGCCATAGTCACCTTTAATCGTCTTCCTCAGTCCTTCAGCAATTAGATGATCCATAATCTCGTGCCTCGGTATTTTGTAAGCCGAACAGAAGTCATGGATAATGGGTAGAAGGTTGGGGCTGATGTGATTGAACACATCAGCCTGAACGGTTACTGCCGAGGTAACTTTTGCTGACTTACCCATTATGCAGCTCCCTTCAATGCTAGAGTGGTTGAAGCTGCGTAAGACTTGAGACACACCGTGGTGATTTCTTTCTCAGTGGTGTGAGCCTGAAGAAACTGCCGTGACACTTTTGCCTTGAGGGCTGCAACATCCACATTTTTACGAGTGTGTGTGCGAACCTGAACCGTGCAACCGTGACCAGCAACATCAAAGTTCTTACCATAACTTTTGAGTTGAGCGTGGATCTCTTTCTTGCGTGCAGTAAGAGATGCAATTTTAGCTTCGATGGCTACGAGGTCTTGAACAGTTTGGTAGTGGTTGATGAAAGTTTCCATGTCGTTATCTCCGTTTTAAGTTCTAAGTTATACAAGTGTTATACCATCTACTCCGGAAAGGGTCAACACTAAAAAAGGGGCCGAAGCCCCTCTTTGTTAAAAATTGTAGTCATAGTGTTTTCTGGGTATATCCGAAAGACAATGTTTACCCCGTGGCCCCTTCCAGACACCGTTTTTGTGTCTGCGAATTTTGAAGACCGTGTTCTTTGGGTTAGAAGAAATTTCCCACTTTTGTCCCTGTTCATTATTGGTTGCAATAAAGGAAAACCCACCCTTTACCCAACCAAGGTCTTCAGGTGTATGAAGCTGTTCTGCATCCATGTATCGTATTTCTAAACACTTGTCGCTGACCACCCTCACAATTTCACAAGGCTCTATGTCTGACCAACCGTGGAAGTTAGCAAACCCACATTCTTGACCTTTAAAATCTGGGTGGGTTTCGTTGGGATCTACAAATTTAATCATTTCAAGTTCTCCGTTCTAATATTCTTTTTTGTGGCCTAGTTCCTCATTGGAACGATAGCCCTCGTAATATTCATTCACCTCAAAGTTGGTCATATCAACTCGGAGCACCGTGGTACATTTCCCGTCTTCCCACACGTTGTAGTGTGGGCTAAACGGTCTGTCGTAATAGCTATCGGCACTGCCTCTATCGTAAGGTGAACCGTAACCTCTTGGATGGTTCCAAGTTCTTTTGTAGTTCCGGATCAATAGAGCTTTTTTATCGTCACTCATACCGAGCACTCCTAGTTAATTGGTTGAACCGGATAGTCGGTAGCTTCGCCCTGTTACCCATCGAGTCACAGACATAAGTCCACTTTCGACTGACCTTGGCCCAGACTGTTCGGTAACCTGAACCAACACGGGGGATCTCATCTTGAAGTTGAAGGGTCATCTTGACCGCATCTTTCAAAGCCTTTGGGGGCTTTTTGCTGAAAGGGTGTTTTGGCATTTTGAATTTCATATTCGTTCTCCGTTCTAAGTTATTACTATTTATACCATTACTCCGGAGTAGAGTCAAACGTATAGTCACCCAGATTAACAACTTTTAATTTTGCTACCTGTTTGTTTGACCCTAAACTCCGGACCGTTCGGATCACACCGTCTATGGTGTAGTCACCGTTAATAAAATTTTTGACGGTCTGTATCAGGTTACCTTTATCTCCGATGGTCAACTCTTGGACCACGGAGTCGAGTGGCATCCCCAACTCCAATGCCTCGGCCCGTGCCTCGGCAATCGTGTCAAACCACTGGGTGTCATTCTTCATGTCAAACCTACTCCGCATTTTGTTTTCGATTACCCTATACATTCTCATTTTTTGACTCCCAAATTGCTTCAACGGTTTCCCCACAATGAACCATCTCTTCGGTTATATCTCTGTCTACAATAAACCCATTGGCTCGATCCAACTGATAACACTCAGCTACAACCTCTTGTGTTTTGATTTGCAACCCATGCCAACGGTCAGCTACACTGTTTCTTTCTATTCGATAACTCATGCTGCAATCCTCGCTACGTTTTTGTTGACTAATTCTCTTCGAAGAATCCGGTAAATCTTTTGCCAGTTCTTTCCGTGAGGTGTGTTGTCACCGTCACGCAACCACCGTGTATAGATGAAGTAGTTGTAGTGGATGAGGTGTGCTACCTCATGGGCAACGATAAGCATCAGAGCGTCCTCTGGGGTTGCAAACGTACCTTCCCCAATAATCGGATCGTTTTTAATTCGGGCGTACTCATGTTGAAAAGTTCTACCCTTGCGATATTGACTTACATCAATACACATATAATTTTTACCGCCAGATGAACTTTGACCTCGACACTTAACTTTAAGGTATAGCTTATCCCAAACTTTTGAGACAGTCAGTTTCTCAGAGTTTGGCCCCGTGATTTCCCATTTGGATTTCACGATCTCTTTCAGGCATTGTCTAGTAAGACGCTTCACCAAGTCGCGCTCGGCAGTGGTGACGTTTTTGGACTTTCTGATAATTCCCATGCGGGCCTCCGTTACAGTTATAAGTTATCGTTATTCTTATAGTATTACATTTTCCGGAGTAGGTGTCAATAGCTGCGTTAAGTCATTGATTTTAAACACTTTTTTTGGGCCCAAAAATAGGTGTTGACAATAAATGCAAAGTGTTTCTATTTTTACTGAGGGTTTTATCCCAATAACTGAGAACTAAAAATGAATAATATGTATGCAACGATTTTCATATCTTTGATGTTGGTTTTGGTTTATCTAACCATCAACTCATATTTTTTTGAGCAAGATCAGGATTTCCTCAAATGGGAGTTAAAACACTATTGTTATATGGTGGACCAAAAAGCGTGGCCTGATTACAAAGACCTAGCTTCGGAGTGCAATAGATGAGCACTTGGATTTTCGATGTTGAGGTGTACCCAAACTGCACATTGTTTTGTAGCCAGTGTGTTGAGACAGATGAACGTCAATCGTTTTGGCATAGCGAATCAGGGTCAGCGACTAGACTCAGGATGTTTGTTGCAGACAAGAGAAAAACGTTCGTTGGATTTAATAGCAATTATTATGACAGTATTATTGTCTCAGCTTGGTGCCAAGGTTTTGACACGAAAACCATTAAACACATTAGTGACACAATGATAGTGGACGGTGGATTATCGTATCAAATTAAAAATGAATACAAATTGACCGATGTCCTAAACGATCACATTGATTTGATTGAGGTAGCACCAAGTTTTGTAGGTTTAAAAGCCTACGGAGCAAGGATGAATATGCCTATGCTTCAGGACTTGCCCTATGATCCACACGAGACTCTCTCAGATGAGCAACAAAGTAAGTTGGAGTTGTACTGTCAAAACGATATTGATACGACTGCTGAGTTGTTTAAAAGGCTTGAATCAGAGTTAGAGCTACGGTTACAAATTTCCAAGCAATATGGAATTGACCTACGAAGCAAATCAGATAGCCAAATGGCAGAACACGGGTTTAAAAAAAATCTCAACCTCAAATCGTTTGATGTGCCAATTCCGGATACAATATCTTACAACCCACCTGACTATTTAGATTTGCATTATGATGGAACTCAGGCTGTTCTTGATGACATTGCCAAAATGAAATTCAATGTCGATCCAAAATCTGGTCACATTAAAATGCCTGACAGTTTAGACAAAATGGAAGTGTATAGTCGGACAGGACGTTACAAGCTCGGCATTGGGGGATTGCATTCAACCCATGATAAACGTGTTACCCATGTGGCAGGGGATGAGTTAATCTTTGAAATTGATGCTGCAAGTTTCTATCCAACGATTATTTTAAACGGCAATTTATCACCGTCACACATCGGAGATAGATTTATAAACGAGTACAGACGTATTTACGATGAACGTTTGAGGGCCAAAAGCCAAGGCGATAAGGTTACGGCAGATACACTAAAAATTAGTTTAAACGGCACGTTTGGAAAGTTGGCAAGCCGACACAGTATTCTCTATGCACCGGATTTAATGTTGGCAGTGACAATGACCGGACAATTTACATTGCTTATGTTGATTGAATTATTAGAGCAAGAAGGTGCTACGATTCTGTCTGCAAATACAGACGGTATTGTTATCCGTGTTGCTGATTATAATGAACAAAACGTGCGTTGGTGCGTGCAACAATTTGAGGAATTGAGTGGGTTTAATTTTGAATACACGCCCTATGAAAAACTCGCAATGAAAGATGTAAATAATTATATTGCGGTCAAAAAAGATGGCACCACCAAGTCTAAAGGTATTTACAGTCCGGTATCACTTCGCAAGAATCCTACAGCCCCAGTGTGTGCTTATGCTGTCGGGCAGTGGCTTGCCCACGGTTCCAGTTTTGATAACACAATCAACAACGCATCTTTTGATATGTTTATTACTGCCAGAAACGTAGCTGGTGGTGGTGTGCAAAACGGTAAATATCTTGGCAAGGTTGTCCGGTGGTATCAGTCAACAAAAGCCACTGAACCAATTTTGTATGCAAACAATAACAATAAAGTTCCCAAGTCGGACGGAGCACAAGCCTGTATGCAAGTCGATGATTGGTCCGTCAAACCGGATGATTTGGATACTCAGTGGTACATCAATGAATGCATAGATATTGCACACAACATTGGTGCCGAGCACTTTTTAGATGTCACAGAAATTTTCATGGCAAATTTTGGAGTTAAAAATGACTAAGGTTTATATTGTCCAAGCTCACAACAACAAAGATATGTCAGACGCTAGGCGGCACGGGGAATTACACGTTCTGTATCCCAGTCATATACAGCGACCTTATGACACAGATTACTTGACAGGTGTGGCTCACACACAATTAAGAGATTTTTGTGAAGATGATTTTTTACTGTTACTCGGTGATCCTGCGATATGTGGAATGGTTACCAAAGTGGCATCCGAATATTCAGAGATTGTCAGGATGCTTAGTTGGAACCGGATAAAGCAAGAGTATCACGAAGTGACATGGGATTTTGCAGATGCGGAATGACAACCGCTAATTTCATAAAGGAGAAAAAAATGTCAAAAAAGAAGGCTGACTTTGAAAGTCAATTAAGACGGGGTAAACAAAAAAAACCACCCCGAATTTGTATCTATGGAGATCACGGTATTGGTAAGTCTACATTGGCAAGTCAATTTCCTGATCCCATCTTCATTAGCACTGAGGATGGTCTTGATACGTTAGACGTTGTGTCATTTGATCGGGCAGAGTCTGCGACAACAGTTGCTGAAAATATTCAGACATTATTGTCCGGTGAACACACTTTCAAAACTTGTGTAATCGACTCCGTGGATTGGCTAGTTGAGCCTCTAATTGTAAAATCTGTCGAAGATACCTATGACGCAAAAGAGTTGTCATACGGTAGAGATAAGGTAAAAGTCTGTGAAGAGTTTCGTGAAATTTTACAGGGTTTAGATTATCTTCGGGAGCATCGTGGGATGAACGTAGTATTGATAGCTCACAGTGCGGTCAACAAATTTGAAGACCCACGCACGGAGCCATTTGATAAATACGAACCAAAACTTCCTAAATATTGTAACTCATTGTTACAAGAGTGGGTTGATGCATTGTGCTTTGCAGCTTTTGACGTTGTGATCCGCAAGGCTGATACGGGTTTCAATACCACAAAAAATCGTGGTGTATCCAGTGGAGATCGTTTTTTGCATTTCCAACCCAATCCCGCTTTCGCCGCCAAAAATCGTTTCGATTGTCCTGAAAAAATTGAAATGAGTTTTGAAAATTTATCTGAAGTCATCCCAGTATTTAGTTAAGGAGATCATTATGCCTAAATTCGGATTTAATCCAAGTGAAGTTGCACCACAAGAACCTATGAGTTTTGAACTAATGCCTAAAGGAGAATATACCTTGAGGGCAACCGATGCCGAAGAGCGTCCAACAAGTTCAGGTGGAGAAATGATTGCTGTCACATTTGAAGTGGCAGATGGTTCTCATCAAGGACGAAAAATTTGGTTTCAGTTTAACACCAAAAATAATTCTGAAACTGCCGAGAGAATTGGTCATCAACAATTAGTTGCATGGGCTACGGCTTGTGGAAGACCTGATGCAGACGATACGGATGAATTATTAGAACGTCCGTTCCAAGCTAATGTGGTTGTTGAAAAAGGCACTAATGGCTATGCTGATAAAAATAAGATAGCTTCGTTTTTGTTTTCCAAGGCAAAAGCCAAGGCTCCGGTTAAGCATTCTGAACCACCAAAGAAAAGTTCTAACGGTGGAAGTAAGTGGAACCTTGATTAAGAGTTAACCACAATGGTGTGGTTATACCCCCAGACACAGGATTTACTAACCCTACAGCCTCCCTGTCTGGGGGTTTTTTTAAAAAATTATTGGATTGAATAATGGTTGCTATACCACTTTCAGTTGAAAAACAAATTATCAAAAATATCTATCAGTCCTACCAGAAGAATCAGGCTTTGTATTTTCACAGGCTTGGAGCGTCTAATATTGGGACCGAGTGTGTTAGAAAAATATATTTTCAATGGAGAGTCTTTGCTAGGAAGCCCATAGACGGACGCATATTGCGTCTATTTGCAACTGGACACAACCAAGAGGACCGGATCATCAAAGACCTTCAACAGTCAGGATTAGAGGTCTGGGCAGTAAATGAATATGGATCTCAGTTTGAGTTTCCTGATTCTACTGGTCATTTTGTCTGCCGTGCAGATGGTGTTGTTAAAAATGTTCCTCGTAGTTCAGAATCTCATTTGCTTGAAATAAAGACACATAACAAAAAAAGTTTTAGTGCGTTACAGCGACACGGTGTGAAAGAATCTAAACCGGAACACTATGCACAAGTACAAATCAGTATGGCATTGGGTAATTTTAAACGTGGGTTATATGTTGCTGTCTGTAAAGACGATGAAAACTTTTATGTCGAACGTATTCAACCAAGTATTAAAGATCAAAAGAACCTTCAGAAACGTATTACATCGCTCGTAAACGCTCGTATGAGGCCAACAGGCATAAGTGATGATGGAAGTGCCTTTCAATGCAAATGGTGCGATATGCGTAGCGTATGCGTCAAAGAAGAAAAACCGTTATTTCATTGTAGAACTTGCCAAAATTCTGTACCGAGTCATAATGGGGAATGGCGTTGCACGTTACATAACGTAACTTTAACTCCACAAAATCAACTTGTTGGTTGTGAGGATTACACAGGATTATGACTATAACTGTCGGAATTGATCCGGGTTTAACCGGAGCCATTGGTATTTTGGAAAATGGGCAGTTTCAATCCGTACACGATATGCCAGTAATGAATAAAGGTGGTGGTAAAGTTAAATGGGAAGTTGATGTAACGGCTACGATAAATTTATTGCGACAAAAAACTCGTAAGGAAGGTGAACCTGAAGATTTTGTTTCGTGCGTTATTGAGAGAGTTCACGCTCACCCGCAACAAGGGGTTAGTTCAGTATTTAGCTTGGGTGACTCTTTCGGCAGTGCTCGTGCTTGCGTGGCAAGTGTCAGTAAGATCGAACTGCGGTATGTAACGCCTCAAGTATGGAAAAAATATTTTGGACTCACGGCAGATAAAGAACAGGCCAGAGCATTAGCCCTGACCATGTTTCCAGATGCTCCAATCAATTTGAAGAAACACTCAGACCGATCTGAGGCTTTGTTGATGTCTCGGTGGTTGTGGGAGACTGAGTATCAATAGATTCTTTTGGATATGAATCTTTGATTTTATATCGCAGAGCCTGTTTCAATTCTTTCTTTTCACGTTTATTACCTAAAAAATAAATGTATCGATGTTTCTGGGATCGATCTACGACCTCATATTTTTCTGGGTTGGCTATGCGTTCTTCCAATGTACTCTGCGATACAATGGTCTTAGAGTGTAGATTAGAGCCACGGACAACCCACTCAGTTCTTTTAGCACTCATACCAGTGTAAACGAAGTTGAGAGCCTGATAGATAACCCCAGTGTGGTCCTGAGCCGTGTCAGCGTAGGAAACAACCACCTTTGGTTTGGGCAATAGTTTTAAGGCACGGCTTACTAGGAAGGATGCTTCGTTTTTTAAATTGTCACGAAGTACAAGTCGATTAAGCTCAATAACATTTTCTTTGTGTTCAACGCCACAAACACCCTCGCATAATGAAGGTGATGGTGGAGTACCAAACGAAACAATCCCCACCAGTGGCCCAATGCGGAACAGATCGTGAGGATTGTCACCTTTTTTAAATAACCCGAATGCCCAACTTATCGAGGGTACTCGCCTCGCATAGTGAATATCCAATATGAAAGGCAAGCAATCTTGATAGTTGATAGGCTCTACGTTGTATTCATTCTCCATTCTTAATTGCTCACTTTAGAAATGACAGCTTTTCTAGGTCTTTTGAAAAACCCAAACTTAGCATCTTTGTCAGACGGTGTTACAGTTGCTGTAAAACTAATATGATCACCTTTACCAACGAAAACAGCTACACCCTCATCATCATAAATGCTTGGTACAGAACCCCAAACTACAAAACCGTTTCGGTGATCTTTAACTGTCATTTTTAAAACTTCACCAAATCGAGTTTCTTTCAAATCAACTTTGAGCACTTCACCCCAAATTCTAACTGTTCCCGTTGGTACATCTTGAGCCTTAGCTTTTTCTTCGGCCCATTGTGCTTTGATCTGTGCTTCTTTTTCTGCAAAAGTAAGACCACCGTAAATTGTACGCTGTCTAGCTAACTCATTTTCTATACGGAGAGCTTCTTTTTCATTTCTTTTGATTTGTGCTGTAGCCCGTCTTTTTGCACGAGTCTCAGGGGAAGTTTTGAAGGCACGTTTTTTTGCACCGCCACAAGACCAACATACTTTGTCTTCTGAACCCCATGCAACCCAACCCTTACCTTCGCACTTGTGACAATCTTCGTACCAAACTTTTTTGACTTTTTCACCAAAACCAGAGCCTTTGCATGGCTCACAAAAACGAACATATCCTATGGCGTTTTCATCTGCAAAAACGTGTTCTAAGTTACGGTGCTTTAAATGCATTCGACCATACCCACGCCTACGAGATGCTCGTTCTTCCTTAGACATTTTGTTGTAATTGCTGTATCGATCTCGTTTTTGCAACACGACTTCAATCCCATCATTCCAATAATTGGGATGGGTGCTTGATGTAAAACCAACACCCTTACAATTTATGCATTTTTCGATGTCGAGTCCGTCTTGGATGTTGTCTGAAAGATCGTGTTTTGTGCAAGCCATTTAAGTTCTCCGTTTTAAGTTATTCTTATTTATAACCGTTTCCGGAGTAGATTGCAAGTGTTTAACTTGACAAAAATAAATTTCTTTCTGCCATGCGTCTACGGTGTAAGCCACGAATAAATTTACCGCTGGCATAGGACCAACGGGGGAACTCATCCGGTGCAGTAGGATCACCCTTTATCACTTTCTTACGAAGTGTGCTTGCTCGGAGTGAACCGGAGCCAAGATTATAAGCGAAACTTACAAGACTATCGAATTGGTTTTGCGTTAAATGGCTACAAGGCACGAGCCTGAGCACTGCTTGCTCGTATGACACTAATTGTTTCCTAAGCAGGCTTTCTGCCTCATCTCTGGACATCTCAGGGGTATTCTGTGTTACCCTACTGCCATCGGCTAGTCGCGTGCTACCCCAACCTATGGTCCAGACCTTGGCAGAACATTGATAAGGTTTTGATCTAAATCCCTCAAACGTCTTTAATAGATCAATGCCACGGTCAGATGTTTTAGTTACTTTCTGGACATCCATGCTTGCATACCGTAATAGGCACCAATAATACCAGCCAACGCCACAAACAGGGTTGATATGAGGCCCGACAAGGCTGTAATCCTACTGTCCGGAACCAACCCTGATAACAACACACAAGACAATAAAACCATAACTATAAAACTAGCAACGGTAATCCTGCTTTGGATGGTAGCCTTTTGATGTTGATCAGCGACCTGCACTTCTTCGGCACTAATAATTCCGTCACCATCACGGTCCATTTCTTTTTCAAACTTGATTGCGTTCATGCTTTTGTCTTTCTATATTGTCTGGTTTTGCTTGCAACTTTTGCTGGTTGCTTAGAAAACTGTTTACCCGTTTTAGTTGCCTGACGTTTGGCACGGGTTGTAGCCGCGTATTCTTGGCTACTCAGACGCTTTATAGCTTTCTCCGGTAGGTAACGTTCACCAGTTGCCTTGGCACCCTGAGTGGACGGATTACCGCTTTTAGTACGCCATTTCTGTTTGCCCCAGTTGGTAAGGCTTTTTTGTCTAGGTGTTTTTCCCATTAGGATTTGTATCCCCCACCTGCATCTTTATATTTCTTGGCAACCATTTGAGCCTTGCGGGCACTCCATTGACCGGGCTTCGCCCCTTTTCCACTAGCTTTAACCGAATTGAATATTTTTTTTCTAAGTCCGGGTTTTGTATAATTTTTGGACGCATTGACTGTGCTCTTTTTTGTAGGAGCCATTACTTATCCCTTCCATTGTTTATACGATCTCGTAAAGAATTGACCAGCTCAAATAACACCTCTATTTTCTTCTGAGCTTCCGCTAATAAAACGTGGTTCCTGACTAGGGCAAAAACGATTGATCCTAACACAGCGAAAACTCCAAGGAAAACATTGATCCATTCAGTGATGCTTACCTCGTCCATTTTACTTCCTGAACATCCTACTGCCGAAATAGAAACTAATGATACTGGCTAAAATGGGACTATCAACTTCATCATTCCAAATGAGAGGCAAAGCATCTGCCACGACAACACCTTGAGACATAGCATTCCACAAACAAACACCTTTAATTCCTAAATAAGTAAGTAAAAATAAATAGCTTATTGTCGGCCTTACACTAGCCCGATACGCACCAACCCATCCATCGTTTTTCTCAGTGCTTGCCTGTTGATAGAGGGCAACTGTCTCAGCCGATAGAGCTTGCACCTCTGCCTTGTCACGTTCAAACTCAGCCGTAATTCTGGTCAATTCGGCTTGCTTGTCCATCAAAGCCAACTCGTGCCGATTACTTTCTTTCTCTTTAAAGAAGTCCAAAATAGACGGCAGGAAACTAGTTCCGAACCCAATTAGGCTTCCGATAATAGTTAACACCGTTACGCTCCGTTAAAAGCAGAAATTAGTAAAGCAATTACAATAAACGTACTAACAAAAAGTATACCTAGTTGAACGATGATAGGTTGTTTTCCTACCCACGTTTGAATTTTATCTAATAATTTAGGCATGACGTTATTCCTCGTATTCTAAATATCGATAGCTTGGAGCCTCTGCTACGTTTGCAGTTGCAGCTCCAACTCCAAAAGGTTGGATCATATCTTGGGCAACTTTCCTACCTATTTTTTCTGACGCTTTATCAACTAATTTAACTACAGTAGCTATGCTTTCTGGTGATCCATCAGTTAAAAGCTCTGAAATTTTTAAAGATACTTGATCCTGAAACTCATCGGATTCAGTGCTCCCCATAAAAAGTCTAGCCATTTTTCTTACTAAACCGTCATCACCAAAAATAATACCACCAGCACTGGAATTAGAAGCGGTTCGTTTGTCGTATTGCACAGTGGCCTCTTTACTTTCGTTCATTGCCTTACTTAATCCATTTATTCTACGATAAAGTTCAGTTTCGAGCATCATTGCTTTTTCGAAATTATCAGCTTTGATAAAATCATTACCAAAAAGCATACGAATTTTACTTCTTATATTTGCACCGCCTTTTTCATTGCCACCTAACATTTGTGCAAAGTCACGCCCAGCTACAGGGTCTAAAATTTTGTTTTGCAAAATATCAATCGCGGCCATTTTAGCAGTATCTCTTTCAGCCTCGCTTTTCAAACCATCAAGAAATTTTTGTACCTCTTCAGGTTTCATCTTGTTCCATTTTTTTTGCATTTCTTCGCCAGCATTTAGCATTGCGCTTTTGTCGCTGTATATTTTTCTTGCATTGCCATATTCAGGAAACAAATTATCTAAACTATCTAGAAACTTATTTTTTTCTTCTCGGATAACTCTGGTAAGGTCTGTGGGTTTGCCGTCTTTATAGGAACGTAGAACTACATCGTCTACTCCTCTTTTTATTTTATTTAAAAGAGCTAAAGAAATCGGAGGGGTTTCCCCTTGGCTTAATCTAGTAAGCAATGTCGTTAAATCACCGACCTCGTTATCTAAACCTTTTTCTTTTGCTATTTTTATTGCGTTTCTTAAACCGTTTTGAAAAGCAGGACGTTGCAAATATCCTGTAATTTCTTCATATCCTTCTTGCCCATCGGTTAGCATAATCTCTTTTTTGCGACCATTCACCATTACTGGATTGCCTTGAACATCTAACTCATAAAACGCTTTTTCATATATTGGCCCTGACTGCGCTGTTCGTGAGTCAGCAATTGCATCAACGGTTTGTATATATGTCTGTCCAGAATAAGGTGATGCCTCGCCTACCTTACCCTCAATTCGTTTTTGTGAACCCCCAGTAATAGATTCTGCACTTTCTTGTATGCGTCTACCGGGTTCTCCACCTTTTCCTTTAACTACCTCAGCTAAAGTTAGTAAATCTGGATTTACTCCCATTGGCACCATAGGAATATCTAACTCTTGTGCTTCTACAATGTCATCCCTTGCAGCTCTGGCACCTTCTGGCCCACCTGTCGCAATGGATAATTCATCTCCAACTGCTTCGTCTACTGTTTTTCCAGAACCAAATTTGCGTTTTAAAAATTTTCCAATTCCCCTTAAAGCAGGTTCAAAAATGGGTGCTGTAATTCCACCAAATAATGCACCTGTTTCTCTTGCTTTTTTCCTATCTGCTTCATATTTAGGGCTTCTGTACGGTGCCTCTGAATAACCACCACCGGCTATGTCACCACCGATGTATCCACCACTAGTGCCTAATGCTGCTCGCTTTCCAGTTCTCATTACTTTACCACCGAAACCACCCGGACCTCGGAGTACCCGTTGCAATGTGCCTACGTTTTTTAAAGTGTTAACCGCAGCAGGGCCAGCACCGACACCTGTTAATGCTAACAAAACAGATGGAGTTAAAGCACCCCCAAGTTCAGCCGTAGCAGCTGTTGCGGGATATTGCTTTTGATAATTAGCCATTTCTCTTCTTATTCTGTCTAACGATTCTTCGTAAGGCCGACCACTTATCTTAGATCGTAAGTAAGCCTCAGCTTCATCACCTTGACCAAAACCTATACCTTGCCCTAAAGCGTATCGGTAAAATCCTTTATCAAATTGCGAACGTTCAGGTTGTCTAGCCATAATTAATCCACCGATAAAATTTGTTGTTCTTCTTCTGTTAGTTCCGCACCCCGACCGAGAGTTAAATCATCAGCAGTAGTTTGATAAGTGCCCGCATTAATCCGTTCTAAACGCTTTCTTTTTTGATTGATAGTTTTGATGGTTTGATTAATAAGTCTACCAATAATCATTTCTCGCATTTTAGCGTCCGGATATTCGCCAGCTCCCATCAAAGAGAAAAATGCTTTACGTTCACCATCTGACAATTGCGCTCCGAAAGTATTCTTTAATTGTTTGACCGCAAACGCCCCAATGATATTCATAACTACTAGGGTGTTTCTTTGTTCAGGTGTTAATGTTCCAACTGCTTCGCGTCCTCTGATATCAAACATAGTTGCTGTGTCAGACGGACCAGCGTTTTTGTTAACTTTTAAACCTTTTCGTAGTTCGCTTAAACCCTCGGTTAAATCTTTTAAACCTTCTTCATCAGCCTTTTTAATTTTTATGATTTCTGGTGGTAAAGTCTTTTTCTCAAACTCAAATTTTTGTCGTTGTAAAAGTCTATCAGCTGCTTCTTTATCTTTTTCAGCGATAATTTTATAAAGGTCCATGATGTATTTTCGATAGTTTTCGCCTTGTGTCGTTCGTTTATTTTGCAACGTGTCATACTTTGCTTTCGCCTGTGCTAATTTAGACTTTGCCAAAGTTATTTCCATCTGTTGCCCTTTGTTCCTTGCATTACGAGTATCTTTTGCAAAGTCAGCCAATACGGTTGGAACATTTTCTAAAAACCCAAAACTTTTAGTTTTGGTTGGTTGTGCAAATGCAGCAGCTAATTTAAAATATAATTCTGCTTTGTCCGGACCTTCTTTATTTGTAGATATGATGTCTTCAACTGTTGTATTAAAACTCAGTTCAGCGTCACTAAATGCTTTTGACGCGGCCATAGTTTGAGGGTATAGGTTCTCAACTGTTGGGGCTGCAGCAAGCATCGTGTTAATCATTGTATCTTGTAAATCAAGATTACTTGTTTGTTGTTGATTATTGTTTGTACCACCAATACCAGCTGTTGATGTTTCTCCCATAGCTTGTGCTGAGGTCTGTGGCCCCCCACCTACTTGTTGTTGTATTATTAATTCACTAAGGCCCGTAGTATCTCCACCGCCTTGTTCAAAACCTTTAACTGAACCACCCTTCTTATACCAACTACGTCCTTCACCTTGACCTAATTGATATAAGAAATGGTCTTTCGCTGCGTTATTCATAAAAGCAACACGTTCTGGACTTGGAGCAAGTCCTGCCGCATCTGCTTGAGCATTAACGAGATCCATAACATCATCATTTTGAGTTAAATAAGTGAACCCAGAAGGAAGGCTATTACTTGCAAGAGCAAAAGGATCTATATTATACGCCTCTTCTAAAGTGTACCCAGTAATTGGAACTGGATTGTTGATATTAGCAAAATTTTGATTTTGTTGATCAATAAAATTTAAAAATGTGTCTGAAGTTTCATAAGTAGGAGCAGGAGCTAAATTTAAACTTGCTTGAGTCATTATAGATGCACCTAAATCGGGAAGGCTTGGAATTCCTCTACCCTCTTCTTGTCCATATTCGTTCCAATGAGTTTTTGCTGCATTTTCCACAATTCTAGTAAATTCAACTGTTCCGGGAGTAAGTCCCATAGATAAAGCAGTTCTTTCGCCATGTTCTTTAACATCTGGGTAGGCATCAAGATACATATTAACTACCTCTTCAGATTCATATGGATCACTTGTCATATTTACAGCGTTAGCATATGCATCGTCTGTCGTTATAACTGGGCCAGCATACGGTGGATTAGGATTAATAGCACTAGGGTTTCTTTCCTCAAATGGTGCTGATGGATCAACAGGGTTTGTGGGAGTGGGTAAGTTATTGTTACTATTAAAATCTGGATTTCTTAAAATATTACCGTAATAGTTGCCGATTTGATCCATAACCAATTGATTACCAGTATTGTTTATTCCTAAGTCGGCAAATTCGGGTTCATAAATTCTTAAAAATTCATTTCTTTGGGCATCGCTAAGACCAGTCGTTGACGGAAATCTATTTCGTTCTCCATCTCCCATTGGTCTACCTAAATACATTGTAAACATATCCTCATAAGTTTGAGGTTGCTGTTGCGCAGGTCTTGTACGGTATTGTGAGCCTGCGTACATTGGAGCGTTATTCAAACGGAATTGGTACTCTTTCTGATATTGATCGAATGCAGCTTGTTTGGCGGGGTCAAAAGTAATCTCACCCGGAGTTGTCGTTACTTCTCCGGTTTCTTCGTTGATGGTTTCTACATCAGGACCACGTTCTCCATCATAGGAAAGCATCGTAGGTGTAGCCAACCCATATTGTGTCATTAGTTTATTAAGTTCGTAACCCATGTTTGACTACCCTTAATTTGTATTACCAGCTAAATTTTGTAGACCTTTATAAGTAGCAAGACCTGCGGCTATCTGTGACAGTGGTGACGGTGAATATGTTTGCCCCTGTGATTGCCCCATAGATGTTGTTCGCTTAGGTGCAACCGGAGCCAACCCTCTAATTTGACTAGATAGAAAATCAGCTTGCTCTCGTGCAAAATTTTGTTGATCTAAAAATTGTTTTTCAGCTGCTGTAAGTTCACGTTGCATTTGCTGTTGTTGACCTGCACCTGCTGCCTCAAGTGCTGCGGTATCTGTATATCCTAATGCCTGACGTTGTGCTCCTAAGTTAGCGAGGTCACTCAATGCTCCCATTTGGCGTGCGACATCGGCTTGTTGAATACCGGCAACTGTCTGCCCTAAATTAGCTTGCCTAGTCAAATCAGTCGCTCTATTTGCCATTGCCTGAGCATAGCCTGTGTTGGCTAGTTCTGCTTGTTGGGCTAATATAGCTTCTTGTGTATCTCTTACAGCCCTACTTCCAAAATCACCCATACGACTTGAGCCAAATTGACCTGCTCTAATAAACGAATCACTCACGGCTGGAAGTAAGTTTTCTTGTAAGTTTCGAGCACCTCGTTTGGCAAGTTGGTCCATAACTTGTTGTTGATATGGGTTGTAATAACTTGATACGTTTGTTGGAGTGTCTTCCGCAGCTTTGGTAAAATAAGTTTGTGCTTTTGACAAACCAGTTCCAGTATTAGTTGGTACGATATTAGGGTCTGTACCTTCCAGTGGACTCAACCCCGCTAATGCGCGAATACCAGCTGCCGATGCATTAAGGTCTGGTTGATAAGCACCTTGTGCAGTTTGCACTTGCTGATAAGCTTGTTGTTGGAGTGGTGATAACTGAGCAATCGTTGGTAAGTCATAACTTTCGAACGGACGATTTGCTAAATTTGTTGATAGCTGTATCTGATTAAAAATAGCATCTTGCATCCACCTCGGTGTCTCTGTGGTAGATTCTGTGTAAGACGTTGCAGACTGTGGTGCTCCCTGAAATAAACTTGTCATGTTAAGCACTCCTTCTCATGTATTCTAAGGGTGATTTTGCATCCGGACTGAACTCGCCTTTTGCTAATACTTTACCCTTATGCATTCTAAGTTTTTTACGCATATCGTCTAACATCTCGGCTCCTGCGGTATTACTTCCATCTCCCAACATTGCAACTGACTCTGCATCTATAACATATTCTCCATTAGACAACCTAGCATTTATCACATCATCCCTTCCATTACCGGGACCATTGACGTAACCCGGAGCATCCATAATGCCCCCTCGTGCCGCCATCATTGTGTCATTTAAATAATATTTACTTTGATCATTTCTAAAGAATGGACTTCCTAAAAACTGCGTCAGAGTCATGCCACGTTGATTGGCCTCGCCTCTCATTTTTACAAAGTCATATTGACTCGTAGTTTGGTCAAATATTCCACTGGATTCTGCTCTGGAAATAGCCATTTGGTCTTGTTCACTGAGTCCACTAAGTGCAGCTAAACCTAACGCCCCTATTCCTAGTTCTGTCATAGATAAGTCTGGTAGTAACTTTGCAACTCCCTCTGGTAACAAGTTACTTAACATTCCTTGGTTATTTGCTAATTGTGCATCGGTGTTATACGGATCAACGTTGCTGCCAACATCAACAGGCATCTTCGGTTCAGTAGCTAACTTAGGTATATTGGTAAAATCCTCTGCAATTGTTGCTTTATCATAAAGTCCTGTTCTAATTAACGCTTGATCTAAAGCTGGTAAATCAGTT
>UEXM01000638.1_pt1 | contig 35488 bp, 48 predicted proteins | sample 1796661 | NCBI WGS metagenome assembly UEXM01 (sample SAMEA4772469, study PRJEB27181) | metagenome
GTTCTTGCCCACTCAGCGGTATGAGAGGATGCCATCTTGTTGAGGGTATCAGTTTGCTTGTACCCGCTGCCCATTACAGCGGCGGCGCTTGATGCCTGCCTGAATACGTTTGCATAAGAAAGATTTGAGCCTTCAGAGAAGCTCAGGTTGTAGTTGTTAACAAGGGACAGTCCAGCAGCTCCCGCGTTTGTGTTCCCCACCGTCAAGTTGCCTGACGTATCGATGCGCATGCGTTCTGTAGTAGAGTTTGCAAAAAACTTTAACGCACCTCTTTTATTGCCTATGTCTACGTCAGCTAAGTTGTTACCTACGAAAAACTGCTGTGCGTCAGAGGTAACATTGTTGTTGTAAGTGCTGATCTGGGCTGTTCCGTCTTCAGTGCTATCCTTGACCCGCAGTTCTCCCGCAGGAAGCATAAACACGCCAATAGCGTTCTCCACTAAACCAGCAGAAGAAGAGACAGAGACATTCCCTGACCCATCAATACGCATGCGTTCTGTGCCACTATTAGAAAAAGTCAGACCTGTGCTGGATGCGGGGTTATCAATAATCCAACTTTCAACACTGTCTTGGAAAAGTTGTATTCCTGCCGCCGTACCAGAAGCAGTATTGACCATTAATTTTGACGTATTAGAAGCTGCGCCTTCGCCAACCTTAGTCGTTCCAACAATGGCTAGCTTTGCTGAAGGACTGCCAGTGCCAATACCAACATTCCCGCTTGAGTCAATTTTTAATCTATTAGCTGAACCATTGTATATGTTGAAAGTGCCGCCAAAGTTTGAAATATCCCACTGAACATTGCTTGTATTCTTTAAAGACAACGCTGGGTTTGCTCCACCCACCTGAGCAACACTGGCCCACCCAAGAGCGTTGGTGACGGAGCTAGTGCCAATACCAACATTCCCTGACGAGTCAATACGCATGTATTCTTTGTCGTAGCCTTCAATGGCTAAATAGCCATTAGCTGGGGTCGCGGCCCACGCTTGTATCTTGGTTCCACCAGACGTGTTGCCGTTGGCAATGTTCAAAATGCCGTTAGCGGTGTCTATGGTTAATGCAGAGTATGGTGAGGCACTGCCAATACCAACATTCCCTGACGCATCTATGCGCATGCGCTCTGTACCAGAACCTTCTGATCCGCCAACTTCAAAGATTAAATTTGATGCGTTGCTTGACCATGTATGCTGCAAGTGCGTACCACTTGAATCAAAGTAAGTAACCAATCTGGGATTGTTTGTGCCATCTGCTTCCTCTAACTTCACTTGCAAACTAGAGTTGCTCACAGTCAGTCCAGCAGCCGTTACTGCGCCTGAGATGTCTAGTGTCTGAGCAGTAGTTGTACCACTTAATACAGCATTAGAAACATTGGCGGCCAAACCACTCAAAGCATCTGTTACTGCCGCGCCAGATCCGGCACCGTCAGTCACAATCATCTTCACAGCGCCAGCAGGCACCGCCACGTTAGCGCCAGAGCCCTGGCTAAAGGTCAGTGTGTAAGACGTTTCGTTTGAAATAATCCAAGTTTTTGAAATCGTGTTTGGCGCAAAAGTCACGGTGCATGCCTGGCCACCGCCAGTGCATTTCAAGTACATGCTACGCGCTTCGTCTGCAGCGCCATCTGCCAGGGTGATTGTGTGCGTCGATGCGTTAGGGATAGCCTCGCTGCCCTGACCGAATGCTGACGCCAGGTTGCTGATCGTCGTGTTCAGCAGGCCGCCCCAAGTGCCACTGTTCGATCCGGCTTCTTGCTCACGAACGCGCAAGTCATTATTAAAAGTATCAGCCATTATCTATTCCTTACGCTGCCTCTTGCCATGATGTGCTGGCACTGGGCTGTTTTGTGTATGTGGTTGTGCTGTCGCTCTCAGCCGACCAGCTAGTTGTGGCAGAGGGCTGAACTAGGTAAATCGTGCTCGCGCCAGATTCGTCTGCCCAAGCCGTCGTTGCGCCTGGTTCGGTTTGCCATTTGATTTCACCGTTCGCTGCAACGCCGCTTTGTGCAGAGATCGCTGCAGAGCCAAGTCGGATCTGACCGCCGCCTGCTACTACCGTCGAGACTGCATCAATCGACGCTGCGCCAACTTGGATTACAGAAGCCGCTGCAGAGACAGTGCTGTTAGCCGAGACTTGCGCGGCGCCAGTTGTGATCGACAACGCAGTCGCGCTGACTGACGACGCTGCAGTGATTGCGACATCTGCGCTTCTACGCCTTTGCGCATCAGCCGTAACAGATGCTGCAGATTGCAGTGCAGCCGCTGCATTTCGTAGCAATGCTGCGCTTGCAGAAACGCTCGATGCCGCGTCGATTGCAGCCGCTGCAGAAACGATGACATTGGAGTCAGCGCTGATGGCGCTCGATGCGCTGACATTCGCACTTCCGGCAACCACCGTCACTGCCGCTGAACTTATTGTTGAAGAAGCAGCGATCAGCGCCTGGACGTTCTCGAATTTTTGGCCGGTTGCTGTAATTGTTGCAGCTGAAGCCAGCGCAGCAGAACCAAATCGGATGCGTCCGCCACCAGCTGAGACACTTGAGCTCGCAGCGACAGCTGCAGCGGCACTCGTCAATGTGATTGCGTCAGCGCTTACTGAGCTCGATGCAGCGATGTCTGCTGCAGACGCAACGACAGTCACAGACGAAGCAGAGAATGCAGAAGCAGCCGCAATCGCGGCCTGGCCGTTTCTTCGCCTTTGACCGGCAGAGACAATTTGCGACGCGCCTGCAATGACGACACTCGCCGGTCTAATGCGACCAGCTACAGCACTTACCGCAGAGCTCGCTGCGATGCTTGCTTCAGCCGTCGTGATCGATTGGCCAGCAGACGTAATTCTCGACGTTGCGACGACCAGGGCATCGAAATTTCTAAAGCGTTTTGCAGCAGCAGTAATCGTAGACGAGCTCGCAAGAAGCGCTTGTGCAGCCTTCGTGCTTACACTGGTCGCTGAGATCGCAGAAGCCGCGTTTAGCGACGCGGCAGCGGAAACGACAGTAACGGCGCTTGCGCCGACCGTCGCGCTGCTTGCTAAGGACGCCTGGTTATTTCTAAACCTTTGCGAATCCGCAGAAACAGTTGATGAGCAAACGATTTCAGAACTCGCAGTCCTCGTTCGCTCCGCGTCCGCAGAGACCGCAGAGACTGCGTCAATCGCTGCAGCCGCACTCGTAATGATCTCAGCATCTGCAGAAACGCCTGATGCAGATGAGATGGTGACTGACGACTTTGTGATAACTTCTGCGTCAGCCGAGATACTTGATGACGCAGAAATTGCAACAGCCGCTGGGGATATGACTTCCGCTGAAGCTGCAATAGAAGATGTCTCGGTGATCGCAACAGACGATCCAGAGATGACTTCCGCTGCAGCTGCGATCGAAGACGACGCAGAGATTGCGACAGCTGAGCCCGATATGACTTCAGCGCTTGCTGCCAATGAGGACGATGCGGCAACCAGCGCGCTAGCGGTTCTAAAACGTATCGCCGAACTAGAGACCGAAGACGTGCTGGCAATGCTCGCGTTTGCCGTGCGAGCTCGCTTGCCAGCGGCAGAAACCACAGAAGCAGAATTGACAGCTGCGCCAGAGATCGCAATGACCTGCGGAGCCACTGCCACAGCCGATGAAGTTGTGACAGTCGCACTAGCATCGACATAACTCCACTGGCCATATCGTCCCTCACCAAAACTGCCGTAACCCCACCCTTGACTCATCAGTCTAAGGTGATGTCCACGTCACCAGCTGGGAATCGAAAAACGTCGCCGGTCTCGATCGTTCTGCTAGACGTCAGATTAGACCATCCCAAGAAATTTCCGCTGGAAGATGCGTCGAAGATGCCAACAGCGACAATCGTGCCCCAGTTGCCTGTGGCGGTTGGGAAGTCAACGGCGGATGCGTTCGTTGACGCAGCGCCCGTTGTCGTGAACGCGCAACTTTGACGCGCATAGGCACTACCACTTAGCTCTGTGCCACCACCGGCGTCCGTTGGCGCACTGGTAAAAAGACCAAGGTACACTGTGCTTGGGCTCGTGTAAGACGTGTTGCTGAACGCATGCGCCAGCAATTTGTTTTCTAGGTAGTCAGAAAATCCAGCCATTTTAGTTTCCTATTGGAGCGCAGCGGCTCTCATCTTCACGCTGGTCTGACCAGCTGTTCGTTGGTTTGAAATTTCCAGGTCATCGATCGCGCGCTGATATAGGCTCGCCCAAACCTGAATTCTTTCGTCGTTCTGCAAATACGGCGCGCTTTGCAGCAGCGTCCCGTAGAGGTAGATGTCGGGGTTATGTGTCAGTAACCAGTTTGTTGTGTTCGAGTCTGAGAGCGCGTCGATCTTGCCGTAATACACGAGCTCTGCCGTGTAGCCTGTAGACGTGTTGTCGGGCGCCGGAAAAACCTGGATCTCAGTGCCGACATGCGAATAATGACTCGGCGTGCCTGTCGCACTGCTGCCGCTTTTGAGCCCGTTAAGCGCCTCGTTAGTGACGTACTCCATCTGCGTCACAGGGTTGGTCTCGAGAATCAGACTCACCGTCTGTATCCAATCCGCCGGTGTTGCGCTGTATTCGCTGTCAATCGTCGCCTGAGACCGAGTAATCATGTAGCGATGGCGGATGCTGCGGTTAAACTGCGATTCCGCCAAAGCCACAAAGTCACCTATCGCACTCGTCAAATCCGTGCGGTTTAGCCAATCTGCTACGCTCGCCTGGAGCTCTGAGTACGTTGCGATCGCCATCAGATACGCGCGTCTCGCGTGCGGAACGCGCGGTTGTCTGGGTCGTTAAGCCATGCCTTCATCTTTTTAGGATCGTCGGCAATGCCTCTCGCTTTCAGGTCGTACAAGACGCTCAATGGGATTGACGCAACCTTTGACCACTCACCATGCTTCTGGTGTCGATCTATCTCGTTACGAGCTCGCTTGTTCGCTTCAACGATTGCCGTCACGTCTTGCGATGTCGCAATTGTGATTTTGTCGTCTTTCAGCGTCTCGCCGGCTTCGTATACGAAGTCTGATTTGATGCCTGTTGTGGCGTCGTTAGACAGGTTGCGTTTTATTTCCATTGGTCAGTCCTAGCTAGTGGATAGGTCAGCCACAACGCCCAAACCAGCCTCTTGAGTGACGACCAAGCCGTACTCAGACAAGGTGAGAAATTTCGTTGCATCACCGGTTTTGGCGAGTTCTTCAGCCTGGATTGGGCGAAGCGTTGCAACCTCACACATATCTGGGTCGATGACGTAAGCGTCGCGTGCGCGGCTTTTGGTAGAAGGTACGATCTGAACGCTACCAAAATCGCTAAGGTAGACGTCAGCCGCACCTATAATCGTAGTAGGGCCGTCAGAAGGTGCCATGTAACGCTGCGCAGCGATGCCGCCAAAGCCACTAATGACTGTCTTAACGTGAGGGCCAACCATGACAAACTGAGGCGAGCCCCCGTTAGAGAAGATGCCCTGTAGGACTGTTTTTAGCATGGGCTCCGTCATGGCGCGCTGGGTGCCATCAGTAGCCGCACCGTTTACAACGCCGCCAGAAACCGTTGGGTTAGCGCCGTTCGTTCCTCGAGATGTGTTGGTTCTAATGAACGCAGCCAGGGGCGCAGTCTTACGCGCAGTCGTGCTGTTGCCAGCGACAGCTGCATGGTTCAAACCACAGAGGTTATGTTCCATATCGTTTAAGAGACGCTTCGAGGATAGGCTTATCTGGTACGCCGTCTCCGCGCGCCTACCGGCCAAATCTAACGCTTTCATTGTGTCGGACACGATGAAGTCTTTTCGGCTGATTTGCGTGTAGTTACCCAAACGAGTTGTTGGAGTTACTGCAGTGAACGCAGCTAGGTCGTCGCCTTCCAAATGATGGTTAGCTGCAGCTGCGCCAAGGTCATCAGTCTGCCATTCAAAAAATGTGTTCGTGACTGAGCGACTCTTGGTCATGTTGCTCATAAAAGGTCGGGTCTCTGGCGATATCATGGTTACGATATTGGACAAGTCCTCCCGAACGCCTTTCGCGTCGTACTTTAGAAAAGTGTTAGCAATAATGGTCATTGTTTTAAGCCTTATAAAAGAGATTCAATCAAAGACGCTGCATTCTCTGCAGTGCCTCGCTCTTTGAGACGTTGATACGCGGCTTTAGTTTTGCGAGCGCTTGGCTTCACTTGCTGTTGACGAGATCCTGACCTGACTGTCTTGCCCGATTGACCAGCCTTGCGTGCTTTACGCACCCTGCTCTGGCCTTTGTCGAAGAGCATCGCCTTTCGCAATACTGCGATATGGCTAGCGCGCACAAGTGCGCCAAGCTCCTCTTCCGCAACGCCACTATCGAGCAAGTAGCTCTTTAGCTCTTCGCGTTCGCGGCTCGCCACCTTTTCGTCTTTCCACTCTGGGATGACGTCAGGCAGTCGGGCTGCTTCCTGAGTGATAAGCCCGCGCATTTGCTCCGTTTGCTCTTGAGCGTTGGCGTCATTCACACGCTGCTGCTCGATCGCAATGGCTTGCATCTTTTGCGCACGCTGCTCAGTCCGCAGTCGGTACTGTCGCTCAAGGCGACTTGCCTCAATCGGATCTTCCTCATACATACGATCGAAGTCCGGCGCTGGCTCGTCAAAAGCCGTTAGCTGCTGCTGCAAAGCTCCCAGTAACTGGGAATACTGTGTCCGCTCAAGAAGAACCGCGTCTCGGTCTTGTTGGAAAGCCTTACGCTCTTCCGCCAATGTCTGGCTCTTCTTTGTGTAGTCGGCCTGGCGTGAGTACCCGTTCTGAAGCTCATCAAGACTTACCTCTACGTTTTCACCATTTACTTTTACGGTGAATGTATCGGCCTGCTCTTGTTCGCCCTCGTCTTCGTCGTATTCCTCTTCATCCAGATCGTCGGCATCATCGTCTTCTGAGTCGAATTCCTGCTCGGATTCTTCAAACTCAGCGCCTTCCAGTGCCTCGCCCCCCTCAAGAGACTCGTCAACGTCGCTTGAATCTTCGGCTTGCCCTTCTGCGGGTTCCATCAATTTAGCGATAGCAGCCTGGGCGTCGCCCAAGGTGCCCCCCATATATGGGGTTTCTTGTGTATCTATTTTATCACTCATCACGAATTCCGTTGTTTTGCGAAAGCAATCTCGTCGGCTGCTGCGCGCATGCGCACAACAATGTCGTCAAGGGCTTCCTGTTTTTGATGTAAGCGCTCCCGCATAGCGGGGTCACGTTCCTTGCACCACAGCTCGAAGAAATCGAGCCTTAGCATCTTGATGAGCTCGGCGAAGTCTTCGTCGTCCGCCAAGCGTTGGATGTTGAGTAGCGAGTTATGCGACAGGGGCATTCGGCACCTGTTGTTGTGCGGCCAGCTGTCTTACGAGCTCGCGGTCGCGTTCTGAGTTAGCTCGGATGCCGGCAACATCGACCTGCGCGCCATACCTGGCAGCAATCTCAGCCGCCTTGAGCGCAATGTCTGCCTCGTCTTTGTCGCGCCGGCGATCGTCTTCGCGCTGCATCTTTTCGCGCTCGAGATCCAACTCTGCTTTTTTCTTCTCTATGTTCGCGTTGATCTCTGCCATCTGAACCTGGATCAGCTGCTCGTTTATGTCCGGCTTTGGCGGCTCCGGTGGTGTTGGAGGCTGCTGACTTGGGTCTTTGAAGAACCGCTGCGGGTCTTTGAAGCCAGAGACTTCGAGTATTTGCACCAGCGTCTGGTAGTAGTTCTCGACGCTGACCAGTGGATTTTCGGGGCCAAGTTGCTGCAATAGCTGCTCTTGCTTCTGCGCGACTTGCTGCAACATCTGCATGCGCTCAACGTCGCCGCCCTTGCCTAGCGCCACATTGCTCACAACGTCCATGTCGGCGTTCCAGCGATCAGGGCTCATGGGCACAAACGTGTTGCGCAGCCTGATCATCCGCGGCTTGTCCATGTGCTTGATGATCAGCTGCAGCAAGCCCTTATAGAGCCGCGTCATGCCGCCATCGGCGAACAGCCTGGCAATCATCTCGGTGCGCTGCTGAGCGGCCCCAATCGTCTGCTGTACGGCCATTAACGTGGAGCTCTGCAATGCGCTAGGGTCGAGCCCGTCAGCCGCCTTAGAGACGCCTGTGCGGTTCTCACGCATCTGGTCTAGGTAATCCAGCATCGGGAATGCTTCTTTGCCGACAAAGGGCAAATTGAACGGCACCACGGCGCCAGGCTGACGCATTCTGATCACGCCGCCGGCTTCGTTGTTCATCACGTCTTCTAGGCTCGCTTGGCCTTCGACAATGCCCACCCTGGGGTGCGTGCTCATCGCCAGGCTGTCCAGGCTTGCCCGCAACACGGCGGTCTTGATCCGCTGTATGTCCATCGTCAGGTCAGCGATCGACATGCCAAACATCGCGTGCGGCTCTGGATCTGGGCAGAAGAACGCAAACGGCACCATGTCGGTCGGCTCGTTGCGCAAGATTTCGTAGTTAGGGCCAGCGCAGCAAATGCGTCGCAATTCGGCAACGCCATCGCCGTCTGTGTCGATCTTGGCGTATGCCTCAACGTAAAGAACGCGGCGCACCATCTCCGAGTTTTCAAACGAGCTCTGCTGATAGCGCTCGCGGGCCTCGACGTTGAAGAGCTCAAAGTCTGTGTCGCTGGTGGTGGCGTATTGCTCAATCTCGTCAGCGTCGTAGCCGAGCTCAACCATGTCGCTGATGGTCAGGTAAGCGCGGTGCGCGACCAGGTCAGCGTCTTCCAGGCTGCGAGCATTGCGATTAATGACAATTTCTTCTGGCGGCACTGACTCGACCTTGATCTTGCCAACCTTCTTGCGGTGCGTGACGCGAACGGAGTGCATCGCCTCTGGGTTGTCGCTCGACGTCATGCTTTTCAGCATGTCGATCTCAACGTCTGGGTTACTGTTGAGCGCAGCCAGTGCCTGGTCGTCTAGGTTTTCGAGCTCGTAGCTCTGCGTATTCTCTGACTCGTCGTAGCAATATTTGATGAAGCCAGAGCCCTTCACCAGAGCGTCTTTCATCGTGGCGTAGATGATCTCGATGTACGACTGATCCTGGTCTTGGTTCAGTATGTAGTTAACGTAGTCGGTCGCCTGCTTCGCCATCTCGACGTCTTCAGGGCCGGTCGGTGCGTATTCCACAACGTGGTCAGAGCCACAGAAAATGCGCATAAGAGACGGCAGCATCGCCTGGACGGTATCGCGCACGTCCATCGTTTGTGCGGTACTGCGGCCCTCTTCTTCGTTGCCCAGGGGCTCGCCGGCGTAGTACTCGGCTGCCTCTGCGCGCTGGGGCGAAATGGTGTTGTCGATGAAGTCCACGGCATCTTCGATGGCGAGCGTGATCGCGGCTTGGATCTCTTCGTCGCCCATGCCCATTTCTTCTTCAATAAATTCGTCTTCGTATTGTTCTGCCATTAGAAAATATCCAATAAGGATTCACCGACTAGTCTGGCGCGCTGCGGTAACTGGCGAGCCATATCGGCAATGGGTTCTAGGGGTTCTAGCAAACTGCCAGCTGCAGACATGGGCGCAGCCAAAGCGCCGCCGATGGCACGTTGTGCGCTTTCGCTTGCTTGTCGGCCAATGTCGGTGCGTGGCTGGTAGTCAAATGCGGATCGAGCTTGCTGCTGCGTTTGCGCCATCTGTGGCGTTGTGACCGGCAACGGCGCTTGTTGCATGACCAAGCTGGAAGTCATTAGCGGCTCAACAAGTCCGCTTGCTGCGTTTGCTAGGAAGTCGGCGCCGCCAAGCACGCCTTCAGTGAAGCGTTGCGCTGGTGTGGATTGTGAGACTGTTGGCATCTCGCCAAACTCATTTGCAGCAAGCAGGCTCCCGCCTCCTATCGCTGCTGTGGGCATTAAAGCTGCAGGTGTTGCGAAACCAGCGTTTTGGCCACGCTGCATGGGGCTATCTGGGAAGAGTTGAGAGGCGCGCGGCACGTCCTCAGTATCAGGAGGATAGCTTTCGTATCGCTCCTGCGGCGTCATTCCTAAACGTGTTTGCACGTTACGCGCCTCAACCTCGCCAGCCGTTCTTTTGTAAAGGTCATAGGGGTCAGCGGTTTGTATTTCACGCTTCCGCGTCTTAATTTGATGCAATTCTTGCGCTTTGCCGCGACGCTTATCTAAATACCGCTCGACCCTAGACCGAGCGCGCTTGAGCGACTGCAGATCGGTCGTGTCTAGCGAATCGGGGCCAACGTCTATGCGCAAAAGACCCATAGCCTCACCGCGCTTGGCGTTAAGCACACGGTTTAGATTTTGATAGTCATAGGCCGTTACGCGGTTTCTCTCCATGTCTGCTAGCTGTTGCCAAGCAGCACTGAGCCACGCGTTTCGCTCTGCTTTGGGTCTGTGGCGCTTTGGCATCACGCCTAGACGTCGCGTGATCTCGTCGCCGTGCTGATACCACTGACTGTTACCAAAAAGCAGGCGTTGTTTTCCGGTTAGATTCTCGTCGCGCGATAGCTGCTCGTATCTCTTGAGTCGCTCGAATTTACCCAAAGAGCGCAAGCCCTCGATGGCATTGTCAAATTCCCTAGCTACTTCCGATAAATCACCTAACCCATCTCCGCGATCGAAGTTACGCAGCAATCTGTCTTGTATTTCTTGGGCGTTTGCCCCACCAGCCATGCCTTGAGAGGTCTGCGCGGCGTGCTGAAGCTCGTGCATAAACACACTGCGAGCCATTTCTGGGTCTGCCAACAGACCTTCTTCTATGGCTATTTGATTTTTGAAAGGACTGTATGTGCCTCTGTAACCAGCTGAAGATAAACGCTCGTCAGCGATAACCTGTGGGGTGCCGATATTGTCAGCCAACAACGAGCCGTAATCAGAGTCCAAAACATCAGTAGTCAGTTGCCGCACGTCTGCTTGACGAGGAAGCAAACCAGAAACGCGGGCCTCATCGTCAGGAACCTCAAATCTTATGCCCCCATCAGCGCCTTTGAAAAATCCCGTTTCCGAATAAATTTTGCGAGGCGATTCGTTGCGCGCATACATTTCCTGCGCTTTCGCTAGATTCTCTTGCGTTGCTTTTTCTGGCAAAAAGTCGCCACGCTCCTGCGCTCTTAACAAACGTTCAGGGCGCGCTTTGAGAAAAATCGCCTCCGCATCTTCGGGCGTGGCAAGCAGTCCAGCGCCAACGGCTACTGGTGCCGCCGCTTTGGCTACATCTAGCAGGCCACCAGCGACTGCCAATTACTTACCCTTCTTGCTTGGCTTCTTAGCAGGCGACTTTTTGCTGAGCATCTTCGCGATGTCATTTGCAGCGTCTTGCACGCCGCCAGGGCCACGTCGATAGGTTTTTTGGTCTGTGTGCGCCACTCGTGCCCCCATATATGCCGATTTCATGGGGTCTAATTTTACCAGTTAGGTAATTGACAGCCCTCGCCTGAGAGGTTTCTGCCAGCTGCTGGCAGCGCTCATCGCGCCGCTGAGCGTCATCGCGTCGCTCGCGAACGTGAGGCAAAGCGAGTCAGCCAAGTCAGGCGAGCGCAGTCCGCGCTTGCGCATCTGGTCTTTGCTTTCTAGCTGCATCTTGCCGGAGCTCGTGAATTTGTACTTGGCGCTAACGAGCTCGGCGAGCAGGTCGTCGTCCTGGGGCAGCGACACGTCGCGGGCCTCGAGCCAGGCTTTCACCTTAAACCAGAGCTCAGCGCGCAGGTTGATGTAAGTCGCCTTGCTGCTCGGGCTCTCGCTGGTGTTGATGCCTACCGCCGGCAGGCCGAGCTCACGCAGGCGATCGCACACACCACCGCCAAGGCCAATCGAGTCCACGTTGATCTGCACCGGCCGCGTTCGCGGCTGCTGGCTTTCATACTCAGCAACAACCGCCCCGCACAGCTGCATCAGATCCAAGCCCTGCCAGGTTTGTATGCCCATGAGCTCGCGCCCTCGGCGCTTACAAAGCGCGCTGCGGTCGGAGCCAAAGCGGCTCACGTCCAAGCCCCACACGATCGGCTCGTCTTCAGTGACGACAACCTCGCGCCGCTGAGCACTTTCAACGAGCTCGAGCGGGATCGCCGTGTCGTCGTCGCGCTGCGGAAACTCGCCAAGCACGCGCACGCGAAAGGCATTGCTCTCTTCGCCAAAGCGCGCAGCCATCTCGCTCACATAATCGTCACTGACCCTGGGCGAGTCGATGCAGCTGACCTTGCGCGTCCACCAATCACCCGCCATGCGGTGGTGGGTATCGAAGAAAAAACCAGAGCTCCTGGTTGGGTTGCCGAGCAGAACGGTCGTTGCGTGCTCGCCCGACATCGAGCCAGCTGCGGCCTCAAATACCGCCTCGGGGATACCGGAGGCTTCGTCGCACACCAACATCACGTTGTCTGAGTGAACGCCCTGCAGCGCTTCTGGCGTTTCTGCCCTGGATGTCCGGCATGAAATAAACGCCTCGCTGGGCGCGGCCTTTAGACTGACGCGGTCGCTCTTCACTTCCAAGAGCTCTTTGATCGCCACAGGGCATTCGTTGATCCAGCGCTTGAGCTCGGCAAACAGCGCGTCGAACAGCTGCGCGCTGGTCGGCGCCGTTACGACGACTTTGACGGGATAGCGCGTCAGCAAAAAGTGCAGCATCGCCCACGAGCTCGCCGTGGATTTGCCGGTGCCATGGCCAGAGCGCACGCTGATTTTACGCTCGCCAGATGCTATGGCATTGAGGAATTCTTTTTGCCAGGCGTCGGGCGACTGCTTGAGCACTTGCTCAACAAAAGCGACGGGATCGTTACGAAAGCGCTTAACAAACGCCACATATGGGTTTTCAGGCATGCCATATTCTACCGCTTTATGGTCTGAGCAATGGTCTGAGCAGAAATGAGCAGCGTTCCGAGCAGAAATGGGACGCTCTGAGCAGGTCAGGGATAGGTCAGGGATTGAATAGGGACAGGCTATTCGTATATGTGGCGCGGGTTGAGCTCGTCAGTTGGGTTGTCAAACGGGTCGTCAATGACTAGGCCGTCAGTGCTGAAGGTGATTTCTTGTTCAATCAAATCCCTGACCATTTGATCTATCTCGTCGCTTGGGCTTCCGTCTACATAGTCGCCTATCCAGCCAGTAGCGCGCACCAAGTCGATAAACTTAGGCGACGGATCGTCATACCGAAATCTCTTAACATCTGGCGGGCTGACGTGGTAACTCTCATATGCAGCGCCAAGCTCGAAGTAAATGCTAATCGTGCCCCTGCGCCACATCTCAGAGTCTTCGAGCTCTACTTCGACCAACAAATCGCGAAACTTTTTACTTATCATGCCTGCAGCCTATCACTTTGCGCCCGCGTTAGCGGGCTCCTGGGTATGCAGCTGCTAGTTTTTTAATTCGTCGGGTCTAATCGCTTTAGCAGTTGCTCGTGCGATCTGCTTCAATGCTTCAAGCTCTAAAGCCTCGTAAAGTTCTGGGCTGCGCTCTTTCAAGATCGCAATCATTTGCTCACTTTTCTTTTTATAAACAACTCGGCTTTTTGGCATTTTTTTCAATTGCTTATCAATTAGCTCAACTTTGTTGGCTGCTGTAAGCACTGAACCGAGCTCTTGAGCCGTATAGCGCCTTATCCTTTTTAATTTTTTCAAAGTCCTAACGTCGTGAGTTGCGCTATTCGGAGCTTGCAAACTGACAAGTGTGATCCTTTTATCAATGTCGTGCTTGCGTCGAAAATCAGCAATTTTCTGCTGTAGCTCTACTTTTTGAACGATTAGCGCCTCACGGTTGTAATCTGTTTCAAGGATATGCCGACCATGATCGACGTACCCCCGCCGTGACCCGTGGGTCGAATACTGGGATGTGCGTTCCATAAAGTCGGCTGCTTTCGAGTTGTTTAGACTATGTGCCATAGCTCATACCTGCTCCAACAGCCGATCCGACGCGGCGAGTAATATGTCGGCCAAGCCAACAGCTGATATGTACCTGTGGTTCTTGCCATTTGGACTGATGTCCGGCGCTCGCTCTGCGTCGGCGGCGATGGCCTCTAAAAGCAGCGCCAGCGTAGATGTGTCGAGATCCAGCGGATGCTTGCCGTGCCAGGGGGCTGGCAATTGTGTTGTCGTCATACTGCCTCCCACCGCTTACGCGGCCTCCATTTGAGCAAACAAACTGCCCCATTGATCGGCCATAGCTTGGGCCAGACCTTTGTGAAACTTGCTGCGCAATTTCCAGCGATCCTTCGATGGCGGCGCTTTGTGAATGTCGTCCCTGGCTGTTTCGCGAGTTAAGTTTGACGTCTTTTGTAGGGGCGGCAGACCTTTCAGCCACAAGCAAGTGCGCTTGGTAACGTTGTCATCAGCATCGACCGACTCAGCAAACTCGTAGGGCTGAACAGACGTCAAAACAAACTCGCCGTCGTTTTTGGATTTCTTTTCCCAGCCTTCTCCCCAGATCCGCTGCTTGGCATACTTGTGCATGACGGGGTTTTCAACAGCGATGTACGGCACGTCAGCGTCCATCAATTCGCGGAAAAGTGCCGCGCCTTCGTCTAACTCAGCCCACATAGATTCTAAGGTTCGCCCTGGAGGTGCTTTGTGTAGCCAGCGCACACCGCTGTTGCAAAGCCTGGTGCATGGCGGGTGTGCAATGATCAGCATGTCCCAAGAGTCCATTTTGAGCACGTCGCGAACGTCGCCTTGGATGTGGCGATTGGTGGGAGTGTCGGCGGGCAAAATGTCGCACGACCATGCGTCGTGGCCAGCCCAGTAGAACGCATCGCGGACAGTGCCGCTGGTTTCACAAGCTACTAATACTTTTAGTTCCATATCCGTTCCTCGTTGTTATGGCCCTAATTATACCGATATTGTTCTACTTGTCACCTTTTAGGAGACAATAAATAGAAATAAATATGAGAAAATTAGAGCACCAACACCACCACATATGGAGCTCCTATGTACGGATCACACTCGAAAACTATGAAGGCCATGAAAGGCAAGCGCACGGCCACCAAAGAAGCTCGCAATGCCCGCATGGCTGCCGGCACCAACATGCCCGTCGTTAAACCGCCCTACCCACCACGCTAGCCGTGGCCACGCCACGCAAGGGCAAAGCGCGTGTCAAAGTGACTGCCAGCGGCAAGAAAGTGTCGTATGGCCAGGCGGGCAAGGCGAAAGACGGCTCGCGGCGCGTGCAGCCGTCGAGCAAGAAAGGCGACGCCTACTGCGCCAGGTCAGCCGGCCAGATGAAGAAGCACCCCAAGGCCGCCAAAAACCCCAATAGCCCGCTTCGACTCAGCCGTAAGCGCTGGAAGTGCGCGGGGACGAAATCTAGGAGGAAGTGATGCCACGAAGAGGACTCTACGCTAACATCGCCGCGAAGCGGCGGCGGATCAAGGCGCAGAAAGCGGCTGGTAAAAAGCCAGAATCGATGCGCAAGCCAGGCAGCAAAGGTGCGCCTACAGCCAAGGCCTTCCGTGCTGCGGCGAAGACTGCGAAGAAGGGCACGCGAAGAAAATAAAATTTTTTTTCGGTGCGCGGAAGTCTAGTCCTCCACCCCCCACCACCCTGCTGGTTCAATGGGGGGGTCAGCCATTGTTCCACGGCGTGTTCCACGGCCCTTTTGCGGCCCAATTTAACATAATGATTATTACGCGCAATTGCGCGAATACGTAAGTCATTGATTTTATTGATCTAACAGTTTTTCGCGTAATTATCTGCGGTGTTCCACGGCAAAACGCCCCTTAACCCAGCCGTCGCAGCAAATTGTTCCACGGCCATTTCCTGCGCGCAAAGCCGGCTGCGCGAGCCAGTGTCTGCGAGCTAGGTTTCGTCCTCTTCGTGCTCGATCACGCTGTCGTTTGTGAGCTCACGAAGCGCAGCCAAATGCTGGTCACCGAGCGTGATATTTACCAACGGATCGCGCTTCTCACGCCACTGGTCAGGGTTCACATTACCGGCCAACCACTTGCGCGTGTCGATGCGCAGTTTACGAACAGTCGCGTCGTGCGCGTCCATCGTGCCATCGGCGATCTCGAGACACTCTTCGGCCAGTGCGTCAGCCCACAACCTCCGAGCTTGCATGTACCGATCGTGCCTACCCTCGCCCTCTTCAAGCCAGCGGTAGAACGCACGCCGGCCAACCTGGCACTCTTTCATCGTGTTCACCACAGTCATGCCACCGGCAATCATATTAAACACGGCTTCCTCGCCACGCTCTTCCAGGCTCTTGATCTGCGCTCTGATTATCGGTCTACCAGGCATCCTAGTTCGCTCCTAGTTCGTTGAGTATGTCGTCTAACTCGCTGTCCCAACCATCGGCCAAGTCTTCGAGCTCTTCACGTCGATACGCGGGCTCCACGGGCTTGCGCTCCGGCTTCGCCTTCGGCTCTGCCGGTCGCTCGACCAGCACGGTCTCCATTGTGTTCCACCTGTGTCCGCATCGCAAACACTCGCGACGCCGTCTAACGCCCTCTCGCGCCTTGTCAGAGCTAATTACCCTGTTACCGCTACTACCGCACTGCTTACACTTCATATCGCCTCACAGCCCCTATACGGCGCTCTCAGCGCCTAGTATGTCCATGACTTGCGCTATCGCCTCGCCCTTCGTCACCATGTCCGTCGTGTACCGCAGAACCCGATAGCCAAGCTCGAGCGCCTTGTTGTATTTGAAGCAGTCCGATCGAAAGCCAACGCCGCTGGTATGTCGGCCCCCGCTCCACGTTCCGCCCTCAACCTCAATTACCAGGTCGCTGCCGGTGATCACAAAGTCGAACCGAAACCTGCGGCCAGGTATCAGCAGCTGCTCCCGCTCGAAGCTCACGCCCGCCGCCTGCAGCTGCGCTGCAAGCGCCTCTTCGCCCTTGCTGCCGGCCGACTGCTTCTTGGCCTTCGCCTTCGGCTTGGCTTTGGCCTTTGGTTTTTTAGCCTTTTGCATCAGTCATGCATCACTACTTTTGCAGCACCCAAAACCTGCATCAGTAGTACTCTGCCGGTACAAGTAAAATTTGTACCGATGCAGGTACATTTCGATGCTCGCCGCTGCATCGCTCTGCATCAGTAAAAAACACGCTACTGATGCACCGTCACTCATCGATCTCACCCTCGCTCACCCACTGTCCGACGATCACAAACTTGCGCATCATTCGCGTCTTGTCAGGCCGCTCAGTGACCCGCAAAGCGCCGTTGTCTATCCAAGTGCTCAGCATGTGGCGCACCTTGGTACGCACATAGCTGTCGTTAATATCGAGGTTCAGCACGTCCGCTACGGCGTTACCCACCCAATCTTTAGCTCGATGGCTCTCGCGGTATTCGCCTGCAGCCACGGCGCGCTGCACGCTCTCCAAGTCGTTTCGCGTTACGTCAGAGAAGGCGTCCGGCCACTGCCATGGCTCGCTCACACCGACGCTGTCGCCGTTCGGGAGCTCCACGCTGACCATTTGGCGCCACGTCGAGTCGCCGGAAGGCGGCGCCAGGTTGTCTTTGCTGTCGCCCTCGCGGCTGTATCGCCAGAATTGGTCTTCATCGATGCCGGCATTGCGCGCCTCTTCTGCCGTCATGCGCTGTAGCCGGCGAACGTGACGGGCTGCGTCTACTAGGGCCGAAGCGCCCCTGGCGTCGGAGACTGTCGCCTCCTGCATGCCGTTTCCCTTTCTGACGTGATGCACGAGCTCGATGCTGCAATTGGCGTCGTTGGCAACCTGCGCCCAGCGTTTGACCACCATGTCGATGGCCTTGTTGTCGTTCTCGCTGAGATGGTGCGAGCTCACAAACGGGTCAACGATAACGACGTCCACGTTCATGGCCTTTATATGGTGTGTCAGTGCGTCGGCAGCTGGCGTGAGCACGTTGGCCCCGCCGGCCTGCTCGGCAATGATCAGCGGCTCGTCTCGCCCGCTGTTAACAAGCAGCCTGTCGCCAAGATCGTCTTGCGTGATGTTGTGATGTTGCGCGATGCCCGCGATCCGGCGCTGTAGCTCTTCCAGCGGGTCTTCCAGGTTCCAAACCCACACTCGCCGCTTGGGTGACTCCACGCCCATGATCGAGCGCCCTGTTGCCATCGCCACGGCCTCGGCCAGCGTGATCGCCGTTTTGCCAGTGCCGCCAGGCGCTACCGTCACGCTCAGAAATTTTCTGATGTAGTGCCGGCCATAGACCCACTCTCTTGGCGGTATTTTGCTGGCGTCGCCGAGCACGAAGGGCTTTGGCTCGAGCGCCACCTTCTGCGCTTCAGCGGCTTCGGCTTGCGCCTCGCGCGCTTCGCGCTGCTCAGCTGCGCTGTTGCGGGCGTGCGTCTGCGCGATGCTGTTGACGGTGCGCTCTACCTCGTCGCGATCGAGCGGCGGGCTGTTGTAAGTATTCCACTGCAGCACCTGCTCGAGCACGGCGTCAGTGCTCAGCCCCTGGCGAAACAGCCGGCCAGCCTCGGCAGCTGCTTGATGGTTGCGGTTGCCCTCAGAAACGCCCGCGTCTTTCACGCTGAAAGACAGGCCAGTATCCACCGGGCCCGGAGCCGGTTCGTTGAAAGACTTGATTTTGCGCAGGTCTGCAGCGCAGAGCTTCGGCAGACTCCCCCACCACACATCGACGTCAGGATCGTCGTCGCGTGCGTATATGTGGCCGCTTTCGTGAATGCCACCCGCCGCTATGACATACCCGCCTTGCCCGCGCAGGTCAATGCGCAAGTCTGGATTCACGCCATTGCGCAGCGGGTAGTTGGGATCTACTTGGTAGTAAAAGTGCTTGCCTTTCGACGTCGTAACGCGCCTTGGCGTGTAGGTGAGGTTCTCGCGCACGAATTTGACGGCGTCGTCAGAGTCGGCATCGACGACAACGACTTGCTTACCAGTCAAGAGCGCATAATTGCAGTTTTGATAATTGGCACTATTCAACCAATACTCTTGCTGCGCGGGCGGCATGTCGGCGTCCTGCCACCTACGCCATTTTTCGACAGTTTCTTTGCCTCTGGCCGGCACCAACGTAAAGCCTTCTTCAGCAAGCTCCCGCGCCGCCTCTCTCACCCCTTCGCGTGTGTACACCGGCTCAGCCATTCGCCGCGTTGCTGTAAAGGTCTGGCCTGAGCTCTTCGCGCTTGATGCCGGTAATGGCCTCCACTTGCACGACGCGCTCGGCAGGAATCTTGTCTGCCCATTTCCATTTGTAGACGGAGCCGCGCGAAATGTTTAGTTGGCGCGCGAGCTCGGCGATTTGGATGTCTTCCCAGATTTTTGTATTGCTCATCGCTGCGAATGTACACCTTTAAGGTGACAGTCACAACACACAATCAGTTTGTCACCGAAAGTGTTGCTCATTGTCACCCTTTGCGATACATTCGGGTGACGACTTAAATTAGGAGACAAAAACCATGAAGGACATCGCCGACCGCATACGCGATCTCCGGAATGCACGCGAACTTAGCCTGCGTCAATTGGCTGACCTGTCCGGAATCAATCACAACGTCATCCACAAATGGGAAACAAGAAAGGCAACACCAAACCGATCGAACGTCGTAAAGCTCGCCGATCTGTTTAACGTGAAGCCTGCCTGGCTGCTGTTTGGCCGTGACGACAACGCAACGGGCCTGAATGTGCAAGACACCTTTGCCGCACTCTCTATCCCATCTCAACAACAAGTAAACGCGCTCATCAATCATCTATTGGACATAGAAAGCGCTAGGGAATCAGCACATGGAAAAGACTCATAACGAGCGACATAAAACCTGGGACATCTACGCGAATAAAGCTTTAGTCGAAGCAACCGATAATTTTTGCTCGGGGCACGGGCTACACTTTTATTCGTTGCCGGACGACTCGCAGTCTGCGCAGGCGATCCAGCTGCTCCAAGAATTGATCGGCCCATGCAGGCATGGCGGCTGCAGCACACATCGGGCCTTCCGCGCCGTCGCAAAAGAAATGGCGCATTTCTATGAAGGCTACTCTGCAGAGACGCTCGTGCTCCACAAAGACAGCGCGTTTGTGTGTGTGCGCATCGAAAACGAGCTCATGTACGTCAGCGTTCACCCTTGGGATCTGCCTGCCGTTAAGGCGCACGCAAGGGAAAACAATTTGTTTTACGACATGCGTAACGTCGAACTGCTTTACCTAAAGGGCAAAAACGCCGCATGGATGAAAAACGTGGTCGTTGCCTCTTTCTGAATTAACTGTTCCATCTGTCTCCTTTTTGTTGACAGCAAGTTAGGTCGTCTATAGTGTTCTCTTTGTCAACGAACAAGGAGACACTCGATGACCGACGAAACGACACGCAACGGAAACAACGAGCCAACGATCGAATCGCTAGTCGCTAGGCTGGCAGAGCTCAAAAAGATCGAAGACGACGCTAAGCTCGAACGAGTTAAGCACGAAGCCGAAATCTTGCCCTTTCTCGATCAAGTCGAAGAAGGCAGCAAAACCACCACCCTCGCCAACGGCACGAAAGTCACAGTCAAAAATGGCTTCAACCGCCGGCTGGATCAAGAGGGCTGGAAGCGCATTAAGCACAAGATCCCAACGAACCTGCACCCTGTGCAGCTGAAGGAAGTGCTGAGCGACACGCAAATGCGTTACCTGCAAAACAACGAGCCAGACTTCTACAAAGAAATGTCTGCCGCCGTGACGACCTCCCCTGCGAAACCATACATAACCATCAAGGAGGCGTAATAATGGCCTTTGATCTCAAGTCGGTATCACCGACACAATCTGCGCGCGCGCTGTTCGGGCTCGTCTTCGGCACCTCTGGTGTTGGCAAGACGACCTTTGCCGCCGACGCGCCCAACGCTGTTTTTATCCCAACGGAAGACGGCGCCGGCAGTCTCACGCTGCAGGCATTCCCGATAGCTAAATCATACGACGACGTCATGTCTGCGATCGAGGCGCTCTGCGGTAAGCACGAATACAAAACTGTGGTGATCGACTCGCTCGACCACCTGGAGCCCTTGATCTGGAAGAAGGTCTGCCAGGACAACAACGTCGCAAGCATCGAGCAGCTGACTTACGGCAAAGGCTACGTCATGGCTTTAGACCTGTGGCGCGACCTGCTGTCTGGCCTGCGTTTTGTTCGCGACAACCAGGGGATGAACGTCCTGCTGATCGCGCACCACCAAATCCGCAAGCACGCAGACCCTGAGATGGAGCAGATCGATCGTTACGAGATCAAGCTCCACGCCAAGGCCAGCGCGCTGGTGCAAGAGTCCTGCGACCTAGTGCTGTTCGCAAAGCACAAAGTGATGGTCAAGAAAGAAGACACGGGCTTCGGCAACACGCGAGCTCGCGGGATTAGCACCGGCAAGCGCGTGCTCTGCACGGTCGAAACGCCTGCGTATGTGGCCAAAAACCGATTTGGCTTGCCCGACGAGATCGATCTGAGTTGGGAAGCCCTCACCACCGCAATGAACAACAAACTTGAAGGAGCAGCCTAATGGCCCAGTTTCAATTTAGCACCGCCGGTATCGAGCCGGCATCCGCGCCACAAGAGCGCCAGCCTCTGCCGGAAGGCACATACAAGGCCGTCATCACTGACAGCGAGATGCGGGCAACAAAAGCCGGCACTGGCCACTACCTAAATTTCACCTGGGAGATCACGTCTGGCGAGCATCGAGGCCGAAAGGTTTGGGCTAACTACAACGTCGATAACCCAAACGAAAAGGCCGTTGAGATTGCTAAGCGCGACCTGGCAAGCGTCTGCACGGCGATGGGTAAGGATGGCTTTGCAGACAGCCAGGATTTGCACTTCCACGAAATTGAGGTGCTGGTCAAAGTGCGAGAAGCATCGAACGGCTACCCCGCCAGCAACGAGATCCGTGGCTACTCGGCGCCAGCTGGCGCTGCGCCACCACCACCGGCTGCCCCAGCTGCACCAGCTGCTGAAGCGGCGCCGGCCCCTCTGGTAGAGAAGACGACACCGCCTTGGAACGAATAGCCGCCAGCCAAACGCTCGAAGCGATCGACAAGAGCATTGAGGCTGACCAGGACTCAGCGCCTGGCCGGCTTCACTTTGGCGCGTCGATTGCTGGCGAGGAATGCAGTCGCAAGTTGTGGTACGGCCACCACTGGGTCATAGCCCAGCGGCATGGCGCGCGACTGCTGCGCCTGTTCGCCCGCGGCGAAACGGAAGAAGTGCGCTTCGTGAATTACCTGCGCCGCGCTGGCGTGACAGTCTGGGAAGTTGATCCAGACACCAACCAGCAATGGCGCATCGAAGATCACGCAGGGCACTTTGGCGGATCGCTCGACGGCATGGGCAAGGGCTTGCCCGACGCACCCGAAGAGCCGCACGTTCTCGAGTTTAAGACGCACAACGCAAAGAGTTTCGCCGACATGGTGAAGCGCGGCGTGTATGAGTCGAAGCCAATGCACTACACGCAGATGCAGATCTATATGCACAAAATGGACGTGCAGTGGGCGCTCTACATGGCCGTCAACAAAAACGACGACGACCTGTACCTGGAGCGCGTGCCGCTCGACCAGGCGCACGCGCAGCGCATGCTAGATCGCGCGAAGCGCATCATCACAAGCGACCGCCCGCTCGAGCGCATGAGCGACGACCCGAGTTGGTTCAAATGTAAATGGTGCGACTTCTATGATTTGTGCCACGGCACTGCTACGCCGGCGATGAACTGCAGAACCTGCGCTCACGCCACGCCAACGATGGACGGCGACGGACGCTGGCACTGCGAAAAGCACGACCGGCATCTCGACAAGGCCAGCCAGCGTAATGGCTGCGACGACCACAATTTCATACCGCCGCTGCTCGCAAACTGGGCTGAGCCCATTGACGCAGACGGCGACGGCGTGACCTACGAAAACAAAACGAACGGAAAACAATTCACTAACAGCCACGCGCACTACAGCTCAGCTGAGATTGCGTCAGTCGAGTCGCCAAAAATCATTGGCGACGCAACGACCGATCGTCTGAAGCTTGATTTTGACGCGCGCCTGGCAGGAGAAGCGAAATGAACCTGACAGACATACCGATGGGCGAAGTTGTAAGCGGCATTGAAAAGCCTATGCCAAGGACTAAAAAAGCGCGTTCTGCGACGAAATGGGCGCGTTTTAAGGCAGACATGAAGGTTGGCGACTGCGTGCGAGTTGCAGACGTCAAAGAAAAAGACGCAATGAAATCGTACTTTCGCGCCAACAAAGTCGGCTGCCAAACCCTAGCAGTCGGCGACGGTAGCTTCGTTGTTTGGCGCACTCGTTGGTCGAGCAAGTGAGCGAAGAATGGGTGCAAGTGCTGACCGACATGCGCGCAGCCGCAAAGGCCGCTCAGCGTGAGCGCGAGAAGAAGCCAGAAAACTGCTTTTTCTGCGAGCACATGGATCGTGAGCCAGGCTTTTGCGGAAAGCATATGGCGCGTCCGCCAGCTGACTTTATGCCGAAAGAAGGCGCTTGCCCCGATTTTATCGAAGAGATTCCATTTTGATCCGGCCTCTGCGCATCAGCCTCTCCTTCAGTGCGCAGCCTTCCCCTGGGCACGTTCCCGTCCGTGTGGCCAAAGGCGGGCTTTTTTGGAGCATCGTATGAACCACTACGAGTTTGAGATTTTGATTACGACAAGAAAATACATTACTGCGGAAGCGACCTGCATCGAAGAGGCCAAAGACAAGGTATTGAAAGTAGCGCGCGATCGCATGGGCGACGACTTCCACAGCCTGCAAATCAATGAGCAGCCAAAAAAGCAATGAGCGATCTGTTTTTCCGAGCAATCAAGGCGCAGCGGCAGGCCAAACACCTGATGTCGCCAAAGACCAAGCGGTCTGGCAATCGCCAGTTTCACCGAGCGCTGACCGATGAGCAGATCAGAATTGTTCTAAAACTATGGCATGGAGGCATGCGCAAAGTCGCGATCGCCGACGCCACAGCGCTCAACCAATCGACCGTATATAACGTCATCAATCGATACGAAATCACCGATGGCCAAGTCAAAAAAATAAAGCGAGATATCGAATGAGCATCGACAACGCAACGCCTGCAGAATGGGACGCCTTGCGCAATCCGCCAGAGCACTACACCCAGGGCAGCATCGAAGTGATCGAAGTAATACGCGACACGCTCGATAGTGACCAATTCAAAGCCTACTGCCAGGGCAACATCTTGAAGTATGTCATGCGTGCCAATCACCACCGCCAGCCTACCGTCGAGCATCTGCGCAAAGCGCGGGATTATCTGAACTGGTGGATCGATGAAGAGGTGCAGTCGTGATCGTGACTGAAGCAAAGTTGACTGAGATCACTGGCTACACAAAGAATCAGATTAAGCACCGCCGGTTGCAAGCGTGGGACAAAGGCATCCATTATTGGCCTGATCCTGCAAACACGACTGTCTACGATACGGAGGCAATAACGGCATGGCAGACAAAACAGCGACCGGAATCAGAAACAAGCGCGGAAAATGCGAAATCCGTTGGTGGGAAGGAAGCGTCAGGCGGTCAGAGACGTTACCCATCGCCTATAACGCAACTGGTATAGCGTCAGCGCAGCGCATTCGCGCGCGCAAGATTCAAGCATTTATCGAAGGGCGCGAAGAGGCGACAGAATGGCAGCCCATGCCAACCTTCGGGCAAATGGCTCAGGACAAACTGAACGAGATTAGGCACGGCAAGCCGTCGTCGCATCGCGCAATCAAAAGCCGACTGCAAATTTACTGGATGCCCAAACTGGGTCAGCACCTGTTGACGCAGATCAAACAAAAGCACGTCAAAGAAATCGTTAACGAAATGCGAGACCTGGGGCGCTCGCCCAAGTACATCCGCGAAGTGATTAGCGCAGGGAGCAGTGTCCTGCAGATGGCGATCGAAAACGAATACATCGACCACAACCCCGCCTTAGCAGTCTCGCGCGCCTTCACGCGCAAAACAAAAACAAAGGTGCAAATAGATCCGTTTACGCAAGAAGAAATGGACGCTGTTATGCCGCTGTTGAATCAAGACGACAAACTCTTCTTTGCTTTGCGTTGGTACTGCGGGCTACGGCCTGGCGAAGTGATTGCGTTGACTCGCCAAGATGTTCGAGATGGCTACATCCACGTCACGAAGTCGCGTGTCGAGGGTAACGACGGTACGACGAAAACAGGAACCGAGCGCAAGGTGCCGTTACCGCCTCAAGTTGCAGCGCTGATATCAAGCAGAGTAACCGACTTGCGAAACGACCATTTACTGCTCACTCAGTACGGAGAGCCATACCTAAAGCCTAGAGTCTTCAATGAGCGTTTTGTGCGCGCTTTGAAAGAAGCGGACGTTAGGTATCGCAACCCTTACAACGTGCGACATGGTGCTGCGTGCCGGATGCTAGCGGCAGGTATGAAGCCAGGTTATTGCGCAAAAATTCTTGGTCATTCGCTGCAAATGTTCTTCAACACATACGCGAACTGGATTGATGCGGAAGAGACAAAAGCGCAAGAGAATATAATGCGCTCACTTAAATAAATTGGTTATGGTGGGCCCAAACTGGGCCCAAATTGATCCGTAAAAAATAAATTCCTTACCAATCAATAAGTTAAGTGGTCGGGGTAGAGAGATTCGAACTCTCACCGCTACTGGCGCAGCTTGGCGCAGCCGTAATTGACCTCAATAAAATCAATCACTTACAAATCCGGCTTGGCGCAGCTTGGCGTAAATTGGCGTATTTCGAGCTCTAACTGGGCCCAAACTGGGCCCGCTTTGCGTTTAGACCAGCAAATTAAGCGTCGAAGACGACGCCAGCTGCTGCACTTCAACGCGGCCTTCCTTGGCCGTGTAAAGCGTTGGCTGGATCGTCTCAACGGCCTCACGCACGAGCTCGCCCTCGCCGCCAGTTCTCAGCACTTCCTGGCGTTGCACGGCCACCGTCTTCCAGGTAACTGGCGCTGGCGCGCTTGTCATCGAGACGTCCACTACTGGGCGATCAAGTTTTGGTTCACGTTCAAAAGTTGTTGCAGTTGTTGAAACGCTTCTTCTTCTTCGGTGGCTGCACGGTCTAACATACCAATACCTCTTGACCTACTTGCTGCGCTTGGCAGATCAATGTTTGATTGAACAGACTGCGCAAGGGACGAAAGCATAGGGTTGCCTTCTGCGAGCATTTGCTGCGCGTCACTCAATGCTCGCACCCCTTGACCTGACAAGTTTGCAGTTTCGCCCATGAGACGCGGAGAAGTGAAAGGCAGCAAAGCGGCGGTTTTTGGGTTAGCCAAAGATTGCAGCGCCGCCAATCCACCTGCCGCACGGCCAAGGCCTCGGGGTGCAATTGCTTGCAGGTCTTGGCCTGCTACCTTGGGTATCAGCAAGGCATCCCCCGCTTTTTCTAATTGCTCAACCAAACGCAACCGAGAGCCAAAATTTGCGTTTACATTGTCACGCATAACGGACTGCAACTTTCTTAACGCCGTATCAGCTGCAGATGAATCGCCGAGACTTAGTGCTTTCTGCATCTCAATCTCAAGCCTGCGCGCTTGCTCGTAAGGCCGCATGACCGTGTTGTATTCTGGCGCTTGAGCCAAGATTGCGTCTTTTACTATGTCTCGAGCTCTGGCAACGATCACGGCTTCGTTACCAGGGTTTATGTCACGAGGATACAAGTCGTCGATCGCTCTTTTCAGTGCGTCTAAACCGTAAGCAGTTTGCACCGCCTCGTTGGTTTGAAAGTTTTTGATTAACTTGTTTAGCTCGCGCATTTTCGTTTGGCCAGCAGAGCTAAGCTCACTGAAACCCTCGTAGTCGAACGAAGCCTCCAAATCTTTTATTTGCTCTGCTATTGGAAAAAAATCAATTTGCGTTTGTTGTAGCTGCAGTGCGTCTTTGCTCTGCTTGAACTCAGCGCGCGTGTCTTTTTTCATCCGCTGGAAAGCCTCGCGAGCGTCGTCAACGACCTCTGCAGGATCTACTGCGCCGCGCATGTTTTCCACAAACGCTTCTTGACGCGCACCGCCTTCACGACCAGCTTTGTATGCTTCGCCAAGGCTTTGGCCAGACGTGCCCGTAGTCAAGCCGATAGCTGCTGGAACCGCCATCCCAACGCCTTTTGCGCCAACTTTTACGCCGCCTGTTGCGATGTTTATTGGATCAACAGCCTCGCCTATTTTTTGTGCTGTTTGCGCGACACTGCCAATTTTACCTGGCGCTCTGACTGCCGCACTAGCCCCGCCAGTAATGATCATAGAAGCATCGCCAAGAAAACCAACAGGGTCAGCCGCGAACGTGCGTTTAGCGTCTTCTAGGCTACCGTATCGATCAACGAAATAAGCCCCGACTGCTCGAGCAGTTTTTTCATCTTCTTGCTCGCCTGGTATCGCTAACTGAACAATACCCTTGCCAAGACTTGCAATGCTGTTTGCAGTGCCGATTGGGTCAACAAAAGGTTGCACTAAGTCTTCGCCAAACTGCGCTGCACTTGCTGGCGTGTTTGTAATGGCCTGATCGACCATCTCAAAAAAACTGAGGCTAGGTTGCGCAACTGCCGTTTCAGCGCCGCCTGCGCTGCGTGCGGCAATCGCGTCTAATACGTCTTGATTTGTAGCCATCGGTTTATCCCCCTGCCCGTTTTTGCACTACTGACTTGATAACGTCCCTTTCCAACGGACTCGTTAGTGGGTTGCTAACAATTGATATCAGTTCATCGTTATTCAAGCCTGAATAGTCTTCTGGTTGGTACATATTTTTTTCAAATTGAGGCAGGCTAGCGGTCAGCGAAGTAACACCTGGCCCCCAATCCTTGAGCGTTCCTTTGTTTCCATAAAACGCAACAGCGGATTCTATGTTGGCGTAGGCCCCTTCCATTTGAGAGCGCAAACGTCTGATACGGTCTGCGTTGACCTTAGCCGGCAAAATGACGTTGAAACTGCGGTTGATGAACTGTTGCGCTTCGTCTGCGGCGAACTGAGCACCAATAATTTGACGCATTCCTTGCGTTATAACGGCAGCCACATTCTCTTGTAGGGCCAGCGTTTCTGCTGGCAGTAAGTTTTCTGGACGTCCAAGATACTTGCGTCCCGTCAGGTCGTCGTTTTTCTGCAGCGCAGCAATGCTCTGATTAAGGCTAGATATGTTGGCAATTTTTGTGTTTAAGCCGCCTTCTAAGGCAAAAGAGGTGAAAATACTTGCGAATGCCTCGTCAATCTTTGCTTGCCCTGGCGTGAGCACTAAGCCGCCGTTTTCAGCTTTTGCCTTGGCTTCAGCCAGGGCAATTTCTTGCTGCAAAATCCTTTCAAAGTATTTATCAATGTCACCGCCGACGTTGCGCAAAATTGTGGCTTTTTCATCGAGATTTTTTGCATCCCAAATTGCTTGTTGTGCTTGCGAAAGCTGAACGTAGCCTTGAGCAACTTTTATGCTGTCTGCCGGATTCAAAACCGTGCGCACTTGCATAGCCGCTTCAAAAGCTTTTGGGTTTTGCCTTTGGAGCTCACGGAAAAACAAAGTTTCCCTAGTGTCGTCTGTGAGCAGTCGGTCGCGCTCGCTGCCTAACGCAGAGACAAGTGAATCAATGTCACCTGATGCTTGAGCAGCCCTCAAAGCGTCGCCATACGGCCCTTGAAATTCACTTAAATCAACATTTTGAGCTCGCTGAAATGCGCTTTGATCGCGAGCAAGCTCCACCAAGTCGTTGTACATTGATATGTTTTGCGCGTCAGTCCTAGCTCTTGTCAGCCTCTGCTCTGGCGACTCGCGCAACCCAAGTTTGTACTGTAGCGGTCGCACTAACGCATTTTGAAACACGTTTGTAACGCCTTCTCGAAAGTTCTCTGGCTTCTTGATCGTTTGCTGTGTTGGCACAAGTAATCGCTGAAGATCCGAGAGCGGGTTGTTTGGCACGGCTTTTGGTAGCGCCATCTCTCTTACTTCTGGCGCAATTTGCGGAACCGCAATTGGGTTGTTTATTGGCAGACCTTGCATCAAAAGACGCTGCTGCTCTTCGGTTAATGCTTCAGCCATTAAATGAGTCCTCGTTGAGCGTCGTTAAAATAGCCTGTGGGCAACTGGACTGCTCGCTCTGCAGAGCCGTAGTCAGAAAGACCTTGGTTCATAAAAGCCTGCGCGCGCTGCCTGCTTCGGGCATTAGCGATTCTTTCTTTTTCCAGCGAACCATCTAGCGCCATACGCATACGTTGCTCCGCGTATGCAGCTGGATCTTGTACTAGGCTAGTCAGCGAATCGAAACTTGGCTGCACTGTGTTCATAACGTACTCGCCAGGATTGCTTATAGCGTTTCCGATCTCATCGACCCTTTCGCCTAGCAACTCGCGCATGGTTTTTTCGTCTGGGGCCGGCAATTTCTCTATATCGTCCTCGCTGCTAAGCAAAGCATCCGGCAATCCTGCAGCAGCTGATGCTGCAGCCATCATCTTGCTAAACATAGCCATTATGAAATCCCCGCGTTAAACCCGCTGCCTTTGCTCGCACTCGTCAGCGGATTAGGCAGCAAGCCAGCACCACTTCTAAGCACGTCGAACATGCGGAATGGGTACTCTCTGGCCTCTGCAAATCTGCGGTAACGATCGTCAAGCAGCTGCTGCCCTGCCGCTTGCTGCTGAGCACCTACGCCTTGGAGCGCCGCAGCGTCTGCAAACTGAGTGCCGCGCAAGTCGCCGCCTAGGTTTGCCAGCTGAGCAGCTGCACCCTGGCGCATACCAGACGCCTGCATGCCGGCACGTTGATTGGCGAGCGCCGCTTGCAGGCCAGCGTCTGCGTTAAAGCGCTGAGCGTCGAAGCCTAGCTGCTGACTGCGCAGTGCGGCATTTTGGTTAGCCAGGGCTGCACGCATTTGCGCATCCTGATTCGCCAGCTGTCCGCGCTGCCCTAGTTGCGCGGCCTGAATGTTTCCTTGCTGAGTTGCCTGTTGCGCTGCCAGGTTGTTTGCTGCGTTTAGCTGACCGGCGCGCATAAAGTTTGCGGCTGACGTGGTATCGGCTGCCAAGCCTGCTTGCTGGTTGGCAAGCGCTGCACGCATGTTGGCGTCCTGCGAAGCCAAGCCGCTTTGCAAGCCCATCTGAGCCATCTGCTGGCTCGCTTGTTGAGCTCGACCTGCAGTGTCCTGCGCTGCCGTCAAAGACGCCCGCTGATTTGCTTGCTGGCGAGCCAAGTCAGCCTGCAGGTTTTGCCCGCCAGCTGTTAGGCCGGCTTGCTGATTAGCGAGCGCCGCCTGCTGACCAAACTGCGCCGTCTGCATGCCGGCTTGCTGAGCTCGATTGAGATCCGCCTGCGCTTGCTGCTGCGCGTTCTGGAAGCCTTGCTGGCGCAGGTTGACTGCTGTGTCCGCTGCTTGTCGCGCGAAATTCCTGTTCGTTTCTGCTTCGACCAGCGCCTGGCGATCGCCGCCGAACGCGCCAGCCGACACTGCGCTTGCTGCGTTTTGATTCTGCGTCATCTGCCGCGCTCGATCTAAGTCGCCGAGCGCCGCGTCAATAACGCCAGAGTCGTATTGGTTTTGATAAGGCGTCAGATTCGTTTGCGCCAGGCTTTGCCCTGCAACGGTTTGGCCCTGCACCTGTTGTGCTTGCACTGGGGTTAAGCCGCCGATTTGTTGGGCGTTGATGCCTTGGCTTTGAATGTTACCGACACCCACTGGCCCTGTTGGGCCTACTTGCTGCGCCCCTACGCCTTGCGATTGAACCTGCTGGTTATTGATTGGAGCAAATCCAAATCCGCTCTGCACGTTCGATGCGCCTACATTGCCAACTTGACCTGGCGCATTGATCGACCCAGCGGTTACTTGCGTAGGCTGAAAGCGGGCCTCCGCTCGCGTCGTTGCGATCGCGTCGTTGATCTCGCCCTGGCCTACGCCGGCACGCGCCGTGTCTGCGGCCATGTTCATGCCTTCTAGCTGCGCAGGCGCCAAGGGCGCAATCGTTGCGTAGTTGTATGGCGTGTATGGCGTTGCAGCGACACGTTGCCCTTGTCGGAACGTGTCGGTCAGCATGCCTTTGAGCTCTGGATCGAATGTTTGCTCAGAGCTCTGCTTGTTTTTGCCTAAACTCATAGTCCTATATTCCCAATATCAAAGTTGCGGAAGTCCGGTTTCACTTCTTGCATCACAGGCCTGCGTTCAGGCAACGGCTGTGGTATGAACGGCGCCATTTGCGGCAACGGCTGTGGTACGAACGGCGCCATTTGCGGCACCGGCTCCGGTATGAACGGCTCAGTCACCGGCATAACTGCAGGCTGAAAGTTGTTCTCAGCCATGTCCAAAATAGGCATCGACTGACGCGGCGGCTGGTACGCATCGATCGTATCTTGTGCTGCCTTGCGCTTGCGCGAGCTCACCGACTGTCTGTTTCTGACTTCAAATGCTTCAGCCAAGGCCGCAGGCACCGATCGACCGCTTTCACTGCCAATCCCAATGTCAAAAATCGGAATGCTGTACGAGGGCGTGTTTACAACAGGACTCGCTGAGCTCGCCGACGCCTGCGCGGCAGGCTCACTGCCAGGAAGAGGAAACTGCTCGTAATACGCCATGTCGGGTTGTGTGATCTCAGTGCCAGACCCGTAAAAATCTTCTGGCAACGCGGGAGGCGCGGCCATTGCCTGCTCGGTGAGCGACGGCCCGCCGCCTTGCTGTAAATCGCCCATCAACCCTGGGTTGATGCGTAACAATTCTTGCAGGCCGATGTTGATACCGCCCCCGCTGCTTCCGTCTTTGCTCATATCTGCTTGACCAATGTTGTGTGGGCTTCTTCCCAATTCATTTCTTTTAACGCCTTCGTCCAGCCTTTGCGCCCGCTCATGCTGAGCGCCGAGCACTTCAGACTTTTGGCAAACGAAATCAAACTGGCTTCCATATCTTTTATCTCAACCAAATCACCAGCCGCTAGGAAAACATGCAACGCTCGCAGGCGCGGGTACTGCACGATCTCAGTGACCAAGCAGCTTTTGCTTGCCGGCCAAAAAAACATGTCGCCAACGCTGATCGACTGCAGCACGTCTTCGTAAGTGTGCGTGCCGCCTGCTCGAGCTAGCGCCATCTCTAATAGCTCGCGGTATGGCCCAACGACGTCTTCTGCCGTATGTAAAACTGCCTCGCTCATAATGACGTCGCCGAAATGGTGCCGTCGTTCGCGACCGTGATGCTGAATCGCGTGCCGTCAGGGCTCTGCAGGATCAGTCGCTCATTGCGCAACTCGACGTCCTGGTTCTTTTTGCGATTCAAGTTGTCAGCCTGCTCAATCAGGTTGTTGCGCTGGTTTTCTTGCACAAAATCGTAATTACGCTGCGCCTCGGGCAAGATCATCGTCTGCTGCCCTCCCGTACATCGAGCCGCATGTTGCCTACTCGCCAGCTGCTAGGCGTGTTGCCTGTGACTGTCATCTGTACCTGGCGACCCTGAAAACGCACACTGGTTGGCGCTGCCATGTCGAACGGGCCAAACGTGCTCTCAGCTGCATTCGGATAAAAACGTGTCTTAAATGTGGCGGTCACGTCGCCCTGGGTTTTTTCGTCAGGGATCAGCGACGTCGCGAGCATCATCCGGTCGCCATTGCCGAGTTGCAGCGGGCCTGTTTGGGCAAAAACGACACTGTCGGTGTCATAGCTGTAGCCGACTTCGTGCTCGTAAACATAGCCGTCAGCTGACACATAATTGGGGAAGACGAACGTGCCAACATCGACTCCTGCAGTGCGAGCGAGCGAGCCAATCTGCCAATGGTTTTCCATATAGTTATAGGCGACGTAGCTGTCGTTTTCGCTTGATCCGCTGCTTGGGTAAAACCAAATGATCTCGCTGAAATTGCTATTTTGTACCGCGTAAACCTTCGAGCGCTCTGTGACGTTTAAGTTTTCAAATATGAAGTCGCCGACACTGCTGCGCAGCGGCTGCACGCTGCCGTTGTAAACAAAAAAGCCGTTGTTTCCCATCCAGTAAGCCGCGCCGCCCGCAGTCGCGCAGGCGTTTGCGCTGATGACACCACAACCCGTGCCGACCTGCTGAAAGCCATAGACGAATGGCGGCCCCTGGTATCTGGCCGTATGCGCATCTGTGTCTGTCAGCAACAGCGTCTCGCCGCGCATGCGCTTGCCGGCCATCAGGTTGCCGTCTGTCGCCAGAGTAAAACTACCTGCTTGGTTCGTAGCTGCAGGCGTCCAGACGTTGCTCTGCTCCTGGTCTGAGAATGCGACTTTGTTGCCTACCCCACCGGCGCCTAGAGCAAAAACAAAACGCTCTGGGCTAACGACGATGGCTGTATTATCAACCGGCGCATTGCTTAGAAGTGCCGCCGCAGCCGTTTTGTTATTGGCCCATTGATAGATCTTGCCGTCACTCGTTGCACACCCAATGACATATTCACCAAAAGTGTCTAACGACCAAGTCGTCGCCGGCGTGTAAGTCCCGCTGTCTGGTCGAGGCGTGTTCCAGGTACTTGCGCCCCACGTCAGACCGCCGTATCCAAGATTTTGCACCGCGTTAGCACTGCCCGTCGTAAACCCAGATGGTGTGATGTCTGTGACTGCATTGTCTTCGCCGACGAAATACAAATTAGTGTGCGTGCCAGCGACCGTGCGGCGATTGCGACTGTTGTCCAAGTACACAATCAGCGAACGGCAAACACCGCTCATCGCTGACGTTGTGCGAGCTCGCCATCCTCCGACCGGCTGCAACGCACCTTCGTACCAGCGCACAAGGTTTGCGTCTGACCAAGTATTTGCCTGCTGCAAATCAGTGCCGTTTTTTACGACGCCTGGCGGCGGTGCAATGCTAAGAAAAGACACGATATTCACCCGTTTCAATCATGTCGCAGAGCTCGTCCGCTCTGTAGCCAACCTGCTCTGCCCAGCGGCTTGCGTTGAATTCAGTGCTGGCCCAAAAGTAATCGCCCGACTCCATCGCGGCCAACGCTTTCTTGAATCCAAGCAGTTTGGTCAGGCCAAGGTTAAAGGCGATGTCGATCATTGCTTCGCGCCGCACACTGTCGAGTTTGCTGTACCAGGTAAATCGATCGGTGAGCTCTTGCTCAACGCGCTTGATGTCGTTCGCAAGCAACATGTCGATCTCAGAGTCGCTCAGACCAATGCCACCGTCCTCGTCAATGTTTCGGCCAACGCCCACCGTCACCTTGCCGGCGCTGCATTTGTAGGCGTGGCTTTTCACGCCTTCGTGGCGCTTGAGCATCTTAATAAGTCGTTCACTCATTACTTGTCTGATCCTTACTAGAAGCACCGAAATAGAAACTTATGATTGAGCTAACGATTCCGCCAAGGTATCCAAGCACCAGGTTAATTACTGCGTCTGAATTTTGATTTGGCTCTTGGATCGTGACCATAAAAATGTAGCTGCCAAAAAACAGGACGCACATGATCGCAATAAGCCTGGCAGTCCAATCGCCGCTAAATCGCTTGCGCGCGTCTTGCGTGTCTGCTGTCTGCAGAGCAAATACGTCCACGTCTAGCTTTTTCATTTGAACGGCAAAGTCGTTATCTGCGCGCTTTATCTCTGCCAGTTGTTCGGGCGTAGCGTTTTGCACCGCCTGCTGCAGAGCCTTTGGCTCTGGCTCGCAATCGAGCGCCTTCGCGATCGCTGACGCTGCAGTGCCGGCCAACGGGCCGCCGAGCGCTTGCGCTACTGTTGGTGCTAGCGTGCCGATAATTCCTTTGATTGCGTCAAACTTCATTCGTTCGTCCTTTGTGCGTTATCGCGTCAGGTATGCCAGCAAGAGCGCCAATGTCGTTGGGAGCAAAATTAAAAGAACCGCTATCACAACCCCCCACTGCCTAGCCTCTCTCCAAAACTTTTTTTTCGCTGCCGCTTTTCTTGCAAGCTCCTGCTGTTTTGATTTTCGAGCATCGGCCATTGCGCTCAATGCCTCCTGGTACAGTTCTGAGTGTCCGCTATATGTAAAAATATCGCGGATATCTTTCGTCAGGTCTGATATCTGTTTCTTTGCTAAGGCAGCCTTGATAGCGTCAGCTTCCGAAAGTTTGCCTTCGTTTTGAGCGCGTTGCAGTTCATAGTCTGCCTCACCAATCGTTGCTAAAAACGATGAGATACTTGAGATATCTGACGTGGTTTCCGCAATTTGCTTGATCGCGCTTGTTGCCGCATTTACGCCAGCGACGATTGTTGCGATCTCGCCGACCACGGCTCAACCCATGTTCAACAAAATTGGCAACAAAACTGAACCAAGCACGATCGCGTACAAGCCAAAAATTAAACGCTCTAGTTTTTCAAAATTCTTTGCGCCACTATCTAGCCGGCGCTCTATGTTCTGAAAGCGAACGAGGCACTCGCGTTCGTGCGCCTCGATCTCAGCCAGCGCTTTCTGCGCTAACTCTTTCTGCGTCACGGCCATTAGGCTGACTCTTCCTCGTCGTCTTCGACCGCATGTACCAGGTCATGCAAATCAGCCGACCAGGCGTTAATCGTTCGCTCGCTTTCAATCATTTGAATCTGCAGCTGTTGTTGCTGATCACGCAACATGCGCACTCGCTGAACGATGATTTGCGCTTCAGGCTGCAGATCGCTGAAGTTAAAATCGGTATCGCCGATCGTAATTACTGCGTCTTCCATTTCTTTTCCTTATGCCGCCCAGGGCGTGCCGCTTGCGGTTTCAGGCGTGATCTGCCCGTCAATATTGGCTTGCAAAGACGTTTGAATCGCATCTTTGTCAACGCCATCAGCCCAGCACCAACCAAGTACATCAGCTTCAGTCAAATCCGCATACGCTATGTAATCGGAAG